>Ga0193738_1000505_pt1 | contig 19724 bp, 38 predicted proteins | sample L2a1metaG_FD_144927 | JGI IMG/M metagenome (GOLD analysis project Ga0193738, IMG submission 144927) | Soil microbial communities from a riparian zone of the East river system, Colorado, United States - L2a1 | ecosystem: Environmental > Terrestrial > Soil > Riparian zone | place: USA: East River...
TAGCAACCTCACGCTTCACCTCAAACAGATCACCGAACAGAGTAAACTTCCGCGACGTTTGCCGCACGTTACCCCCATGCCGTTTCACATGCCGTATCGGCGTGGCCCGTTTCCCTGCCTTGAACATGGTGATTGCTTTCGTACGCTTCGGTTTGTAGAACAGAGTAGGTTGCCAAAACCTAGGCATAGCAACCCTCCTAGAACTTGAATAGCTTGCTCTTGTGAGTCAACGGCGACAACGCTTTGGTGAGTGGCCAGAACCCAGAACCGCGACGGTGCTTGCCGACACGCGCTTTCGGCTGGCCACCTTTCGCACGGCGGGCACCTTTGTAACCGCGTTGCTGCGACCATGGCGCAACGATTTTCATAACAGCACCTCTTTCTAGGCCGGTACTTCCTTTGCACTGATTGACAAGTAGTCGACAACATCGGCCTGGCATGTACCACCACCGGAATGCCGCCGCCACCGTGGCGTAATCGTGTACGTCCCTTTAGCCAACGTTCCTCCGGTCGTCCGTACCACACCCGACGATTGGAACCGTTGCACCACAGGGTTTGTAGGTGCATGCCGACATGTCACGTAATCCACACCATTAATGTTCACACCGAATTCTGGCCCGGTAGCAGCATCGTTTACGTATGAGGTGACATGCATTGTGACTTCGATTTCTGTGTTACCGGCATTGCCTATCTTAGCGATGGACGGTAACACGGGTATTGGTGTCCAAGGGTAGTTGGCGAACGCTGCCGATGTGGTGGTACTACCGGCGACGCTGTTTCCCCACGCGGAATCGACACGGGGACTTAGCTGATCGCCGTACATGAAGAATTGTGTATTGGTGGACAGTAGAAAAATGTCTTGCGTGCCATCAAATTGGAATTGATTCGATAGCATGGTTAGACCGCTGATTTCGATGTTCGATGCGTGTTTTTCTGTCATCACAAAATCGGTGCCTAGCCCGTTGAAGCTACCGGCAGACACTCGTTTCTGTACGACGTAGCCGCACATTACTCCGTTGTCGATAACGAAACCGTGGTCTACCGCTTGAACCCAGTTGGCACCAATCGGATTCCGGCGCTGAGCTATGAAATACGTTGGCGCACTGTCCGGCGCTTGGTTGAACCGTGGCCGAAACAGAACAGCAGACGCATACGTAGCTTGCATACACGCAGGCAAATCTGCACCAATAACGATTGCGGCATCGTTAAGGAGTGCACCTGACGGAACTTGGAGGGAGGTAATAGCTTCGGATGCCCACTCCTGGCCAGTGTCTCTACCTGCCTCTAGCTCGAAAGGGTTATCATCTCTCTCCCACTGCACACGTGCGGTAGCATCTTGCACCGAAGTACCGGCAGCAGACCATTGCACATAAAACGCTTGTCCGGCAGGGATTTTGATGTCGCCCCGAAGAGTGTTGTTAGATCCCAACAGGTTTTGCGCTACTGGTACACCACCGCCGAGTATGCCCCGAAAGCATTCCACACTTGATGTGACAGAATTGCTTACCACAATGTTGGTGATAACACGATGGTAGGACTTGGGCGAGAAAGTACAGGTGGGCAGTCCGTTGATTAGACTGCCTACCTGATACTCGTCACGTTCTGCGGTACGCACTGCTAGCTCTCCATGTCGAATTCTTCAATGATATCCAGGATTGTTTCCGCCCCCGGTTCGCACACCGCGTACACGTCATCCTTGGTGAACAGTTCCAACGGGTTGTACAGGAACGCGTCGTACAGCAGCCGGAACGTGTTGGGTGCCAACGCAACCGGACCCGAAACCGAAGACAGGTACGCGTGCATGTTACCCACTGGCGGAGACAGGCCACGGTTGAAAATGAGGATCCGCCGCCGCTGATCTGACGCAACCACAATCGGATTCGTACCGCTAAGCGCTGTGACCCTACGGTTAGCACCACGCCACTTGTCCGACGGAACTTCCTTGGTACGTATAGTTGCCAGCTTTGGCGGAGCCTTATCCGGCGACTTAGCCGGAGCAAGCAACGCCTGCCCCATCTCTTCCAACCCTTCCGCAACACCGTTCAGGAAGTCGATACCACCCGACGCTGTACGGATAGACGTAGGCTGCCGCTGATCGATTTCGTCGTTCGGATCGTCAACGTTCTGCATCTCCGCGATTTCGCCATCAGGCAACCACGTAGGCTCGTCAACATCCTGTGCACCAATCAGATATTTCTCGTCAAGCATTTTCTCACCTACTTCTTAGTGTCCCGCATCGTAAACGACGGAGTGAACAGGTTTTCAGTACCACCCTTACGACTCTTCTTAGGCTGCGCACGTACCGTGTCCGGCAACGGTGCAGACGGACGCTTAGCACGCCCCTTGTACGTCGTCACCTCGTACGTACCGCCCGCGCTTACCGGAGCGTACGCCTCCGGCAGTACGGCCGTCACAGGAGCGTTGGAGGGCGGCAACGCACGTCTCGGCGGATACGGTCCGGGTGGAGCAGACGGAGGCGCAGACTTAGGCGCACCGCCACCGCCACCCAACCCGCCCGTCTTACCCGCGCCGAATCCGAACGCAGCACCCTGGATAGCAGTTTGCGCAGTACCGCCAACCAAACCGGCGACCCTACCCACCTGAGTCTCGATACGGCGACGCAGCAGGAACAGAATCCCTGTAAAAATCAGAGATCCGCCCACCACGCCCATACCGATTCTCCGCCAAAACTGCGGGTTGGCAAGGTTCATGCTGACGATACCGATGGGCCGTAGCACATCGGTAATGTTGGCCGCAGCATCAAACGGGCTAGTTACTGCACCCATTATTGCCGCACCGGGTGCGAGGAACGGATTAGATGTTGCGCCGGATCCCACTTGCTCATTGGACATGGCCACGTGCAAATGGTCCTTGTGCTGATTCACCAAATCCTGATGAGTGGCCTCATCAGTAGGCTTGCCCTTACTAGAGCCGTACCAACGGCCCGTAGCTATGGACTTGTGGAACACCTCCAAGTTGGGTAAGCCGAGGAAGTACGCGGCTAACGCATCTTGGCTGTATCCACCGAAGTCAACCGCATCCCCTTTCGCGTGGTGCGAAACGTTGCCGGAGAGCGTGATAGCACCGGGCCGGTACGTGCTGGAAACCCGGTACGGCAGACCGGACTTCTTAGCCAGCTCGACAATTCCAGGGTAGGAAAACACTTCACACCTCTAGCTTTGTGACATGGTACATGCGGGATCCTGGTTGACATTCGTATACGCGAAAGGGGCGACCGACAGAACATGACATGCGTAGTGCTGCACGGTACGCCCCTCGCTCCGAGTATATTCGTTTACTGCATGGCTTACAGTGGCGGGCTTTCCGGCTGCTCATCTTGCACAACCGTTGGCTCGACTTGTTTGTTAGCCCACTTCTCTACCGCAGCAAAGTCCAAGGGGCCAACCGTAACCAGCTTGGCAGCAAGCTCACGAGCCTTACGCTTTTGCGTGTACACGTCCCACGCAATCACGGCCAGCAAACCCGCCAGAATGCCGCCTGCGGTCCACAGAACCCAACCAGGGATGTGGATTTCCACCACGTCATCATCGTGTGTGTGTTCCTCACTGAGTTCCATTTGCTGCCTCCGCAATCGCTGCGAGAGCACTAGCTTTCGCCTTAGTGAAAGACATCAGGAACCACACCGCGAACGAGGCGGCAAGTACACCACCCGCAATCCACAGCAAGGTACTTGCGTCCCATCGCCACGGGACAGAATACGGTGCCGGAGCTTGCGGAACTTCCTGCGGCGCAACGGATTCATACTCCTCTTCGCTCTCATACTGCTGCTCATAGGTCATCGCAGCATCCCGAGCAAACCGCCGATACCGCCGAAAGGACTTCCGCCCTTACCGTCATCGCCTCCGCCGAGGAACTTACCCATCAACTCCTGCATACCTTCCGGCGACGCAAGAGCCTTACCCTTCTCCTCGTATTGCTCAACCTTGAACTTGAGAGCACGCATCTCTCCGGCCAGATCACGCAACAGCAGGAACAAAGTCAGCGTCTTATCGGCCGCCTTCAACGCAGTAAACTCCTCCGCAGAAAGCCGGTACGCCGCTTCGGTCAAATCATTGACCGCTTCCGCTTCCGGATTGACAACAACACTCTCAGTGCCTTCGTGTGAAACTACTTCGATCGTCATACTTCTAGCATCCCTTCGTTACTCGAATTGAGAACCATGCGGTAGTACATGGAAATCATGCCCAGAGAAATCAGTGCAAGCACTATGGGGTAGAACTGCTTAGTGAGATAAGCAGCCCCACCACCAATGACCACCACTGTAATCAGGCCTAGCATGTCAGCATCCAAAAGCAGCTGACGATGTACGTAGTCGCCAGGAACGGCGCGGCGAATTTCCGACAGGGAAGGCGCAGTTTCCCTGTACATACGGAACAGCTCAACCACGCCAACGGAAAGAGCCGCCGCTGCTGCGCCTTCATTCAGCTTCACAACGCTCTCCTTATGCTGGGTCGACCCAGATTCGTTGCCCTGTATAGATAAGGTTCGGGTTGCTAATCCCGTTCCATTGCTGCAACTGCGAAACCGAACGACCGTAGTGCGTCGCGATTCCCTGTAGGTAGCTGTTCCACGGCGGATTCTTCGTCGTGAACTTAGCCACAATCACAGACCTACGCTGCGATGTAGGCGGAGGATTGCTTGCCGGAGGCGGGTTAGTAGCTGGCGGAGGATTGGTACCGGGCGGAGGCTGTGTCACAACCGGAGGCAGATTCACACCTTCCGGTGGCAGACTCAGATTCGGGTTAGCCGTAGCCAACTCCACCAACGCACGCTCTTCCTCGTTCAGTGGTTCGCCTGCCAAGAACTTCTGTAACGCACGAAGAACCGTAAACGGATTCTTCGACATGCCGACCAAGAAATCATGCGCAGCAATCAACCACTGCGCATTAGTCATAGGCCGTTGCGGTGCAGGCGCAAGCGAAACGTTGGATGGGAAATTGCCGCTCAGCTGATCGGCAAAATCCATTGTTGGCAACCCATCCACGCTCTCAAACGCACCATCCCCCGGCACAGCGGGATCCGTGTCCTCCGGAACCGCGTTACGGTTCCGGTTACGGATGAACAGAAACAAGATGATTGCTCCCGCAATCAGTACGCCGATTGCCCATATGGGAAACCGGCCCACCTTTCCGTCTCTCAACGTTTCGGGCAGAGACATCAGTACTCACCAATCATCGGCCATTGCAGCAACCGGCGAGACACCGTTGTATCTGACGCGTACGCCAGTTCGTCGTTGTCCATCCCTGCGGCCAAATCGTCGCGGATATCAGTATTGAACACGCCGTACGGGTCGTACCGTTCCGGCACGTTGGCAGGGAACCGCATGATACGGCCCAACGCCTGATCGCCGAACAGTCCGCCTGACGGTTCGTGACCCCAAGCTTGCACCGAACCGCGTGTACGGTACGCACCCTCGTACGCACCAACCATCGGCTCATTACCGACATCCTCGTTTGGCGACCAAGGAAGCGGATTCGGGGATATAGCTAGGAAGTCGACCCGTGCATACGGATCCTCCGTACCGTCATAGTACGGAATACCCCAAGGACCTTCGAGCCGCGTGTAAATCGGTTCACGCGGCGTACCCGGCCCATCGGTGGCAGCGTTCGCTTCCTCACGGTTCATGAACTCAGGGTTCACACCGGTTTCGAGGTCACGCCACGCGCCATCGTAAATGTTGTTGTCGCCGTACGGCATCCATGCATTGTCCGGATAGAACGTCATGGCGTCACCGTGACTTGTACGGCATTTGGCCTAGCGACGCTTCGGTAAGCCGAGCAGCGCCGGTAGCAATCGAATTGATGACGTCGGGTGTCTGACGGCCCGGAAGCGTCATCGCGGTAATCACGATCGCCAACCCGAGCGCCATCACAAACGCGGAAACTGGCCTCATTGTGCGAAAGCTCCTCTGTATAGGTTGCTCAAACCCTTTGTAATGTTGTCGATGTACGCGGGCATTTCCTTCACTGTAAGCAGACGACTCATAGCCGCTACGAACGCAAAGAACACGAACGCTCCAACGATTGCCGCACCTATCTGCCGTCCGACACCCATCACACAACCCCTTTACCCCGGCCGAAATCGCCGATGAACTTGAACACGGCCGGACCGTTCACGACGAACGCTCCCACCATCCCAAGGTACGCAAGGACTCGCGCTATCGACGGAGCGACAATCGCAAACGTCAGCAACGCAATCAGCAAGATGAACCCGAACACGATGATTTCCATAGCGTTCGTAGGCTGTTTCGCATCCCGCATACGGCGAAGCAATGTGGTGCCAGTGATGACGATGACGGACGCGAACACGGCACTAGATGGATTCATCAGTAACCACCTTCACGTACGCACGAATGATTGCGGTAGAAACGGAAAAACCTTGTGCGTCTGCCACAGCCAACAACTGCGCCAACGGTACAAGCTCTCCATGAGTACTTGTTTCGTCAACCAATTCCAGCTGAGCAGAGATGTTGTTTGCTAGAGAAGGGTTACCGGCAGCGATTGCTCTCACAGCATCTTGCGTCGCTTCCGGCCCGCGATCCTGTCTCGCGTAACCCTTGCCGACTATCGGGTCTTCGTTCGCGAATCCCTTACCCACGATAGGATCCTTGGGGAAAGCCTCCGGTAAATCGGCGAGAGATGTAATGGACCCTTTAGCAAGCGCTGTAGTGATGATGCCGTCTTTGCCGAACACTCGCCGGTTTTTGACAGCACCAACCAGCATCACTGTCCCCAACCCGAACAACAGTGCGCCTATCAATGCCTCTAGAGGGTCCATTTACCTAACTCTTTTCTTCGACTGGCGGAGACTTTTTGATTGCCTCAACCAGATCTCGAATCAGTGCGTCCTTGCCAAGCATGGCACCGTTTGTATTGCTCTCCACTTTCTGGATTTTGCCGTACAGCATCAAGGAAATGAGGCCGCCTGCAACGTTGCCCAGTACAGAGAACACGGTTACGACTGACAGAACTTCAACGCCTGCAACCAACATTGTCGTGATACTCGCTCCCAGGATGAGGATCACGCATACTGTTGGCCACAAGGCTTTGTCACCCATCAGGCAGCAGCCGAACGACGGAAGAAGAACCACCACACGAGAAGGCCGATAACGGCAACCCACAGCAGCGAAATACGCATGTCTAGTACACCCCTTCTGTTATCGCAGGAACCGGCGGAAGAAACCCATCAGCAACGCATAGAGCAACGCTGCCGCAACCCACAAAACAATGAGCATTTTCGTGGGGTTGGAACGCCACTCCGCAGGCGTCGACTTGTGGTTAGCAATCGACGCACCACCTTGCATGTCCGTGTATTCGGCGACTTCGTCCACCGTTTCGAACGAGTCGCCGTACGCACTGCCCAAACCTTGGTAAGACATAGCCCCTCCTAGGAAATACGGTTAGGGGGATACATCGCACCCGAGTCGGACGGACGAATCAGGTTCGACAGAATCTCCATGGTGCCAACGTTCGCACCGAAAGAGATACCGCGAATCTGAGTAAGCGTGCTGTCGCCAGTCACCTGGTACTGAGAACGCGGGTGCATCGGGTGGATGTCACCGAACTGCATGAAGTACGGGAAGAACCGCACACCGTTGTCAAGGCCCTTCGGCCCGTCAACAGTGGGCAGCGTAGGCGCAAGCTTGGTACCCGCGTACGCCTGCCCATACCCCCACGCGAGTGCCATGTCATGCATGAGCATCGTGTCAGAGATGAGCCAGCGGTCACGAGTGTTGAACACGAAATCCCACAACTGCGGGATATCCGTGATTGCAGTGTTCGCGACACGCACACCCGCGCCCGTACGCAGAACCACGCCGAGCATACGCAGCACCGGACCCGCGTTGTTCACCTTGATGTACTTGTCACCGGCCGTGATCGGAGGCTGGTCAAGGCGAAGCTGCGAGAACGAGCCGAGCCCAAGCGGACCCGGAACCTGTGACGTACCCGCGCGAGTATTTGCCGCAGGCTCGTCCCAGTAGTAAATGCTGCCAATCACGCGAACCGCAGGAGCGTTCGTCGGGGCAGTGCTGTACAGCGCCGCAGACGTGTTCACCGTGAGGTTGAGCAGATAGCTCTTGTTCGCAGCGCTGTTCGTGATAGAGCAGAAACCCGAACCCGGATCGATTTCGAACGGAATCCTGAACGTCACGTACGCACTGCCACCTGTCGCACCCGCGCCCGCAGTACCGAACCACGCAGGCGCAGAAAGCGGGTCAGAAAACGGAGGCTTAGTGCTGAACGCACCGTACTTGTTCCACAGCACCAACTGATAGCTGGTGTGCGGCACGATCGGAGGATCGCCGGACGGAGGCAGAAACTCAACGAACGAAAGCACGTTCATCGGAGAGTCAGCCTGGAAAGCAACAGCCGCAGCATTACCGGCAGTCGTAACCGTCACTTCGACTTGCAGCCAACGAGCGTAACCGCCCGTGGCAGGAATCTCGATAGCCGGAGTCGACTGCCCGAGAACAAGGTTACCCGTATCGAACGAGCCACGTGAACGAGTCAGTGACGCAATCGGGAACGGAACAGCAGGAGCGGTTGCACCTTTCTTGACAGGCGCAGCTTGAGCGGGCCGACGGGCAACCGGCGCAGACGGCATAGTCACTTGTACTTTCTCCTTTACAGAACGTTGAGTACAGCCGACGCAAGCGCCGAACGGCCCTCATAGTTGGCAGCAAGCATTTTCACTGGAATCCAGATGAGCAGGAATTCCAGGAAAGTCAGCAACGCTGTGATTGCTGACGCGTGCACGTGCGCGGTCACTGCTTTGCCGCTTCCAGCTCAGCAAGCCGTGCACGCAAACGGTCTTCCTCCGTCTCTTCCGAGACATCGTCGTCCGTGTCGTCCGTGTCGAGTACCGGAGCGTCCACAGCATCGTGCGCTTGCGCAAACACGTACTGCGCCCACTCATCCGACAGAACCTCAGTCGAACCGTCCGGGTTGAACACGATCGCCTGCCCTGGTTTGATGCAAATCGCCTCGCCGTTGGGCTGACGCACAACCGCGCCGAAACGATCCACCTTCACATAGTTCGACGTGTGATCGAACGAAGGGCGATCCTTGAAGCCTTCCGGGGGGAAGTACGACCGAATCTCCGCCCCGTTCTTGTCCCGTGCTTGCATCGCTCCAACCTGACGGCCCATGCCGTCAAGCTCAGGGATCCAAACCGGTTCCCCATCACCGTTTGCGTCGGGCGCAGGCCAAACAACAACCTCACGCTCAACTTTGGTGAGGAACTTACCGCTTGCCAGCTTTGGCATTGCTCTTACTTCCTCTCAGTTGGACGATGGAACGCACGGGAGGTATCACTCCGGTACGGTCCAAGTAGATGAACTCATGATGTTTGAACGAATCGAGTACATCAAGGTTCGCTTGCATTTCCTTGAGCGTGGTGTGCTTGTTGCCCATACGAGCCAACCGCGCCAAGTCGTACTCTTCCTGACACTGAAACAAGAACGCGTGGGAACTGTTGACGTACGTTGCCACGGGTATACCAGCGGGTCTCTGCGTGTTGTTCCACAAAGAGATACCGGCAGAACGGCCTTGCTCCAACAGGTCTGTAACCTCTCGCTTCAATCCCAACGTCTCGCACATGTAGTGCGTTTCGTCAACATCGATGCACCAATTCCCGCGCACCAAAAGGATATCGTCGAAAGCTTCCGCAAAGATTTTGGTCTTATGCGCCTGCGTTTCCCGCAACGTTTTTTGATTCGCCGGACGCAGTATGAGATGCAGTGTCTTCTGATCGCCACGCGGACGCGGCGGACGCCACAGTTTGATGGTCTCGTATTCGTTGTAAGGCGGATGCTCGAAAATCTCATCCATCCCTTTGGAAACGCACACCACCACTTGCGAACGTCGATTCAGAAACTGGCCTGCGACAGTACTTTTACCCGTGCCTGTACCGCCAACTGTTAGCACATGCTGACCCTGTAACCATTGGATGGCAGGCTTCAAACGATCCCATGCCACAAACGGGTACTGGCGAGCGTCTTTAGCCAACAGTACTGGCACCGACTGTCTCCGCATCTTGTCGTTTCATCGCTTCGTGCTGACGCTGGCGCTGTTTTTCCGCCAGACGTGCTAGCAGTTCTTCGCCCATGTCTGCGTGCCCTTGCTCCGCTTCCGCCATGCGCTGCTGCATACGCTGCATGATGATGGGAACCTGTAGCAGGAACGGAACGATTTTCTTAGCCGGTATGAATCCGTGGTGGGCGAGTATCGGCAACAGCGTAGTGAAGACAGTAATCACCAGTCCGACAATCGAACCGATCGCTGTAGCGTTACCGGCTTGCTCGCGTAGCCACGGGAACCGCATGAGTACCGGCCGAAGGTTCTCAACCAGTTCGCCGGAGTTGACGTGTAGTACGAACGCGTCGTACGGCTCCACAAGCGCCAGTAACGCAACGCCTTTCATCAACCCGGAACGTACGCGGTCTAGCGCCATCTCGACTTGTTCAGCCGCTTCACGATCCTTGGACGTGACCTTTACGGCACGCGGTCCGCTGGCTGCTGTGCTACGCGTAGGCTTGCATTCCGGATGGTATTTCGGCCGCCGCTTCATGTGCGGTTCTTTGACGACTTCCTCACCACACGTAGGGCACGCGTTGGGCGGAGGATTGACGAAGTGTGTAGCGTCAGCCGGTGCAGTCTCTTCCATTTGCGGCAGAGCTAGGTCTTTACCGTCCCAGTAGGAATCCTGCAAAGCTGAATCCGTCGTCATCGTTGCCACCCTTCTTACCCTTGTCGTCTACGGGTGGCTGATTCTTTGCCGCTTCTTCCTCGGCTTGTGAGCGGAACAACGCGAGTCCTTCGGCGAACGCTTCCGCCAACATGGTCTTGTGTTCCTTACGCTCTTCCTCACTCATTGCCATCTGTACTCACACTCCTTTACTCCTGCTGTGTATACGGAAGGCTCGCCACGCTTGCCCGTTCGCGTGGCGAGCCCATATCCCCTTGATGGCCGAACGCCTCCGTTACACCCTTGATTGTAGTCTTGTCAAGCCCCTTTGGGAAGTGGTTACACGATGTAAAGATCGTTACTCTGTGTGGCGGCCGGCGGATACGCTCCGTATACGATCATGGAGAAAAGTCCTGACAAGTTGTAAGGCACCATTCAGTCACCAGGGGGTTTAGACTGATCACACGAATCCCCTTCCTCCGGACGCCGGGTTATCCCAGCGTGCCCAGATAGGAGCCTTTCAATGACTCAAACTGTGGTTGCGGAAGTCGCACCCGAAAGCGTCACGGGTACTGTGGTCGACACGTTCGACAACCACCCCAAGTTGCGAGCGATGGTTATCGCACTCGCCAACGAAGTACGTGCTGCGGATACGTCCAATGACGAATTCGTCATGGGATTGCTTGAGCGGATCCTCTCCGCCGAGACACCCGAAGACATCTTTGCGGCGCAAGAGAATGCCGGTTCTATGGCCGGTAAGGATTTCACGATGCGCCCCTTCCTGTTGAAGGAAGAAGACATCCTCTACCGCGCATCGAATCTGGAGAAGGGTTTCCCGTTCTATGCCCTTCTCAAGGTGACCGAGCTACAGACCGGCGAGGAAGTCATGCTGAACTGTGGCGGCAAGACCTTCATGGCCGTACTCTACGGCCTGCGTGAGAGTGGCTACTTCTCTGCGGAGAAGGGCGGCACTCCCGAAGGGCGCGGTTTCATGTTGAAGGAAACCGCTTCCGGTGAAGGCGCGTACCTGTCTCTCCTTCCGTTCGCTGGCGCGGCGAAACCCGCTGCCAAGTCGAGTGTCAAGAAATAGGTACGACTACTCTCAACTAGGTATCGGCGACTGTGGCCACGTGGTGCACACGTGGCCACAGGTGTACGAACTAGGCGGACGTGGCCTCACAGTCATCTGTGAAGACTGTACACGGATCGCGAACGAGCTTCCCGATAGCGAAGGTTTGCACGTATGGGTTCCGTTGAAGGTGGAGAAGAAAGAAGCGGCGGCAAGACCGGAACCCAAACCGAAGAAACCTAAAAAGCTGTCACCCTTCAACGCGCTGTTACAGCAGGAAGGGTTGTTGTGATGGCTCGCAAGGGATGGGATGCGTTATCGGACGCGTACAGAAGTCGGTTGCAGAGTAAGGGAATTGGGGAAGCTGCGTACGAGTCAGGTGCGTCACTGCACAAGGCTCGCGGGCATACATCGCAGGCAAAGGAATCGTTTACACGTCGTGTGGGTAGGTTCGTTCAGTCACACGCCACGGGTGACGCACCACACGCACGCGGCCGAGAAATACAGGCCATGGAAGCGGAAGATTTAGCCGCAAAGATTCGCGGCATGGGTCCACAGAAAGCGCAAGAGTACATGGATTACAGGCGAGAGATGACACGCCGGTATGAGCGCGGAGATTATGAAGGCGCAAAGCGAATGTATGAGAAGCGGCCGAAAGGGTCCGCCGCTCACATGTACTGGTATCACGGCATGTTCGGAGGATAGCGCGAATGGATAGCTGGGAACTTCCCTTCAACGTGACAGACTTGGAGGTGAACCTATGTCAACAAACAGCCGAGAATACCAACGCGAATACCAGCGTGCCTACAGAGCAGCCGGACGCGACAACACAAGCCGAAAAAACGTAAGCGCTTCAAGGCCTTTCGTTGGCTGTGATGGTGAAGGGGCAACCCTCGACTCTGGCTATCACGCGTATTTCATGCTGCGTATGGGTGGTGCGCTGCTGAACGTGCGCGAACCGAACGTGCGCCTGACTACTTTGGAGTGTCTGGATTTCATCTCGCGCCAGGATCCCAACGTTATACACATCGGCTATTTCTTCGATTACGACAACACAAAGATTATCGAAGATTTGCCATGGGTGAAGTTGGATCGTCTGATGAACAGGCGCAAACGTACCGGGATGAATGGCGAGCTGTTCCCTGTCGACTACTCCGGTTTTCAGATTGAGTACTTGCCGCGTAAGAGTTTCAAGGTACGTCGTGTACTCTCACAAACGGAAGACAAAACGATATGGTCACCGTGGGTTGAGATCTCAGATGTCGGGTCGTTCTTTCAGATGTCGTTTCTGCGTGCCATAGAGGTGTGGGATATTGGTACGGCAGAAGAACGCGAAATGATCCGTGTAGGCAAGTTGCAGCGGGCAACCTTCGACGTGAAGGACTTCGATGAAATCGCTCGATACAATGCGTTGGAGATTCGTCTATTACAGGATCTCATGCACAAGTTCCGGCAGGCGTGTATCACGGTTGGTTACGTACCAAGGAAATGGCAGGGTCCGGGCGTACTGGCTGAGACCATGCTTGCTGCGCATGGGGTGCCGAAGAGTAAAGACGTCCCATTGCTCAACTCTCCAGAGTTTGCAGGGTTGCGTCAGTTCGCGCTGAACGCGTACTACGGAGGCAGATTTGAAGTCGCACACGTCGGTCCTGTTTCAGATCCAGTGTTTCAGTTGGACATTAACTCTGCGTACCCTCATGCCATGCGATTCTTGCCGTGCCTACTACATGGCGAGTGGGAACACGTCACCGGACCGTTGCCTACCGGTCGCGTGTATGCGTCACGGCCTCGTGGGGTTAAGGGCGAACGACTCGCGTTGATGTACGGGTCGTTTGAAAGGCGTGGTGCGCCAACGATTTGGTACGGCCTTCCGGTGCGTACTGCTACGGGCGGCATCGTGTACCCTGCTGCGGGCCGTGGTTGGTATTGGTCGTTTGAAATCAATTCGGCTAAGCACCAAGAGTTTACGTGTGAGGAAGCATGGATTTACAGGCGCACGTGTAACTGTCAACCGTTGGGGTTTGTGGTAGACGTGTACACCCAACGTAAAAAGCTTGGTAAAGACGGTCCCGGTATGATTCTCAAGCTGGGAATGAATTCTCTGTACGGCAAGATGGTGCAGAGTATCGGCTTTCCCAAGTACGCCAACGCTATTTGGGGTTCGTTCATCACAGCGTATCCACGCATGATGATTCAGGATCTCATACACAGCAGCCCTATGTGTGTACGTGCGTCGCGTGGCAAGGTGGCCGGTTGCGGTAGAGATATCGTGATGGTGGCAACCGATTCTGTTGCGTCGCTTATAGAAAGGCCAGACGTTGATATCTCCGGAGAGCTTGGCGCTTGGTCCGTCGAAGGGCATCCACGGGGCATGTTTGTGGTGCAACCAGGCGTATATTTTGGCTCAAGCGGAAAGCCTACAAAAACGCGTGGCTTCACCCGTACTGTCGTCGATAATTTTGAGCCTCAATTTCGTGATGCGTTCCGCCGCATGGTGGACACCGGAGACCTTAACCAAGGGCAAGTTGCGCTTCCAGTACAAGTATTTGTCGGAGCAAGATACGCTCTCCACCGACATGACACTAAGCTCCTAGGTCAGTGGATTGAGTACGGCACGAAGGATACGCCCGGTAAAGTACTCTCGTTTGACTGGACGACGAAGCGTCACCCTATGACGCTGAACCCGACACGAGAACGGCCGTGGATTCTCACCATGCCGTATGAGGGGGATCCGGCGCTGGAAACGGTGCCGTACAACAAGGACATTGGAGGGTTGGCGGAAGCTGCTGCGGATCGGTTGGCGTTCGCGGACTTGCCGGACTGGCATCCGTTGGGAGATATCTACGATGACTGACCCGTTTGAAAGTTATCTACTACCAAGTGCCGATTGGTGTTTGCGGCACGGCCGTTACGAGGAAGAGCCTGCCTGCCTTCCTGTACTAGTGTTTGAGGATAAGGAGGAGGGAGAGTATGAGCGCGGTAACCGATACGGTGAAAGGCATCGTTGAAACGTGGAACGTGCAAAAGGTTGCGGGACGCGTGTTTGTCAGCGCGGATATGTACAAGTTCATTGAACTGATGAACGACCGTACCCGGCACATGATGCGTGCGTTCAATCAGCAGACGGATCCGGAGTGGTATCAGATTGTTGCCCAAGTGGCCGGTACTGCTGCGGACATCACTTCAGACACGCCCGGTGTGGAGCTGGAAGAGTACTATCCGCGTGCGAAGGAAATGATTGCCGCATACGGCGTCAACGAAACCGACTTCTATACGGGACTACAGGAACTGTGCGTTAACGCGTGTACTCTCGCCACACCAGGTGCACGCATTATCGCCGATGGTGTAGACAGGACACAGCTGTGAAGTGGACTGTTAAATATCCGGGCGGTTCAGATCACCGATGGGATATCGTAGATCTGTTACGCCCGGAAGCGTTAGGAGCATTAGCCCGACTGGCTAACGACATGGAAGCGAGGGAAAGCAATGAGCGAGCAAGACGACGTCACGCAGGCATCACTGTCTGACGGACCTGACACGGGAGAAGTGCTAGAGGAAATGATGGGTAAGTTCGACTCGCACGGCGACCCGTACCCCATCATGAACCACGACGAAGATGACATCCCGCAAGACGTGTTGGCGGAAGTCGTCGACGTTGTTCCGGCGGAGATTCACGAGGAGTCAGAATGACACTACGTGTCGGCCCGTACTACAGCGCCAAGTCGTGCAGCGGTCAAGCTGAGGTTACCTCGCAGCGTATGCAGGCGTACCTGATCGCACGTTTCGACGCGATGACTAACGGCGGTATCTACAACTGTCGGAACATCGCGGGAAGCTCTCAGTTGTCCGTACACGGCACGGGACGGGCCGGAGACACGATGACAGGCACCGGTCAGCCCACGCTTGCGTCGAAGTATCTGGCGGAGCAAATGCGGGTGTTCTCGGCGGAGATAGGGATTCAGGGTCTCATCCACAACCGGCGACAGTGGTTCTGCCACAACAGCACGGAGTGGCGGAGTTACTCCGGCCAGAATCCGCACGTGGATCATATTCACTGGGAGCGTACGGTGAACATGGCACTGTCTGCGGCAAGGATTGTGGAGCTGTTCCAAGGTCCGTCACCTACGGGGAATCATCTGTACGCCGGTCACAAGGTGTCCCTGTCTTCGGTGGGGGAACACGTGAAGTACGTTCAGCGCCGGTTGGGTGCGCACGGGTTCGACATCACGGTTGATGGCAAGTGTGGCCCGAAGACAGTTGCGGCTATCCGCCAGTTCCAAGCGTTCGCCGGTATCAAGGTGGATGGGGAAGCGGGTCCGGTTACGCAGGGGCGGATGCAGTGAAGGCGTACGTTCGTACGTGGCGGTTCGGGCAGGATACCGTGATGCAGTATCACGGTAAGGAAGTCTCCTACGATTCGGCCGCTCACGTGTTGTTCATCAAGTTCCCTGTACTGGACAGCGGTCGGGGTGACATTACCGCTGTGACGATCGTTGCGGGTGACGAGTGGTCTTCGGAGCTTTGCGGCCCGGACTGTACTCACCACCCGGACGAAAAGAACGGCGAAACAAATATTATCGAATAAGCTTGCGCATGTACTGCGCATGCCGTAACGTCCCCGGTATCGCCAACGTGGCGGTACCGGGAACCTATCCCGACACAAGAAAGAGGTATGGTAATGGCAAACTCTCGCAAAAGTGCAACGCTGGCGAGCATGGTTCCGGCTACTCCGGTCGCCCCGGAAACTGCTAGCGCTGCTGTTGCTGGCACTGTTGCTCCGGCAGCAGACGCAAAGGCTGCAATCAACTGGGACGCGTTCGCCGCTCCCACCATCGCGGTTTACACGCGTAACGAGCCTGTCACGATCGATCGCGAGGCGTCTACTCCTGCGTTTATCAAGAACGCAGTGAATTACGGCTTTGAGGCGTACCAGAACGCGGAGGAGAAAGACAAGCCGCGTCAGTGGGTTGTTCTGCCGTTGGACTCTTCTGAGACGGTGGAGCAGTTCATGAAGCTCGCTCGGCTGTACGCCAAGTTCAAGGGGTACACGCTGCGTGGCGGAGAGAACCCGAAGGTCAAGGCGCAGGCGCGGTTCCTGGTGAAGCCTTTGGAGCTTCGCAAGAAGGCACAGCCGGAGGCGGTTGCTGCCTAATACTCGTCACAGATACCCCCGGGCCATTGGCCCGGGGTGTCTGTCGTGAAAGGAGAAAGCATGTGGAGCGTGTACTTATTCATCGTCTATTACACACCAAAACTCTTCAAGCTTGTCGCGGTAGGCACGTTCACCGGCGTATTTCTCGGCCTGTTCCTGTCTGTGCTTTCTCTGATTGCGGCTTGGGTATGGCCAGGCGTACCGTATCTCTTCTCCAGCGCACAATTGCACGCGTGGGGGTTAACGGAGTAGCTACCCGCGTACGTATTTCCATCGGGAGGACATTGTGAAGTACGAGTATAAGGTTCTGCTCAGAGTCGACGAAGTACAGGACAAGGAAGCGCGGTTGCGTGTTGGTGTGGTCTGTCACCAGTGCAATAGCTTGGTGGAAACCAACCGGCTAGTTGGGCCGGTAGACCAAATCTTTACCTACCTGAAATCGGCCGATCTACACGCAGCGCTGTACGGCCATTCCTGTGATTGATTCCTGGACACTGCTTTGGGGCGGTGTAGCCATGGTAGGTACCGGTTTCGTCGCCCTAGGCGCACACCTGCTCATGTACGCCCGTGACTACCGCAGGCGTAAACCCTTCCAGCACAAAGGAGAGTGACCCCTATGAACTTCAAACTGATCGTGCTGTACAGCGAATGGCTCAAGAAACGAGAGTATGACGCACTGCTGTACAGTAGCGTCTGTATCTGCCACGCGACCAGGCTTCGTTGCGCCGGACACGTCGTGTACAAGGACACGCCGTATTCTGATGAGCAGCTGTGGCCGGAGCGTCAGGTTAAGCGCATGGAGGAGGAGACTATTGAAGTCACCATCTCTTACGGCCGTCAGCGTGTTCTCACGTCGCGTACTTCGTATGCGTGGTGGGATGTGGAGGAGCAAGCTTCGTACGGGCCGAATTTTGAGACTCGTGCGATGGCGGACAAGTTCCGGACGTGGCTTGCGGGTCGCGATCCGCGTACGTACGACACGGATCAACTGGAGTTGTACTACGCACTGTTCCGTATCGGCTTTCCAGGATTGGAGCCGGTTGTAGCCGAGCCGGTTACGGAGGAACCGAGTACGGAGGAGAAATGATCGGAACCACGTTCATCGTGTTACTCGTGTACCTAGGTGCGTCAGCAGCGTTCACGTACATGTGGCCGAAGGAACGGCATGAGTCGACGGAGCTTTGAGGAACTGAACGCGGTAGCACGCATCAACTCCATAGGCTGCGGGTTAACCGTCAGAGAGTTTACGAACATGTTCGACCGTGCAAGCGGCCCGCATTGGTCGGAAACCGGGGTGTGCGTCCGTACACCAACCGGACTACTGCTCATCAAATCAGTGCGCTGGAATATTGCAGCGCAACAAATCGAGATAGTGACCAAGAAGGAGCGTACGGAACAATGAGCGAAGTCAAATGGTGCGACACGGGACACCACCCGTTCGCATGGGGCAAGGACAACGACGAATCCGAGTACGCCGAGACGCGGGAGCGGCAGGGACGTAGGCGTATTCTGCACGCTTGCGGCAACTGCAACCGCAAAAGTGACGAAGCGATTGCTGCCACGGATTTGGGCGCTACTGTGGCAAAGCCGAAGGCCCTCAACGGCGAGTGAACAAAATCGCCTGGACTAAAGGTGCGTTGCTCGGCATGCCTTGGTGTAACGCACCAAGGCATGCCGGACATGGAATACTCGCATCGTATACGCTAGCCATCGTCGGGCCAGAGATGCCAGGCGGCAAGTACGTGCAATCCACGTGTACGGATTGCATGGAAGAAATAGCAACCGATTTAGGGACCACTGCGGAAGGCGGTTCAGTCTGATGTTTCTATTCATCCTCGCAATGCTTGCCCTGCTCATAGGTGCAGGCTTTGCCATCAAGGGCGATGTCGGCAACACGAACGTACGCGGTTGGGGTCTCACTGCCATCATCGCCGGACTAGCAATGTTCTTCCTCTCCATGATTGCCATCGTTCCCACCAAAAACATTGGTGTGACTGTGGCGTTCGGCAAGCCAACCGGAACGATTTCGAACGGCTGGCACATCGTCGCTCCGTGGGAAGAGGTGACGAACTATGACGCCACAATTCAAACCCCCGACCTTGCACAGCTTCCCGTGTTCGACGTGCGTATTGCCAACGGGATGACTGCAAAGATGCGGGTGTCCGTCGACTGGCAGCTAGCCGACGAAGCGGACATCACGAAGATACACAGCGACTGGCGCGGTTTCGACAAGATCGAGCCTCGCGTCGTCAACCCGCGTCTGTTCGATGCACTGAACAAGGTGTTCGAAAAGTACGACCCGCTTGCTGTGCTGCAAACCTCTACAGACGGCCGTGTAACTACGGAGGCGGTCACGTTTGCTCAGCTGGAAGCGAATGTCAATGCTGAAATCGGTAAGACGCTTCCGAACGGCATCAAGGTGCGGCGCCTGCAAATCCCGTTCGTCGAATACCCGAAGGTGATTCAGGACGCGTTGGACAACTTCCGTAAGGAGCTTGCCGCTACACAGACAGCGTTGCAGCAAAAGGTTACTGCTGCGGCACAACGTGACGCCATCAACACCTTGGCGGAGGCGAAGCTTACACCGGAGGCGTTCGCTCAGCAGTGCCTGATCGTGACGGAACGGCTTGCACAGCAAGGGAAAGCGATATCCCCTGCATGGTCGTGCGTTGCGGGTGGTGTACAAACGGTCGTGCCTGTCAGCTGAAAACCGTTTGACAGTACCGATATACTTGAAGTAAGAAACCCGGTGCGTTGCTTGCGGATACTTCACTCTGGCTGACATGACCGCAGGCG
>Ga0193738_1000506_pt1 | contig 19697 bp, 30 predicted proteins | sample L2a1metaG_FD_144927 | JGI IMG/M metagenome (GOLD analysis project Ga0193738, IMG submission 144927) | Soil microbial communities from a riparian zone of the East river system, Colorado, United States - L2a1 | ecosystem: Environmental > Terrestrial > Soil > Riparian zone | place: USA: East River...
TTCCTTATATAAGAGACATTAGGTATTTTTCTTCTAAATATCGTATGCGTAGGTTTAAAATCTAATAGCTGATTTTGCGGTTTCTTATGAAACAACTTATCGTATGCTATTGCACTACGAGAAGTAGCAAATAGCATATCTTCACAATCAAATTGTGAAGCAAAGCGATCCAAGTAATGTACTATATAAGGAAAGATAACTCTTAAAAGTTTTGGAGCAAAGTAAGCTCCATATATCAAACAGCCATTCTTTTGACTGTCATCAACTACAATGAAAGCAGCAGTATATCCAACTACTCTTTTAGTATTAATATCTAATGCAACTAATAATTTAAACTTCTCATATCCAGTTTCTATATTCTTTCTAAGAATATGAGCATAGTCATTAATTGGCATGTCGTTCATAACCTTATGATCTTCATTAATTTTTAATGTTCTCATAAGATCAGTTCTTACAATTTCAAACTTTATAACACTATTGATATGGTAAAGAGTTACGTTGTTATTTATCTGTACGAGTTTCACTAATCACCAAGTACCATAAAATTGAATTTAATTCCAGGTGCATTAACCGATGGATCGGCACCAATTAAAAAAGCATTCTTTTTAATCGTATATCCTAGAATAGCATCTACTAAATTCGCGCCATCAAATCGCTTTGAATTTAATACTGTAAAAATATCTATCCATATAACAGGAGGGTCAGTAACATCATTAGAAAATATAACGACACACCTAGGTATAATATCCACAAGAATTTCTCTGGGACCATTGCCATCACCTATATAGTTACCAGTAGTTATATTAATCTTAGTATTGAGATAATCAAATAATCTCTTACCCAAGAAATTAAACTTCTGAAAATCATTTACTGGTGTGTATTCTAGTTTCATCGCATTTATGTAACATTAATTCAGTTTGTGTGCTAGCTCTAACTTTCGTTTTACAGAACTTACAGACAGCAATATAGATACCAGTACTTTCCATTGATTGAACTAACGCTTCTCTTGTTGGTGGACGATATTCATATACTGAAAAAGGATTCTCGCTCATCTTACATTTTCTCCATAATCATCTACTCTAGGTGTATAACCTAGTATTCTAATAAATTGGTTCTTATTAGGTGAAATAAATCTAAATCTATGATATACCCCATTTGATCTGGTACGAATATATCCATTACCGTCACCATCTTGTTTATAATTAAATGGACCTTTCCATCTAATCTTACCATCAAAGCTATCTTTAGTACCAACCATTAATTGAAAGTCTTTATTTATACCTATATTCTCAATCATTAATTGAAGATTACTAATTAGTTTAGAATGGTCGGTTAGTTTGTTTCTCGATGGTTCTCCGTAATCCTCATCGCCAGTTTCAAAGTATCCTGGCATTTCAGCACCATTAAAACTATCACCAGTATTATATAAATGTAGCTGACCTTCTCTGTCGCCTATCAATAGTTTTCTTTGTGGAGTACCAAAGATACCATACATATCTGACATTTCTTGAACATCATCTATTAATTCTGTTACTTCATCTATGGTAAGAAGATCTTTAGTTTGTTCAAAATATCCACCACATTTAGCTACTGAATCACGCTTAGAAAACAATCCTTTTTCATAGTTATATACTATATCGAATTGTCTGTACTGAGAAGTAACATCAGGTTTACCATAGAAACTGAACTGTATTTCTTTTCTATCTAAATCAACGAAAGCATGACTTTGATATATAGTATCATTCTGTATGCGTGATTTAATATAATCTTTGACACCTTGTTCGGCAGATAAGTTAGTAATGTTTACCCCATCAAAACGCCAAATATCAAAATCATGACCAACAAAATAATGAACATTACCAACTTCAACAATAGCATTAACGCTGAGTAAGCCAACGGATTCCGTGAAGAATTTCTTGACATAAACAAATGGTAATCCTACATGGATTAATAACCAGATAGATTTTTCTTTATATACTACATTAAACTCTGCAATCTTCTTAATTCGTACTATCTCAAATCCATCTTCATCTACGTCTATATCTCCAGCTTGATTATTTAATTCAGGTAAATAGAATTCAGGTCTATTTACATCTGACCATACTATCGTTTTATTAAATCGTTTATATCCAGTTTCAGGAGTTGTACCATATAAATCTATAAGTGTAGTAACTGTATCTATTATATCACTAATAGAATCTATTGGAGTACCACCACCTATACCACCACCATTCTTAGCAATATTACCAAAGATTACATGCGCGTTATTAATCTCCATAGTACGCGCGCGTATAACACCTACATCAATTAATCCACCTAGATCAGATACTTCTAACGCTATACCATCCCATCTTTTAGGAAAACGATAGTTATTAGTAACAATGTATAAATCTCTAAACTGACCTTCATTAACTGGCTCTTCTACTATTATATCAAAAAATATATCTGACGTATCCGTTATCTCGTAGAGAGAATAATTTTCGTCAAACCAATAAATTCTACGAGTTGTATTAACTATGGTTTTTGACATTTATTAAAACTTTTTTCTGCTTGCAAAACTTGCAAGCTCTAATAGTTCTACCTTTTCACCTATACTGATAAATTCCCATTTCTTGACAACTAGAACATTTTTTAAATACTATATTATTATATGGTTTATATGTTCCTTCTGCTATTTGTTTCTTTCGATAAAGATTATGTATGGAATCTATAACTATATATTCTTTAGAAGAAGCAATTTGACCTGGAAATAATATAAAGTATTCTTTAGTTTGTATATTTTGTATTAATATTCCAGTTTTATTTTGCTCAAAATCTATGTCATCAATATTCATTATGGATCAATATGTATTATCAATACAGCAAAAAGTCCTAAATCATCAAATACAGTAACAACCAAATTTGAATCTTCTATTAGTTTACATGGATAACAACCTTCTGTTTTCATCTCGTCAGTTCTTACATCAAATAATGCTCCTGCACCAGGATTAGCAAGTAAATAAGTTATTATATCACCAAATCTAATATTAGGCGCACTAGAAGCATTACAAATATCATAACCTTCTGCACCACAAAAAGGCAATCCACAATCCATTGCTGCATCATCACCTGGATCAGGTTCTATTACAGAAATAGCTTGACATAATAATGGGCAATCGTCTATAGTTAGTTCAAAACCATTTGCAAATGTAGCTAGACCACAAACACCTATTATATTATTGTTACAATTCCAAACTATTCCTTTAGCACTAGAAGAAGCAAGAACATCGCAATCTGGATTAATATCTAAATTATCTATTGCTTTACCAACTCTAATATAAGCCGCTCTATTATCTTGAAGGCCGCCATCATCGCCGCAATTAACAGTCGGTCCAACTGGCATTGCATTAATTTGTACTAGAGCATTTTGATTTAATGGTCCACTAAATGAGATTATTCCACCATCACCGACTATTGCCCATGTATAAGGTGGAGTACCACCTGAAGCTAATAGTGCAACTGAAAATATATTTTCACTACAACTTAATCGTGCATCAACATCGGGTGCCGCAAGATTTAATGGCGTGCCGTCGTTACACACAAATGCAGTATTATTAAATAAAGGAGGTACAGTCATATTAATTTATAATAAAATAATTGCCTAATTCTTCGCTTCCATCGTCAGCTAAACCAGCCCATTCTGCTATATGATTACCTAATGATGTATTACCTACCCATACTAAACCATAGTTACTATTAGCTTGTCTATCTGCACCTTGGGCACCAGGAGGAATTTGATTAGCACCATAATAAAATATATCCTGTATAAAAAAATCACCAGGTTTTTTAGTCCATATATCTATTTCCCAATTAGCTTCTATATCATCAGCTGCTTGATATAAAAATACATATACCAATGTACCAGCAGGAAGTGTGCTATTAACTTCAGCTAATATTTGTAGAGCAGGGGGTAATGTACTAAGTGATTCGTTTAAATAATAAACTAATTGTATCTTGCCATTTGATTCATTTACTAAAACAGCATAACCAGTAAAATCATCTGGATCAGCTTTTGATTCGTCTACTCTGAAACATATTCCACTAATCGGACTACCTGATATAGCACCACCATAAACAAATTGTATCTCTTGAAAATATCCTCTACCACTAGGGCCGGCTCCATCAATATTAGTAAATGCTTGAGCATAATAAAATCCATAACACGGTACACCAGCGGAGCCAGATTTTAGAAATACATCAATAGCATCGAGAAAATAATTATCAGATGGATTAGTTGGAAGTAATGGATTTACTATTGAGATACCATCATTACAATACCAAAATCTTCTAGTTACATGACCTAAAAATATTTCTTCCTCATCTTCGGGTATTGGTAATATAGTAGTAGATACTCTTACTTCAATAATTCCTTTGCATAAATTGGCAGTACCAATAGAACTTAATCCATTATCTACTACTGTATCAAGCAAAACTCCATTAGCATATATTTCAAATATATTCGTACCGATAAGTTTAAGTTTAAAAGTCTCACCTAATGATAAGCCTATATTTAGATTCTTACTTAATATAAAACCATAGTTTGTCAATGGTTGGGCATTATATCTAGTAAAAACTAATGAATCATTAAATGGATTATATAATAAAGCATATCCAGTAGTATTATCCTTGGTAGAACCATTAACGACTAATGCTGGACCAGCTATTAAATCTCCGATATTATAAGTTGATTCAATTTCAGTTAATATACATGGAGTATCACATGTATATATTAATCCATATGCTTCTTCTGAATATATTACCTCACCATTCTCGGTAAATGGTGTTATCAGATCTATAATATAATTAAATCCTGGTGGTATGCCGAAGAAATCTATTAAATTAAAATTAAAATCACCAAGATGAATATCTTCCTGCTCGAATTTAATATACTCGAAAATAGCTTGAACATGTGGTCCTAATAAAGGATATGATGGCATAAATATTTACGATGGTGTTGTCATTGTATCTATAATTTGTGTATAATCATCTATGACATTAAAATTAAAATCATCTATAGGACTATCAGTTGGAATTAATTCTAACCGTTTCCAACCACGGACTTTCTCTATAGCATTCTTATAAATACAGAAGTTATTAATATCAGAGAAACCATCTAATCCTAATAGATGCTGTTGTCTAAAATGCCAACCTTTAGTGAATTTATTGAATTTAAAGTTAGGCATTATGGTACATCTCTTGAAGCGAAGTATTGATACACTACGGTATTTACGTTGGCATCGGCGTCTATGGTAAATCCGTCGGCATCTAATGTATCAATACCTGTAGTAGACGTAGTATTATCTGATAGCTTATGAGAACTACTGCCAGCAAAAGCCGTAGTTTTCATAAACGATGGATTAGTACCAGTAAGAGGAATGACTAATAGAAACGTAGGCGTAAAGCCAAGACCAGTAATACCTTTATTACTTGTGCCATCGCCCGTATAGCTACCAACTTTAGTACGTTGATAATAATGAATCAAATCTGCCCAAGCTGTACCATCATCTAATTGAATGGTTTTAAGTTGAGTATTGATATATAATCTACCAGCAACAGAAGCAGCGGGTCTACTAGCAGTATCACCAGATAAAAACTTATGCGCGCCTAATAGAGAATGCTCTATTGCAAATGTAGTTTTAAGTGCTTCTTTTGCTTCTCTTATATAGTTGTCTAATACTGCTACGGCTTCTGTCGCGCCATCAGGTTTAGTTATATCTAAATCATTTATTGTCGGCATCTTATCTCCTAACTATTCTAATGTTTGCCAGTCTATTGCAAGAAGATCAGTTTGACTACACAACCACGGTACTAAATCGCCTTGAACAGTTCTAATGTAAACATAAGGTAATGTCATTTTACTATTTTTATCTGGAACTTGTAATTCCAAATACATTCCTTTACCATTCCATCCACTACGACATACTTTATTACCTAGAAACATTCGTTTAACAGCCCAACCTATATCCATATTATTTCCTATCAATTATCCGGTAGATTAATTCGTGATTCCATTGGATGCTCACGCAATGTATAATACTTTTTAATACCACGTTCTGAATCTAAGCGTTCTAATTTCCATGCTTCACGCTTTTCTTTATCTGGTATCCATGCAGTAAATACCATTTCCATACATCTATTAAATAGACCATCTTCAAAATATAATGTATAATCATCTTCTATTACATCATCAAGATTATACTTGGGAAGCAATCTATAGTAATCTATAAATAACTGTTCATCTTCACTTGGTATCGGTCCCCAAAGAATAGAGCCACCTTGAAGTATATAATCATTAAATGCTCCAACATGGACTACTCCATCTTCTAAGTTAATTGGAAACTGATCCAAAAATTCTTCTCTATTAAGCCAACGATGAAGTGTAACTTCTTTAGTTACTGTAAATTGATTTCCATGTACATCGTGAGTTCTACCAGCAACACCTTTTCTAGGTCGTCTAATAGTAATAGCTGATAAGAAATCAGAAGGTAAATCAGTTGATCTAATATTAGCAAGTGCTACTATCTCAGCAGTATTAGCTGAAAAAGAAACTCTCGATTCGCGTTGTAGTTTTAACTTGTATGTATTAAGCCAACGAAGTATGGTACGACGATTATCCTCTAAATCGTCCCTACCGCTTTCTAGTATTACATCCTGAATTATATCTAGTACGCTCATAGTTTATTACCATTAACCGGCGGCATATACCTTGCGAGAAATATATACCGCCGGTCTAGTGTATCACACCCCCAAACTATTGTCCCACTATTTACCCATATTACTACCTCCTATGAAGTTTTATCTACAATATCAGGTTTACCTTCACTACTTTTAACAGCAGGCGCAGTACCTTCTAATATTTTAGTATAATCCTGACCAGGAATATTCTTAGTACCACGACCAAAATCTGCACCTTTAGCAGAATTACCACCGCTAGATTCTTTCATATTAATACCATCCTTTCTTTTTATCTTTTTTCTTAGTAGCTTTCTTCTTTTTTGCCATTCTTACCTCTCCTAATAATAGGTGCTTTACTCATATCTAATTCCTGTACGTTACCTTCTAGTATCTTTTTATAAGATTCACCAGAATAATCAGCAGCACACTTTCTACCAGGAAAATCGTATGGTTCATTAGGGTTAATATTAGTATGATCTTTACCCATATATCACCTACTCAGTTGGGCTAAATGAAACCATATTAGTTAATTTAGAATGAGCTTTCTCATGCCACATTTCTAATCCAGCTTCAGTTAGAAATTCATCTTTAGCAGAATCAACTCCTGGTGCTTGAATATTTTTCTTAAATGTAGTATCATCAATGTAGCGATACTTTAGAAATTGCAAATCAAGAATAACGCAATCTTTTCTATACACAGGATGATCTGACATTAACGGATGACTCTTTAAATATAGATCACCAAATGGAGTTAAGATATGAGCAATCTTCATTCCATAAGTTGTACTGGTTGGTTCCATATTAATAGTAGTATTTAATCCCAATTTAGCCCAAGAAGTAAATACGCCAATAGCAGTAGAACCACAGAAGGCTAGTTTCTCACTAGATCCATAACGGAATACACTTTCAAATACTCTACTAAAATCAGCTTCTCCCCATACTCCATCAGTATCAGCATCGGTTAAAGCATTAGTAGTAATAAAAGTTCTAGCACCACGAGTAGTTCTTCTTGGTTGTCCATTAGGACCAATTTCTTCTTTTCTTTGACCAAAGAAGAATGCTTTCTCCATTTCAATACCATGAAGCTGTAATGCTTCTCTCTTAGCTTCACGATAAGGTCCAGTTCTATCCCAAGAAAGCCGTGTTTTCTTAGCAGTACGAGTCATTCCTAACGTGGTACGAAAAATTTGAGTATAATTAAAAACTTTAGTTGGTGAATAAGTAACAATATTTGGTGAATCTGCACCTTCTTCATGCACAGTACCAATAATCAATAGTGCATCATCATCTAAAATAGCAGCAGCCGCAACCTCACCTTTGCCACGAACAACTACGATACCAGTAGCAGTAGTAGGGTCAGAAACAATGAACATAATTTCATTGGTACGCTCAACTAATACAACATGACCCGCTTTAAACATCGTTGCATCATCAACTTCCATTGCTGTAATACCAGCAGCATAACCAGCACCAAAGTCGATTAATGTACGTTGAGTCGGTAGTCCCTTTTCCCACCAATTAAATTCTGGATCATCTGTATTTTGTGTAGCTAACTTTGATAGCAATGCTGTTAAAGGCATTTCACCATTAGGAAACAACATTAGCATCATTTCGCGCCAATTCTTTGGACGTTGATCACTTGGACCAGGCGTTCCAGTAGTAGAAAAAGCACCAGTACCTCTTAAACCTAATGCAGCAGCCATAAATTATTAACTCCTATTGCTCTTCGAGCAAATCGAACATATCTTTTTGTTGGTCAGATAAATTAACTTTGGGAGGAGGCGTTGTTTTAGTACCGCCAACTTCACCTTGCCTAATAACTTTTCTTGGTTGTTGAGTCGTTTCATTACCATTAGCTTGTGCAATTAATTTTTCTTTTAACTGCATAGCTCTTTTGCCAATATCATCAATTAACTCATGTGGATATTTAGTAATACCACGAGATAGATACTCTTGATGTACCTGATCCCCTGCAAATTTAACTAATGGTCTATATTGTTCTTCAACTAAACCATCGTATTTCTGATAAAAGGCTTCTTGTACGCCACTAATATATCTTGTTTGTCTTTCTTGTATTTGCTGTTGTTGTACTATATTATGTTGAGCTAGTACAATAGCAGTAGCAACAAACTTCTTAATTACTGGAACAGCACGTTCTGGCTCACCTGAAAGTAATCCTAGTAATTCATCTTGTGTAACTTGAACATTGTCTAATATATTAGGTTGTTGCTGTTGTTGCTGTACTGGCTGTTGTTGTGGTGATGGCTGTTGTTCTTGCTTTGGTAATGAACCTGGATCGCCAAATAGTGTTTGATAAAATTGTAATTGCTTCTTTAAATCTTCTACTGTTTCTTGCGGAGCATCATCTTGTACCGCTTCTTTAATAGCTTGTTTTATATCAGCAGTAGCTTCTTTAATTTTTTCTTCTTTTGTTTCTGGTACTTCTTTTTCAGGCTCACTATCTGGTTGAGCTACTTTATCTGGTTTAGTTAATTCCTTAACTATCTCATCTTCTTTTCTATCACTATCTTCGTTATTATTTAAATCTAAAGCTTCTTGTGTAGCTTGTTCATCAAAAGAAGTTTTAGATAGATCTTCTGTTTGTGGTGCCGGTGTATCATCCTTTACTTCATCTGCCATTGTCCCTCTCCTTTGCTTCTTGCATTAATCTATCTGTTTCTTCTTTTGTTTCTAAATTCTTTAATACTGCATCAGGCCAACGAATAACAGTTTCCATACCAGTTATCTCACCGATCAACATATTATGTTCTGCTATTTGTTGTTCTGATGAAATAGGGTTAGTTAATTTTTTTCTTCTTGCTTCTATTTGAGCTAGAATAATAGTTTTAAATATTGCAAATTCAGGAGACTTAGCAAGTATAACTAATGCACCTGCAAATTTATCTTCTACTGCCTCAGCCATTATTGCGACGTTCCATTACCCATACTAGCCATTAATTGTTCTAGCATTTTATCTTGATTAATATTGGCTACATCATTTAATGGAGCAAGAGAACCATCTTTTGCCATCTGTTGAACTTTATCATCAGGCATCACTTTCGTTTTCATTTCAAAATCTTTTGAGTTAGTAATACCCATGTTATAAATCATCTGTTGGAACATTGGAAATATATCAAATTTCTGTGACAATACTGGATTACTAACAACGTCTTTAATTATTCCTTGCCAAACTTTAGCCATATTGGTTTTATCAATAGGCATATCAAAAGATGGTATATCAAAATCAAAGTTACCATATAACTGATCAGGCGAAACAAAGATTCTATTCTTCATTTCTTCTGGATTCTGACCTAAAGCTATTGCTGTTTCATCTGTTATTTTATAGAATCTATCTTCAGTTAGCAAACCTTGATTATTATGAACTTGAGCTTTAAACATCGGTTTAATAGCTAAAGTAAAATATAGATAAGCTGTAAGTTTTAATCTAGCAGTAGCTAAATTGATAGTGGAAGAAGTCTCCGTGGCAGTTCTTTTTACTTCTTCTACCATACCCATGATATTATCAGTAGCAGCAGATACTCTCTGAATCAAATTCATTACAACTTGAGAATCTTGTATATGCGATCTGGTAATATCATTTATTTGTAATTGTTGAATAGCTTTACCAACGGCACCATCGACACCCCAAAAATCTTCTTTTAATCTAATAATCTTAACTGGTGAAGAATCTAATAAATCTTTAATCTCAATCATGCTAGGATCAACTACCATAGAGTTATTAATAATCTTTCTCACGTTAGCCATATGAGAATTAAACAACCATGATAGCTGATCTGATAAACCATTACACATATCAACCGTGCTTAAATTAGCCGGTGAAGCGTAATCGTGATTAGCCTCACCGACATAATAAGTAAATTCAGGATAAATTAATGGTTCACATTTTATAATAATTTGGTCATTAGCTAAAGTAATTAGATATTCTTGAGGATAACTCCTAGTACCTATTCCATGATCCCTAGGTATTAGTCTAATTTCTAATTCTTCTAGTTTTATACTAGCTGCATCTTTGGTAGAATTAGTTGATGGATCACCCATTAGTGTATCCGTAGCTGTCATATTAACAATTCTACCTAAATTCGATTCGGTACTAATTTTATCAGCTTCAAAGCTTTTATTCTGATTATCTTTAGAGATTAAAGGAATTTTTTCTATATTAAAATACTCACCATTTTCTTCTGCAACTTTTAAATAATTATAACTTTTAGTAACTCTATAGCCGCAGAACTCCATGTGTTTAACATCAGATACATTAACACGCGGGTCAGGAAAGAAATTGTATGGAGATATATTAGTTGGTTGATTACCTTCGTATGTAGTAACTCTATGTCTTTCTCTAACTAATCTATCGGCTAATTTAAACCCCATTATTGTTAATGGTTTTCTATTAATACTCCATCTTTCTTCTTCCATTGAACTCCAAACATTACGCATAATACCCATGCCATAACGCTCGCAATCCTGAAGAAAGCAATATTCTGTTACCGCACCTTTAGCTTCAGAGAATTGATAGTCTTGAATAACTTCCATTAATTTAGCCGGTACAGTATCATTAGGACCTCTGCCGGTAATTGGAACAATAGGATTCTTTCCTATCATTGAAAAGAAAAAGAAAGTTAATCTAGTCTGCATTACTGCATATGTATATGGCACAACAATATCTCTAGCTTGAGTAAAGATTTGTTTACCATTCTTATCTACTTCATCTGGATCAACATATGCTAAATGCTGCTTTTCAGCTTTTCTAAAAGATTCATATCTACCTGACATATGCCTAGCAGAATAAGTGAATCTATCTCTAACTAGCTTAACTAAATCCTGATGCAATGTAGAGTTAGTATCTTCTAACTTAGTACGAAGATTCTTTTGTTCTCTATCTAGTTCAATCATTATTATTTATTCTTTGGCGCTTGAGAAGCAGCTATCACACTTTGTTCCGCAGTTTGTTCTACTCTACCTTGTAGATTACCTTCTGCTAAACCAGCTACTCTAGTAACGGCAACTAATTGATCTTTCATCGAATTAGTATTAATTTCTAATTTTTCTATTACTTTAGTAAGTGATGCCTGTTTAAACGCTATATATGCGATTACCATAGTTACCACTCCTTGCATTACTACTCCAAGAAGTGTATAGACTTCTTTATCCATATTGTATTACCGATTAATTCTCCTTTAGCATAGTCGATTTCCAATTCCACTATTACCTTTAATAATGGAATTGGGGAGGGACTATACCACTGGATCAGCCGGTGGCACTGGATCAGGGTCGGGGACTGGATCAGCAGGATTAGCAGCTAATCCTTTCAACTGGTCGATTTCAGTCTGTAGTCCAGCTTTAACTGTTGCTACTTCTTCTGGGGTCATATTGGTATCAATCTGTGCTTTAAGAGCATCAATCTTAACACCAACAGCAGTAGTAGCTTCATCAAGTGCTACACGCAATGCTTCGAACTCTTGTGCAACTTGTGTCATATGTTGTTCCTCCTTTCCTATAAGATACTCAAGTCTATTAGCTGTACTAACTGCAATACTTTCAAGCATACTTAATCTTGCAGTTGTTCTTTTAAATAGTTTTTTTATACTTCTTTTCAAATCTAAAATTAATGAAATCATATTACTCCTTAATATTATATTAAACACGTCGTCTAAAAAAATCTGTTGCTATAGAAGCACCAACTGGTTTTAATGATATGCCGCTCCAAACCCAAACTGCATTACGATTCGATTGCCAACTTATACCTACTGATGTACTTCCTGCTTTTATTGATCCAGCATCTTGAAATGTATGACTAGATATATTTATATTATTATTATAATGAGAAGTTTGACCTACTCCTGCTGTTAAAGTTCCATTACCTACTTGTCCGCCACCATCTACTACTAACTCTCCTATTGCACTAGATACTGTAATAGTAATAGGACTCGAATCTCCATTACCATCAAATCCGCCTACATAAGTACCTACTGGTATAGTTTGATGAACTCCATTAAATGATCTAGCAGCACAAGTAACAATCCAATCTGTAGGAGAAATTGATACAACAACATTATTAGTACCTGTTGCCGGGGCAATTAATCCAAATAAATGACATGCTCCAAAACCCCACGGTGTAGCAATAGCTTGACCTAATAGCGTCATAGAGACGCCATTATAAGTTACAGAAACCGATGAACCTATACCATCTTTTACAACTGATACTAATAAATAACGATCACTCCCCGATACTGTATGAGCAAAAGTTATTGATGTTGTATTTATTGCTGCGGCGCCAGTATAAGCATCTAATGTAATTGCCATTATATAATCTATGCACCAGAAGTCCTAACTCCAGCAATTACCGCAAGTGAAACTAATCCATTTTCTAATTGAGCTTGAGCAGCTTCTATTTGACCTATAATTGATGTTATTTGTGGTCCAGTCAGAATTATACGTCGATAAAAATCTAATTGTATAACTTCTACTAATAGTTCTGCTGTAGCTAAATTTATTCGCAATGTACCATTAATAGGTTGCATCGTGGTATTAGCTGTAGAAGTTAATCGAATTATTGCATTTATAGTTTGACTAACTGCATCCATTGTAAATGGAGCAATTACTAACTTATTATAAGCTATTAATGAACTTCCACCTAAGATAGAATTTATTTGCGGTGGCGTTGTTAATGTAATCATTATATTGCTCTCCTATATTTTAGTTCAATTCCAATTAAATTGGCAGTAGCAGCTAAAGTATCAGATGCGTGAGCGGCGTCCCTTAAAACTTTTAAGTGCATCAACTCACCAGCAGCACAACCAGTAGTAGTTAAGGTAGTAATAGATGCATCATTTAATTGTAACGTAGTACCTTTAACTGTATCAGTTACAGTATTTGCTGTATTAAAACTAGGATCATTCGTTTCGGCATCGGCTACACAGCTAGTTTGTAATTGCCAAACTACATCACCGCTAGTAGCTGTACTAAACCATTTAATTCTAGCATCTATATTGCCTGACCAATCCGATGGTATAAACCAATTATATTGAGCAGATAAACTAGTTGCATCTGCAAATGCAAGATAACCTTGAACAGTATTCGTACCAAGCGTACAAGTAGCAACTGCTGGACTAGAAGTTGGTAAATCCCAAATTGTACCAGCAGTTGCTCCATTACAACCTGCTGCACCAATATAAAGTGTAAATGGTATAGTTACTACATTGCCAGTAGCTTCTGCATCTATAGTTTTATTGGTTAATGTATCTGTACTTGACGCAGTTATGCCACCACCGGAATTTTGATCCGTACCACAAGAAAAAGTATTAGTAGCTGTATCATATAATAATTTACTTGTGGTAGCATTAGAACAAGATGGTAATGCTTTAGATTCCCAGGTAGTACCATTCCCTACAGGTATATTATCATCTGTAGCTGTAGTTAAATTAGTGCCACCACGACTAACGCCTAATGTACCAGTAGTATCAGATATTGCCCTATTAGTTATCTGAGTTATATTTGTTAAAGTTATAGTATCTGGTACTTGTGCATCTGTAGCACTACCGGCTAAATCGGTAAAATTAGGTTGTGCTTTAGATACTACACCTAATGCACTAATAGCTGTAAGAAAATTATTAGCTGCGCCAGTGTCAGGTTGTACTGCTACTGAATTAGCATTTGGTAATGTAAATGTTCTATCAGCCGTAGGATCAGTAACTACTAATGATGTTTCAAACGCATCTGCGCTTGCACCTTCAAATACTAATGGTGAACCACCTTGAAGAACTTTAGTAGATAAATCTAATGTAGGAGAAAGCGATAACGTAGTAGCTGGACCAGTTGCAGTAGAACTATCTATCTCATTAGTAGTACCATTTACATCTGTAAAATCACCTGAACCACCACCAGCAGTTTCATCCGTACCGCAAGTAAAAGCCCTAGTTGTAGTATTGTAAAGTAATTTACTAGTAGTAGCGTTAGAACAGCTAGGTAATTGAGTTAATATCCATGTCGAACCATCTGCTACTATAAGATTATTATCTGTTTTTGCTAATCCACCTAACGTAGTTAAGTCAGCATCAAATGCTTGAACGTCGCTACCAATACCTACGCCTAATGCTGTTCTAGCTGCACTAGCACTAGATGAACCAGTACCGCCTTGAGCAACTGCTAATGTACCTGTCCAACCTAATGTAAGATTCTGAGCAGTTATACTTCCAGTTATATTAGTACCGTTAGTAATAGCTTGAACAACATTAGAGTTTAATCTAGCAGCAGCTAACGTACCAGCCCAACCAAATGTATGAGTAGTACCAGTAGAAGTAACAGTTACATTAGTATCATTAACAAATGTTTGAGTAGGGCCAGTTAGTGCATTTAATGAAGTAATACCAGTCTGATCTGTCCCACAACTAAATGCTCTAGTAGTAGTATTGTAAAGTAGCTTACTTGTAGTAGCATTAGAACAGCTACTTAATGCAGTTAATATCCAGTTAGTTCCGTTAGCTACTATAAGATTATTATCTGTTTTAGCAAGTCCGCCTAAAGTAGTTAAATCAGTATCTAGTGGCTGATAAATACTACTAAGGCTAGGAATATCAGCGGCTACTAATGCTCTAAAAGTAGGAGCAGCAGCACTACCAGTAGCAGGACCACTAAAAATGGTATTAGCATTTTGATTAGTTAAGCTAAAAGTTAATGCAGGAGTACTAGAAGCAGTAGCTACAGAACTGGTAAATAATGGAGAAAGATTACCAGCACTAAAAGAAGTAACTGTACCAACTCCACCACCACCAGTATTTAAGTCAGTACCACACTCCCATAGTTGCGTACTATTGTTCCAAAGAATTTTATCAGTAGAACTATTACAAGCAACAGTCGGAATATTAGAACTACCACCGCCACCGGAACCTAAATCTACAATAGTAGAAGTATTATTTCCACGCCATTTATTAGTAGTTCTATTAAACCAAATAGAGCCAATACCAGACGGATCGAAAGTTCTATCTGTAGTACGAACTTCCGGTTTGAATCTAGCACCAAATCTAGTATTATCTGGCACTACTGTTTGATCACGCTGATTCTGCGCAACTACAGTACCAGATAATACTAGAAATAGTGCAAATAATTCCGCTGCTATGATAGCGAATTTTTTAAGCATTGCGAATACTAACTTCTACACCGAGCGGTTTCAATTTTTCAGCAAGAACTTCTACTTCTTTTACTAACTCATTCTTGCCTTTGTTCTTCTGATAAGCTTCTAATACTTCTGGACTAGCTCTACTAACTTCGGTAAAAGCTACAGTATGAAGCTCGTTATTACTATTCAACCGCACATTCATCTTACTACCGTATAGGCTTTCAAACTTACCTAAGAATCTCTTACCTTCAGATTCCCAGATAATTGCATCACCTATATTAACCTCACCACCTTTTAACTTTACCATTATACCTCCTTACTTACGTTTTTCTTTAATATTCTTTGGATCATGTTTATGTTGTTGTACGGCATCTTTCCTTTGTTTTTCTCCAAACTTTTCAAAATCTTTTACAAAGTCATCAACATGAGCTTTACTCATATTAGTAACTTCAAGATTATAATCATGGTTAGGAATAACCTGATCTGTTTGTTCATCAACAACCTTAGCAGCTATTGTTAGTTTATACGACATGATTTTCTCCTTGTGTTAGTTCGTTAATATTCCGAGTTAATTTATATGGAAAATTTAATACGTCGCCTCTAACTAATAATGCTGGAGCATTATGTAGTCCTGCTACATTATGACAAAATCCATCTACTTCTGCATTTAAAATTCTTAAATATCTAAGAGCATCCATCGGGTGAAATGTCATTAATAATATACGATATTTTAATTGGATAATCTTTTGTGTAGTTGCTTTAATGAGAGCATAAACTATACGCCAATCATCTCTAATATCTTTTCTAGTTACTATACGCCAACTGCAACATAATGGTAAACCAGTTAATCTCTCTTGCATTACTTGTAGTGGAAAATCTCTTTCACAATGTAAACCAAACTCGTTATCAAGTGTTAAAGAATTCGTTCCTATTATCTGTCCATTTTCTTCTGCAATCAATACTGTTGTTTCTTTTATTCTTTCAAGATTAGGATAATGAATTAATAAGTCATCGCATCGAGGCTCTATATATCCTTTATCTACATAGGCATCATGAGTAAGTTTATATACCTGATGCAGTTCTGGATATGATATAGCTTCTCTAATTATCATTAAACTACTCTATGGTTCTTCTGGACACGGTTCTCCACCAGCAACAGTTAAAGCAGTAGAAGCTGCATCATATGTAGCTTGAGCTTCTACTAATATAGCACTCTCACCATAAGTAATTTTCTCCGCAGCAGTAACAATTCTAATGAGTGCCGGTGCTTTTTGTACTAATGAATTATCTGATAATACTCTTAGATTCAATCCGTCCTCTGGACTTATAGTTTCAAATCTACAGATTACATCACCTACTATTACAGCACATAAATCACCTTGTTCAATACTTCCATTACTTACTGGCATTGACATTTTATGGTCCCTCACGTCTGTTTTCTTGTTGCCTTTATTTGTCATTTACTTCCTTTACGGTCCTACTACTCTATTCGGTGGTTGTTGAATAATAGAAACTACACCAGCACCGCCAGGTAATAATATCCCAGTTTGCTCGCCAGTTAATACAACAATATCATTATCACCAAAAATTATTACATCACCAGCTGCGCCCCAATCATCAATATTAACTCCAACATCACCAAATTCCTCAAATCTATTACCAGAATAATCGACGTAAGCTGGACCAGGAAATAACGGACTACCATCAACAGTTTGCGTTTGAATATGATATAAAATTTTATCCCATCCCTTAAAGAAATTACCTCTAAGAGAAACGTGGTGGTAACGAATATCTGGGTTATTGTTTCGCCGCATGGCAAAACCAACTGAATCGTTAAAGTCAGTACCACTACCTGCTTGTCCACCAACTCCAAGACTCCAATTATAAAGATCAGATATGAAAGTATTATTGATTAGGTGGAAACCATCAAGAAATCCATCATAGATATCTTCTTCAATATTACAAAGCGCAGCATACGGTCTACTAACAGCAAAATTCGGATGTCCACCAGCCATACAGGTACAATAATTATTCCACATGCAGATACGAGAACCTGAACCTTCATGCCAATTAAAAACTGTCTCGTACCATTCCTCCACTATATTATCATGAATTAATATATCTTCTAATGCACCTATCTGACCTTCTATTGCCATAGTCGATTCGTTGCGGAAGATAAAAACATCAGAAGTAATATTTTTAAAGTAACAATGATGAACGTGTATATCTTTAGTATGACCAAAAAATGAGATAGCATTGCAACGATTAGTCGCATTACGCGTATGCTCGATAGTTAGATAAGCTATCTCAACACCTTCAACTGTAGTATATGGAGTGGTAGGAAAGCCACCATAACCAATAGCAATCTGTTGTGAGCTACCAGCTAATGTAATATCACCGAGAATTTTAAAACCACTAAGAGGATGGCCATTACCATCTACTTCCCCGTTACCAATAACTTTAATTGCCTTATTAATAAACCAGCCAGAAGTCTGTGTGATTAGCTCACCAGGAAGTACAATTAAATCACCAGCTGTTGCGGCATTATAAGCATCAAGAAATTCTGTCCAAGTTGTACCACTTGGAAGGATAGTTCCATTTACCAATATCTCAACTCCATTCTCATCAATTCCACCAACTCCCATTACTCCTAATGCGTTAACAATTCTAGTTTTAACAATTCCTATTTCCGGTGAAGTATTGGTTGTCTCTAATGCTTCTGCTAATTCTACTAATTGATCATAGAACGATCCGTCCGGCATTAGTTACTCCCTATAGTCGTCCCATTAGAAATAGAATCAATATAATTAATAGCAATAAACCTACACCACCTGACGGATACGGACCCCATCCTTGGCTATGTTCCCATCGTGGTAATGAACCAACAAACATTAAGATTAGGACAATTATAAGTATAAGTGTTAAGCTCATTCTTCTTCCTTCTCATTAATAGCTATAGCTGCATTAGCCCACATTATAGCTTGCTGAAGATTAGTTATAGCTAAACTTTTCTCTCTTGATTCAGGACAGCTATCATTTATCTGGTTAGCTAATTTATTAGCACCAGTCCTTAAATCCTCATATCTCTGTGTCTGGCTACCAAACGGTTTGTGGTAGGTGAAGATATTATTTAAATCTCTCATATTCATGATTAGCAATCCCTTATCTCGTCGTTTCTATACAGATCTTTTATTAATGCCATATCTTCCCAATCTTTAAACGATACAGCAAATATATTCCTATTCACCGCCAAGTGAAACGTAGTCAACGCTTCATCTTGTAGTGGATGATTCCAATACTCATTAACCTCATAATTATGGCATTGGTCTGACATTCATCGCCTTACTTATTAAATCTCTAATAATCTCATTCTGCATTATCTGATTTCTCATTGTTGCTTCTACCACACTATCTTGTGTACGCGCACTTTGTACTGATACATTAACAGTACCAGTAGTAGCGTCATAGTGGAAGCTAAGATTCTGTTGTTCTTTAGTGGAGCGATAATCTATCTTAGCACCATTAGGAGCAGTATATGTTGCTATTGTCTCAGCAGAAAAATCCTTAGCTGTCATACACCCTAAAAGTGGGGTAAGTATGGCGAAACGCCATAGCTTTTTACACGACATAGGCATTTCTCATCATCTCCTTATAATCTTCCTCGACATTTTTACTCTTGCCAGGTTTAAAAGCTATTGATGATTCTATCTCGCCTTGTGCTATTGCATCCAGTAAATCTACTTTCTGTCCTGGCCTACCAAATCTAATTAATTGTGTTTCTAACTCGTGCATCCCTATCTTAGCATGAAAAGCCCCATTAGTAATCTTCGGATCTAATGCACCCATTATG
>Ga0193738_1000507_pt1 | contig 19691 bp, 19 predicted proteins | sample L2a1metaG_FD_144927 | JGI IMG/M metagenome (GOLD analysis project Ga0193738, IMG submission 144927) | Soil microbial communities from a riparian zone of the East river system, Colorado, United States - L2a1 | ecosystem: Environmental > Terrestrial > Soil > Riparian zone | place: USA: East River...
ATATGTGACCAAAATTGCTGGTAGCCGATTTGTTCTTGCAGTAAACAACTTAGCAAAGTCTGCAGACTTTTATAAAAACAAACTAGGATTTACAACTTTGTGGGAAGAAGGTGGTTGGCATTTTCTTATTCGTGATAATATCAAAATAATGCTGGGAGAATGCCCTGATGATAAATCAGCTTCAGAGATCGACAATCATTCTTATTTTGCTTACCTGGAAGTAGATAATATAGATGAGTTGTATAAAGAATACCAGTCAAAAGAAGTAGAGGTCTTGAGTAGTATCGAAAATAAGCCATGGGGCCAAAGAGAATTTTCGATCCGAACTATTGACGGACACAGAATTACTTTTGGCGAAGAAAGGTAACTTACCAACAACTGTTACACTATCAACTTGGGTTGTTGGTATGGCATACACAAAACCAACGTGACATACCATCAACGGCATAAAGGATATCAGTAAGAATATAATTTTATTTTTAATTAATAGCAGGTTGTTGCTGGGTGGCACAATGAATTCCTCCTCCTCCTACATTAAAATCTTCAACATTCATTGCAATAACTTTTCTTCCGGGAAAAGCTTTTTCCAGAATGTTTTTAGCTTGTTCATCTTTTTGTTTCATAATCTCCGGTCGGCCTGGTTTCCAATAAGAAGCCGTTAATACAAGACCATTGGTGATCAGGATATTCAGGTAACTGGTAACTATCACGCCTCCGCCGGCACCAACCATCCGTTCTGGTACAGGCACACGAATAATATTAAATGGTTTACCATCCTGGTCAGTTTCTGCTTTTAGTATTTGATAGTTTGCCTCTAGGCGGTCAAAAGATGTTTTATTCATTGAATCTCTTAAAGATTCTTCTTTCGTTACTTCTGCTAATAAAATGGTATTGGGTGATGCAAACCGTGAAAATTCATCTATATGATTGCAGCCGATAGTAGTTACCTTGCCAGAGGCCATGGTAAATGTTTTGCCCGGATCATCTTCTGCAGGGCCTTGTTTTAACCAGATGATCTTTTTCTGCCCAAACATCCTTAAAAATTCTTTTTCTATTGAGTCCCGGCTCCATCCTTTATTGCGATGCATCTCCGTGTATTCAACCAGCATCATGGTTCCTTTTCCATTAAATTCCCTGGCGCCACCTTCGCTAGCAAGTGTTGAGGATCGCACAGGAAGATTTAGTTTTCCTGCAACAAAATGATCAATAGTATCAATCCTTATAGCTGCAGGAATAAAATTGCTTGAAGCGGTCCCATAAAAATTAAACTTCATATCTGCAATCATCAGGTTGCCTTTATTGCTTTTCAGGAAAACAGGTCCGGGATCCCGGACATTCCTGTACGGATTAGGATATACAAACATGCTGACCTTGTTTTTGTCAATTCCTCTTTTTTTGAATTCCTCATGCAACCTTATGGAAACTGAATCGTGGTCAATCAGTAATTTGACTGGCACATAAGGTGTAAGTGTTTTTAGTAAATTGAATACTGCTTCTTCTTTAAAGGCAGCAGCTGCGGGAAATATTTTCCAGGCCATCCATATCGCTTCATGCTTTTCAAATTCGGCTGGGAAAGTAAAATGTTCAGGGTCATTTTGATTGAAAGCAATTAGTCGGGACAACAAAAACAGTAAAGCAATAAATATTTTTTTCATTGCAAAGAATTTACTTTAAGGTAATCTTTAATACCGGGGAAGACGTAGCTATTATTTTTTGTTCGTTTTACCGCGGGTGTTCGCATCTTACAGTACGAAGCAAGGTCAAACTTTAATACTCCGAAGTCTCGCAGTTATTTTTTTATTTATCGACCTCTTTTTTTGCGAAGACGCCGACGGGACAGAAATTTTTATTACTATACAACTATTACGATAGTACTTCTCCCGTTACATGTAGCAACTTACCTGGTGACATAAAACCCCCACTATTTATTGATAGTGGAGAATTATCCTCATCTATAAGAAAAGGAATGTGTGCAAGTCAAAAAACAGCCAGCATTAAAATGAGGCTGAATTTTTGTTCTTCAAACTTTACATTAAATCAACCCTACGAATGTTAGCTAAAACAGCGATGATCATTGATGATGATGAAGACCTTGGCCGTCTGTTAATTCCGACTCTCGAAGCAAGGAAGATATTGACTTTGCCTGTCTATTCGTTACATGAAGCTGAAGAATACCTCAGTTATATGAAGCCTACTGTTATTTTTCTCGACAATAGTTTTCCGGATGGATTAGGTATAAACTTTATTCGCAATATTCATCTCGCAGATGAAGAGATAAAAATTATTATGATGACAGCCGATTCTGCGAAATGGATAGAGGAAAAAGCAAAGGCAGAAGGTATCAACTACTTTCTCAGAAAACCATTCAGCATGGGGACGCTCAATACTATTCTCGATAAGCTCGAACTTGGCAGAAATTTAGCATAGATAGGTGTTATACTTAGGAGTTAGCTTCAATACAAAAACCGCAGATACAAAACGATATTCCCCATTTCAAAAGTAATGTTGAGAATAAGTTATAATACTTACTAACATGGGCTTTGCATCAAACCCTTCCCAAATCCTCAATCGTCATTTCATTCTTGACATTTCCTGTATTTAATGTTGTTCCAGGTTCAAACAAAACCACATGCACTTCTTCTTTTGCATTTGGACGATGCTCAACGCCACGAGGCACAATGATAAACTCTCCCTCATTAATTTTTACCGTCTTATCACGAAACTCCATATCAAAGTTTCCTTTCACTACATAAAATAGTTCATCCTCGTTATGATGATGATGCCAGACAAATGGCCCTTTGAACTTTACAAGTTTTACCATTTGTCCATTAAGTTCCCCGGCAATTTTTGGACTGTAGTGTTCAGAAAATTGAGAGAATTTTTCAGTAAGGTTTATTTTTTCCATAAAACTATTTTTAATGAATTGAAATTTTATCAGCCGTCTCTTTTGCTTTTTTACGCAAGTGATGCATGTCCGCATTCAGGTCATCATGCACCAGGGCAACACCCATACGACGGTAGGGTCTTGTTGTTGGTTTTCCGAATATCCTGACATCGGTATTGGGCTCCTCCAATGCTTGTTCTAATCCTTTTATTGTAAAATGTTCAGCTGTTTTATTCGCTAATATAACGGCACTTACCCCGGCCCGGTCAAGATAAATATGGGGTATCGGCAAACCAAGAATGGCTCTTGCATGCAATTCAAACTCGGAAAAGTTTTGTGTGCCGGCTAAGGTCACCATTCCTGTATCATGTGGTCTTGGACTTAATTCAGAAAAATAAACGCCGTTATGCGTTAAGAAAAACTCAACTCCCCAAATTCCTTCGCCAGTCAAAGCATCGGTTACTTTCTTACCCATTTCGCAAGCGGCCTCAAAGTCTTCATTGCTTATTGCAACAGGTTGCCAGCTTTCCTGGTAATCTCCTCTCTCTTGTCTGTGTCCTATTGGTGGACAAAATAAAGTTTCTCCATTTATCTGTGTCACTGTCAGCAATGTTATCTCAGTATGAAAAGAAATAAATCCTTCAATGATCACTTCTTTCAGATCACCTCTTGAATTATTGATAGCGTAATCCCAAACTTTTTCCTGCTCACTTTCTGTTTTTAAAACACTTTGTCCTTTGCCGGATGAGGACATCAATGGTTTTACTACACAAGGCAAGCCAATCTCAATTACCGCATTCTTAAATTCTTCAAAGTTGGTAGCATAAAAATATTTTGCAGTACGTAATCCCAATTCTTTACTTGCAAGATCGCGGATCAGCTTTCGGTTCATGGTGAAGTTGGCTGCTCTTGCACTGGGAATTACTTTTATCTTTTGTTTTTCATATTCATAGAATCGTTCCGTCCTTATCGCTTCAATTTCCGGAACGATCAGGTCAGGTTGATGTTTTGAAACAATCGAATCCAATTGTTCCCCGTTGAGCATATCAAGCACTTCAAAATCATCTGCCACTTGCATAGCAGGAGCTCCTGCATAACTATCAGCAGCGATCACGGTTTGACCCAATCTTTTTAAAGCGATTACTAATTCCTTTCCGAGCTCGCCACTTCCTAATAAAAGTATTTTTTTGTGCATGCTGCAAAGTAATTATTTACAAAATAAAAAAGTCTCCCGGATGCAGGAGACTTACTAACCCAGTAATTTTTTTCAATAGAAGAATTGTTCTTTTACAATTTTTCCGTCTTTTACTTCATACACGGCGATCTCTTCCATGTTTTGTCTTCCCATTCCTTTGTAAGTAGCATCGATACCCATTGCAAAAGCAATATGATTGCCACCTACAACTGGATCGCCAACCCAGCCACCGTGAAACTCTTCAACCATTGCGTTAAAATCCTCGCCTTTCTTTTTTATTGCATCCTTTCCTTTTACGGATTTTAAACCTGGAGAATGCTCCGGTTCAATACTTTCTGCATTATCAGCAAAAAGCTCTTCCTGCACCTGGTCCCATTTAAATTGTTTGAACAACTCGTTCATACGATTAGCCACTTCTTGTGTGGTTCTTACAGCTTCTAACGTAGACATAGATTTTGATTTAAAAGTTAAAAAGGACGGAGAAGCTACGAATATTTTACAGCCGGAAAAATTAAATAATTATGAATACCGAAATTTGCAGGATGGGCGTAGCTTTAATCATTGTAAATAAATTTTTAGATTGAAATTCCCGGTATTAATTTTTTGTTGCTGTCTTGTCGGATGTGCTGTTAGCAATAACCCTCTGCGTAAAGAGGTCAAACAACTTCAAAAAGGAAAAATTAAAGACGATACCAGTTTTGTGTATTCGTTGCCCTACGAAGGTGGTGAATCGCATTTAATTGTACAGGGATATTTTGGGATATTTTCTCATAAAGAAAGAGCCGCATTGGATTTTAAAATGAAAAGAGGTACAAATATCCTGGCGGTAAGGGATGGTGTTGTGATAAGAGTAAAAGAAGACGGTTCTAAGGGTGGTTGGAGTAGAAAATATCGCAGCCACGGAAATAATATTGTTATTCAGCACGGTGATAATTCCCGAAGCGGTTACTGGCATTTACAAAAAGACGGGGCCCTGGTAAAAGTTGGTGATACTGTAAGGCAAGGACAAATAATTGGACTAAGCGGTAAAACCGGCTATGCCGCTACACCACATTTGCATTTTATTGTTTGGAAAAATGACAGCCGTGGTTGGCATCAAGTGGCTACAAGATTTCAAACCTCAAAAGGAATAAAATATTTACGACCCTGGAAAAAGTATCGAAACAAAAAAGCAACTTCTTCTCCGGGCATTTCCCAGCCGATTGAAACCACAGCGCAATAGTGCCAATTTTTTACCGCTTACATTTGAAAAAAAATTGTTTTGACTTTCCAGGAAATTTGGCAACAGTTTATTGAGGGAATGAAAAATACAACATGGCTTGAATATATAGCCGTGTTTGCCGGTATTGCGAGTGTTTGGTATAGCAGGGTGGAAAACATTCTGGTTTATCCTGTAGGTCTTATAAACACCATTATTTATATATGGTTAAGTGTAAAAGGAGATTTGTTAGGAGAAGCTTCTGTGAATCTTTATTATACTGTTATGAGTGTTTACGGATGGTTGCTCTGGACAAAAAAGGATAAGGAACAACATACCATTATTCATGTTAAGTTTTCAGATCGCCGTTGGTGGTTATATCAATTAGCCTTTTTTGTAGCCTTTTACTTTGCCATATATATTTCACTTACCTATTTAAAAAGATCCTTTGCTCCGGGAGCTATTCCCTGGGCCGATGCATTTGCGAGTGCAACTGCATTCACAGGTATGTGGTTGATGACAAAGAAAAAAGTAGAAAGCTGGTATTGGTGGATCGCTACTAATATTGCCTCTATTCCTTTGTACTTTGTAAAACATTATGTTTTCACAAGTGTATATTATTTTATATTATTAATAATGGCTGTTTGGGGGCTAACGGAATGGAGAAAGAGAGCTAAATTAAAATAACATTATGAGCTATTGCACATTCATCAACTCACTTAAACCAGATGAACAAAACGTTCATCGTGAATACCATGATAAGTATTATGGTTTTCCTATTCATGATGATAATGAGCTTTTCTGTCGTTTGATCTTAGAGATCAATCAAGCTGGTTTAAGTTGGACAACGATCCTGAATAAACAACAAGGTTTTCGAAAAGCTTATCACAATTTTGAAATAAAAAAAGTTGCCGGGTATAAAGAAAAAGATTTTAAACGCCTGATGAATGATGCCGGCATTATCCGAAATCGTTTAAAGATCAATGCGGCGATCGAAAATGCAAAAACCATTCTTCAGTTGCAAAAAGAGTTCAAATCATTTAAAAACTGGTTGGACCATCATCATCCAAAAACAAAGGATGAATGGACAAAATTGTTCAAGCAAACTTTTCGTTTTACCGGTGGTGAAATTGTAAATGAATTTTTAATGAGCACCGGCTTTCTTCCAAATGCACATGAAGAAAGCTGCCCCATTTATAAAAAAATACTAAAAGCAAAACCCGCATGGAACAGAAACCGCTGATAAAAGTGGCGGTCATTGGCCCGGAATCAACCGGCAAAAGCACTTTGTGTGAGTTACTTGCGCAACATTACAACACACAATGGTGCCCTGAGTTTGCAAGAGAATTCCTGCTTACACATGGAACTGATTATACCTATGATGATTTACTGTATATCGCCAAAGGACAGCTCGCCATGGAAGATGAATATGTTCAGTCGACAGTCGACGGACAACGGACCAAAGTAAAACCCGATTCACCATTCACCATTCACCATCCGATAGCTATCGGATCACCGCTTCTCTTCATCGACACTGAAATGTATGTTATGAAAGTATGGGGTGAGTTTGTTTTTGGAAACTGTCACAGATGGGTACTTGATCAAATTATAGAAAGAAAATATGATCTCTACTTATTGTGCAATACTGATCTCCCCTGGGTTAAAGATGAATTAAGAGAGTATCCGGATCTGAAAACAAGGGACCAGCTTTATCATATCTACAAAGACATCATGATAAATCAATCAACACCGTGGGTAGACATAAGCGGCGATCATGATGAAAGATTACAAAAGGCAATAAAAGCAGTTGACCAACTGATGGCGGGGTAAAATATCCATTGTACATTCGGGGCATCAATGAATTTATTTTTTCAAAAACATCATCGTTTACTTTTTTACAGCAGTTGGCTATTACTTGCATTAGCGCAGTCTGCTTCCACAGAACTTATAGCCGATGAAGCTTACTATTGGGTGTATTCACGTTCCCGGCCTGGGGTTATTTTGATCATCCTCCGATGATCGCCTTTATAATCAAGAGTGGGTATGCAATTTTTCATAATGAATTGGGGGTGCGATTAATTTGTGCATTCCTTAGCACATTCACTATTCTTATTACGGAATCACTTATTGAAAGAAAAAATCCCTTTCTTTTTTATACAATTGTTTTAAGTATTGGTGTATTACAAATTGCCGGGTTCCTTGCTGTACCCGATACGCCATTATTATTTTTTACAGCATTATTTTTTTATACATACCGTTCTTTCATAAAAAATATAAACTGGAAAAACACATTGCTTCTTGCTATAGCCATCAGTTTGCTTTTTTATACTAAGTATCATGGGTTATTGATAGTGCTGTTCACATTTTTATCAAACATTAAATTATTTACCCGCTGGCAAATATGGCTGTCCGGGTTTTTTGTATTGCTGCTTTATACTCCGCATCTTTTATGGCAATGGGAGCATGGTTGGATAAGTTTCCGCTATCACCTTTTTGAAAGTAATGTCAATGCCTATAAGTTTTCATATACTACCGATTATCTTCTAGGTCAAATTTTACTTGCAGGCCCATTAGCTGGGTTTATTCTTTTTCCTGCTGCAGTCATTTACAAAGCAAAAACACAAACTGAAAAAGCGCTGAAATTTACATTGATCGGTATTTACCTGATCTTCTTGTTAAGTTCTTTTCGCGGAAAAGTAGAAGTGAACTGGACAATGCCCGCCCTGATACCATTGATCGTTTTAAGTCATCAATTCATCCTTGATAAAATTTCATGGGCAAAGCCGTTAAGAATAATTGCGTTCGTTTCTCTTATATTAATTATTGCAGGTCGTATTTATCTTGTTGTTGATATTGGCCCTGACAATTCAACGAAAGGAAGATTTCAAAATAAAGCCTGGGCAAAAAAGATAGCAGAAAAAACAGGAGAGATTCCGGTTGTATTTTATAACTCTTACCAACGGACATCCCTGTTTTGGTTTTATAGCGGTAAGCCATCACATTCTCACAATTCCTATTCGGATCGAAAAAGCAATTATAATTTCTGGCCAACCGAAAGCAACCTGCTGGGAAAAAAAGTTTTCATTGCCGATATCTATGGCATCCATACTTTTTCAGATTCTGTAAAAACAAAAAAAGGGTGGGTGGGATTTACTTTTGATAGTATGTATACTGCATTGGGAGGAATTAAAATGAAGATCAAACAAAAAAATATTGATCTTGACTCGACTCATGTCACACTTAATATTGCCCCCCACATACCAGAAGAATATCAAAACTTCTTCCAATCTCACCCTGACATAAACGGAATGCTGCTTATTGGCATTTTTAAAGGAAAGGATCTTGTAAAGGAATTTAACACTGAAATTTCTGCGCAAGAAATAGTAAAACAAAAATCTTCTTTTGATATATCAATAGCCCGGCGTCTGCCGCGTGGAAGTTATGATATCAGGTTAGGAATTAAAGCAAAAAATTATCTGACAACTCATAACAGTGAGACAATACATGTAGATTTTTGATCTACTTTTTTTTAATTACTTCCTCCTCAATTATATTTTGTATATCCGGATCCCCTTCAAGGTTATTCATTTGCTGCATCACCCGTTGCCTTCTGCCTGCCACATAATTTGATAATGGCTTGACAGTATAATTTTTTGGATTGGGCAAACAGGAAGCGATCGTGGCCGCCTCAGCCCTTGTTAAGGATGCCGCCGGTTTATTGAAATAAGATTGTGATGCTGCTTCAATACCATAAATTCCTTTGCCCATTTCGATCACATTCAGATAAACTTCTAAAATTCTTTTCTTTCCCCAGATCAATTCGATCATAAAAGTAAAGTAGGCTTCAAGTCCTTTTCTAAATTTGGTACGCCCCTGCCATAAAAAAACATTTTTTGCTACTTGTTGACTAATTGTGCTGCCACCGCGTATCCTGTTTGGTTTTCTCTTGTTGTATTCCGTTGCTTTTTTAATGCTCTTCCAATCAAATCCACTATGATCGGGGAAAAGCTGGTCTTCTGAGGCGATCACAGAAAGTTTTGCGTTGTAAGAAATTTTTTTCCATCCCACATAATCTCGTTTTAAGCCGTCTCCGCTCACCCAACTTACCAGTTGTGTGATAGTGATCGGCGGATCAACCCATTTAAAAAGAAGTATGCAAAAAAGATGGAAGAAAAAAAGAAAAATGAAAACCCGCTTGGTCCATTTCCAAACCTTTTTCAAAATAATCTTTGCCTTCATGAGCTGCAAAATAACTCTTAGATCTTATCTGCGTAAAAAATCAATCCCCAAAGTAAGATAACACCAAATCCAAGTAATACAAGACCATTAATGCGGCTGAGTATTTGAATATTGTGGGGTGTAAGTTTTTTCCGGATCTTTTGGGCCATCATTACTTTTAAAAGATCCGTTGCCAGTACAAATACCAGGCAGGTAACAAATGCAATGATGCGGTTTTCAATTGTAAGAGTAATAAGTGTTGTAGATGTTGTAAGCCAGAAAATAAAAACTGCAGGGTTAAGAGTATTCATAAAAAACCCCGAAAGAAATGTTCTTACATAATCTTTTTTACTGAGGCTTATAACCTGCACTCCGTTATCATCCACTTTTACTTTTTTGAAAAATATAAAATAGACTCCCATTGAAATTAAAAAGGTGCTTCCGATGATTCCAATAAAATTCTTGTGCTGCACCATATAACCAAATACTTGTGTAAACACATTACTGATCAGAACAAGCAAAATGTCCGATGCGGAAACTCCTAATATAAATGCGATACCGCCGCGATGCCCATTATTAAGACTTTGTTTAATGATTGAAAAGACAATAGGGCCAACTGATATGGTCAGCAACAAACCAAGAGTAATTCCTTTTAGAACGGCTTCAAACATTAGTAGGTTCTTGTTGCTAAATTTAGACTTTATTAGTTTTTGCCCCGCACCCCTGTCGAACTCTTTTTTACAATTATTGAAATATAACCGGATTGAAGAAATTAATCCATGTATTCAAAATGTATGATAAAATGTGTGGGGCTAAGCCGACGAGTAAATTTATTTTGTTCCATTTTCTAAAAACTTATTCCAGTCTTCGAGCATCTTACCTTTCATCACTCTCGGAAATTTATGCTGGCTGCCAAGTTTTCCTTTTAGTTCCATAAACTTCATAAATTTTTCTTCTGGCAGTTGTTCAAGAAAAACTTCTTTTAATGCGCTGTCTCTTTCTGTAGCATAATCATCATTCAGCCTGCGCAGATGTTGGTCAATTCTATTTTTTAATACTTCGGTATTGCAGTCATCATTACTTGCTATATACCATTTGTGTGCAAAAAAGCTTTGATAAGGAAATCCAATCACGGTGTACTCAGGAATACTGATATTTAATTCTTCGCTTACCAATTCAATTGCTTTATTCATATTCTCAACACTCAGGTGTTCGCCGGTAAGACTTAAAAAATGTTTTGTACGCCCTGTTATCGCCACTTCGCAAAGTTCTGCGTCAACAAATTTTATTGTATCGCCGATCAAATACCGCCAAGCGCCGGAGTTGGTGCTCATCAACAATGCATATTCTTTTCCTTCTTCTACCTCGTGGATCATTTTTGTCTCCGGGTTTGGAATAACATTTCCTTCCTGATCAAAATTTTTATCATCGAATGAAATAAACTCAAAGAAAATATTATTATCAAGAATGAGCTTCATTCCTTTCGCATGCTCTCTTGTTTTATAACCAATAAAGCCTTCGCTTGATAAATAATTCTCGATATAAACGATCGGTTTACCTAATAATTTTTCAAAACCTTTTTTATATGGCTCAAATGCAACACCACCATGAACAAAGAATCCGAGGTTGGGCCATATCTCGTGAATGTTTTTCACTTTATAATGCTCGATCACCATTTCCATACACATCTGGCACCATGCAGGCACGCCAACAATGTAACCGATATCCCATTCACGTGCATGTTCAACTATTTCGTTTAGCTTTTCTTTCCAGTCTTTCATTGCCGCAATCCTTCCTCCCGGTTTATAAAAAGTTTGGAACCAGAACGGTCGCTTTTTAGCAAGGATGCCACTAAGATCGCCGGCATACCAACCCGCTTTTCCTTTTTGAAGATCGGTTGCACCACCAATCATAAGGAAACCTTTTGTCATCGCGTTATAAGGAAGATTCTCATAACTAAAAAGTGTGATCAGTTGTTTAACATAGTTGATCGTATTGCTCCGTAACATTTCTTTTGTAACAGGAATGTATTTACTGGCAGCTTCTGATGTACCCGAGCTAAGTGCATAGTATTTTATTTTTCCGGGCCATGCAACATCAGGAACACCTTCCAGTGTTTTCTTCCACCACTCGGAATAAATTTTGTTGTAATCATGAACAGGAACTAATTCCTGGAAACTTTTTCCCGGATGTTTACTTAAAAGAATATCATCAAAACGATATTGCTGGCCAAACTCAGTGAACCTTGCTTTACGTAGCAGTTTCTTTAAAACCCTGATCTGTTGTCGCCGCGGATCATTTTGAGGAATACGCAATGCTGCAGCGATCGCTTTAGGAATTTTTATGTCTATAATGTTGGCCATTAGGTGTTACTAAGTTACGATTGTTCAAAGGATTGGGAGCGAATATACAATGATGTAGTGAATAGCAATTTGATATGTGTTTAACGGAAGGGCAATGCAAGTATCGACATCATTTTTCGAACGCCTATTCCTGCATGCAAAAATAATCTGTATAAGCCTGGTTTGTCATTGTAATGCTTTTTTACAAACAAATTCATGGCACCGTAAAAATCCTGCACATACTTTTTATTATATGTTGTGCTGCCTCCTTTTAAATGTGTAATACTGATCTTACCGAGGTAATAATTTTTATACCCTAATTGACTTATACGCAAACTGAGATCAATATCTTCTCCATACATGAAAAATGTTTCGTCAAAGCCATTTACTTTTTCAAACACTGCTCTTTTTATCATCATAAAAGCACCGGATAAAACCTCAACGGGATTATTTTCATTTTCTGGTAAATGGCCCTGGTAATATTTTGCAATTGTTTTTGAGCCTTGAAAAATTGTTGTTAATCCAAACAGTTTATAGAAAGAAGCAGAAGGAGATGGCAGGCCACGTTTTGATTCTTTTAAAAATTTTCCTTTATCGTCCAGCATTTGTACGCCTACTGCACCAGCATCCTCATGTGTTTTTAAAAAAGAAATGCAATCTGTCAAACACGTTTGTGATAAAACTGTATCCGGGTTGAGAAAAAGAATATAGTCGCCGGAAGAAATTTTAAATCCCTGGTTGCATGCTTTAGCAAAACCAAGATTTTCATTATTAAAAATAAATTTTACTCCCGGGAATTTTGCTACCAGATTTTCTTTGCTTTCATCCCTTGAATTATTGTCAACAATAATGATCTCGCCATCTATTGTTGGCATGGCCTTTTGTACTGAAAACAAGCAGTTTTCAATTAACGCCATTGAATTATAACTTACAATAATTACAGACAGTTGCATAAATCTGCTTCAAATCTAAATTCTAATCCCGACATATTTGGGGGCTGTAATCAAAATCCGAAAGTTATCTTTGCCCATGCTTAAACAAACACTTCTCGAGGCGGTAATGGCAGGCGGAGCAGAGCTAAAACGGTTTTTTAATGGTGATTTCAAAATTTCTCAAAAAGAAGGAATAAATAACCCCGTAACCGAAGCCGATCATGCTTCTGAAGCGGCAATAATTAAGATCATAAAAAAGAATTTTCCAGATCACCAGGTATTGGCTGAAGAAACAGGTGAACATATCCGGAATTCGAATTATAAATGGATAATTGATCCGATCGATGGCACTATCAACTTTGCGCATGGTATCCCCCTTTGTTGTGTTGCCATTGCTATTGAAAAGGACAAAGAAATAATAATGTCTGCCGTATATGCCCCGATACTTAATGAATTATTTTTTGCTGAAAAAGGAAAGGGTGCCACGCTTAATGATAAAAAAATTTCTGTTAGCGGAAAAACAACTGTGCTTACATCAAATCTTGTAACAGGCTTTCCCTATACTTATATAAATATGCCAAATGGACCATTGGAAGTTTTCAGTCGTTTAATAAGAAAAGGTATTCCAGTAAGGAGATTAGGTTCTGCCTGTATTGATCTTTGCTGGGTTGCCTGTGGTAGGTTTGATGGTTTCTATGAACATAAATTGGAAGCATGGGATAGTGCTGCAGGTTATTTAATGGTTGAAGAAGCTGGCGGAAAAGTAACAGATCATGAAGGAAAAAAATTTTCTCCCTATCAGCATAGAATAATTGCCACAAATGGAAAGATCCATGATGAATTATTAGGCGTAGTAAAAAACGAAATTGAATTATGAGCGAACAAAGAACTGAAATATCGTCTATCGGGGAATTTGGTTTAATAGAACATTTAACCAACAACATTGAGTTACAAAATGCATCATCCATCGTTGGTGTTGGTGATGATGCGGCTGTCATTGATCATTTTGGAAAACAAACGGTCATCACAACAGATCTTTTAATTGAAGGAGTGCATTTTGATCTTATGTATACTCCTTTAAAACACCTGGGTTATAAAAGCGTTATAGTAAACCTGAGTGATATATACGCAATGAACGCCACGCCAACCCAGATCACGATGAGTGTGGGTATTAGTAACCGGTTTAGTTTAGAAGCGATCGATGAGTTTTACGAAGGTGTTTATGCCGCTTGCGAAAAATATGGAGTTGATCTAATTGGTGGCGATACTGCTTCATCGCAAAAAGGATTTATAATTTCGGTGACAGCAATAGGAGAAGTGACGCCGGATAAATTTGTAAAAAGAAGTACCGCTCAAAAAGGGGACCTGCTTTGTGTAAGTGGAGATCTTGGAGCGGCTTATGTTGGTCTGCTTTTTTTAGAGAGAGAAAAAAAGATCTTCAGGGAGAACCCTTCGATCCAGCCTGATCTTGAAGGAGAGGCTTATGTCGTTGGCCGGTTATTGAAACCTGAAGCAAGAAAAAATATCATTGAATTCCTTGAGACACAATCCATTACGCCTACGGCTATGATGGATATCAGCGATGGATTAAGCTCTGAGATCTTACACATTTGCAAACAAAGCAATTTGGGTTGTATTTTGTATGAGGAAAAGATCCCGGTGGCAGAAGAAATGAAAAATGCGGCGTACAAATTTGAAATTGATCCAACAGCCTGTGCTTTGAGCGGTGGTGAAGATTATGAATTATTATTTACCATTCCTCAATCTGATTATGAGAAGATCGTTTTAAGTGAAGAAATTAGTGTGATCGGCTATATGGCAGACGCTGCTGAAGGAGCGAAAATTATTACCAAAGGAAACAATACATACCCCATCACTGCGCAAGGTTGGGATGCATTGAAGAAATAATAAGTTGAATTCGTATATGAAAACACTGTTCAAAAAGCAATGTGCGATTGGCAATTGGCAAGCAGATATTTCTCGCCGCAGAACAGGCATTTCTTTTTTATTTATTGTGTACTGCCTTTTGTCAGTTATCATACTCGGTTCATGTTCCGTTTCTAAATCTTCTTTCACTCCTTCAAAAAAATATTCTCCTGAACAATTAAATAAAGATTACGCCATCTTTCGTGGAGCATTGGAAGAATCACATGCAGGAATTTATTGGTACACTCCAAAAAATGAAATGGATAATTATTTTGAATGGGGCAAAAGTCAAATAAAAGATTCTTTGAATGAAGAAGATTTCAGAAAAGTATTAGCCTATGTTATTTCAAAAATTAATTGCGGTCATACTGTAACAAGAAGCTCAACAGCGTTTATGAGATACCGTGATACAAGTGTTAATAAAATTTTTCCGCTTAGCTTAAAGATCTGGTCAGATACGTCCCTTAGGGATGATACCGCGACTGTTGCGGCGAACCTGTTTCGAAAAGATACAATACTTACAAGAGGGGTTGTTGTAAAAAAAATAGACCACCGGCCGATCGAAACTATTATCGATACGCTTTTCCAATATATTTCAAGTGATGGTCATAATATGACACACAAATTCCAGAGCTTAAGTAACCGTGGCGGATTTGGCGCAGCATTCACCTCTATATATGGACAAAAAGAAAATTATTTTATTGATTATCTCGGTAATGATGGTGTAGAAAAGACTGCAACCATAGCTTCTTATAATCCAAGAGCAGATACCGCCAACCGGATCGCTATATCCCGTTTTGCAAAAACAACCCGTGCAGAAAGAAAGAAACAGATCATGCGGGCAACAAGAAACCTGAGAATTGATTCGCTGAATAATTCCGCCTTCATGGATCTTGGTTCCTTTAGCCGAAATTTAAAACTTAAATCTTTTTTCCGGAAGTCCTTTAAAGAAATGCAGGACAAAGGAACAAAGAATCTTGTTGTTGATGTTCGTGGGAATGGTGGAGGCACTGTTACCAACTCTACTTTCTTAACAAAGTTCATTGCTGATAAAAAATTTAAAGTGGCAGATTCACTTTATGCGAATACAAGGAACAGCCGCTATAAAAAATATATTGAAGGCTATTTCTTTAACCGCTTTTTTATGTTCTTCGTAACAGCAAAAAAGAAAGATGGAAAATATCATTTCGGTTATTTTGAACGCCACTACTTCAAGCCTAAAAAGAAAGATCATTTTACCGGTAATGTGTATATCCTAACAGGAGGAAATTCTTTTTCAGCAACGACCTTATTTACACAAACTGTAAAACCCCAGGACAATGTTCTTGTAGTAGGAGAGGAAACTGGTGGTGGCGCCTATGGAAATACAGCCTGGTTAATCCCTGATCTTACTTTGCCTGAAACAGGCATTCGTTTTCGGCTTCCCTTGTTTCGCTTAGTAATTGATAAAAATATTCCAAAAGATGGCCGCGGTGTTCAGCCTGAAGTGATCGCTATGCCGACTACGGAAGCAATACGTCGGGGAGTCGATTATAAAATGGATAAAGTGATGGAACTGATCAAATCACATCAATAACATTCATGTCGTTGTCAAAAACAACAAAAGAAGCTTCATAGCCTCTTCCTATCAACCCGGTTTTATCATCAATTCCAAGGATCCTTGCAGGATATAATGAAGCCATTCGCAAGCTTTCTTGTATATCAACCCCAACATGCTCAACGCAATTTTTTACAGCCTTCATCATTGTTAACGCAGAACCCGACAATGTTCCATTGGGTAAAGTATACCTGTCGTTTTTAAATTCATGTTGATAGGGGCCATCCGATGTTGCTGACACAGCATCGGTGATCAGCCAGATCCTTTCTCCTAAAATTCTTTTACTGATCTTGATGGCTGTATAATCCACATGAACACCATCGGCAACCAGGCTGCAACAAACAGACGGATGATCATAAATGGCGCCAACCATTCCTGGTTCACGACTTTGAAACTGCGACATCGCATTAAACAAATGTGTTGCTATATTTATTTTCTCAAACCCTTTCATTGCTTGCTTATAGGTTGCATTGGTGTGGCCGGCAGAAACAATAATTCCACTGGTTTGTAAATAGTCAACGATCTCTTCATCCACCATTTCCGGTGCAAGCGTTATCATTTTTACCACACCTTCCGCTTCATCAACCAATTTTTTTGCCTCATCTAATGTTGGTCTATGAATATATTCCAGGATATGGGCTCCTCTCTTTTCAGGATTGATCCATGGTCCTTCTAAATGAAGACCAGGCATTCCTTTTCCGCCTCCATTCAAATATTGTTTTGTGATCGCAATTGCTTTACTAAAAACTTCTGAAGAATTAGTTGCTGCTGTTAATAAAAATTTTGATGCTCCACCTTGCAAACAATATTTATAGGTTGCCTCAATCGCCTCCAAGGAAGGGTTGGCAGAAAATAAATACCCATTTCCACCATATATCTGCAGATCAATTAATGCTGATGCAATATTATTTCCACCTAGATCTCTTACTTCATAATCATCCGGCACATCGGTATCATAAACAAATCCAACTATGACACCATCATTGATAAGAATTGCGCTGCCCGTAAGAATTTCTTTGCCCGTATAAATAGTTCCGTTTGTTAATACTTGTTTCATGGTTGTATCATAAAATTATCGCCATCTTTCCAAAATGGAAGCTTTGCTCTTACTTCATCCAGTTTTTCTTTATGAAGTGTTATGGTAAAAATATCTTCTTCGTGTGATTTTGTATATAATATTTCACCCATCGGATCAACAACCATGCTATCGCCGCTGTGATAGATATTATTCCCATCATTACCGACGCGGTTTATGCCTACAACATAACATTGATTTTCGATCGCTCTTGCCTGCAGCAATGTTTTCCATGCATGATTTCTTCTTTCTGGCCAATTGGCAACATAAATAAGCAGGTCATATTCCGGTCCATCTTCCTGTGTTTGTTGCCTTGCCCAAACCGGAAATCTAAGATCATAACAAACAAGTAAATTAATTTTCCATCCTTTAACAGACGCTATTAATCTTTTTGTACCCGGGGTAAACTCATTGTCTTCTCCTGCATAACCAAACAAATGTCTTTTATCATAAATACCCGTCTGACCATTGGGTAACATCCATATAAGCCTGTTAAAATAATTTCCTCCTTCGCCTGTAATCACACTGCCCGTGAGAATAACTTTCTTTTCTGCAGCAATTCGTTTCATCCACTCCATAGTTTCTCCATCCATGGTTTCAGCAAGCTCTTTTGGTTTCATGCTAAAACCAGTGCTGAAGGTTTCGGGAAGAATAATTACTTCTGTTTTATTGCTTATACTATTGATCTTTTCTTCAAACATTTTTCGGTTTGCCGCAGCGTCTTCCCAATGAAGAAGTGTTTGAATTCCTGTGATTGTGAGAGTTGACATGTTGTAAAGTTATTCAGTTAGTCCATCCATGGTGCAAAAAAATAAATCAATTCGTCCACCCATCACATTAACCTTTTCATCTCACAGCATTTCTGTATTTTTCCGCCTTAAATTTTGCAATATGCTGTTTAAAAAAGAGGCTAAAAAATTCAGCTTACTAATTGTTGTCCAACTTGTTTTTATTATCCTTTTTGCGCAACCCGGCGTACCTATAACCAAATGGACCGCCGATGGCGGCTCCTATTATGTGGTCGAAAAAAAGGAAATAGTGAAGATCGAATTGCCTTCACAAAATAAAACGGTTTTCATCGGCAGAAAACAATTTATCACAAAAAACGGTGATACATTAAGTCCGGTTAGTTTTCAACTTTCTTCCGACGGAAGGCTTGCATTGATCTATACCAATACGCAAAAAGTATGGCGTTACAAAACCCGTGGTGATTATTGGTTATTGAATTTAGTAAGCGGCGATCTGAAACAAATGGGAAAGGGAAGATCAACAGCATCCTTACAGTTTGCTAAATTTTCTCCCGATAATAAAAAAGTAGCGTATGTAAGCGAAAGAAATATTTATTCAGAAGACCTGGCAACCGGTGTAATTAAAAAACTTACCAGCGATAACGGAACAAAGAAATTAATTAACGGAACTTTTGATTGGGTCTATGAAGAAGAGTTTTCCTGTCGCGATGGTTTTCGTTGGGGTCCCGACAGCAAAAGCATCGCTTTCTGGCAGATCGATGCCAACAAGATCCGCGATTATTATATGCTGAACACAACAGATTCGGTTTATAGCAAAGTAATTCCTGTTGAATACCCAAAAGTTGGCGAGCCTCCTTCGCCGGCACGAGTCGGTGTGGTAAATATTACAACCGCACAAACAAAGTGGATGAAAGTTCCGGGCGAACCTGATCAGAATTATTTAATAAGAATGGAGTGGGGTAATACTGGTGAAATTGTTTTACAACAACTGAATCGTAAACAAAATGAAAGCAAACTTTTGCTTTGCAATACCAATACGGGTGATGCAAAAGTTATTTATACGGAAACTGACCAGGCATGGGTTGCAACGATCAACGAATGGAGGAGCGAGGTAAGGGGTTGGGATTGGGTCTCAAAGGGAAATGAGTTCATATGGACCAGTGAAAAAGATGGATGGCGGCATTTATACCGTGTAAGTAAGGATGGAAAAAAAGAAACGTTGATCACAAAGGGAAATTATGATGTGATCGACCTGCTTAACATTGACGAGAAGAACGGGCTTGTTTATTTTTATGCATCGCCATCAAATGCAACACAACGTTTTTTATATGCAGCAAAATTAGACGGCAACTCTCCTGCTGAAAGAATGTCTCCTCCCGGTGAAGAAGGAACTCATACTTATGAAATTTCTCCCAATGGAAAATTTGCCCGTCATAGTTTTTCAAATTATTACACACCGCCATTGACAGAATGGGTCACTCTGCCCGATCACAAACCGTTTAAAGAGGGTGACGATATAGCAAAAAAGATAAAGAAAGAAAATAAAGAGAAAAGTAATATCGCTTTTTTCCAGGT
>Ga0193738_1000508_pt1 | contig 19679 bp, 19 predicted proteins | sample L2a1metaG_FD_144927 | JGI IMG/M metagenome (GOLD analysis project Ga0193738, IMG submission 144927) | Soil microbial communities from a riparian zone of the East river system, Colorado, United States - L2a1 | ecosystem: Environmental > Terrestrial > Soil > Riparian zone | place: USA: East River...
CACGGCGTCCATTATTATCTAAAATTACTTTCATGACCGTCCCGATATCGACGCATAGCCTCATCGTGATCCAAAGTTTCTGTGGCACGGCCTCCAAGGGCAATAGCACTTGCCGCGCGTTGAATTCTTTCTTTAGTGACGGTATTAGTGGCTTGCTCGCCAGCCTTTCGCAACAAGTCGCTGATCACATGGCGAGCTGAAGGGCTAAGGATGTTAATGAATATATCAAAAGTTTGCAGCTGACTTTCCAGATCGTCTCCTTCAAATTGATTTAAAATATCGGCGAGGGAATACACAACCTGAGGCATTGTCTCATCACCTAAAGTAATTGTTTCGGTTTCCGGGTGGGAAGGTTCTCGTGGCTGGATTTCAAGGTAACTATCGTAAGCTGCTTCCTGTGTAGGCTTGCGAGACAGTTCATCGATCCCACAAAGCAAGTCGATAAGGTTGGAGGTATCCGGATCGCCATCAAACACGCGAACCGCGTACGTTGAAAGCATGCTGTCTGCAGGAAGCTCCCCCTTGTTCAGAACGATTTGGGCTATACGAGGCAGGAGGACAAACTGTATCCATTGCTCAAAGGTCATGGTGTTCGAACCGAACGCGCCCATGTCTTCGAATTTGTCTGTTGAAAGGGGGAGATCCTGCCATCGGTTCAGCCGACGAAGCTCGTTTTCTACCTCTCCCGCCTTCTTCGCGAGAAGCTCGTAGACATCGAATCCTTCCGGAGGGCTTGCCATATTGTCTTAAGCGTATGCGTTTTCATCAAGATAACGAATTGGATCATCGCTACTGAATTATGATCCCGTTTTTTGTGGTATTTGGGTTCGACTTCTTTTGAATAAGTTTACTTCCAGCAATAATCTCATTAAACCTTACAGTCATGAAAGACATATTACGCCTCACTTTATTTCTCGTGTTAATTTCGACGCTAGGCGTTGCCCAGATCATGCCGATCACTATTGAACCGGATGGTGGCAATAAAAAAGCTTCGGTCTCCGAACAGATCGGTATTGTAAAAATCGCCATTTCGTATAGCCGTGCCGGTGTGAAGGGACGGGAGGGAAAAATCTGGAATACCCCCGTTGCCCACTATGGATTCGCCGATCAGGGGCATGGCACTAGTATGTCTGCTCCCTGGAGAGCAGGAGCAAATGAAAACACCACAATGTCATTCTCTCATCCGGTTAAGATCGAAGGAAAAGATCTGCCTGCCGGGACATACGGATTTTTCATAAGTCTTGGTGAGGATGAAAATACATTGATCTTCTCAAAGGTTTCGAACTCATGGGGTAGCTTCTATTACGATCCGGCAGAGGACGCTTTGCGCGTTAATGTGAAGAATCAGACACTTGACAAAAGTGTGGAGTGGCTCAAGTATGAATTCTTAAATCAGGAAGACGATGCCGTCACTATCGCGATGTCCTGGGAAAAACGAATGATACCATTTAAGGTTCAGGCCGACCGTAAAGGACTTCAGGTCGCTGCCTTTAAGAGCGATCTTAGAACGACCAGGCCATACTACGATTTTATCCAGGCTGCTAACTGGTGTGTCCAAAACAATGTTGAGCTGGAACAGGCGTTGGCATGGATGGATCGTGCGATCTATTTCCGCGTGATGGGTGAAAAGAACTTCAGATCTCTCAGTACTAAGGCGGCAGTTCTCATGAAAATGGAAAGAGTTGAGGAAGCGAAGAAAGTTATGGCGGAAGCTGTTCCACTTGGTACGATGACAGATGTACACTATTATGGAAGGACGTTGTTGGGCATGAAGCAGGTGGATGAGGCGTTCAAAGTATACAAGGCGAACTTTGAAAAATTTCCTAATGAGTTTACGACTAACGTAGGAATGGGCCGCGCCTATTCAGCAATGGGGAACTATAAGAAGGCCCTTACATACATGAAAGCGGCACTTCCACAAGCACCCAATGAATTTAACAAGTCCAATGTTGAGACCATGATTAAAAAGCTTGAGGAAGGAAAGGACGTCAATTGACATCCATCCGTTTCAACAAGGCAACCAACGGGTTGATCAAAAGAGCTTCAACGGAGGCTCTTTTCATTTTGGGCAATTAATTCCCCGCTAATTTAACCGGTTCGGGGACCCACAATTTCGGCCAAATCATCTCCAAGTAGCCGGCATAGTCTTACTTTTGATTGGTATTTTAATTAAAACAAAACTCTCTAAGAATGAAAAAAATAGCAACCCTAGTGCTGTCGTTGGCTTTAATGGCAAGTCTTTTCTCTTGCCAACCCAATGACGAAAAGATTGATGAAGCCGCGAAGACGGCCCTTGCCGGTAATGCGGCGTTGAGCGGAGTATCAGCATCTGTTCAAGACGGTGTCGTAACCCTTTCGGGTGAAGTCGAAAATGATGAACTTAAGAGCCTTGCTCAAACAACTCTGGTTGAAATAAAAGGCGTAAAGAGTGTTGTTAATAATGTTACGGTAAAACCTCAAGGTCCAACCCCCGAGGAGCTGAAGCAAATGTCGGATTCGGCACTTCAAGCAAAAGTAACCGAGGCATTCACGAGATACAAAGTATCTGGAGTTACCGCCACAGTTGTCGACAGCGTCGTTACGCTTACCGGGGATATCAAAAGGGCGGACCTTCAAAATGCAATGAAGGCTGCTAATGAGGCAGCGCCAAAAAAAGTTGAGAACAAACTTAACATCAAATGACAAGCGCCATGGGACTACAGGAAAAATACAAACCAGTGATTGACCTCGCGCGTCAAGGTGGTGCAACAGGATTAAAGGTTGAAGAAAAAAATAATGTTCTTCATATAGATGCAAAGGTGTCGGAACAGACGAAACAAAAAATGTGGGACACGTATCAAAAGATAGATCCGGATATGAGAGCAGGGGATCTTGTTCTGAATGTGGAGGCAGCTGACTTCGACGAAGTGTATGAGATAAAGAAGGGTGACACATTGAGCAAAATTGCCAAGCAGTATGGAACCACATGGCAAAAAATCCACGAAATGAACAAGGATGTTATCAAGAACCCCGACCTGATTTTTCCGGGGCAGAAGATAAAGGTTCCTAAATAGACATGTAGATGAAAAACAAAAGCCCCCCGAGTACTCGGGGGGCTTTTGTTTTAATTATCCTAAGCAGTAAGATTATTTTTTCTTCTTTCCAGATTTCTTTACCACCTTCTTTGAAACCTTTTTAACTGCCGTTTTTTTAATCGACTTCTTTCCTGCTTTTTTTGCTACCGCCTTTTTCTTAGCTACTTTTTTTGGAGCAGATTTTTTTGCCGCCTTCTTTGCAACCACTTTTTTAGCCGGTTTTTTCTTCGCCGGAGCTTTAGCGGCGACAATTTTCTTTGCTGCCTTCTTCGCTATCTTTTTTGCCGGACTTTTTGCGACAGCCGTTTGTCGCGAAATGATTTCCTTTGCCATCAGGTTCAATGCAGAGCCTGCTTTAAACCATTCTATCTGCCCGGCATTATAAGTGTGATTAACTTTTATAGTTTCTGAGCTACCATCCCGGTGATTCAGACCTATAGTCAGTTGTTTTTCGGGCGCAAAGCTTGTAAGATCGATGATATCGATCGCATCATCCTCCTGAATCTTGTCGTAGTCCGATTCGTTTGAGAATGTTAGAGCAAGCATACCTTGTTTCTTCAGGTTTGTCTCGTGTATACGGGCAAATGATTTTACAAGGATCACTCTAATTCCAAGGTGACGTGGCTGCATTGCAGCGTGTTCACGCGAAGAACCTTCGCCGTAGTTATGATCTCCAACAACGATCGTAGGTTTGCGGGCAGCCTTATACGCACGCTGAGTTGCAGGTACTGGCCCGTATGCTCCTGTCAATTGATTCTTCACCGAATCCGTTTTCTCATTAAAATAGTTAACGGCACCGGTAAGCGTGTTGTTGGCGATGTTATCCAGATGACCGCGGAAGCGTAACCATGGACCTGCCATTGAGATGTGGTCTGTTGTACACTTGCCCTTTGCCTTTATCAGAAGATTCATTCCAATGAGATTTTTACCATCCCATTGGGAAAATGGACTTAGCGCCTGCAAACGGTTTGAGTTTTCTGCGATCTTCACCTGAACCATGCTTCCGTCTTTCGCAGGTGCAAGGTATCCGGGATCTTTTACGTCATAACCATTTGGAGGAAATTCGTGCCCTTCTGGTTCCTCAAGTTTTACAGAGTGACCGTCAAGGTTAACCAGCGTATCCGTTATAGGATTGAATGTAAGATCACCAGCGATTGCAAATGCTGTAGTGATCTCGGGAGAGGCAACGAACGCGTGTGTGTTGGGATTGCCATCGTTCCGTTTTGCGAAATTCCGATTAAAAGACGTTATAATTGAATTGGCGCGGTTCGGATCATTGGTATGACGCGACCATTGCCCAATACACGGTCCGCATGCATTGGCAAGCACGACGCCGCCCATTTTTTCAAAGACGCGCAGGTAGCCATCGCGTTCGACTGTATAACGCACCTGCTCAGAGCCTGGTGTTATGGTGAATTCAGCTTTTGCCTTGAGCTTCTTGTCGACGGCTTGTTGCGCCAGTGAAGCCGATCGTGTAATGTCTTCATACGAAGAATTGGTACAAGAGCCGATCAATCCCACCTCCAACTGTTGAGGCCATCCATTCTTTTTCACTTCCTCAGCAAATTGTGACAAAGGGATAGCGCGATCAGGAGTGAACGGACCATTTACATGTGGTTCTAATGTAGATAGGTCGATCTCATATACTTCATCAAAGTATTTTTGGGGCTCTTCGTAAACCTCAGGATCGCCCGTCAAATGTTCTTTTACTTTGTCGGCCAGGTCGGCAACTTCTTTGCGTCCAGTACCCCTTAAGTACTCTGCCATCTTTTCATCATATCCGAAAGTCGATGTGGTAGCGCCAATTTCAGCACCCATATTACAAATGGTACCTTTGCCCGTACATGAGAGTGTTTGGGCTCCAGGTCCAAAATATTCTACAATAGCACCCGTTCCCCCTTTCACAGTTAGAATACCGGCAACTTTAAGGATCACATCTTTCGATGAAGTCCAACCACTTAAACGGCCAGTAAGCTTGATGCCAATGAGTTTCGGCCATTTTAATTCCCACGGCATTCCAGCCATGACATCCACGGCATCAGCACCGCCTACGCCAATAGCTAACATACCCAGACCACCCGCGTTTACCGTGTGAGAGTCAGTTCCAATCATCATACCTCCGGGGAAGGCGTAGTTTTCCAGTACGACCTGGTGAATTATACCCGCGCCAGGTCTCCAGAATCCGATTCCAAATTTATTGGAGACAGACTCAAGGAAATTAAAAACCTCGCCACTTGCTGTTATTGAGTCAGCCAAATCTTTCTTAGCACCATCCTTCGCTAGAATGAGATGGTCGCAGTGTACAGTGGACGGGACGCGCACTCTGGGGATTCCAGCAGACATGAATTGCAATAGCGCCATCTGGGCAGTTGCATCCTGCATCGCTACGCGATCCGGCGCGAAGTTTACGTACGACTTGCCACGACCGAAAACTTCCACTTTCTGATCATCATGAAGGTGTCCGAACAAAATCTTTTCTGATAGTGTAAGTGGTTTGTTTACAATTTTCCTGGCTTTCGCAATGCGTGCCGGCATCTGCTCATAAAAAGCCTTGATCATGTCTAAATCGAATACCATAGTTTTAATTTTTAGCGGTGCTAAAATAGCAATTTCTCCGTATTAGCGGGAATGCGCAAAAGTATCGGCATCTGATGCCTCCGCTACGAGACCTGTCACCCCCGATGCATCTTCGTTCATTCTTATCTTGTCCAACATTTTGTTCAGCAGGCAGGTTTCTTCCGGGGTTAGATTACCTACCAGTTTTCCTAAAAGGTCCAGTTCGGGATCGATACTGTCTAGAAGGGTAAGTCCTTTAGGGGTGATGATAACTTGGACTGAACGCTTGTCTTTTTCAGCGCTTTGACGGAGCACAAGACCTTTGAGCCGAAGCCTTTCCACGATTCGTGATACATCAGACATCTTATCCAGCATGCGAGCCTTAATCAGGTTGACTGACGCATATTCCGGTTGCAAAACTTTGAGAATATGCAAAACATTGAACTGTTGCCGGGTTATGTCGTACTTTTTAAACTGGTCGTTGATCTTATCTACCAGGTAATAGTAGGTGTAGAAGATATTGTTAATGGCCTTCTGATGATCACTCCGCGAATCGGAAAGCAGAATATCCTTTGAGGGAGACATAAAATGGCTCTGAGGTTTGGGAATACCAAAATAGCCATTTTATTAAATATTTCTTCAGGAAGGTGGCGGGAATAAAACTCAACCGTTTGAACCACCTCATTTGGTGTTTATGTAGTTCAGGAATTCGCGTTTGATATTTTCGTCCCTGAATTTTCCGGAGAAGTACGCTGTGCCTGTTCTGCTATTGGTATCAAGCACTCCCCGCGAAGCTACGCACATGTGGTTCGCATCTAAAACGACAGCTACGTCTGCTGAATGCAATACGCGTTCCATCTCCTTGCCAATTTGTACGGTGAGCCTTTCCTGTACCTGAGGGCGTTTCGCGAAATATTGTACTATCCTGTTGATCTTTGAAAGGCCGATCACCTTTCCACTTGAAAAGTATGCAACGTGCGCCTTTCCATAGATTGGTACGAAATGATGCTCACAATGGGAATAGAAGGTGATATCTTTCTCCACAAGCATTTGATCGTAATTGTACTTGTTCTCAAATAGTCGTGCAGTAGGGCGGTTCTTTGGATTTAATCCACTGAACACTTCTTTCACATACATCTTGGCAACACGACGTGGTGTGCCTTTGAGACTATCGTCTGTTAGGTCAAGACCGAGAATGGTCATTATCTCTTTAAAGTGTTTTTCAATTTTTTCAATTTTAACATCATCATCCAGCTCGAACGCGTCAGGGCGAAGGGGGGTATCTGCTGAAGAGGAAAGATGATCTTCTCCCAACTCATCATTCAATGATTTAAGAGGCTGGATATTCAACGAAATTTCTTTCGGTCTCATATAAAGTAATTTTCAGTTCGAGGTTTGAATCAATTTTTTGTCTGAGTATCCGCCAAATGATTATTGCTATGTTCTCAGCTGTGGGATTCAGGTTCCTAAAGTATTCCGTGTCGAGGTTAAGATTCTTATGATCAAATTTTACAAGGACATTATCCTTAATCAGATCGCTCAGGATCTTCAAGTCAAACAGGTAGCCGGTTTTAGGATCAGGTTCGCCTGTAATACTAACAATAAGTTCATAATTGTGACCATGATAATGTGGATTATTACATTTTCCGAAAATCCGTTGATTCTCTGCTTCTGATAGCTCCGGATTATTAAGTCTGTGTGCCGCGTTAAAATGTTCCTTTCGGGAGACTCGAACTTTCATTCCGTAAAGGTAAACATGAAAGGAGGTAAAAGGTTCAGGATAGGGTTTATGAGTTGGGAGTTCGAAGATAGGAGTTAGGTGTAGCAGTTAGGAGGGCGGGGTGTGTGTATGTGGTTTGGGTTACAGGTGTGAGAAGGGTGGGGATGCCACGAAGAGTCACTACGGGGTCACTATGGGTAGGTAGAATAGTGGTAGCTGGCACACAGATGAATAAAAAAGGCCTGCTGGGGTCGATTTAAGCTGATTTTCAGGCTACGGCCTTGCTTTTACGAAAATGTCTACCATTTTTGTAGGCAAATGGGATCGATTTGCAGCAGATATTGTTATTGCTGATAAATTTGGTCGGATTGTCGGCTGGACAAGACGGATCAAAGTTCTTATCCGAAAACTACGCGACTGCAAATGGCTAGGAGTGTGAGCAATAGTGCTACGATAAGGCGGTACTTTGGGTTCAAGTCTAAGCGGTTTTTGGTTTAAGGAGGTCGAATATAGCATTTTAAAGTAATCATTTACATTTCGAGAATAGATGGATTGATTATTAGTTAGTTAGGTTATAGTTTTTTGTAGTTGAATGGTTTGATGGATTCTGGAAACGTGATTCAAAAGTCGATTAAATAAAGAGCATCAATAAAGATTAGGGTGTATGCATTTCGAGGATATAAAAGCGAGAATTCAAGAGTACCGGTCTCAGGAAAAGACCCTGTTCACAACGTCGTCTTTTCAGTCTCACAGTCTCGTGCTGATTCATATGCTTAGCCGGATCGATAGGACCATCCCTGTCTATTTTATAAATACAGGATATCATTTTCCAGAGACCGTCAGGTTTAGGGATCAGGTGTCGGATCTTTTTGGTTTGAACACGCTTGACCTCAAGTCAGATATACCGAAGTTCATGCAACGTGATGCCGAAGGACGGTTGTTGTTTACTTCGGATCCAGATCATTGTTGTTACTTAAATAAGACACAACCTGTGGATGCGATCCTGATGTCGCATGATGTGTGGATCAACGGGGTGAGGGCGGATCAGAGCTCAACGCGCGCGGCAATGAAAGTTGAGCAGCCTGCAAAACACGGATGTCTCCGATTTCATCCCATGCTCGACTGGAACGCGAAAATGATTTGGCAATATCAAAAGGAATATTCGCTGCCAAAGCATCCGCTTGAACAAAAAGGATTTTTCAGTATAGGTTGTGAGCCATGCACCCGTAAATTGGATCCGGAAATGCAGGAACGTGAGGCGAGATGGTTTGGAATGAACAAAGTGGAGTGTGGTCTTCACACTGATTTAATTAATAAATAGTCGAATGAACGTGTTAGTTACTGGAGGTGCCGGGTATATAGGCACCGAGTTGGTCAATCTGCTAGTCTCAAATCCATCCGTTGACAAAGTAATAGTTTACGACAACCTCAGTCGAATGAATTACAATTTGTTCCTGGGGTTGAAACTAAAGAAGCATCCGAAGTTGTCATTCGTCAAGGGTGAGCTTCTCGATTCCCGATCTCTTCGAAAAGTGTTAAAAGGCATTGATGTAGTTTATCATTTGGCGGCGAAGGTGACGACGCCTTTTGATAGCTCTGATTCACACGTGTATGAACAGGTAAATCACTGGGGCACGGCTGAACTTGTATATGCTGTGGAGGAAAGCAACGTAAAGAAATTTATTTACGCCAGTAGCTCGGGTGTCTACGGTTCTTCGTCCGGTGCAGTTGATGAAGAAACCATTCCAAATCCAAAAACTTTTTACGCGATCTCCAAATTGAGGGGCGAAGAACACGTTCGACGATTGTTTGACAAAATCGATACTCACATTTTCCGTTGTGGTAATGTTTATGGCTACAGCAAAAGCATGCGTTTTGATTCGGTCATCAACAAATTCGTGTTCGAGGCAAATTTCAATGGTATTGTCACAGTTCAAGGTGATGGTAAGCAATCGCGATCCTTTATTCATATTGACCGTGTGTCGAAAGCTCTTAACAACTGTATCACCAGTGATTTGCCCGGGGGCATTTATAACCTGGTGGAACGAAGCATAAAAATCTTTGATATTGTTGATGAGCTTAAACAACTTGTGCCGGAGCTGGAGTTCATTTTCATAAATCAGCACCTAAAGCTCAGAGAACTCAGCGTCAAGGAGAATCTCAAAGTCAACCAGGCTCTGGGCATCAACGATCCGAAGTCGTTAAAAAAAGAGCTTGAGGAATTCTTGTCAAGGTTTAGCTTCTAGAACATTTCTTTTAATTTTTAGGGGAGATTGTCAATATGGAGAGTATTGCGACGGTTATAGTATTGCTTGCTGTTGTTACTGCGTTGGCGGAAGTCACCGACAAGGTGATGATCCCATATCCAATCCTTCTTGTTCTTGCGGGGATAGCGATTGGGCTGGTTCCGGGACTGCCACACATGACTCTGGATCCAGAGATTGTCTTTCTCGTGTTCCTTCCGCCAGTCCTGTATGCGGCAGCCTGGAACACGTCATGGGCTGATTTTAAGGCAGCCAGAAGACCCATTACCCTGCTGGCTATCGGGTGCGTGATATTTACGACATGCGCAGTGGCATGGATAGCACATGTGTTTGTTCCGGGTCTCGGCTGGCCAGAGGCTTTTGTGCTGGGGGCGATAATATCACCTCCCGACGCAGTGGCAGCCTCAGCTGCAACGAAAGGACTTGCTATTCCGAAGCGGATCACAACAATTTTAGAAGGGGAGAGCCTTGTGAACGATGCTACTGGTCTAATTGCGTATAAGTATGCCATTGCTGCAGTGGTTTCCGGATACTTCGTGTTTTGGGAAGCTGGCGTCCAGTTTTTGATCGTGGCAGCTGGAGGCATAGCTCTCGGGTTGCTTATGGGTTATGTGTTTAAATGGGTTCACAAGCTTACTCCCGACAATGCTACGACCGATACCACTTTGACTTTTCTTGCACCGTTTATCACGTACCTGCTTGCGGAAAGCATACATGTTTCCGGTGTCCTGGCGGTAGTGGTAGCGGGGCTTTTTCTTAGCTGGAATTCTTCCACGATCTTTTCCCAGCAGACGCGGCTCCAGGCAACTGGAACGTGGAATACTGTGATTTTTCTTCTTAATGGTACGATCTTCATATTCATTGGTCTGCAACTGCCGGAGATAGTAATGACACTCGGCGAGTACCGCTTTCTAAGTCTCTTGAAGTATGGATCGATAATAAGTCTGGCTACGATCGTTGGCAGATTGATTTGGGTATACCCCGCAACTTATCTGCCCAGGATATTGAGCAGGAGAATACGCGAAAAAGAACCGTTCCCCGCTGTAAAGATGGTCACTATTGTCGCGTGGTCGGGTATGCGTGGCGTTGTATCCCTTGCCGCTGCCTTGGCGTTGCCACTCACTATTGCAGGATCATCACCATTTCCGAATCGAGACCTTATCATTTTCCTCACCTTTTGCGTGATCCTCGCAACACTTGTTCTGCAGGGTCTCACCCTACGTCCATTGATAAATTGGTTTGGAATCAAACCAGATGAAAATGAGAATCGGCAGGAAGAGGAGGCCAGACTAAGATTAGCCCATTCAATAATTGAACATATTGAGGAAAATTATTCATTGGCGTTGAGTGACGAAGTATTGAATCAGATAAAAACGAAGTACGAAATAAGAATTCAACGACTGAGGAAGGGTGCGGGAAATCACAAGATGGATGACCAAGCGATAAACGAATTTCATCGCATTCAGCAAGAGTTGCTGGATAAAGAAAGAAATCTGATCCTTCAATTGCGGGCAGAAGCGAAGATCAGCGATGAGGCAATGCGGAGAATCGAGTACGAGCTTGACCTTGAAGAAACACGACTCATGCTTGAGAGAGGAATAAAATAAAAACGGCCCCTCCCGATATTGTCAGGATCGGAGGCCGTCTAATAATAGATTATTCGATTATTAACAAAATTCTTCGAAGACTTCAACAAGGTGCTGTCCGATCATTTGGGCATTGCGACCTTCGATATGGTGCCGCTCAATGAAGTGCACCAGCTCGCCATCCTTAAATAGCGCAATTGCCGGCGATGAGGGAGGATAAGGCAATGTAAATTCACGTGCACGTGCCACCGCATCCTTGTCGACACCGGCAAAAACTGTAGTGAGGCTATTCGGTTTTTTGTCAGAGTGATCGAGGGCCCACTTTACTCCGGGACGCGCCGCGCCAGCCGCACATCCGCACACCGAATTGATGACTAAAAGAGTCGTTCCCGTCTGATTTTTGAGTGTCTGTTCTACTTCTTCAGAGGTTTTCAACTCAGTAAAGCCCGCAGTGGTCAAATCCGACCTCATAGGAGCTACTAATTGTTCAGGATACATATTTTTACAAGTTAAATCAGTTGTATAACAAATTATAAGAATCCAAGTTCCAGTTTTGCCGCCTCCGACATCATATCCTGAGAGTAAGGAGGATCAAAGGTTAATTCCACTTTCACGTCATTCACACCTTCGATCGCTTTTAGCTTTTGCTCGACCTCACCCGGAATTACTTCCGCAGAAGGGCAAGATGGCGAAGTCAAGGTCATAAGCACATAAACATTATTGACTGGATAAACGCTCATCTCATATATGAGACCCAGCTCATATATATCCACGGGGATCTCCGGATCATATACGGTCTTGATGGCAGTCATTACTTTTTCCTGCAGATCTGGAATAGATACCGTCGTGGCTTGTTGTTCTATTGGAGCCTTTTCGTCACTCATAACCTCACTTCCATTTTAGTTTTAAACGCCAGCGCGTACAGTCTCATCTGTTTGATCATAGCGGCGAATCCATTGGACCGCTGCGTACCGATAAATCTTTCCATTCCGATCTTCTGCATAAAGTAAAGATCAGCGGAAAGGATGTTTTCGGGAGTTTGTCCATTGAATATACGTGCAAGCAAACTCACCAGGCCTTTTGTGATCGCGGTATTACTATCCGCAAAGAAATAAACCTTACCGTCCTCAAGCTTTGATGTCAGCCACACCTTTGATTGGCAACCTTTCACCACGTTTTCTTCCGTCTTGTCTTCCTCAGGCATGGTTGGTAGCTTTTGTCCCAATTCCATTATATAAAATACAGTCATCTCCATGTCTCCATCCAGCAGCGAGAATTCACTTACGATTTCGTCCTGTATTTGGTTAATGGTCATGCTTGAACAAATCTATTTAAGGAAATTGATGATACGCTCAAGTCCTTCGACTAGCTGATCGATTTCCTTTTTAGTGTTATAAACAGCAAATGAAGCTCTCACAGTTCCTTCTATTCCAAAGTGATCCATCAGAGGCTGAGTGCAATGATGTCCTGTCCGCACTGCGATTCCGCGGGCATCAAGCATCTGTCCGATGTCGAAAGGATGGATGCCGTCGACGATAAAAGAAAGCACGCTTACTTTTTCCGGAGCTGTGCCTACCAACCTAATTCCCTTCAGAGAAGAAACGCGGGACGTCGCATAAGTTAATAGCTCATGTTCATGAGCACTAATCGTTTCACGGCCTATTGACAGAATAAATTCCATCGCATTTTTGAAGGCAACAACATCGCCGATGTTAGGTGTTCCTGCTTCAAACTTATAAGGAAGGTCGTTGTATGTTGTCTTTTCAAAAGTAACCTCCTTGATCATTTCACCGCCGCCATGATAGGGAGGCATTTTCTCAAGTATCTCTTTCTTCCCGTAAAGGAATCCTGTTCCGGTAGGTCCATACATCTTGTGGGAAGAAATTACATAGAAGTCGCAATCCAGATCCTGAACATCTATCGTCAGGTGGGCGCCTGCCTGTGCACCATCAATCAGTACCAGTGCACCAGCTTCATGAGCGAGTTGAATGATCTCCTTAATTGGATTGACCGTTCCCAAGCTATTCGACGCATGATTGACGGAGACAATTTTTGTTTTTTTGCTTAGAAGCTTCTTGTAAGCGTCCAGGTCGAGTTGTCCATCGTCAGTGACTGGTATGACCTTTAACTTTGCCTTCCTTTCATCACGAACAAACTGCCACGGTACAATGTTGGAATGATGTTCCAGGCCAGAAATTATTATTTCATCTCCTTCGTTAATGAAAGTTCGTCCGTATGATGCCGCTACCAGATTGATACCTTCTGTGACGCCACGAGTAAAGACTATTTCCTGAACAGACCTGGCATTGACAAAATTCTTTGCGACCTCTCTGGTGTTTTCGTAGGCCCGCGTTGCTTTCTCGGCGAGAGTGTGAATACCACGATGTATGTTTGCATTGTATCCCTGATAGTAATCTATCAAAGCATTGATGACGGAAATAGGCTTCTGAGAGGTAGCAGCGTTATCAAAATATACGAGGTCACGGCCATTCACCTGCTGATGGAGAACAGGGAATTGCTTTCTCAGCTTTTCAATATCAAGGTGTGTAGACAAAACGTGATGTGTTGTCATTTTAGAAATTTTTGTGGAGCCGCTCGCTCACCAGGTGGTCGAAGTATTCCTTAAGCTCCGCGTTTTTGACGTTATCCAATATCTCTATTGCAAATGCATAGAGCATCATAGCCCTGGCGGTCTCCTTGTTGATACCCCTGGTCTGTAAGTAGAACATCGCTTCCTCATCAAGCTGACCCGTGGTGCAACCATGTGAACATTTCACATCATCGGCCCAAATCTCAAGCTGCGGTTTTGTGTTCACCACAGCCTTATCCGACAATAGAATATTCCTGTTCGCCTGAAAAGCATTCGTTTTTTGTGCTTGTGGACGAACGTAGATCTTACCGTTGAAAACCCCCTTTGAATTTCCATCCATGATGCCCTTGTAGATCTCGTTGCTAAATGAATTGGGCTTGCGGTGGTCTACGACGGTATGGTTGTCTGCAAGTGTATCTCCTGTTACCAGGTACAGACCAAACATGTGGGATTCTATTCGTTCGCCATCCAATGACAACTGAAGATTATTGCGAATTAATTTACCATTCAAAGTGAAGGTAAATGTGTTTACACGGCTTGAGTCAGACTGGTGTATGTGCGTCAGGCCCTGCTGGTAGCGGTTACCGCTATCGTTCTGAACCGAGTAGAGTTCAAGTCGTGCGTTGGGACCGACAACCGCCTCTGTTACTGAATTCGAAAAATGGGAATGTTCACCCAGGGAATCGAATTTTTCAATGATTGTGACCTCACTGTTTTTGCCGACGACAAAAAGATTCCTGCTTGCAGAAATCACCTGGCCGCTGCGTGCATCGTGAAGGTTATAGATCAGTACCGGTTTGTTTACAACCGTATTATCGGGAACCTGAATGAATACACCGGAAGTCCAGGCCGCCGTGTTCCATGCTGTAAAAGGATCAACCTTGAAATCGGCGTACAGGCCGATAAGACTTGCTGCCTCGCTGCTGTTGTCTGCGAGCGCGTCGTTAAGGTCAACAATGCGTATCTCAGAGGGCGGAGAAATAATTGAGCAATGTTCCTTTTTGAGGATACCGTTGACAAGAACGATTACATTTGCTTCGATACCTGGGATAAAAAAATCAGCAGGATTTACTTCGCCGCCGGTTGAAGACGATTTATCAAAATTGAAATTCTTTTGGAGAATGCGCGTGACCGGTGTATGCTTATATTCTTCGGCTTTAGGCGCAGGAAGGCCCAGTTTTTTGAATGCTTCCAGCGCTTCCATGCGTTGAGCCTGGACAAGGGGACTTCCGGTTAAACTCTTTTCTATTAACGCAACAACCTCATCGGTTGTATTTTTTTCATTCACGGCTACGCTCATGGCACAATTTCTTTAAAGTACCGTTACTTCATCCTTTATCCAATCGTAGCCTTTTGCTTCAAGCTCAAGGGCGAGATCTTTATTTCCAGACTTCACAATCTTGCCTTTATACAGCACGTGAACAAAATCGGGAATGATATAATCAAGCAAACGCTGATAGTGAGTTACTACTACGACAGCGTTTGTTTTCGTGCGCAATTTGTTAACGCCATGCGCGACAATTTTCAAAGCATCGATATCGAGGCCGGAATCTGTTTCATCAAGGATCGCCAGTTTAGGTTCCAGCATCGCCATCTGAAAGATCTCATTGCGTTTCTTTTCGCCACCGGAAAATCCTTCATTAAGTGAACGGTTCAAAAGAGACTGGTCAATGTCCACAAGCTTCATTTTCTCTTTCATCACTTTAAGGAAAGAGACAGCATCAAGTGTTTGCTGTCCGCGACTTTCCAGGATCTGATTCAATGCCGTCTTCATGAAGTTGATAGTGCTCACTCCAGGGATTTCAACAGGATATTGAAAGGCAAGGAATACACCTAGGCGGGCGCGTTCCTCGGGAGCCATTTCCAGGAGATTCTTACCCAGATAATCGACTTCGCCAGTTACAACTTCATACTCTTCGCGGCCTGCAAGGACCGAGGCCAGTGTACTTTTACCGGATCCATTGGGGCCCATTATTGCGTGTACTTCACCCGCCTTTACCTCCAGGTTTATCCCGTTCAGTATCTGCTTGTCTCCAATCTTTGCCTGTAGGTTTCTTATGCTTAGCATACGTCAGTATTCAAATTTTAATTGTAGTTGAATGCGCTTAACCAACACTTCCTTCAAGTGTAAGCGCAAGCAGTTTTTGTGCTTCAACTGCGAATTCCATCGGGAGTTGACTGAGCACTTCTTTGGCATAACCATTTACAATGAGTGCTACTGCCGATTCTTCATCTATGCCTCGTTGCAAGCAGTAGAAGATCTGGTCCTCTCCGATCTTTGATGTGGTTGCTTCGTGCTCAACGCGCGACGAATTATTTTCGACGTCAATGTAAGGGAAGGTATGAGCACCGCATTTGTCTCCCATCAGCAAAGAATCGCATTGCGAGAAATTACGTGCGTTATCAGCGCGTTTCATAATGTGGACCTGACCGCGGTAGCTGTTTTGCGAGTGGCCAGCAGAAATACCTTTCGATACGATACGCGATTTTGTATTCTTTCCAATGTGGATCATCTTCGATCCTGTATCAGCTTGCTGATAATTGTTGGTGACCGCAACGGAATAAAACTCACCCATTGAATTATCACCTTTCAAAATACAGGAGGGATATTTCCATGTGATAGCAGAACCTGTCTCAACCTGAGTCCACGATATTTTTGAACTTTCGCCGAAGCAAAGTCCTCGCTTGGTAACAAAGTTATAGATACCGCCCTTTCCATTCTTATCACCGGGATACCAGTTTTGAACGGTGGAATATTTCACCTGGGAGTCTTTCATTGCATAGATCTCTACGACTGCAGCATGCAGCTGATTCTCATCACGCATCGGCGCTGTACATCCTTCGAGATAGCTGACATATGACCCTTCATCGGCGACGATCAGGGTTCTTTCAAACTGACCAGTGTTGGCGGCATTGATCCTGAAATAGGTAGACAATTCCATCGGACAGCGGACACCTTTCGGTATATAACAGAACGAGCCATCAGTAAAGACCGCCGCGTTAAGCGCTGCAAAATAGTTGTCATTGACAGGCACAACGGATCCCATATACTTCTTAACAAGCTCAGGATGTTCTTGTACAGCTTCGCTGAATGAACAGAATATAATTCCCAGTTGTGCGAGAGTTTCCTTATATGTTGTTGCTACAGACACGCTGTCGATCACTGCGTCAACCGCGATTCCGGTAAGTCTCTTTTGCTCGGTGAGGGAAATCCCCAGCTTTTCGAACGTCTTAATGAGTTCCGGGTCTACATCCTCCAGGTTTTTCGCCTTTGCTTTTTGTTTTGGAGCAGAATAGTAGATGAGATCCTGGTAATTGATTGCCGGATAGGACACGTTGGGCCATTTTGGCTCCTTCATTTTAGTCCATTGCTGATAGGCTTTGAGCCGCCAGTCTAACAGCCATGAAGGCTCATTTTTCTTGGCAGAGATCAACCGGATTATATCCTCATTAAGGCCCTTCGGAGCCGAATCTGTCTCTATATTTATAGTCCAGCCGTGCTCGTATTCCTTTGAGGTCAACTCCTCCAATACCTGATTATCCTTGCTCATCGAAGTCTATTTAGACTAATTTTAAACAACCTACAAAAGTATAACAAAAAAGGTATTTTAAGGTTCGCAACTCCATTTTTTCGTTGCACAAGTTTCGAAAGGGAGGGTGGCGGCCCGTTTTGAATCAAGTTAGGTTCAAGCTCCGGTCGAGGCTTTCTTCCAGAGAAATCATGGTTTCAGTACGTTCAATCCCCTCTACCTGCTGGATCTTGTCATGTAGGACCTGCTTGAGATGATTGGTATCCTTGCAGTGGATTTTCGTGAACATACTGTAATTTCCGGTCGTATAGTGAATGTTCGTTATTTCGGGTATTGCCTTCAGCTTTGCCATCACTTGATCATAAAGCGCACTTTTCTGGAGAAATATGCCAATAAATGCAGTGATATCGTACCCGAGCTTCGCATAGTTCACCTTTAAGGTGGTTTTTTCGACAATTCCCGCTTCCTCGAGCTTGTTCATTCTGACGTGGACTGTGCCGCCAGACACGAAGGCTTTTTTTGCAACTTCGGTGTAAGGCTTCTTGGCGTCTTGCATGAGGATTTCCAAAATCTTCAGATCGACATTGTCAACTTTATAATTTTCAGCCATGTTAAAATTTAGTTTTGACCTTTAATTCAAAAATATGAAACTATATTAAAAAATCCATAAATATTCGGAGGTTTTGTTGATTGCTACACCAGTTTCTTCGTTACTTTGTTAAAGATTTTACAACACACACACTCCTCACACCGCACACAACGAACTTGTAGGGTGTTGAAATTTGGCAGACAAGCCCTCCGGTCTCGGGGGTGGAGAAAACGGAATAAAGTCCAGCCTTTGGCGACCTAACCGCTCCGTGGAGGTTCGAACCCTCCCTCTACAGCAAGCACACAACTCACACACACACAACTATAATGTAGGGTGTTGAAATTTGGCAGACATGCCCTCCGGTCTCGAGGGTGGAGTAAACGGGATAAAGTTCAGCCTCTGGCAACCTAACCGCTCCGTGAAGGTTCGATTCCTTCCTCTACAGCAAGCTCAGTTTAGGTTAATGAGTTATTCAGAGCTGCCCGTCCCGGATTCGGGGCGGGTTTTTTTATTTTATGCGCCTCAATTTTTGAAAGCAATCGTTTGCTTCGAAAGCCATAACTTTGGTTAATTGGTTAAAATTGAAATTGAGGTCTTATATGAACGATTTTCCCTGGTTCAAGCATTATCCCGCGGGCATCTCAAAAGAAGTGCAACTGTACGAACACTCCTCGCTAGTAGAACTCCTCGATAAAAGTATTGCCAAATATCGCGATCGCGTCGCCTATGAAAATATGGGTGTGCAACTTACTTACGGACAACTGGATCAACTGGCGGAGAATTTCGCAGCCTATCTACAGCAAGATCTTGGTCTGAAGAAAGGTGAGCGAATAGCGGTCCAGATGCCTAATCTGCTTCAGTTCCCCATCGTGTTTATCGGGGCGGTGCGGGCAGGACTGATTGTCGTGAATACAAATCCGCTTTACACACCGAGGGAGATGGAGCATCAGTTCAAAGACGCAGGCGTCTCTGCTCTTGTAATCGTTGCAAATTTTGCCCACAACCTGGACAAGGTGCCTTTTCGTACTTCGATCAAACACATTATAGTAACCGAACTGGGTGATATGCTTGGCGGCTTCAAAGGTGCGCTCGTTAATTTTATTGTGAAGCATGTTAAGAAAATGGTTCCCAAGTACGAGCTGCCACAAGCAATTGGCTTCAAACAGGCATTGAAGAAAGGAGCATCTTTAAAATTGACTAAAGTTGCGTCCTCGCTCGATGACGTTGCTGTTTTACAATATACAGGTGGAACTACCGGGGTATCGAAGGGTGCCCAACTTTCCCATGGAAATATCGTCGCTCATAATTCCATGATCACACAGTGGTTCAGGCCTTACATGAATGAACACGGCAATGATATAATCATAACGGCCTTGCCACTCTATCACATTTTTGCGCTTACTGTAAACGGCGTGCTCATGTTCAGCACCGGAGTGAAGAATGTACTGATCACCAACGCGAGGGATATACCTGCCTTTTGTAAGGAATTAAAGAAACATAAGTTTACAATCCTGACGGGAGTAAACACACTTTTCAATGGATTGCTCAACAATCCAAATTTCATAGCACTTGATTTTTCCGGATTGCATGGAGCTGTCGGCGGCGGAATGGCCGTCCAGGATTCAGTGGCGAGAAGGTGGAAGGAAGTGACTGGTACCCCTCTCGTTGAAGGCTACGGGCTTAGTGAAACTTCGCCGGTATTGTGCTGTAATCCACTTGACGGCAAACACAAGGTTGGAACAATAGGATTGCCGATGCCGAGCACGGAAG
>Ga0193738_1000509_pt1 | contig 19652 bp, 32 predicted proteins | sample L2a1metaG_FD_144927 | JGI IMG/M metagenome (GOLD analysis project Ga0193738, IMG submission 144927) | Soil microbial communities from a riparian zone of the East river system, Colorado, United States - L2a1 | ecosystem: Environmental > Terrestrial > Soil > Riparian zone | place: USA: East River...
GGTATAGCGCGGCCTCGGCTCGGAACATTCCGCTACCCCCCTGATATCATTGAGGAATTCGCCCGATGGCATCAGCGTACCGAGAAACGGCATAGCAATACCACGAGCTAAGTGAAGCGCACCCTCATACCATCATCAGCTGCGATGCCTTCGCATCCTCGCAGCTATGGTCTTGGTGGTGTGGTGTGAGTAGCACAGGGCCTGCCCATTGGCGGGGTCGGTAAGGGAACCACCATCCTTGAGCTCACGTATGTGGTCAGCATACAGCCTGTGCTCGGGGTAGCCCTTGCTGCAGCGTAGACCATGGTGGTCCACTGCCTCGCACCTGTAGCCTGCACGCTTCACAACCAGGATCCTCCACGCCATGAACTCAGGCGTTGAGTAGATCGGATCCTTGACCTTGGGTGGCAGGGGGGTGGTGCTGGTGTTGGTGGTACGCACCAGTGGTTTAAGGGATTTCAGTGCCATAGCTGAAGCGCACCTTTCGTGGGGAATGCACTAAGAGGACACGTCGTTAAAGACGACGGTGCGACATTTACGGGGTAACGACTTAAGGCCTTTAGCTCTATGAGCATTCTGCACATGAACCTTCTTATCAGGCTTCAACCACTCAGGACGCTTTGACCTATCCTTGGCCGTCTGCTTTCGTTTTGAAACCTCCACATAAGTCTCAAGTCCACCACGCTTTCGCTTTTTCAATCTAGGCTGAGAAATCAGCCTGTTTTCCGGAGGAATATTTGCTGTTTTAGGGCCATGCCGCAGTAGCAGCCCAGTCAGTTTATTGAGACCGGTAATGTCTCTCGCAGATTTCAATGCGGCAGAAGATTCGACGATTTGCCGATTATTCTCTCGTTCTTGTTTTCTCTGCATGACTCTAGCCATGCGCCGCTTATTCTTCTCGATCCTCTCTACAGCCTGGCGCTGTCGAAAGTTTTTCCTCCAACGAGCTTCTGCAACCGGATCGAGCTCAAGGTCTCTTATTGCCCGCTTAGCAGTTTCAAATTGCCAGCCCGTCGTTACCCGCTCTCCGCTATGTTTCAGCGTCATGGCAAACAAAGCGCGCTGCATTCGACGAAGATCACCGCCGGTGCAAATCTTCGTCAGCAGCCAATGGACAAGGAAATGCTCGCGATAAGTCAGGCGAGCTCGATTTGTATCCTCGTCACCGCCACCCATTGAGCGAGGATTGATATGATGAACCTCGGTATAACAGATCGGGATAGCCCGACTTTTGGCCCTGTCGATTAACTGATCATGCCAGATTTGATATTTAGATTGCAAAGCTATGCCGTTCTGAGCCGACCCCGGAAAATCGGGGAGTCTCACTTGTACGGAGGGTAACTCCGCTGCCTAGAACTGTTCGGCTGAATACAGAGCTGCCTAAGCAGTTGGTCTCCGACCTATCCATCAGCATCGGCCACTATCTAGTAGTAGCCGAACGGCCGGCACGCTACACCATGAATCGGCGATTATGCAACACTGTCCCATGGTACATGGTCACGACGCCACCACCATGTCAGCCGGCAGCGAGTGGCGTATCATACCGAACAGCACCTGGATCCTGCCGGATGCGTCAATGCGATCCACCGGTGCCACGAGGCCGGAATAGACCCCGCCATCTTCCACCCTGACCCGCTGGCCGAGGTGCAGTTTTGAGGCGAAGCGCCTGCGCCGGCGGGATGTAGCGATGAAGTCCTCGAGCTCCTCCTGCTGCTTGGCGTAGATTGCCGCCACCGCGGCCTCAGGAATGGTTACGAAGCCCGCCCGTTCGTTTCGCAGGAAATCCCGCACTCCACGCACCGACCTCACCGTATCGATGTCCTGGGCCGCGCCAACGCGGACAAAGCCGTAGGACGGGAACATTGGGCGAACGACCAGCCGGGTCAGCGGCTTGCCGCGGTGAACACGCCCGGTTGGGATCCGCCTCCTCAACACCGGCGTGAACATCTCCAGCCCGAGGACGTGCAGGCGCCACACCGTGGTGAGCTCCTGCTGGGCGCCGATCAGGACGACGTACCAGGGCGGGGTCATCGTTCCCGTGCCTTCCATGCCTGGAACAGGCTGTCGATGTCGTGCCAGATGGCCTGCGCTATGGAAGGTTCGGCCAGGTCACGGCGAGATTGGATCTCACAGACAGAGCGCACCACTTCGGCAGCGGTTTCCTCGTTCTCGATCTTCCTAGTAGTAAATCCGCTTTCCCGCAAGAACGCCCAGAACACAGGTTCCTTGCAACGCAGCGCCGCTTGCGTGACCGGGCTGAGTTCGGACCATGCTTTGTGGTCGGTTGCGTCGGTCATGCTGTCACCTCCGCAAACATGCCGGCATCGCCACGAATGCGGCGTTCGGCCATAGCGGCGTATTCGGGATTGAGTTCGATCAGGAAGGCGTTACGGCCGAGACGGTCGGCGACAAGCCCGGTGGTGCCGGCACCGCCGAATGGATCAAGCACGATGCCGCTTTTGGGGCAGCCAGCGAGAATGCAGGGTTCGATCAGGTCGGGCGGGAATGTCGCGAAGTGGGCCTCGCTGTAGGGCTGCGTGGTAACAGTCCAGACACTGCGCTTGTTGCGGGTTTCACGCGGTCCAATCTTGTATAGATTTTCATGCGTCTCCATGAACGCTTGCCCGACTTCTTTACCGGGACGAATATTGCCGGACCCTTCAGGGTAGTTTGCAGTTTCCGCAATCGCCGCCGCGTCATAGAAATACCGCGCGCTCTTGCTCATCAGGAAAATATATTCGTGCGCCTTGGTGCAGCGGTCGGTGACGCTTTCCGGCATTGGGTTCGGCTTTGACCAGATGATGTCCTGTCGCAGGTACCATCCGTCAGCCTGTAGGGCGAACGCCACGCGCCACGGGATGCCAAGCATGTCTTTGGGTTTAAACCCGGCATGGTTGCCAGGACGCACGGCAAAATTGTTAAGATATGCCTGCTTGCCGCTCGCTTCGTCCTTGCCATTACCGCGCAGTGTCGGGGCGACTTGCGTTGTTCGCCCACCGCTTGAATAACTATCCCCCAGATTGAGCCACAGCGTGCCGTCGTCGCGCAGCACGCGGCGCACGTCGCGAAACACCGCCACCATCTCGGCCACGAATGCGTCAGGCGTTGCTTCCAAACCGATCTGCCCCGCATGCCCGTAGTCGCGCAGCCCGAAGTAAGGCGGCGATGTCACGCAGCAATGCACGGATTGATCCGGCATTGTGCGCAGAACGTCGCGGCAGTCACCCTTGCGGATAGCGATGCTCATGCCGCTTCCCGCTCGCCGTAGAGTTTTTCAAGCTGGATGATGCGGGCTTCGATCTCGTTCAGGAAAGCCACTGCCTCGGCTTCCAGCTCGGCTATCCGCTTGTCGTCACGGTGCAGACGTTTCACAAAAACCCGCATGCTTTCCGGCAAGGCTGGACTGTACGAACAAAAATCAACCCACTGCCTTCCCGAACAGGCCATCTGCCACATCATTTGCGTGACGTACTTGGCTGGGATCTCTTGGCCTAAAAGCGTTTCCAAATGCGCGGCAGGTTGGGGACACTTCACTTCAAGCATGCCGTCGCTGCCGATAAGTCCGTCTGGGCTTGCATGGGTTCGATCGATGCCAGGATGGCGGATCAGCCCAACCTGCTCAACATCCCAGCCGCAATAGAACGCATAAGCATTACGCGCTTCCGGCTCAGTGTCGGTGCCGTGCTGCATCGCCTGCGTGACGAACTTCTCAGCAGGTTGTCCCGTCAATCGTTCGCAGATCAGTTCAGCCATGAGGTTGGCACGGGATGCGCCATAGCCAGTTTTTGTTCTTGCGATTGCTTCACTCAGCCTCGATGCACCGAGGCTACCAACACGGGCCAATCGCCAAGCATCGCTACCCTGGATCAAATCTTCAGTCATGGTCGATTGCCTTAAGGTTGGTTTCATTTTGCTTCCGCTTTTTTTCCAGCGCGGCTAACACGCGGGGAAATTCTTTCACGGAAACATCCGCGAGGCTTGCGACCTGAAAATACCTGCACAGTGCTTCCTTGTCGGCGAATACGTCGTCGGCGAGTTTCACTAGCTGCTCTAGCTGCTCAAGACTGATCTTGCCGGAAGAACCGCCGGCCACGCCGTCGTCATCCTCGCCGCGGCTGGTCAGATTGAGCAAAGCCGCAGCGGTGTAGCGCTTACCGTAACTGGTGGACGATCCGACAGACTGCACCGCGTTCTTCGATCCGCTAGTGTCGGTCGGCAGGAGCATGGTGGTACGTTCCGAATGTCCCTGCCGATGCGACAGGATGCCGGTAACGCTGATCTTGCCGTCCTCCTGGCCGGTGCGGAATGACAGGCTGAACCCGTGCTTTGCCAGCACCGGCTTGATGGTTTCGTTGATGTCTTCCCAAAGCGCATAGGACTGCGGCTTGCCGCGGCCGATGTCGATCTTGCCGCGCTCGGTGATGACAGGCAGATCTGGCTGCATGGCCGACAGGGCGGCGGCATAGGCAGTTTCCGCATTGCGCGCCGTGATGCGCTCCTGCATGTCCATCAGGCGTTGCAGCTTGTCGATGTCCACGCTCGGATCGCGGGCTGCGCGCTCGATGATGTGGATCAGGGCGGACATTTCGGACTGTGTCGGGATCGGTTCCGGCATCACGGAAATCTTTTGGAGTTTTTCGTTCATCGGTATTTCCTCAAAATTGGAGAGGCCAGAAGTTCGGGAGATGCTGCGAGTTTTGCTTGCTTTTCTGCCAAGCCAGCCGGTGGTTCAGCGGGTTCAATCGTTGGATTTGTTGGGGTTTCTTCCGCGCGCGCGGAAGAGGAACCAGTAGTAGTTATATTTCTTTCTTGTGTAGTGTGGTGCACGCTGGGTGCACGCGGCGTGTACGCAGCGTCAACGTGACGTGCACGCTGCGTTGACGTTCCGTTGGCCCGCTTGATCGCAGAAATGGTCCCGGCCTTGCTCGCCGCTTCCTTCCGCCGGATCGAAGTTCCAACCATCTTCGTCAGTTCCGCATCGATCCGTTTGTGCCGCCAGCCGTCCTGGAAGAACGCCTCGATGGTCGGCCGCATCTGCCGCCAGGACTTCAGCGGCAACCGCGCGATCTGCGCCAGCTTGGCGTCATCGTCCGGCAACCCGTCATGCATCCAGTAGTCCATGATCAGGCACAGGTACGCGCCGGTTTCAGCCGCCGAGAGCCGCCCGGTGTCGGCCAGGAAGTCGGGAACGTAGAGCGGCATCCAGTTGCGTCTCATGCCTGCACCTGTATTTTCAGGTAAGCCAAGCCGGCCGGCGTAATGCGGCATAAGTAACCAGCCCGGCCGGAAGGTGTTCGGTCACGACCGCCCGTGCGCTCTATAAATCCGGCTTTACGCAGATCGGAGCACCGTTGACCGTCGCGCGCATTAGGAGGAAAACCGGCGTGAAAATAAGCATCATGATCGAGTAACGCGGCGCCGCTGCGATAGGCGCGCAAGATGCGCAATGCCTGCGCTGTGATGTTAGTTGCCGCCGCGGCTTCATGCGAAGTCAGTGGATCAGTTGGACGAGAATGCATATAGTCGAACAGATCGGTCATGCCCACGCCTTAAGTTGAATTGCGTGCTCCATCCGCTGCACGATGCCGTGGCAAATCCTAAAATGCTCCGGGCAATAGCTCGACCCCTCTTGCTGCTCCTTGCCGCAGAACACGAACGGAAAGTCGCCGAGCGGAAAGCGGCAGTCGTCGGAGCGCAGTTGGTAGATCGTGACCGTGCCGCCATCGGTGCGCGGCTGACGCGGCTGTGGTGCCTCGATCTGTTTTTGCCTTGGCGAATATTGGCGCTTCGTCCGCTTGCGCGGTTTCTTGACGACTACCCGCGGCGCACGAAACGGCAGCTCCATCCGGTGCGACTTGCCGATCACGGCGTTCCTGGTCACGCTCACATTAAACTCCCGCGACAATAGCTTGGCGATATCGTTGCAAGACCAGTTCTCCGGGCTAGCGTGTAGCTCGACCAGCCGCGCTGTCAGGTCAGGCAGTTGCGGCCAGGGGATGCGGTTGATCACGCAATCTTCTCTACGGCATCGGACAGTTCGCGGCAGACTTCCTGCCCGCGCCGCGCCTCGTCGGCGACCTTGATGCCAAGGTCATGCAGCATGGTGATGTCCGACTTTGTCTTGGTGACGCAGGCGAGGATCTGGGTTTCCAGCATCAAGGTGTTTTCGCGGACGATCCGCAGCTGCTCAATCCATTGGTCGGCGATCTTGCCGACGCTATCCAGCATCAGCGAATGCACCTGATCCGTAAATGGCGCGATGTCGGTGGTGGCTTCGATGCGGGCTAACTCGTTCATTCGGGTTTTCCTTTTTGATTTATCAGCCACCGGGACAACCGGGCTTGTCCGGGCAAGATTGCCCCGGTGGCGTCAGCCGCGCGGGTGGGTATGGGGGTACATTTCCCGCACGGGGTTGGTGATTACTTCAATTCCCTCTTACCCTCGCCCACCAAAGCCTTAGCCGCGCCCACAGCAGCGCTATCAGCCCCGGCGATGGCTTCTGTTCTCGCGATGTCATGTTGGAGCTTCCGCAATTGGCGTTCGCACTCGGCTTGATATGCCGCTTTCAGTCGCATGTAGTTGGATATGCCAATGTCCTTCAGGACCGATCTGCGATAGCGCAAGCGCCACAACAGCCAGTAATCAACGCCATATTCGCGCTCGATCGATCGCATGGCATTCTCTGTGTCGCCTGGACCACGCGCCCGCATGCGTGTGAGCCTCTTGCTCCACTCCGCTGCTTCATCGAGATAGGCCCCGTCAGACATTTTATTTTTCTTCCAGAGACTTTTGCGCATTTACAAACCCTCATGCTGTTTGGTGGCGGCATGAGAGGGAACGCACTAGGAGAAACGCAGACACTTAGGCAGGGCCGCGCGGTTGGCGCCGCGCGGGAGACAATTAGAAATCAGGCCGCAACTTCGGCATGCAGTTTCACCAGCTGTTCGTAATTCAGATCGATCCCCTTGGCGGAAGCTGCATCCAGCAGCTTTGGCCAATGCTCAATGGGGATCGATTTTCGATCCTTCCAGGAAGCAACCGTGGTCGTGGCTTTGATGCCAAGTTGATCGGCCAGGGCTGTCGCCCCGCCTAGCTTTTCAATGATGTCTGGAACGCTTTGCATTCGGCAACCTACGCACAATGCGTAGCCGCTGTCAACGCCCCTTGCGTAACGCAATTTGCGAAGAAGCCGGGATGCGATTGATGGATATCAGCGACCGCTTGCAATGGGCGCGCAGAAATCACGGCAGATACAAGACTGCAACCGAGGCCGCTCGCGCATTCGGGTGGACGGTTTCTACCTATCTCGGCCACGAAAATGGCGACCGATCGCCAAGCCGAGAGGCGGCGAAAAAGTACGCTAAAGCCTACCGGGTGCGCTGGGAATGGCTTCTAGAGGGTGAGGGCAAACCCACAACCGGCGAAAAGAACAGAGCCGCGCAGGCTGTCGGGTACGTCGGCGCTGGCGCCGAGATATTGCCATTTGACGACCACTCCCCCGGCTCCCTTGAGGAGGTCGAGATACTGCCCGGCGTGCCGGAGGATGCCGCCCTGGTCATCGTGCGGGGAAATTCGATGTATCCGCGCTATTTCGAGAACGAAATGCTTCTCTACGTCAGGCGGATGGACGACCCCCGCGATCACGTCGGCAAGGAATGCGTTGTGGCGCTGGATGACGGCCGCATGCTGGTCAAAATGCTTCGTCGCGCGAATGGCGGATTATTCAACCTTGAAAGCTGGAACGCGCCTCTAATCGAGGGTGTCGCCATCCAATGGGCTGCGCCGGTCTTGGGCCGCGTTAACAAAAACTCCCGCTAACTGACGGATTAAGCAGACCAAAATGCGCTGCCACAAATTACTACGCATTTTGCGTTGACATGATCTACGCATTGTGCGTAGATGTTCCCCATCGCAACAGACCAGATGGGAGCTACCTCACATGCCAAACGTCGCCGTGGCCCGCAACAGAACGCAAATAGCGCGGCCGCTCAAAGTCCTCGTGCCGTTAATCCAGGAAGCACTGATCGACGGCAACCAAGCCGGCATGGAGTACTACATCAAAGCCGGCACGATGCTCAACGAGGCCAAGGACAGTGGACAAGTACCGTATGGTTCGTGGGGTCGGTGGCTGAAGGCTAATTTTCACCTGAGCCAAGTCACAGCAATAGACTACATGCGGATCGCCCGCAGAGCTGAAGAAGAGGGTTCCAGTTTTAAAGACAACTTTAAAACTATTAACGAGGCCCTCGGCCGCGAACCCCAAGAACGCACCATCAAGTCCATCACTAAAAAGAACAAGCTGAAATCGCTGTTCGACGGTGTCGACAGGGTCAACGTCACGCGCCTCGCTGACGAACGTCAGTCCCGCGATGACGAAATAAAGCTGCATCGGGACATTGCACTTCAAATTATCGACTTGGGTTATCGCGCAATGGCGACGCGCCTTCACCCTGATGCCGGCGGATCGAGAGACGCGATGTCGCGCCTCAACACCGTCCGCCATGAACTGAAAGAGTTCGCCGCAACCAGGAGGTTTGTATGACTACCGCAATCGTTAGGGCATCGAAAGAACTGAAGGGCAGCACGTCGGTTATCCGCCAGCATCTCGATGCCGTTGACCGTGCACGCGAAGTCTACCTCGGTCAAATCAAGCGGGCCGAAGCTGATTATTTCGAGCGCATCAAGCGCGCAACGGAAATCGTAACCGGCACCCAGTCGCCGGAAGCAGTCTCCGAAACTGCACCAGCCACGGCTGAAGCAACACCAGCAGCCTAAAGACGGAAGATAGAGGAGCAGGGCTGTAGGGCAGCTTTGTTCCTCACTCCTCCAATAACACGATTTGGAGACTACCACCACATGTCACACCGCATCGCCAACGCCGACCTATCCGCCGCATACGAAGCAATCATGCTGCTTTTTTTTCGAAGGAAAATTACCCGCGAAGAACGCAACGCCAGGATCGTATCTCTCCGTGACGACCCCGCTACCGCAGGACTGTCGTTCAAACAGCATAACGCCATTGCAGACAAAGCCGTGAAACGTGCAGCAGAAATAATGGACGAAGTCTATTTTTCGGAAAGCGGACGATGGCAATAACAGCAGAAATTGTTTCACAGCAACACGCCGATGGAGACCTCGCCACATGCGCCACCCGACACCAGAAGATCACGATCACATCCGCGATTTGCAAAAACATGACTGGCGCCCCGGCGATCCGCCGGAACAGCGGCCCGCCGATCTAGCCGGGGATGCCGACTACGAGGCCGCCGTTGCGCGCTTCGTGCTGGGCGAGGACGACGCGCCGGCATTGGTCGCGACCTTGATACGGCTGGAAATGGACCGGCGCGAAGCCGAGCGCGCCGCCTACGCCGCCGAAGTCGCTCACTACGGGAGCGACAAATGATCGACATCACCGCGATCCTCGCCGCCGCCATCACCGTTCTCGGGGTGGTCCTGATCTACGCCGCATTCGCTGCTGAAGTCAGGGGACCGCAATGAGGCTTAGGGCCGCCGTCCTGCTGCTGCTCGCCACGCCAGCCATGGCGCAGGACATCAGCGACGCCGACAAGACGGCGGCCCTTAAACGCGGCTTCATATTGAACGGCAACAGCGCATCCCGCTGGGGATCGATCGACCTCACCGCCGAACCGCCGGTGCGGACCATTCCAATCGACAAGCCCGACAAGCTGGACCCGCCGCCGCCGAAACCCACTGCGGTCGCCAGCGCCGAGAGGTCGGCACCCGAACGCAACGTCTGCACCCGTCACAAGTTGAGGAAAGTCATCACAAGGGGAGGAAAGAGTTGGAGGTGCCGCAGATGAGCATCCGCCGCATGATCCCGCTGGGCACGGTGCAGCGCGTCTGCATCGTTTGCGGCTATCCGATCAACGCCAGAAGCAACGAACTGACGGTCCATGAATTGCAGTGCCTGAAGATACCGGAGAGGGCAGACGATGCGCCGCCTTCCCCGGTGCATTCTGCACCGTCCTTGATCAGGAGACTTCCATGAGAAAATTACTTTTAGCGTGTACTGCTTTAATTGCGTTAGCGGCGGTGACACCCGCCAACGCTACCATCGTTCTTGAGAACAAGCTGAGCGGCACGGGAGACAACGTGGTGCTCAACTCGGTGGTCGGCGATCTGGCGCTCGCCCAACTCAACGGGCAGCATCAGGAGTTTGTACGTTTCCGGGATTTGACTGGCAGCACTTCCTTTTCTGCACAGTCCACTGGTAACGACATCAAGCTCGAAGGCTCAAACAACATCTTCATTCAGATCTTCGATGCCGCCAACCTCAATGTGGTCGGTACTACCACGGAGGTGTTCTCGCTTAATGGGACTGGTGAAGCGCAAGTGTTTGTGCAGGCCGTGGATCGGTTTGGCAACGAAGAACCCATTAAGTTCTTCGATCTCGGCACGCTGACCTTGAATGGCGCAAACAACTTTACCCTCTCCGCTATCGACGGCGAGGTCATGACTTCGGTGCGCATCACCTCGCTTGGTGCTGGCAGCATCTCTGCGTTCGAACACTTCCGTATCGACGTGGCTCCGGTCCCGACCGCTGCGGTGCCGGAGCTGTCGACCTGGGCAATGATGCTGCTGGGGTTCGCTGGCGTTGGCCTGTTTGGTTATCGCAGGTCTCACGGTTTCCGTTTCGCGTAGCTGTACTGCGCTAGACGGATAGGGGCGGGGCACATGCCGACATGGGTCTACTACATGCTCGCCGTGTGCCTCGCCTCCTTCCTGATCGGCTACATCGTGGCGTGGGTGAGGGACCAGTGGGAATGAGCATCGAGCAATGGCGCATCGACAAACAGTTGGAAAATGCCGAACGCAAGCTGGCGCGATTGAAGGCTCAGGCTACGCTGTGGCGGCAGATCAATGACATCGATAAAAAGCTGAAAATGCTGGAAGAGATCAAGACCCTGTACCCCACGGAGCCAGCCGAATGACACCGGACCGCGAGCCAGTGGAGCAAGCCGTCGACGCGATCATCGACTCGCTCGACATCATCGTTCGCATGGCTGTGACGCCGGCTAAATATGACGAGGTGGCGAAGGAGGAGGAGGCGCTGTGGGCGATCAAGGGACGAGCCGAGTGGCTGCTGTCCTACATCAAGGAAAAGCAGCAGGCGCCGGCCCACATCAGGATCGTGAAATGACCCTGCCGGAAATAACCACGCCTGAAGAACTCGCCGGGCGCCTTGGCTGGTCCGAAAAGCGGTTGAGAAGCCTCGCCCGGCGAATTGGCGCTTGCCGGGTGCTGGGTAATCGTATGAGGTTTCTGCCCGACGACGTCGCCGCCATCATGGAAGCAACCAAGCCATGCCCCTCAAAATCTATCGGCGTAAGGGAAGCAATGTCTGGAGCTATCGGGGAACGCTTGCCGGACATCGACAGCGTGGATCTACTGGCACAACTGACAAGGAAACCGCGCAAAGAATTGCGTCCGCGATCGAGGATCGGTACTGGAAGCGTGGTCTTGATGGAAAAGAAAAGGCGCTGACGTGGCCGAAGGCTGTTACGCTGTACATCGGAGCTGGGAAATCGTCGCGATTTCTCACCCGCCTGGTCGCCTATTGGGGCGATGCGAGGATTGCGGACATATCGAGTGGATCAATCCGGCAATCGGCGATCGACTTGTACCCCAACGCAAAGAACTCAACCAGGAACCGCCAGGTGATCGTGCCGATGCTAGCAGTGATAAATCATTGCTCGGAGCTGAACCTCTGCCCGCCCATGCGGATGAAGCGGTTCAAAGTCGACACCAAGATTAAGAAGCCCGTCACACTGGAGTGGATCCATGCATTCAAGGCCCACGCTGACCGAGTGGATGTTGCAGCACTCGCCGTCTACCTGTTCGCGACCGGAGCCCGGATTTCTGAGGCTCTCGCTGTCCGATGGGTCGATATTGATTTTGCAAAACGCACAGTGCTCATCCGCCAGTCTAAAATTGGGAGCGAGCGGTCAGCGCATATACCAACAGAGCTTCTTGTCGCTCTTGCACAGCTCCCAAGAACACGAGAACCCTTCGCCATAGCCTACACGACAGCCAGAAGCGCGTGGGAGCGCACTGTGAAGGCGGCCGGCATCGAGCCGCTGACGTTCCATAGCTGCCGGCATGGCTTCGCTACATCACTGAACGACAAGGGGGTGGGGGTGGCGACGATCGCGCGCGCAGGCGGGTGGAAGTCAGCTCAACATCTATTCCAGACGTATCTGCACGGCAGCGATGACGCGACCGTCACCGATCGGCTTTTTGACACAGTGTCTGACACAGCCAAAGTCAAAGACAAGCGCAATCAATAGGTTGCGGCATTAAACGCGCCCCATATAGGGGAATACGAACAAAGCGCAACAGTTGAAATTGCTGAGTAAATTCAGGAATGCCCCGTCAGTTCGGGACGGTTTTGGCCGGAACGGGTCAGGAACGGCCGGAAGATTGACACAGGCCTGACACAGGCAGGTTCGCTGGATGTTCGCTAACACCCCCGACAGATATTCGGCCTGAATGGTTCGGCCGGCGGTAGTGCCGGACTATCGGACCGTCCAAAACAGAGGCAGGCCGGGACCGCCACCCAGCACGCCTGTGAGCCACGCCACAACGGCGATCAGGCACAACAACCCGACCACGATCTTGCCGAACCGCAGAACGTTGGCGTCGATCGTCCAGCCGAAGAAGCCCTGGATCACCCACAGGATCACATAGGCGATCAGGCAGATGATGGCGATATACAGGCACAGGTTAAGGAACGAGAGCAGGATGTTCATCGCGTTTCTCCCATGTATTTGAAGATGCCGCTGGCCAGCGACGACACATAGCAGTGCCCGTAAACGTCGAGGTCGCCGCAGATGTCGGCCGGCGTGTCGAAACATCCCATCGGGTAGTCGCCGATCTTTTGCCACGTCGCCAACTCGTCGTCGGAGCGATAGATGCCGTAGACGTTGTCAACCTATCCGACGATATAGATTGAAGGATAGTCCGTGACGCCCTTGCCGAACCCCATGCACAGCACCTCGCCGGTGTTGGTGTCGGCCCAGGTCGCGCCGCCGTCGGTCGAGCGCTTCATCGCACCGCCGAAGTTGGTGTGCCCGCTGGATCCGCTGGCATAGAGCAGATGACCAGCATGACCTAACACCGACACCAGCCGCGCGTTGGCATGGACGCCGCCGGCCAGCGCGTGCATCAGCTCCCAGGTTTCGCCGAAGTCGGTGCTGCGGACATATCCGACGTTGTTGTTGCGGCCGTAGAAGGTGCCGTCGAGCACCCGGTCGCCGCAAATGGTGTGGCGGTTGTAGTAATAGTTTTGCACCCAGCCGGTGTCGCCCGATGGCGGGATCCCAGGGATGTTACTGAACTCGCACAGCGACCAGCTGTTGCCGGCGTCCCTGGTGTAGTAGAGCCCGTTCTGCTGGCCATTGTCGGCCATCACGATGATGAAGTTGTCCGGGTCGGTGCCACAGGCGATCATGCCGCCGCTGCGCGTCACGCCGCCATTGAAGTCCCAGTTGTTGAACATGGCCCACGTCTGGCCGCCGTCCCGGCTCACGCCGCTCTGGTCCGGCCGACCGCCGTGAGCCTGGTTGATCAGCGCGACCACGGTCTGCGGATCATCCGGACACCAGTCGCAGTCCCAGGCCGCGGCGAATTCCGGCATGATGCCTTTTGTTTGCGGGTAGTTGATGCCGTCGCAACTGAACACGCCCTGGTCCATCACCGCCAGGATCACGTTGGGGTTGCCCGCAGGCTTGATCAGCCGCTTGGCGCAGAGCTGCTCCAGGCCCAGCGAGGTGTCGCGCCATTCCATCTTGGCGGCCGGCGACGGGTAGCCGTAGGCAATGCCGAGCCCGAAACCCATGTAGAGCTTGTTGGCAGCACCCGGATCGAACATCAAACCCGAGCCGTACATCCCCCACTCGCCGGCCCAGTCGCCGTAAAGCGTGTCGAGCCAGGGTATTTCGGGGCAGCTGTAGTGGTGTCCGGCAAAGCCGCTCCACGTCACGCCACCATCGAACGAGGATGAGACGTTGCCCTCGTTGTCGACCACCACGATGTGGTTGTCGTCGTCGGGGTCGACCGCAATGCCGCCAAGAATGGCATGCGGCACCGGATCCGGCTGCACCGTGCGCCATTGCCCGTCCTCGAGGATGCTGACCGGCGCGTAGAGCTCGTTGGCGTAGCTGTAGTCGATCACCGACATCACCCGGCCATTGCGGGTGACGATCATCTGCTGCGCCGATAGTGGACCATCAGGCGCCGCCAGCTGCCAGCTGTCGCCGGCATTAGCCGAGAGATAGACCCCGATCCCCGAGGCCATGACGTACATGATGCCGAGGGGATCGATGGCGACCAGATAGCCCTGCGCGGGCTTTGGCGATGCGGGGATGCTGAGGGTCGTCCACGTCGCGCCGCCGTCCCTGGAGCACTTGACGCCACTGTTGGTGCCAAGGATGACCAGGTCGGCGTCGTTGGGATCGACCGCCATGCGCTTGTTGGCGGCACGGCTCGGCCCGTTGCCGTCCCAGTCGTAGTCCGAGCCCGCAACGTAGCCGGTGTGCTGGAACGTCACCCCGCCGTCATCGCTGCGCATCACCAGGTACTGCGTCAGATGCTGCCAGGCCATGTAGACGCGGTTGCCGTCGCTGGGCGCGATCGCAATGGCGTAGGCGCCGCAGTTGGTGCCGTAGCCGGGGGTGGTGACGTCGGCCGGCATGCTGTCGGTCGTCACCATCATGACCCAGCGACCGGCCTCGGCGTCCCGGCGGTAGCCGCCGGAGGTATCCATCCGGCAGATCATGGTGCCGGAGGGATGGATCTCGACGCCGGAGATAAACCCGCCGGGACCGAGCGGAACCCGCGACCAGCCGGTGGCGGCGACCGGCGGTGGCTCGATGATTTCCTCCGGCGGCTCGATCGGCGGCTTGTCTGGCTTGCCGGGCTTGTCCGGCTTTTTCTTCGTCACCGAGATTGTGACATACCTGTCTTCGTCGTCGGTCATGTCAGTTGCTCATTTCGTTTTGATCTTCAGCGTCACCGTCTGGTCCATGGTGCGGCCCTCCATGGTGTCGACCCGGTTGAGCACGTCATAGGCATCGGCAAGCGTGCCTGACGACAGCCAGATCGTGGTGGAATTGTCCGTCATGATCTCGTTCTCGACCACCAGGCCAGCGGGCACGATCCATTCCGACGCCGAGATCACGTCTGGGCTAGTCAGCCGGGGCGACCAGTCGATGTTGTAGTCGAGGACCTCGTCGGGGTCCTTGGGTGGCCATTGTGGAAACGCCATGGTTCTCTCCTCTTGCTTGTATCGTCCTGAATTCCTCGGGCGCGGACACTGATCGCAGTTCCGCCAGCACGCGCACCAGGCGGGTTTCGGCCACCGCATTCACGCTGCGGGTCTCGGCCACCACCGCGACCCTGCGATCCTCCGCCACCGCGAGAACGGTGCGATCCGAGATCCCCCACTCGCCGCCGAAGATCCGCGCGACGTTGCCGGTCAGGCGATAGCTGGCGGTTTCCGCTTCCAGGAACAGCAGGCGGACTTGGGTGACGTAGGCAACGCTGCCGGTCAGGGCATAGGACGTGGCCGCCGCCTGCACCTTCTTCGCGCGCTGCAGCGTGGCCGGCGTGCCGGTGATGGTGTAGGAGCTGCCGGCCGCGGGGAAGGTCCAGCGGTACAGCACCAGCGCCGGCTTGCCGGTCAGGGCATAAGTGCCACCCGTTGCGATGAGCCGCCTGGTCCTGGGGAAGGTAGCCGCAGCACCTGTCAGCGCGTAGCTGCTGGCACCTGCCGGAACCTTGTAGCCGTATCGGACGGTGGCCGGCGAACCGGTCAGGGAATAGCTGCCGGCGGTCGCTGGTAGCTTGGCGCGGTGCAGGGTGGATGCAGTCGCACCGGTCAGCGCATAGGCCCCAGGGGCCGCTGTGACCGTCCTGGCGGCAACCTTGGTGACGGTGGCGACTGTGCCGGTCAGGCTGTAGCTGGCCGAGGCCGCCGCGATCTTGAAGCGATGGACGACGGTGGCAGGCGAGCCGGTCAGGGCATAGGAACTGCCGAGCGCCGCGGTCTTCCAGCGATGCAGGACCGAGGCGGCGGTGCCGCTGAGGGCATAACTTCCACTCGCGGCCGCCAACGTCCGTTGCGATAGCTTGGTCAGCGCCGTCGCTGGATTGCCGGTGAGGGCATAGCTTCCGGCGGTCGCGGCATGCTTCCAGGTCTTCCGCACACCCGCCGGCGTGCCGGTCAGTGCATAGACGCCGCTCGCCGCCGACACGAACTTGTCGGAACGGATCTGGAAATTGACAACGGCTCCGGTGAGCGCATAGACGCCGGGTGCCGCGCTCACAATGTCCTTGTGGATGAGGAACGTCGCGGAATTGCCGACCAGGCTGTAGCTTCCGCCTGTCGCCGCGACCTTCCACCGATGCAGCAGGACGGCCGTCGCGTTGCCGGTCAGCGCGTAACTCGAGGCACCCGCAATAACCCTATAGCCGTGCCATGGCGTCGCCGCAGTGCCGGTGAGTGCGTAGGTGCCGGCGTCGGCGGTCAGTTTCCGCTTGACCAGGACGGCCGATGTCGCCGCGCCCGTGACCGCATAGCTGGCACCGTCAGCCGTCAGCCGCTTGAACACCCGCTTGATGACAGCCGCATCGGTGCCGGTCAGCGCATAGGACGCCGCGCCAGCCGGCAGCGTCTTGTTGACCAGCGCCGCGGTCTTTGTCAGCGCCGCGTCGGTGCCGGTGAGCAGGTAACTGCCGCCGAGGGCCTGCGGCCGGTATTTGTGCAGCAGGCTGGCAGGGGTGCCGGTCAGCGCATAGGTACCGCCGACTGTAGCGTCGATCTTCGACTTGTGCAGGGCAGTGGTGGTCGACGCGCCGGTCAGGGCATAGCTTGCTGCCGTCGCATCGATCCTGGCGCGGCGCAGGATGGTGGTCGTGGAGGCGCCGGTGAGAAGATAGCTGCCAGGATCCGCGGTCAGCCGCTTCGGTGGCGCGGCCTTTGATATCGCGACGTCGGTGCCAGTGAGTGTGTAGGCAGTCGTCGCCGTGGCATCGATCTTGCGCTTCAGCAGCAGCAGCGTCGTGGTGGCCCCGGTGACCGCATAGCTTGCACCGACCGTCGCATCCAGTGTCTTGTTGGTCGAAACTGAGCGAACCGTGTATTCGTTGTATTTCCAAGTGCTGCCGCCGTCGTTGACCAGGTATGGGAAAACGAAATTGCCGCGTTGGTAAATCAGTTGGTTCTTGGAAACACTGGCGGCGGCAGCCGTAACGGTGCCAACAAAGGCGCTGACTGCCGAGCCGAACGTCGCACCGTTGTCGGTTGATTTCTTGGTGTAGAGATCGCTGTCCGCGCTGTTCTGGTACAGCGCATAGACATCCGTACCGTCGTCAGCGACACGCACCGGCGTGCCGAACGTGACCGTCGCCGCCGTGACGGTCGGATTGTCTGCGCTCGCCCAGCGAATACTCTGCGCGGCTGTAAACCCGACATGCCGGATCGTGCCGGCGTCGTCATAGCTGCAGGCATCCTGAACCGCAGTCGTCGCGCCTGTGGACGCCGCCGTGCCCAGCACGTTGGCACTGGTGAGGTGCCGTTGCATCGTGTTGGTGCCGTTGAAAAACAGCAGGTGCACGCGATCGGACGCACCCAGCACCGCTATCGGTTGCGTGCTTTCGGTGGCGGTGTTGGGATCGACCTGAACCGCCGTCTGATAAGTATTGACGCCGGTGCGCCGCCGATATGACAAGCGCGACCGTGGTGTGCCCGATGTGTTGGTCGCGGTCGTATTGTAGAATGCAACCACTTCGCCGGCGGTTGGACGATAAACCAGCGAACAGCCCCAGCCCGACGTTGCCTGTCCGGCGATGCTAGACGCAGCAACGACGGTCTCGGTGGTGGTCAGGAATGTGTCGGTCGCCGCATCAAACGACAGATATTTCGTCGCGACGCTTGTCGCCAGCGTGCCGTCCTGCACCAGCAGATGGATGACGTTACCGACCTGATAGCCAGCGATGTTGAGGATGGCGGTCGTGAAGCCGGTGCGGGTGGCGATGGAGGCCCATGACGTATCCGGCGCGGTGGACTTGTACGCTTGCAGCGTCGTCGCCGTGGTACCGTCACGACCGAAGAAATAGTAGGCGTTAGTGAACCCTCCGACAGAGAACTTCCAGTCGGTGACACTTGATGCCCATGTCCCCGTAGTGCTGTTGTACCGAAGGGAGATGCCGCTAGCGTAAGGGTCCGCCGTCGTGAGAGACGTTCTATAATAATTGCTGGCATCAAGGCCGGTAGAACGATTTATTACAATCGCATAAGTCGTCCCGGCAACAAGTTGCACAGGACTAAATACAAACTGAACCGATTGTGCTGTTCCCGTAAGGGTGCCGCCTGCAATCGTATTCGTGGCGGTAGCAAGTAGCGTCGAGGGCAGGTTGCTGGACGTACTCCACAGCTCACATATGACGTTATCAGTTGGACTGCCGACTTTTAGCAAATCCAGTGTAACAAACTCTACTGACCAATTGTCAGAGGCCAGAAATGACTGACCCGCCTTTGCAGTAGTATTAACGCCGCCCATATTGGCAGTGGTGACCGATGTGGCTTGCGATAGGTATGTTGTCGGCACACTCGCCTTGAACGGCCCAACCGGCGCGACCGCCGTCGAGATGCCGGTAATGGTGACCGGGAGGGCCATCTATCCCACTTCCCACATCGGCCGCTCGTCGCCGCCGCCGATGCAGAACCGCCGGTGCTGTTTGCCGCACCGGCAGTGAAACACATAAATATCCGGCGCGGTTTCTTCCGCGCGCGACTTGAACGCCTCGATGTCGTGGTCTTCTGGATGGCGACAGCACGAACTGATCTGCTGGTTGTGCTCGAGCGCTTCCAGAAACCTGGGCGGAATTAGCCCGCGCAGTTTTGCGACCGGATGCCTTTTGCAAACGAGGATGCGGGTTTCCGGACGAATGGGTTTCATGGCCGAAACCATTTGATTTGCTGGCTCCAAAATGCTATGTAAACGTTCATGCACATCATTGAACTCACTGGTCAGAAGCTCGGCTATTGGACTGTTCTGGAACAGGCCGGCGTCGATCATAAACAATCGACGCTTTGGCGCTGTCGTTGCAAGTGCGGGACTGAAAAGATCGTCATTGGCACAGTACTCCGTGACGGCCGATCGCGGTCCTGCGGCTGTCTAAAACTGGAAGTATTAGTCAAGCGCAGCACTACTCATGGACACTCTCCCGCAGGGAACGTCTCACCCACCTATGAAACCTGGTACGACATGCTCCGTCGATGCCGTGATCCCAGGCGAGAAGAGTATCATCGCTATGGCGGCCGCGGCATCAAGGTCTGCAAACGCTGGCATGACTTCTCAAACTTTCTCGCCGACATGGGCGAGAAGCCCGATGGACTTACCATCGATCGCATCAACAATGACGGTGACTACAAGCCGAGTAACTGTCGATGGGCAACGCGAGCAGAGCAAATCAAACGGATATCGTTCGAGAGATGGAAGAAAAACAAGTTGAAAGCCGGCAAGAAACCGGCTACAACCAGAGCTAGGTCATAGTCCATATGTTCGACCCAAAGTCGAGCGTGAGCGTCTCGCCTGTCGCGACCGTAAACACGCTGCCGTAGTCCCACG
>Ga0193738_1000510_pt1 | contig 19587 bp, 12 predicted proteins | sample L2a1metaG_FD_144927 | JGI IMG/M metagenome (GOLD analysis project Ga0193738, IMG submission 144927) | Soil microbial communities from a riparian zone of the East river system, Colorado, United States - L2a1 | ecosystem: Environmental > Terrestrial > Soil > Riparian zone | place: USA: East River...
CCGCAAGCTCTTCCTTTGTCATTTTACCATCGAGCAGGTCAGGCCGGCCAACGTCTCCAACAAATAAAGTATCTCCGGTGAATACACAATATTCCTGGTAACTTTCATCGAACAAAAGATAGCACGTGGATTCAGGCGTATGACCGGGCGTATGAATTGCGCGTAAAGTCAGATCGCCCACCTTCAACTCTTCCCCGTCCTTCAAGTTGCGCACTTTGTATTTTGTTTCTGCCATCGGGCCATAAATAATTTCAGCGCCCGTCTGATTAGCAAGATCAATATGTCCGCTTACAAAGTCAGCATGAAAATGCGTTTCGAAAATGTATTTGATTTTTGTTCCGCGCTGCTTCGCTAAGGCGATGTACGGCTCAGTTTCACGGATCGGATCAATGATGGCAGCTTCACCGTTGCTCTCAATATAATAAGCGGCTTCGGCAAGACAATTTGTATAAAGTTGCTGGATGTACATTTTACTAAGCTGTTTTTGGTGCGACAAAGATATTAAGAAACGAGGGCTGTACCATGATTGAAGTCATCAGTTTTAGACTAGATTTGTTGCGATTGCAAGGCAATTTCAGCCACATATGAAATTAACTCCGCTCAGAAACAAACCGGCCATCGCAAAGTTTTTGTTTTTCGCATTTCCGCTGCTGGTAATTGTATTTATGTGGAGTGCAAGCATTGCGCTTTTCCTTGGACTATTGATCGGACTGGTTTTCGGAAATCCTTTCCCACACCATTCAAAGGTGGTAACAAAATACCTTTTGCAAGGTTCCATCATTGGCCTTGGCTTCGGGATGAATTTTACAAATGTAATGGAGGCCGGCAGGGACGGATTCGTATTCACGCTGCTGACGATTTCGTTTGCCATGGGAATCGGATATGTGCTGGGATCATTTTTCAAAGTTGAGCGTGTGATCTCGCATTTGATTTCCTGCGGCACTGCTATTTGCGGCGGTAGCGCCATTGCGGCTGTTAGCCAGGCCTTGCGTGCCGACGATAACCAGATTTCTGTTTCCATAGGAACTGTTTTTATCCTGAATGCAGTTGCCCTTTTTATTTTTCCGCCGATCGGAAATTATTTCGGGCTCACTGAACAACAGTTCGGAATCTGGAGTGCCATTGCCATTCATGATACAAGTTCTGTTGTTGGCGCTGCATCAAAATATGGCAACGATGCATTGATGATTGCAACCACGGTAAAACTTGCGCGGGCGCTGTGGATCATTCCGCTTGTCGTGCTGACTTCTTTTATTTTCAAAGGCAAAAATTCCCCGTGGAGTTTCCCCTGGTTCATCCTGTTATTTATCGCCGCATCACTTGTAAACAGCTATCTAGGAATTCCTAAAATAATTTCAACTGATATTGTGACTGTGGCTAAGGTTGGATTCAGCATTACGCTTTACCTGATCGGTACCGGCATATCGGTTGCTGCCTTGAAAAAAGTAGGACCGCGGCCCATGCTGCAGGGCGTGACGCTTTGGATAATCATCCTTACAATTTCTTTATTCTTTATCAGGCACTACTGATTCGATGAGGCAAATCGAGATCCCTCATTTGGTCGTGGTGTTCGACTCCTTCGGAGTCGCATGTTTATAGCAATTCATTTATCTATAAACATACGACCGCATCGCGGTCGAACTTCCTTAACTTAATGACATTGGGATTAGGGATTAGTAAAGGGCGAGTTTTTTGATGAGACTTCGCAAATTGAGCTACTGATCCCTGATTTAAAAAAATATGGTTGATTCTAATTTTGGTAGTGCAACTTGAATATAATTTTCGATTTCGTTGGACATCGACACTTCGACCAACTCAGTGCATCGCTCCGCTCGGTCAGTTGAAATATTACTAGAACCCATCCCAGATTGTTTCTATTTCTCTGCCGACAGGTCAACTGTTATTAGCGGGATTTTTAATTCAACCCCTTCAGGGTTGATAAACGGAGTTCTGATTCGAGACTGCGGTTTGCAACCGCAGTTAATTGTATTCAAGCCTTTCAGGCTTGGCAATAATTGATCAGGGTCAATCTTGTTGTGATTAATAATAACAACCTACGGTATACCACTCAATCCTTCCATTGAATGTCAATAACACCCCGACTTCGTCGGGGTGAATAAAAGCCTATATATTACACAACCAAGAAGTGGTTGAATCTTACTGGTAAGCGGAAAATCAAACTGAAGCACTCCCTAATTTTCCTGCAGCAACCCGAACGCTTGTCTATTATGAATGCTGTTCGAAGTAGAAATCTCCTGAAGTAGTTTTCTTGCTTTTGAATTGCGGTTTGTTCGCATGTAGCAATTCGCCAGGAACCATTTTGAATCATCATAATACTTGCTTGAAGTATCTTTTACAAGTATTTCAAAATCATTTGCTGCGATGTCAAATTTTTTCTGATCGTAATTTGATTTACCGCGAAGAAAAAGTGATTCCGTGCTTAAAGTATCCGTAGTCCTATCATATGTCTCTGATTTCTTTGATGATTTATCTTTCGACACACTACTTGTCTTTATCTCGGCGCTAGAGGGAATTTGCTGTGATGAATGGTAATCCTCGATTGCATTTGAAGCCTGATTTTGTGACGCCGCATTCACCTCGCGCTCCGTCATTGCAATCTCATCGCCCGTATAAAAAGTATCGGTTTGAATTATTGCAATATCATTTTTAGCTTTTTGACCATCATCAGTAAGGGTTCTGGCATCACTTAAGTCTTTAGCTGCTTCAGAAGTTACTGTCTTGGCGGTGACTTCTTTCTTACTTCCGTGTAAAAATTTTGTGTTTGAAGAAGCATATTCATTATTAACCGAAACTGTTTCTGGTTCCTTAGCAACAGATCCTGCCGGGGCTTCGAATTGTACGGGAACAGAATCTTTTATCAGCGATCCGGATTCATTCAAGGCAATGGATTTTTCATCTGAACTATTTCTGACCAACCAATATCCTCCGCCGAAAAGTGCAGCCAATACGAGGATGGCAGCAATCCGGTAAAAGGAACCAAACTGTAGCACCTTTCCACCTTTGACATTTTTCAAACGCTCATCTATCTTCCGGTTAAGTTCTCCGGTAATCTCTTTTGATTTATCCCGATGCAGCATTTTCAATCCTTCCAATGCATCGCTGCAGAGTTCACATTCAAGCAGGTGTTGTTCTACACGGTTTGCTTCCTGGGGCGAAAGTGCGCCTGCGATATATTCCAGCAGCTTATCTTCCGGGATACAATCCTGGTGGTCAAGAATATTTTGAAAATTACCTGCCATGATTTTTCTCCATAAATATTTTCAAATTCCTCTTACCGTTCTGTATGTGCGTTTTTACATTCAACATTGTATAGCCTGTAAGGTCGGTAATTTCCTGGTAGCTTTTCTCTCCCAGGTAAAAGAGCTCCACGCATTTTCTCTGGTGCTCGTTCAGCTGATTGATTCCTGTTTCAAGCAGCTTTATCATTGCCTCTTTTTCTTGCGAGTCGTCCGGATGCCAAAGTAAATTCATTTCCACAACTTCAAGATCGTGGATTCCATCTTCCACTTCTCTTCTGAATTTATTTTTCTGCGACCTGAATTTCATCAGGCACTGGTTCTTCGCAACAGTGTGCAGGTATGCCGGAAAATTTTTTATCTCGTATTTGTGCAGATCGATGAGCAGCTTTTCAAAAATCTCCATCACGCAATCTTTCGCTTCATCTTCATTCTTCAGGTACTTCATGCAAACGCCCATCACCAGGTGTGTGTAGCGCTTGAATAGTACGCCGACTACAGCATTGTCCTTCTCCTTTTTCAGGAGATCGAGCAGTTCAAGGTCGGAGAGCGAAGAAAGATTTGATGTTGATGCCAATGCAAAAGTTCTTATTGCAAAAAAACGAAAAGTTGGGTAAGATATTCCGAATGGAGATGAATGTTCTGATCTAAGTCGCCCTCAACTGGCAGATTCTGATATCGAATATACAAGTCTGTTTTCGGGATCATTTGCAACAGTAGTCATGGACAATTACAAGCGCGGAAGAATTCCTGGTGACATCGCAAGCCGCCTGCTGAATGTGAGAGAGGCTGTACTATATGTCCTATGTTTCTATGGGTTTGGTTAAGATGCTATCGAATTACATTTTCATTTACTGCCTCCCGGTTAATCAGACTTCACGAATTTCGCCCGGAAAGATTTTCCGTCAGAAATAATTTCAATAAAATAAATTCCCGGAAGTAACCGGGAAAGGTCAACGATCATTTCGGAATCCACGCCATTCAACTCTCGCTGAGCATCAACCACTTTTTCACCGAGCATATCATAAACCGAAACCATTGATGAGCTTCCAGATAAAGTCAAACCCGTTACATATAATTTAGATCCAACCGGATTCGGATACAACCTCACCGCATCCTTCTCTTTTCCGGAATCAAGTTTTGCAATTACATTGTTCATCACTGCTTCCACCTCGCATCCATTACTATCCGTAGCGACTACGTTGTAATTCCCGCTGGCAGTGGCTGTGTAATAATAATCGGTTGCGCCGCTGATCATGTTCCCATTGAAGTACCACTGATAGGAAGTTGATCCGGGAATTGCGAAAAGCGTATCTCCGTTTTGTATGATTCCCTGTGGTAAAGGAAATGGATAAACAGTAATGTAGCCGGGGAGCACAAGTGTATCGCTTCCACCCTGACCTGTCGCAATGAGCGTGACAGAATAATTGCCGGGCGAGTTGTAGCAAATGTTTGCCGGATTTATATCAACACTTGATGACGGAGTCCCGCCTGGAAAATCCCATTGATAAGAAGTTGCATTGGTAGAGAGGTTAATAAAATCAGCACACGTGCCCGGACAAATCGGAGTTGTAGTTGCGATTGCAGCAACAGGCAATAGTACCTGGCTCGTGTCGCAAAATTTAATGATCCAATAATCGTGGGATCCCAGTGCAGCATCATAGTTGGGTTGTGATTTATGTCCCGCTATTGTTCCGGTAGATCCCTGCGCTATCACATAGCAGCCATCGGAAGATTGCAGAGCAACGGGAAATAATTTTTGCTCCGGTGTAGTGAGTATGGTTTTTTCCCATTCTAAATTTCCAACGGTGTCCATTTTAATAATCCACGATTGAAAAACACCGAGATTGTTCTCTGACTTGTCGCCACTCATTGAAGAAGACGAACCTCCGCAAACAAAATAACCACCATCAATTGTTTGCTGGATGCTGCACGTATTTTCATCGGTGTATGAACCGCCATAATCCTTTTCCCAGATTTTATTTCCTGCTGAATCAGTTTTTATAATCCAATAATCAGCGTCACCCTGGGAAGGCTGTGTTTTATTTCCACTCACTCCTGACTTTGAATGTCCTCCCAGGATAAATCCTCCATCCAGGGTCTGACGAATAGAAAAAAGTGCATCAGCATCTATACCACCGAAATCCTTATCCCATTGTTTGATGCCGTTTGCATCTGTCTTTATGATCCAATAGTCGGCGCCACCCCAGGATGCCTGTGTTTTATTTCCATTTGCACCTGATGCGGAATGTCCGCCAAGAATATATCCTCCATCAGTTGTCTGCCTGATTTGATAAAAGAAGTCCTGGTTGGTTCCGCCAAAATCTTTATCCCACTGTTTAACACCTGAGGAATCAATCTTAATAATCCAGTAATCAGTAAAGCCCCATCCTGCTTGTGATTTATCGCCGCTGATTGGTGAATCTGACTGTCCGCCGAGAATATATCCGCCATCGTCGGTCTGGCAGATGGAACGAAGTGCGTCATCATTACTGCCGCCATAAGATTTATCCCACTGCTTATTTCCGAGCGCATCCAGTTTTAATATCCAGAAGTCAAAGCTTCCTGCACTCGCTTGTGTTTTATCTCCGCTGATTCCGGAGTCAGTATATCCGCCAATGATGTAGCCGCCGTCAGATGTTTGTTGAACGCATGTAAAGAACTCCATTCCTGTTCCGCCATAATTCTTATCCCATTGCTTTCCACCGTTTGCATCGATCTTCACGATCCAGTAATCACCATTGCCCCAGGAGCCCTGTGTTTTATCACCGCCGATACCGCTATAGGAATAACCACCAAGTAAGTATCCTCCATCAGATGTTTGTTCAAATGCAGCAAGCCAGTCAATACTGTCATAGCCAAAACGTGCATCCCATTGTTTGGCCAGTGGAGCCTGGGAGAATGAATGCGATGGAATGAAGAGCGGAAAAATAAAAATCAGAAAAAGTTTAAAGTGAAAATGTTCATTCATTGTGACAAAAATTTAAGGCTAACAAATTTAAGACAAAACAGTTGCTATCCAAGCAGCGGGAATAATGTTTGAAAAGGGTGACATAGGCAGTTTAGAAACGTGATCATTAACATTGGAAATAAAAGATTATTTTCGCATCCCTGCATCAAAATGCCTCGATGGCGGAATTGGTAGACGCTCCTGCCTGCCGTCGCGCAGGCCATCTCTTCGGCAGGCAGGCTGGTCTCAAACACCAGTGCCTTCACTGGCATGCCGGTTCTCCCGATAGCCATCGGGATCCGGCTCGGGGTACGATAAAGTTGAAAGGCTGTGAAAATTTCATGGCCTTTTGCCTGACACACGAAAAAAGAAAAGTCCGAGGTAAGTCGGACTTTTCTGATTTAGTTTACTTATTAAAAACCTCGCAGATCCTTCTTCATAAGATAGAAAGTTCCATTTCAGGTTACTGTAAATAATTTCTCTACTTAATTACATTAAGCTTATGTCGGCTAACCTCACCGCCGGAACTTAAAACTTCTACTATATATGCACCGGCCGAAAGTAATTGTATGTCAACCATATTTTGTTGACTCTTATTGTCCAGGTTTTTTTGCAATACAATTTTACCGTTTAGGTCTTTGATATTTAATTCTGCGCTTTCATTGTTCTTAACTGTATAATCGCAATAAACAATGTCAAACGCCGGATTAGGATAGATTTTGCTCATCGTCATATTATCCTCTGACTCCTGCTTTCTTTTTCTTAACGTGATATCATCGCAGTTATGAGAATAATCCAAAAACTCCTCGTCAATTGCATTTAAAATATTTTGAGCAATAAATACTGCGTTTCCATCTTTATAAGGACAAAGCCTAGCAAGAAATTCGAGTGAATTTCTTTGCTCATCAGTTAAATCTTTAACTCCGATTGCAAGTGTATTATAGTAAATTGAATTAACCAGTTTAAGATTTTCTTCGGCATTTCTTTGGGCATTAACTATTGCATTTTCTGATAGCAGCTCGTTTGACGAAGCGATTTTAAAGTCAGCTATAGAATCCTGCAGTAGCGTATCTTTTGAAAGGGTCTGCAATGAATCCTCAGTATCAATAAGTGTATCCCGTAACAAAGCAAAATCCTTAATCGGCGATTCGTCTAATGCAGATTTTGCAGATGCAAGCAACGGCTCTTGCAAAAGTTCTGGCTTTTCGGATAATAACTCATAGAGATATTTTTGGTTCAACCAATTCAAGGCATCGAAATCCGGATCCGACGGAACTTCTTCTGCTAATCTTAAAGCCTCTGGACCATCGTCCTTATCAGGCCTTATGCCGGGGAGAAAATCGCAAATATCATCCAATCCATTAAATGCACCATAACCAGAGATAGTGCAAGGAAGTGAAAGGCCACCTGAAGAGAAATTAGCCGAAGGAACATAATAAGAAGGTGTACCCCGGGTTATAAAGTTTGTATATCCAGGTAAACTATTAGCCGCATTAGCATAGGTTTGATTTGTTGCTGCCCCGTTCCATTTATTATCAGAGGGAAATCCTCCAAGTCCGGGAGGAACACCTTGAGTTCCTAATCCCGTTGGAAAATTTCTTAAGTACAAATCATGAGTACAATCAGTCATATTATTTCCTAATACAGTGGGCCTGGGATTCGCTCCCTCCCATAACAGACCAAAGCCAAGCTGCAGAACCGAATTACACAATTCGCTTACAGCACCGGAATTAAATATGTGAATACCCGCTATATAAAAGTCCTGATTATTGGTTCCTGTAATGTTATTTCGGTTCAGTAAATTCCCATTTCCCCCTAAACAATAAATTCCCCTATATGTGGTTGGCTGAGCAAAGTTTGGTGGTAGTACGATCGTATTCAAATGAATATAAGGAAAATCATTCATACTGCTATAAATACCAAACGCATAGTTCAGAATATGATTATCCTCTACGACAATAGTTTGACTTGTATTATAGTTATTCGACAGATTAATACCCTGAATAATATTAGCTCCTACTGGCAGTGCGAAAGGTTGAATATGATTGGATGATATAATTTGGCTTGCACCTGTATTAAACCCGCTATAAATAGCGCATACAAGAGGATCATACATATAGTTATTTGTGATCTGTGTGGTTTGTAATGTTGAATATAAATAAACACAGAAATTGTCCTGTCTGAAAGTATTATCATCTATATAAGATTCTACATAATTTGATCCATTAATACCGTATTTACAATAATTTAATTCATTTTTATCATATACAGAAATATTAGAAAAATCCTTTACAAAAATCCCTGTGGTCATGTGAGAAAAAAAGTTTCCGTTGTTTACAATTAATTTTGACTTTGTACAACTGATCCCCGAATAGCGAAGGTTATTGAAAGTATTTTGCGGGCTGACAATTAAGTCACTTTTATAGTGGAATATCCCATTATCTCCATCGAGGAAATTATTATTTTCAAATGTGGTGAAATTAATATTGTCGGACAGGTCAACATGAACATAACTTTTTAATCCGCCAACAGGCGGTGCCGGAAATATTGTTGGGATCAGCGGAGCCGTACAGGAAAAAGTATTATATGAAAAATTACAAGCCGAATAATTTCCTGTATATAATTGCAAGGAGATCAGATTTTTATTAAAAGTAGAATTATTGATATCTATATCTGCATCATATACACTATGAACGCTGTAAAGGGCGTCTTCAATCGTAGATGAGTTGAATATGTTTAAATGTGGGATCGCAAGACCAACATTGCTTAAATAAATTCCATCCCACATTATACCACATCCATGCAGGTAGGCTTGCTCTATCTTTAATGTTGCCGCTGCAACAACGATCCGCGCATTCGCATTAAGTGTCACATTACATCCAGGATGAAAATAAACCGTTGAGCCAGAATTTAAAATCATTGTTCCATTGATTACCACATTATTATAGTAGTGTTCAGTAATTCCGGTTGGCACCACATGGTTTATTAATTCCGTTGCACCTGGCACTGTGCAACAATTACTCACGAAATTTATAAATACCGGTGATGATTGGGAGGTACAGCCATAAGAATTTGTAATTATGACATAATACTGCTCCTGAGTCGTCGTCGTATATATGTTGGAAGTTCCTGATTGTACTGTCATATGTGAATTGTGCCATTCATAAGTACAGCCTGCGCAACTCTGTGCTGTTAGTGTTACAAGGGTACCGCTGCATACATCGGTACCGGGGCTTACTGTAACGGTATTATCCGGCGTAGGATTTATTGTGACCTTCACTCTATTGGACCTACCTCTGCATGCATTACTACCCTCGTATTCCAAATAATAATAATAGACAGAAGGATAAAGGCCTGGTTGTATATTCGATGAAACATTTAAGTCTTCGTTAGTACCAACAACAGAACCTGAATAGTCATCCGTGATTGACTGAAACCACTGATAATTTGCATAACCTGAAGGCCCGTCTATAACAGTTGTTTGACCCTCACAAATTGTTATGTCTGTCGGGCCAAGCGCTGTTACGAGAGGGAAAAGATAATTATCACCATTTATCTGGTCTGGCAAACTAAAGTGGTCCCTGGATAACGGAGTGTAATTGTTAGTGATTGATACAGGCGATATTACAGCGGTATTTGCCACCGGATCAATCTTGCATAGCTGTGACGTATTGGCTCCATAAATAAAACCATCATAGGCCATTCCAAGCTGAGAGTTTCCAAAACCTGCAGTACTCGGTGTAACAGTGAATGTTCCTCCTATTAAATCCAGATTATAAATTTCTCCCGAAAACCCAAATTGTGAAGCCGCAACAAAAAGTGAAGTGTTCGTTGCAAACTCAACTCCATTAATTGCATAATTTGTTATATTTATATCCCATTCAGTATAGGAATTCATGGCCCCTGTAGCTGGGTCCAATGTTACAACGGGGATGCTGCCATTATTAAACGGAGCCCATGCTAACCTGACTCCATCATCAGAAAGGACCGCTTGTATTCCATCATAAGCCCCTGACAGAAGAGTGAGTGTATATGTGAATGTAAGGCTAATTCCCGTTGCAGAAATAGTAAAAACGGAAAGTATTGTTTGATTAATGAAATAAAGAAAACGGGTATTGTTAGAAGTTAATTTTGAAATCGCAAATGCTCCATAACTAACAGCTTGGTTGTTAAGTAGTACACTATTTACGGTTGTCAATTGCCCGAGTCCACCATTTTGAGTCATATCAATTATTGAATAGTATAATGCCACAGTACTTAGTCCACCCGAATAAGAGTGGATGATATAAAATCTGTCACAATATCCTGGAACGGGAGCAATACCAATTTCGCATCCTGTTGAAATTAATGTCCCGGCTAATGCAGTTCCGTTTTTATCATACACTTTATTATTTATAATATAAAACCATAATGCACCAGGATTATTTGGATCCAAAACTCCATTTGCAACCTTTGGTTGTCCTGTCGGTGATGAAGGTAACCCAACAGTACTGGGTATTGTTGGTCTAAAATCAACAAAGCTACCTGGAATAACCCAAGCCGGATTTTGAGTTTGACAAAATGATTGCAGGCTGATAATCATAAGACCTGATATACAAAGGGCAAACAGAAGGTGATCTAATTTTTTCATTTTGAATTTGATGGTTAGGGAAATAAATATTATTTGAGAAAAAAATTTTGTGAAGGTCAGAAAAAATTTAACTGAGGAGTAAGGTTTCCAGCGACCAAATTATAAGGAACATAACGATAAAAAAAGGACAACGAATTACAAATCTCACGCAGTAAATTCAGGTTGTAGATTTTTCAATAATAACCTTATGCTTCCTTTTTTAGAGGAGATTTTTTTAACCCGCATTTAATTTGACATCATAAAAAATCAATAAGTGTTGCAAACTCTCGTGGTATCCAAAAATTAAAAAATATAAAATTGATCACGTTTGATGAAACATTAAACTTGATTTCAAAGAGCGTATTATTTCAACATCTAAAATAATAGAGTATTTTCGCACCTTCTTGAATTCAGGATGCATGCCCGGATGGCGGAATTGGTAGACGCGCTGGTCTCAAACACCAGTGCCTTCACTGGCATGCCGGTTCGACTCCGGCTCCGGGTACGATAAAGCAGAAAGGCGCGCTTAACACCGCGCCTTTCGCTTTATCGCTATGAAGCGAACGAGGAACGAGTTCTGCTTCATAGCGAATTTAATCCTATGAAAATTTCATGGCCTTTTATTTTTATGATTTACGTCTACGCCATAAAAAGTTTGAATCATAAATACATTTACGTTGGACAAACAGTAAATGTGATTGTTCGGTTTCATCAGCACAATGGTGGAGAAGAAAAAACAACCAGGCCTTAGGCTCCGTTTATCCTGATTTTCACAAGGGAATGTAAAGATCGAATCGAAGCAAGAAAATTCGAAAAGTTTTATAAAAGCGGAGAGGGGAAAAAATATTTACACAGGTTGAACTATTGAAGATGAAGACGCGCTGCGCAGGCCAGCACGTCGGAAGGCTTGCTTTTAGGATGAAACACCCAACCATTTCCAGGAATACCCGTCATCATGGTGTGCATGAGAAAGAGTTTAAGTCGTCTCAAGCTATTCCGATTATCTTTACGATTCAAAAGTATTCAGGTGTGAATGCATCGGTCTTCTTCAGCGTTGAATAAATGAACTTTAAAAAATAGAGTAGTGGGTCAGTTTGAAATTTAGCTTGCTTCGACAGGCGTTCGACTGCGCTCACGCCGAAGTCTCAGCAAGCAGCGTTGTGTATCCATAGCAGCTGACTGAGCGGAGTCGAAGTCAGCGGAATTGAAATGTAAAAACAAAATAACCCACTACTAAAAATAGAACCCATGAAAAAAATTTTACTGTTCTTATTTTTTATTCCGATAGCCAGCGGGATTCTGATTTTTAATTCCTTCGCTCAGATGGGCGAGTGGACATGGATGCACGGTGACAATTTTATAAATTCACCAGGTGTGTTTGGCACACAGGGTGTAGCTGATCCCGCCAACAAACCGCGGATTCGATTTCAGCGCAGCGAATTATGCCGCGCTATGGAAGTATGATCCGGGAATTAACCAGTGGACTTGGATGAAAGGACCTTCTACTACCGGTGCGCCTGGTGTTTATGGAACACCCGGTGTTTCGGACCCGGCCAATTACCCTGGCGCCAGAACAAACGGAGCATGTTCCTGGGTAGATACTTCAGGAAATCTCTGGCTGTTTGGCGGGAATGGATATGATGCTACAGGTGTAGTGGGTCAGCTGAATGATTTATGGAAGTATACTATTTCCACCAATGAGTGGACCTGGATGAAAGGTCCGAACACTGCAAATGATCCGGGGTTCTTTGGAACGCAGGGAGTTTCTAATGTTGCCAATGTTCCTCCATCGCGAAAAGAAACATCCTGCTCATGGATAGATAATGCAAACAATCTTTGGCTGTATGGCGGAGGTGAAGCAATTGGTCGCTGGGGTGATTTATGGAAGTATGATATTGCAATCAATGAGTGGACATGGATGAAAGGAGCGAATACAACGAACCCACTCGCTGTCTATGGCACACAAGGTGTTGCAGCTCCCGGCAATACTCCGGGAGGAAGATGGGTGTATGCTTCATGGAAAGATTTGGCGGGCAACTTATGGTTGTTTGCCGGTAATATCGGAGGTGTTACAATCATACTAACGTTAAATGATTTATGGAAGTACGACATTGTCACCAACCAATGGACCTGGATGAAAGGAACCAGCACGTTTGATGATCCCGGAAATTACGGAGCTAAGTGTGTAAGCGCAGCTACCAACGTGCCGCCGGCAAGAATGGAAAACAGGGCAAAGGTGCTGGATGCCTGTGGTAATTTCTGGAACTTTGGTGGTTATTATTCGCCTGGATATTTAAATGACCTTTGGCATTACAATGTATCCGCTAACCAATGGACGTGGGTGAGTGGAAATAATATTCCTAATCAAGCGGCAACATATGGCACACAAGGTGTGTCGAATCCTGCTAACAAACCGGGAGCAAAAAGGGGAAGTGTTGCATGGATAGACAATGATGGATATGTCTGGATTTTCGGTGGCTTCGATGGTACCAATTGTTACAATGATTTATTCCGCTTTGTGCCTGATTCATCGTGTGCATCATCATGTATACCTACGCCTGTTGCAATGTTCAATGCACCCAATCAAATTTGTCCGGGCGCTTGTATAAGTTTCAATAATCTTTCAGTCAATTCTACTTCTTACCTATGGACTTTTGCAGGAGGAAATCCGAATACAAGCACGGATGTTAATCCGCAGAATATTTGCTACAGCACACCCGGCGCGTATGCTGTTTCTCTCATCGCCACCAATGCAAACGGAAGCGACACAATTACTCTTAATAATTACATCACTGTTTACCCCTCTCCGCCACCACAGGGAATTACACAAACCGGTGATACGCTTTTTGCAAACCAGGGCGCAGTAAGTTATCAATGGTACTTCAATGGAAATGTAATTGCAGGCGCCACAGATTATTTTTATGTAGCGCAATCAAGCGGCAATTACTATGTAGTGTGTACCGATGCAAACGGATGCGAAGTGGAAGCGGCTATAAATGATGTGCTCGTCGGAATAGAAGAAGGCGGAACCAGAGAAAGTATGCAGTTGGAAATATATCCGAATCCGGTGGAGGAACAATTCACAATTCACATCCCGATAGCTATCGGGACACAATTCAAAATGGGAACACCCGTTGAAATTTCGATTTACAATGTTTTTGGGGGATTGGCTGTTCACTTGCCTACCGACTTCTGTATACTACCTACTTGTTCAATTGATGTTCACACCTTGTCAAAAGGAATGTATTGGATTGAAGTGACATCAGGTGAAAAAATTTTCCGAAATAAATTCGTAAAACAATAGGGGAAAAAATAATTTCCCGGCAGGCAGGCAGGCAGGGAATTTTCGAATCTCGAATCTCGAAAAAATATTCAATAGCGAAAGTTCAATAACGAAAGTTCAACATTCTACTTTTTTTCGAATTAGGTATGTCATATTTGACTTAAGTAATCCTAAATACGAAAACAAATTCCAGGATATGTAAAATGCCGAAGTTTTGAATATTCAATATTCTGTATTCGGTATTTTTTCGTCCCGATAGCTATCGGGATTCGAGATTCTGAGATTCGATATTTCCTATAATTCATAGGTGTAATTGGCCTTTTCATCGGTATAATGACTATTTGGCGACTGATACACATCGGTTTAGAAAACCAAATGATCATCAATCCTCATTTATCAAATGTGTGAATTATGCAACTCTTATCAATAATTGTGTAACAACCCCAGGGTTATTTATTACACCTTTGCTATCAACTCTGAAAAATAACTTCGGATAAAATATTTCTCATGAAACCGGAAGCTGATTTATCAAGGCTTCGTGGCTACCGGATTTCTGAAACCTGAATACTCTTCTGTTATACCTACCAGCTAAAAAGCATCAAATGCAATCGAACCCTTCCAATTCTTATTTCGAGATAAAACCGGAAATGAAACCTGACGATTATTATTTACGCCTGATCAACAATCTAGAAACTGCAAACAAAGATGTAGATCGATTGGTGCCGGAGGCGAGGGCTGCACTAATTGAGCTCGGGGCATTCCTTTACAGCAGGTCAACAGAATTTGAAATGCTGCAGAATCAGGATAATGCCCATAAACCGAACCTGCTACACATTTTCCAATATTATTTTTCAGGCAACGCCATGGTGAATAACAGGAAAGATTCAGCCGGCAAGGAACTTATTGTAATGCTGGATCAAATCAATGACCTGCTCCATTCCAACATGTAATCCCTGAAGCCGAATCGACATTTGCGTTCAGCATTATTTTTCTCCAATTGTAACAACAAGTCTCTAAATCCCAAGTCAAATAAAATGAATCAGCATTTACGAACACACAATCGCCATTTTATTGAACGGCGAACATGGCAGGAATTAAAAGATGCGCTGCTGAGGATTTTTACATCCCTGAAAGAAGAAGACCTGGATTTTGCAGAGGAAAAAAAATCCGAGATGATAGAAGCGCTGCAACAAAAACTTTCAAAGAGTAAGCAGGAAATAATTTCTATCCTGGAAATAATCTAATTGCATGATGAAATAAGTTAGTGATCCGGGGCACCTGGCAGAACTTATTTGAGTGAGATCTGACTTCCCGGAAACAGCAGTTTTCAAAATTGAGCCGGGTAAGTTGCTGTTAATAAGCCTGGTACTAACCTGTAAATCATGTAAACTTTTTTGCAATTATGTAACAGTCACACCATTTAATGCGCGTACATTACCCGCAGGAAATTAATTTAAATCTGGGGGTAAAAAATGCCGAAAGTAACTTTTAATAATAATGACAAGCAATTTTTCAATTATATCAATACAAGAGTCGAGCAGTATTTTAAAGATCATAACCTGAAAAAGACAGGGAACGTCAAGCTTTATCTGAAGTCAGGAATTTTAATGGTAACCGGAGCAACACTATATATTGTATTGCTGACCCTTCACATGAATCCTTTCCTTGCCGGATTTTTATGTTGCTTATTCGGCTTTGTCCAGGCAACAATTGGATTCAATGTAATGCATGATGCAAACCACGGAAGTTTTTCTGAAAAAAAATGGGTTAATAATTTATTCGGCTTAACAGCGAATGCCATGGGCGTAAATGCAGACATGTGGAAGCACAAACACAACATCCTTCATCATACGTATACAAATATTAATGGCATTGATGACGACATCGGAAAAATGCCGCTGATGCGGATGTCGCCATCACAAAAAAGATTAAAGTTTCATCGCTACCAGTATCTCTACTGTTTACCTCTTTACGGAATCACTTCTTTTGCCTGGACCTTCGTTACAGATTTCATAAGGTATTTTAGCGACAAGGTGCAATTTGCAAAACTTCGCAACTTGGAAGTCCGGGAACATATCGTATTCTGGACAAGTAAAATATTGTATGTCTTCTTCTATATCGCGCTCCCGATTATGGTGGTAGGATTTGTTCCTTTCATCATCGGTTTTACATTGATGCATTTGACTTTGGGAATTACGTTGGCGTTGGTGTTTCAGCTTGCTCATGTAGTGGAAGCCACTCATTTTGTAGATACGCCGCATGAGGATACGAGAATAGAAAATGAATGGGCCGTTCACCAGGTAAAGACTACTGCCGATTTTGCCACACAGAATAAAGTTATTTCCTGGCTTACCGGAGGATTGAACTACCAGGTAGAGCATCACCTGTTTCCAAAAATCAGCCACGTTCATTATCCGGCTATCTACGTGTTTGTGAAGGATGCCTGCGAGGAATTTTCAATCCGGCATAATGATTATCCATCAATGACTTTGGCCCTGCATTCTCACTTTCGTTTTTTGAAACGACTGGGACGATAAAACGAAGCGCTGTAGATATTTGAGCATTAATTTTCCCTTTCGTGTAGCTGACGAAAAGATAAATCGTCGAATACACATTAAATCATCTGGGAACAGAAGTGATATTAAAGAGACAGATGATGAAGTTCCGGGTTGGAAAAATCCAGGTCAAAATTTATAAGGAAGTCTCTAAGTTTGTTTCTTAATGAAACAACCCTTGTCTACGAGGGGTTTTTTTATTTTCAATTGATTCATGAAAAAGTATAGCCTCAAGCAGAAAACTTTCCGTGCGCTGTTTATTCTCACGCTGCTGCCGGTTGTAGCTTTTGCGGGCTGGTGCGGATACCTCATTTATGAGCACTCCCTCGAGCGCACCGAACTGAAAAACGATTTCGCCGAGATCAATAACATTCAATATGGTCTTTTATCGGTTGACCGGTGGAGAGACAACATCCAGGAAATTGTAAATAAACAAATCGAAGATTTTGAGCTAAGTGGCGTACAGGAGGATACACTCAAAACCGAGATCAATAAAATTCTGAACGCATTGATCACGCAGGCTGACGACATGATCAATGAGAAACAAAAAAATCTTGGAGGAAAAGTAAAAAAGATTGCATACAATACTTTCGTCAACATCGATAATGTGAGGGAAAGAGTTCCTGAATTTTCGCAAACAATTATTGACCAGTTGAAAAAACCGCGAAGTCAGCGGAAGCTGAAGTTCCTTGCCGAGGATAAGCTGAATGATTTTGTGGCACAAACGCGCGACAGCATAGCCAATGAAGCCTACGACAGCCTGCTTCAAAAATACCACGTTGAAAAATCAGCGGACCTCAGCGCAATCACAAGCAACCGGGCTGAAGTGCTTCAAAAGGAAAATTATTTTTACACCTTCATTATCATCGGCATCATGCTTTTCTTTTTGCTGCTGTGGTATCTCATGAGGAATCAGGCTGTATTGCAAGCACCCTTGTTTACGCTGTCAGTGATCCTTGCATTGCTTGTGCTTTTCACAGGACTGGCGTCTCCAATGATTGAGATAGATGCGCGGATACAGGAAATTAATTTTATGCTCATTGGAAAAAGCATTCAGTTCCACGACCAGGTTTTGTTTTATCAGAGTAAAAGTATTATTGATGTCGTGAAGATATTAATTGCGACCCGCAAAGCGGATTCTGTTTTTGTCGGTCTGCTGCTCCTTATGTTCAGCATTATTTTTCCGGTCGCCAAACTATTGTCAACTAAAGTATTCCTGTTGGGTTCTCAAAAATGGAGAAATTCTAAAATTATAAAATTCTTCGCTTTTAAATCGGGCAAATGGTCAATGGCTGACGTGATGGTGGTGGCAATTTTTATGGCATACATCGGCTTTAAAGGAATACTTGACAGCGAGGTTGGAAAAATGAATGTGGATCTGAATAATCAATATGCCACAAGCATTTCCACCAGTAAAACATCCCTTGAGCCGGGCTTTATTTTATTTATTTCATTTGTCTTATTCGGGCTTATATTATCTGAAATTCTCAAAAAAATTGCTCCTAAAAAAATTATTGTGGGAAATGATATTGTTGGTGGAGAAACAAAAAATTTCGATGTCCAAAGCACCTGACCCTTTTTGGGTGGCTCAGTTTGAAATTTTTTGATCATATGTTCAATGCCTCCGCTTACCCTAGCCCTAAAGGGGAGCCTGCGCGCGGATTTCCCTTTAGGGCTAGGGTAAGCGAAGGAATGTGAAATAGTTTTTTCAGACTAACCCACTACAGATCTTTTTCCTTATGGACAACTTAACAAAGAAGCCGATAACCATCATAAAAAAAATATGGTTTCTCCTTAAAGAAACCGTCCGCGAATTTATTGATGACAACGCAATAAACTTAAGCGCTGCATTATCTTATTATACCGTTTTCTCTTTGCCTCCGCTGCTCATCATTATTATTTCCCTGAGCGGAATATTTTTTGGTACGGAAGCCGTCAAGGGTGAACTTTTCGGACAAATTAATGGCCTTGTTGGAAACGAAGCAGCATTACAAATTCAGGAAGCTATAAGAAATGTAACGCTTTCAAAGAGCAGTACATTCGCAACAACCATTGGTCTGATTATTTTAATTATCGGCGCCTCCGGTGTTTTTGTTGAAATCCAGAATTCAATAAATTATATCTGGGGCATAAAAGCAAAACCTAAAAAGGGCTTTATTAAATTTCTGAAAAACCGGCTGATGTCATTTTCCATGATTGGCTCCATGGGCTTTTTATTACTGGTCGGCCTGATTGTAAATTCTTTAATGGATGTTCTTAACAACAGGCTTGCCGCATATTTTCCGAAAGACACTGTATATTTATTTTATGTTCTTAATGTCTTTGTCGTTTTCATCATTATCACTGTTTTATTCACCGTTATTTTTAAAACGCTGCCCGACGGAAAAGTTGTTCTGCGCGATTGCGTCATCGGGGCATCTTTCACCGCTTTTCTTTTTATGATTGGGAAATTCATTATCGGCGCTTACCTCGGCAACTCGGCAGTTGCATCACTTTATGGCGTTGCAGGATCTGTAATTTTAATTCTTGTCTGGATTTACTATTCAGCGATCATACTTTTTTTCGGTGCTGAGTTTACAAAAGTCTATGCACTTGCTCATGGGAAAAAAATAATTCCCAACCAATACTCCGTTCGGATCGAAAAAGTAAAGGAATGAAGCCATAAGTCTTTGGCGATTTTTTCAGGTAATAGAAATGTGTGAATGATGTAAATCATTTCCGGAAATGTGTAAGACATCTAAGCTCAACGTGGCTCACCTTTGTGGCATCTTTCGCGGTATAGCTAATTGTTGAGAAGCTGACCATGTACTTACCTGTTATTCTAATTAAAAAAATAATTGAAAAAAATATTCAGAAAGTGGACCGTATTACTTGCCACAGTTATTATAGGATTTAGTCATCCTGCTCCAGGGCAGGCCATATATAGAATCCAG
>Ga0193738_1000511_pt1 | contig 19515 bp, 17 predicted proteins | sample L2a1metaG_FD_144927 | JGI IMG/M metagenome (GOLD analysis project Ga0193738, IMG submission 144927) | Soil microbial communities from a riparian zone of the East river system, Colorado, United States - L2a1 | ecosystem: Environmental > Terrestrial > Soil > Riparian zone | place: USA: East River...
GCCGACGCCGAGGAACTTGAACACGCGCGACACCACGAACAGTTGCAGTATCAGACCCAGCAGATTCACGCTTCCGTAGAAGCTGCTATAGGCGTCGCCGATGAACTGGCCGCGCGCCGCCGCGGCGGCTTCCCCGGCGCCGTGCATCTGCGTCGCTGTCTCGACCACGTACCGGCCGAACAGGTACTCGCCGGATGTGTTGACGATGTTCAGGAGGATCGTCAGGCCGGCGATCGACATGAGGTAGCGATCGCGGAGGAGCATCGAAAACCCGCTTTCGGTGCCGCCGACCTTTTCGTCCGGAACCGCTGCGCGGACTGGAGTCGCACCACGGGCCCGCCGATCCACGAGGCGGGCGATGACGACACACGCGACCAGGATGACGGCGCCGCCCATGAGCAGGCGCAGCGGTCCAACGGCGTCCATGACGTTGCCGGCGCGAATCGATCCGATCCACGCCCCCAGGCTGGACCCGACGCCGATGAGCGGGAAGAGCCGCTTGCCCTGTTCCGGTGTGTAGATGTCGTTGGCGAACGCCCAGAACTGGGCGATCACCATCACGTTGTAGATGCCGAGCCACAGGAAATAGGCGATGCCGATGTGCGTGCCGGCGCGGGCAATCGCGACGAAGATGAGCAGGTTGACGGCGAAGAAGAGCGGCACCCATGAGACGAGCTGCACGCGCCGCACCCGCGCCGCGAACGCGCCGTAGGCTGGAACGAGCACGAGGAGCAGGACGGCCTGGCCCGCGGAGGCATAGCTCTTCACCTCCGCGCCCCCCTCCGAAAGGATGAATACTTCGCGCGCCGTCTTGAGCAGGTAATAGCCGCTGAGCAGGAGGAACATCAGCAGCGTCAACAGCAGCACGCCGACGGCTTCGCCTTTGCGCACGTCGGCGATCGGCGACAGCAGGCGTTCGAGCCGGCCCTTGTCGGGAGGCGCCTCGCCGCCGGCGTCGGGCGTCACCGCGGGGACCGTCCCGCGGGCGTGGTCTGGCTTGCCGGCTGGACAGCGTTGCGATCGAGGCCGATCAGCGTCCACCCGGACGCGGCCCGGCGGAAGTGGAGACGGATGGGATGCGCCCCAGGCCCGGGCGCTTCGCTCCACACGTCGATCTGCACCATGTCGCCCGCCTGGACGGGCAGGGCAGCCGGCGGATCGAGCAGCGGACCGTTGCCGCGCGCGCGGCCGATCGGCCGGGTCTCGCCGGTCGTGTTATCGAACTGCTGCCAGTCGGACTGGTAGCCGGACGGCGCCGGTCCGGCGCCGGTCGAGACCGCGGCGTTCTCGAAGGTGAGCTGTCCGCCCGCCCCCAGGCGCGGATTGACGATCGGGTTCACCGCCGTGAGATAGGCGCCCGCGATCTTGTCGCGGCGGCGAATCAGCGTGGTCGCCAGGTACGCTTCGGCGGCCGCATCGCTGTACTGGCCGCTGCGGACGATGGCGCGGATGTCCTCGCTGCTGAACGCCGCCACGCGTCGCGCCGCCCAGAAGGCGTCGCCAGGCTGCATCTCCATGTATCCCGTCGTCGGTGAATGCGGCTTCCATTTGGCTGGATCGAACTTGTCGCTCTCGAAACGGCCGATCGACGGGAAGTCCGGATAGTCCGCGGTCTGCCAGGGGCTCAGCGCGAAGCCGAGCGTCGCCAGCCGCTTGCGCGAGGCGACGCCCTGGTAGACGTACTCGAAGCCTTCGTCGTAGTCGTGCGGCCCGTTCGCGCCGATGCCGAACGTCGAACCCACGTCTTGCAGGTAGTGCCGCACGACGCCGCGTCCGTTCACGGTCACCAGGGTGTCGAGCGTGTTGCCGGCCTTGAGATCCGTGAGGTTCGTCCACGCGCCGAACACGCGCAGCGCGCGGAGCTCGCGGCGGTGCTCGTGATCGACGACATCGTTGGGGTCATCGGGGCGCGTGCCCTCATAGCGGAACGGCCCGAGCACCTTGCCGGGCAGCTGTCGTCCGGCCGCGGCGCGGTAGGTCCCGTCAGGACTCTTCGCGGCGCGCTCGAACACGGCGTTCAGATCGTCGCGCCGCATCGGCGTCTTCTTGCCGTTGGGGCGGCGGACTGTCGCGGACGGATCGATCGTGATCCGGCTCGGATCCACTTTGGTGAGAAACGTCTCGACCTGGTTGTAGCCGAGCGCCCAGAAAAACTTGTTGGCGACCACGATCGCGGCCGTGGCCGCTTCGGGGTTCTTGGGACTATCGAACGAGATGAACCAGGTCTCACCGCTCGCGTCCGTCGCGGTGAACCCCGGCGAGGCGCCGGCGGATTTCTCGCGGATCACAATCCAGCGTTCCGGGTTGGGTGGCGTACCGGTACTGGGGCCGCGCGCGAGTTCGTCGACCCCGATCGGCCGCGCGAGGATCCGGTTCGTGAACCAGCTCGAGTCCGGCACCTCGTCGATCGTGTTGACGTTGCCCGCACGGGTCGTTCCCGGCTCGCGGCGCGAGGTCGCGAAGAGGTCGAAGGCGACATCGAAGAGAAGGCCGACGTCGGACGGCTGGGCGCGTGACGCGTCCTGGCTCTCCGGCTCGCGCGCGAGCGGATCGTCGGCGAAGAAGCGCTGGGCGGGGGCGGCGCCGAGGGTCAGCGCGAAGAGCGAGACCGCGGCAAGGACGGGGGGAACGATGCGCATGCCGATGCCTCCCTAGAAAGGCGCCTTCGCGGAAAAGACGAGCGACAGCCCCTCGTTGCCGTGCGCGAACTCGACCCGCAGCGGTGTCGCGAACCGCCCATGCAGCCGGAAGCCGACGCCGTAGTCGCTCTTGAAATGGCCGTCGAAGAGATCGCTGCGCCGCGAGGTGACGCGGCCGGCGTCGTAGAAGAGCGCCATTTCGGCGATGCGGCTGCCGATGATCCGCCATTCCGCCTGAAGGAGCAGGCTGTTGAGATCGCGGAAGCGCCAGCTCGAGAATCCGCGCAGCGACGTTCCGCCGCCCAGGGCCGGCATCATGAAATACGGCACGGCCTGGCCGTCGGCGCTGGTGGCGAGCTCCGCGCGCGCGTGCAGGGCCACGACCCAGGTCTCTTTCAGGATCGGGATGTGCTGGATGGCCTCGTAGTCGGTACGGTGAAAACCGAACTGGCCGTTGGAGTCGTGAAAGTTGTGGAAGCTGACGCCGAGGTACGATCCCTTCCGCGTGTAGCCGGGTGACGTGCGCGTATCGATCCCGACCGTCGCCTCCGAATGCAGGTAGGTGGGGGACCCACCGAGCCCCGGCAGCGTCTCCGGCGTGTAGACGTCATCGATCGGCGGTTCGGGGCCATTCCCGGATGTGGTGTTCCACGTGGAGAGATCGAGCCCGCCGCGCAGCAGCAAGAACTTCCGCGTCGGCCAGAAGTCGAGCACCGCCGCTCCGTAGGGCTGCTCGAAGGCGTAGTTGACGCGATCGTTCACCGACGTGTTCTCGGTACCGAGCCCGTAGAATCCAACCGCGGTCGCGTCGCGCCATCCACCGAGCAACGAGAGCCTGCCGCGGCGATTGAACAGGCGCGGGGCCAGGAACTCCGATTCGATCCGCTTGTAACCCGAGAACGTGATGCTGCCGCGAAAGTCGAGGGTATTGTAGTCGCTGAGGTACTTCACGTAGCCGGCGCCGAGGGTGAAGCCGCCCCCCGAATATGCGCTGTCGAAGAACGGATGCAGGTTCACGCCGCGACGCAGGATCTTTTCGACCCTGTTGAGGGCCTTTTCGACGCGGTCCGGTTCGTAGGGACGCAGCTCCGCAGCCTTGTCGGCTTGCGCTTTCTCCAGGAGCGACGCGCGGCTCGCGGGGGCGGGCGCCGGTTCCTGGGCCGCTGCCGATCCGGCGCACGTCAGCGTTGCGATCGCCATGATGGCCCATCGCACCCGTGTGGTCATGGTACCGACCATACGCGGCGCGGATCGCGCCGCCTATGCGAATCCGGCATGGGTGGAGCGCTGCTGCCGAAATCGCATAGCGGCAGCCCGAGTCCGCCTCTACGCTGCAGGTCGCAGGATGCGAAAGGAGCGAACGTGAACGTCTTCTCCGGTGGCTGTGCGCTGGCCCTGATGGCCCTACTCGTCGTGCCCCAGGCGGGATCCGAAACGCTCGACGTCATCGCAAAGGCGGCGCCGAAGGGCGCGGCAACCGGCGCCATCACGGTGCCGATGATAGTCCAGATCGATCGCTACACTCCTGAACACGCGCGCACGACGATGACCGACGGCCTGAAGTTTGGCGGGTATCCCGGATTCCTCAAGGCGTTGCGCGATGCGCCGCCGGCCGGAACGATTGAAGTCGCCGGCGAGAAATTCGTCATCCGCTGGGCGCGAGAGGTCCCGACCGCCACCGGGCGAACCGTCTCGCTCATCACCGAAACGCCCGTCTTCTTCGTCGGCATCGGCCGGCGCGGCGCTCCGCCGACCGCCGGCTACGAAGTCGCCGTCGTCCAGCTCACGTTCGACAAGAGCGGGAAGGGGACCGGCACCATGGCGGCGGCTGCCCGCGTCAAGCCGGGCGGCGACACCGGCGTCCGCCTCGATACCTATGCGGACGCGCCGCTGACGCTGACCGCCACCGTCCGCACGGCACGCTAGCGTCTCCGGCGATGCCGCGCCGCGCCTGGAGGCTCGCCATCGTCGCGCTCGCCGCCTGGCTCGCGTCGACATCGATCGTTCACGCGGCGCGCACCGACATCATCATCCTCGCCAACGGCGATCGGCTGACTGGCGAAGTGAAGCAGATGCGCCAGGGCAAGCTCGAGGTCAAGACCGACGATGCCGGAACGATCTCGATCGAGTGGGACAAGGTCGCCTCGGTCCACACCGCCGATCTCTACGAACTGAACATGCGCAATGGCTCCCTGCATCTCGGGCGCCTTCGCCCGGGTGTGACGACGGGAGGCCTGCAGGTCGCCGCGGCAGACGGCACGCAGGTGTCGGTGTCGATGGCGGACATCGCGTCGTTCGCGCGAATCAAGAGCGGCTTCGTCCAGCGGATCGACGGCTCGTTCGATCTTGGCGCCAGTTACACCAAATCCAGCGGGATCGGCGAGGTTTACCTCGATGCATCCGCGCGATACCGGCGCCCGGCTTACGCCTACGCCGGTTCGGTGTCGGCGAACTTGACGCGCCAGCCCGAGGCGGAGGACACGACCCGGTCGTCGGTGCAGCTCTCCTACACGCGCTACCGCGGTGCACGGTGGTTCGTGTCGGCGCTCGGGTTCTTAGAGTCGAATGAAGAACTGGGATTCACCTTCCGCGGCACCGGCGCCGGGTCGGTCGGACGCTACTTCGTGCGATCGGAACATCTCGAATGGATCGCGACAGGCGGGCTTGCGGGCGGGCGTGAGGCGCCGGTTGGCGGCGACAACGTGACGAACGTCGACGCGCTCGTCGGAACGACGCTCTCGTTCTTCCACTACGACTTCCCGACGACGCGACTCGATTTTTCGCTGCTGGTGTTTCCGAGTCTCGACGACGCAGGGCGCGTGCGCGTGAACGCGAACGCGAAGTTCCGGCGCGAACTGGTCAAGGACTTCTTCGTCGCGGTGACGGGCTACGAGGCGTTCGACAATCGCCCGAGGACGAGCGGCGCGACCAACCATGACTACGGCGGGTCGCTGTCATTCGGGTGGTCGTTTTGATCGCGCTCTGCCGATTCCGCATATCGGCGTTCCGGAACCCCGCGCTATTTTCAATCTCGCGCGAGGGTTCCGGCGCCGCGGCTCAGGCGGCGGTCGCGGTTCCGGCCGCCGCGCCGCGGAGGGTCTCGGACGGACGCTCCCCGAAGACCGAGGAGTACATGCCGGCGAACCGTCCCAGCTCGAAGAAGCCGAACTCGGTCGCGATGCGCGTCACGGTCGCCTGCCCAGGGTTCGCGTGCGCCAGGGCCTCGCGAACGGCCTCGAGCCGCCGCCGGGTCAGGTACCGCTTCGGGCTGGTGCCGCAGACGGCGTGGCAGGCGTTGCGGAGGCTGCGCTCGCTGACGCCCGTGGCGTCACAGAGTTGCGAAAGCTGGAGGGGTTCGTCGAGGTGGTTCACGAGAAACGCGTCCAGCCGGTTGATGATTTGTGGAGGCCGGATGCGGGCGCGCGCCGAGCTTCGTTCTGTGCAGGTGATCTGTTCCATGCGTACCGTCCTCTATGACGCCAACGGTACGGTGTCTGGGCGGCCCATAGAACTGGCAGCAGTTGGAGGACCGGCTTGCAAAACTGACAGGTGTAGGCCGCACGGATTGACGGCGGGGGCCGTCAGAAGCCTGTTTACCTCGTCCCCAAGCCTGAGGAGACCTCAATGGACGCCAGAACCCGCGCCAGCACGTCTATCGCCCAGGCGAAGACAGAGCTGGAGCGCGCTCTCTTGGAGATCGATCTGATCCAGACCTACGACCCAGCGCTCGTCGGCCTCCTCGCGCACGCGTTGACGAACTACATCACGGTCACGTCGGCGACGGTGGAGATGCTCCAGCTGACGCTGAGGGATTTCGAGGATCCCGACGTCCCGATCTGGCTGGAGGGTATCGGCCGGACCGCGGACCTCATGCAGCACTCGGTCAGCCGGCTGGTGTCGATGGCGACACCCCGCGACTTCCCTCTGAAGCTCGACCGCGTCAACCTGCCCGTGTTGATGGAACGCGCATGCGAGTACTACCGCCAGCGGGCCAGCGACGCCCACGTCCACATCACCTGCCAGGCGGTTGGTCCAGTCCCGCTGGCCTGGGCCGACCGGGTCGCCGTGGCGGTGGTCGCCGACAACCTGCTCTCGAACGCGGTGCGGCTCTCGGGCGCGCACGGGACCGTCCGGGTCCAGGTCATGTCCGAGCCGGGCCACGTCGTCTGTAGCATCCGGGACTCAGGGCCGGGCTTGACGAATGAGCAGCGAGAGCGCATCTTTCAACCACCCCCGGCGGCGGGGGCCACTGGACCGGGGACCCAGGCGGGGTATGGCCTGGCCGTCGCGGCGGACTTCATCCGCCGAATGGACGGGGATCTGTGGTGCGAGAGCGAACCGGGGCGTGGTGCCTGTTTCTCGTTCCGCCTCCCCGCAATCGAATAAGGTACTCCCATGGCGAAGCCGCGCGTTATCCTGGCCGACGATCACACGCTGATTCTCGAAGCGTTCGAGAAACTCCTGGCGCCTGAATGTGACGTCGTCGCGAGAGTGACGGACGGTCGTGCCCTCATCGAAGCCGTCAAAGAGCACCGCCCGGACATCGTCGTACTGGACTTGGGTATGCCGTTGCTGAACGGGCTCGATGCGGCGCGGCAGATCAAGCAAAACGACCGGTCCGTGCGCCTGGTCTTCGTGACGATGAACGAGGATCCCGATATCGCCGCGGAGGCGTTCCGGGCGGGGGGGTCCGCTTACCTGTTGAAGCGGTCAGCCGGCTCGGAGCTGCTGACCGCGATCCGGGAGGCGATGCGGAACCGGTCCTATGTGACCCCGCTGGTCACTGAGGGGATGCTCGGGTCGCTGATTAACCCCACGAACAGCGGCGGCGAGACGCCCTCGCGCGAGTTGACGACCCGCCAGCGCGAGGTGCTGCAGTTGCTGGCGGAAGGGAAGTCGATGAAGGAAGTCGCCTCGATTCTCAACGTGAGCGCGAGGACGGTGGCCTTCCACAAGTACCGGATGATGGATCAGCTGAAGATCAAGACCAACGCGGAGCTGATTCAGTACGCTATCCGCCATCATGTCATCTAATTGTCACAGGAACGCGCTAGTGTAGGGGTGTGAATCGACGGCCCGGAACGGGCTGGTATTTGTTACAGTTGGCGCACCCCACTGCTCAGGGTAGAGTGACTCAACTTTTCCTGGGGGTCGGCTGATGCCCACGCGCACGTTTGTCCGGCACGTCCGGTTCCGGTCGCGGAACGGGTCGCGGCGTGTGTGTGAGGCCGTTTCGGCGTTTCTCGCGATACTCCTGCTCAGTGCGATCGGCCCACCAGTGGCCGCCGCAGCTCCCAAACACGTCCTGATCGTCCGCGGCGAGTCCCCTGATCTCCCCGGCCAGCGGATTCTGGTTGACGCCCTCGACGCTTCCCTCCGAACCAGCCTCGCTTCTCCGGTCGATCTCTACATCGAAACCATCGACACCGGCCGTTTTCCCGGCGAGGTGTACGAGCGCCGGCTCGGCGAACTGTTCGCGGAGAAGTACCGGGATCGACGTCTCGATCTCGTCGTGGCCCTGGGCGCGCCGGCGGTGGAGTTCGTCATTCGCGAGCGCGCGACGTTCGGCGGGGCGCCGTTCCTGCTCGGACTGATCGAGCGGCGCGCGATCAGCGAAGCGCTGCTGCCCCGCCAGGCCGCTGTCGCCTATGTCCAGATCGGCGCGCTCGAGACGCTGAAGCTGGCGTTCCAGGCACTGCCCTCGGCCCGCCGGGCCCTCGTCGTCGGCGGCTCCTCGCGGTTCGATCGCGGGTGGATGCGCGTGGTGCAAGAGGATCTCAGGGCGTTCGACGGACGTGTGCCGATCGAGTACGACACCGAGTCGTCGGTCGAAGCGCTCACACAAAAGGTGCAGGGACTCTCGCCCGACACGGTGATCTTCTACGTCTCCATGACGCGCGACGGCGATGGTAACGCTGCGCGCCCGGTCAACGCCCTCGACAAACTGCGCGCCTCCACCACGCTCCCGATCTTCGGCTTTGCGACGACCTACCTGGATCATGGGATCGTGGGCGGCGCGCTCATGGACTTCGAGCGGCACGGCGTCGATCTGGGTCGTCAGGCACTTCGGGTGATGGCCGGCGAGCGCCCGCCGCCGCTGACGACGCCCGTGCGCAATGTCGTGGACTGGCGCGAGATGCAGCGGCATGGTATCGCCGTCGCCGCGTTGCCGGCCACGGTCGCCGTGGCCTTCCATGAGCCGACGCGATGGGAGCGCCAGAAGAGCACGATCCTGACGGCCGGCTTCGTCGTCGCCCTCGAGACGGCCTTGATTGTGGCGCTGTTCTGGAACGGGCGCCGCCGCAGGGATGTCCAGGAGCGGCTCGAGATCCGGCTGCGGTACGAGCGGTTGTTGTCCGAGATCGCCGTGTCGCTCGCCGCGACGCCGCCGCGAGCGATCGAGGAGACCATCCACCTGGCACTCGCGCGGGTGGCCGAGACGCTGCGGATCCACGCCGTATGGCTCTGGGATGGTAGCCGCAGTGAAGATGGCGGCTGGCAGTCCTGGCGCGTGACTGGCGGAGAACCGGAGTGGTTCCCCGACCCGACGTCGTTGCCCCTGTCGATCCAGACGCGCCTGAGCGCCGAGGGCGTGACGTCCTGCTCCTCTCTCGCAGTACCGCTGATGGCGGGGGACCCGAAGGCCGGAGTGCTGTTTGCCATTTGCGTCGACGCGCGCGCGACGTGGGCGGAGCGGGGCGGTGAGCTTGGTGTCCTGGCCGCGGTCCTCGCGGCCGTCCTGCAGCGTAAGCGCGTCGAGATCGCGCTGGAAGACAGCGATCGCTTCAAGGGGGCGATTCTCGACTCGCTGCCCGCGCACGTGGCGGTCGTCGATCGGGACGGTGTCGTCCTCGCGACCAACGGCGCCAGGTCCCCTGCAGAAAGCATCGGCGCGTTCCCGACGCCGTCGAACCTTTCGGTCGGCGTCAACTACCTCGATGTCTGGGGGACGGCCGTTGCCGCGGGTGTCTCCGGATCGCGCGACGCGGAAATCCTCATCGAACAGGCCTGCCGCGGCGAGCGCACCGAGCGGCAGGTGGAGTTCCGCGCGGTAACACCAGGCGGGGAGCATTGGTTCCTGATCACGGCCGAACCGTTGCGGGGAGCGGAGGGTGGCGCGGTCGTCACCCACTGGGAGATTACCGAGCGCAAACTGAACGAGCTGGCCCTCCGCGAAAGCGAGGACCGCTTCCGGAAGCTGGCCGACGCGATGCCGGTGCCGATCTGGGTCTCCGACGTCGAGGGCGGACGCGTCCAGTTCAACCGGCAGTGGCTGCAGATGACGGGGCGGGCGCTGGAGGACCAGGTCGGGGACGCCTGGCTGGAGTCGGTCTATCCGGAGGATCGACCGGGCTGCATGGACCTGTATCTCCGCTCGTTCCACGCGCGCGAGACGTTTCGCATGGAGTACCGGATCACGCGCCACGACGGGATCGTCCGGTGGCTGCTTGACAGCGGCACGCCGCGCTACGGCAACGACGGAGCCTTCCATGGTTTCGTCGGCGGCTGTTTCGACATCACGGAGCAGAAGGAAGCCGAGCACTTGCTGCGTGACCTGAGTCACCGCCTGATGCGCGCGCAGGACGAGGAACGGCGCCGGATCGCCCGCGAGCTGCACGATCACCTCAGTCAGCAGCTCGCGTTGCTCGCCGTCGACCTCCAGATGCTCGCCGTCAAGCACATCCCGAAAGGGGATCTCGCGCCGGCGTTGCAGGAAGCGTGGCGCCGGACGACCGAGATCAGCAGCGACGTGCACGCGATCTCACACCGGCTGCACCCGTCGAAGATGGAGGCGCTCGGCCTGGTCGCGACCGCGAACGGGCATTGCCGTGACATCTCCAGGCAAAGCCTGCCAGTCCACTTCCAGCATGCGGACGTTCCGTCGGGCATCCCGCCGGATCGCGCGCTGAGCGTGTTCCGGATCCTCGAGGAGGCGCTCACCAACGTCGTGCGCCACAGCGGCGCGACCGAAGCGAGGGTGATGCTGCACGGCACCGGGACGCACATCGTGCTGCGCGTGGCGGACAACGGCCGCGGGTTCATCGAGCCCACCAGGTCCGCCGGCGGCCTCGGCCTCGCCAGCATGCGCGAGCGTCTCCAGTTGCTCGAAGGGACGCTGTCGATCACCTCGGTGCCTGCCAAGGGAACGGTCGTCGAAGCGCGAATTCCCCTGGCGCACGCCAGCGATCCTCGGGGGTCGGCGGACCATTCGTCCCACGAATCCCTCTCGCGGACAACCTTGCCGTCCACTCGTAATTTTGCCGGATCTGCATAGCTGACCCAGCCGGCACCTTCGTAAAGTGAGAGTATGAGACGCGTTCCAACTATTACTGCGCCGCGGGTCGTGGCCTGCACGATCGCCGGCCTGCTCATCCTTGCCGCTACCGCCGTCGTGGACGTCGCGGCGCAATCCAATAAAAAACCCGGTCCGGAGACGTTCAACGCGAAAGCGAGCGTCGGCTCCGAAGCTGGTCGTGGCGACGCCTTCGTGACCATTCGGATTGACGAATGGACGTCAGAGAAGAACATCGCGACGATGGAGAAGGCCCTCAAGGATGGAGGCTCCGCCGCGTTCGTCACCGAACTGAGACGCGCACCGGTCGCGGGACACTTCGAAGCAGCGCAGCAGTCGTTCTCGATTCGCTGGGCGCGCCAGCGCGAGACGAAAACCGGCCGCGTGATCTCGGTTGTCGTGGACAAGCCCGTGTACTTCGTCGGCGCCGGTGTGCCGGGCGCGAAGTCGAAGGAAGGCTACGACGTCGCCGTGATTCAGCTGGTCATGGACTCGTCCGGCGTGGGCGAGGGTACGATGGCGGCGGCTGCGCGCGTGAAGCCGGGCGGGCCGGACGGCGTCGAGATCGATGCCTACGAGACCGCGCCGGTCAAGCTGCTGTCCGTCATGAAGCTGATTAAGTAGAGAGGGATTCTGCCAATGCGTGCGTTAACGGCGTTGCTCGTGGCGATTCCCGTCTTCGTGGCGGGATCGCAGTCCTACAAGAACACGGCTCCGGAATCCTTCAAGGCGAACGGCCAGATCTCCGGGGCCAGGGGCGGTGCCGCCTCGTCGATCGACATCGCGGTCGACAAGTACACGCCTGACGCCGAGCACGAGGTGCTCGTGAAGGCGCTGCAGCAGGGCTACGAGCCCTTCCTCGAAGCGCTCCGCAAACAGCCCCAGATTGGATCGGTGAAACTGGGTCCGAATTCGTACCCGGTCCGCTGGGCGCGTGAACGCCCGACGGACAAGGATCATCGCCGCGTCGCGGTCATGACCGACAAGCCGGTATTCTTCGCCGGCGCCGGTGCGGTGGACGCGAAGCCGACCGCCGGCTTCGACGTGGCGCTCGTCGAGTTCACCGTCGATACCGTCGGCCTCGGCACCGGCTCGATGGCTCCGGCGGCCAAAGTCAAAGCGGGTGGTAGCACGGGGATCGAAGTCCAGGACTATTCCGGGAAATTGATCGAACTGCGCACCGTCATTCGCAATCTGAAGTAACCGGTCTCGCTCGGCCGCCTTTCGTGCCGCCGTAGGGGTTGCCGCCAAGCGCGTTCGAGATCTCCGTGATCGCCCGCTGCGCGCGCACGCTGTTACCGGCCTCGTCGAGCGGCGGCGACACGACCGCGATACCAAACTTGCCAGGGGAGACCGCGAGGATACCGCCCCCGACGCCGCTCTTCGCCGGAAGTCCGGTGCGATAAAGCCACTTGCCGGAATCGTCGTAGAGACCGGCGGTTGCCATCACGGCGAGGATACCGGGAACCTTCTCGGCGCTGAGGACCATCTTGTTCGTAACCGGGTTGGTACCGCCGGCCGCGAGGGTCGCCGCCATCGTCGCCAGGTCCCGGGCGTTGACGCCGATCGAACACTGCCGCGTGTAAAGGTCCACGGCCTGCTGCCAGTTGTTCTTGATGTAGCCGTAGGCGAGCATCAACGCGCCGATTGCCTGGTTGCGCTGGTTGGTCTCGGATTCAGACCTGTAGACCTCCGGCATCACCATGAGCTCCCGGCCCGCCGCGTCGTTGTGGAAGCCGATGATCTTCTGCCAGATGGCGTCTGACGTCGCGCCCTTCACCATGCTGGTCGCGGAAATCGCACCGGCACCTTCGAGATCGACTGGTTCATACTTCCGACGTCACGTCGCCGGCGGTGTAGACCTTTCCGTCAGCCGTGACGAGGGCGATGCCGAACAGGTTCGGATCCGCCTCGGCGAGGGCCGGAGTGTAATCGGCGTTCTTGCCCTCGGTGAGATTCTTGAACCGGGCGTAGGCCGCGTCCACGACCTCCTCCGGATTCGCCGCTGCGCTGCTCATCTGCGTACTGCGAGAGCACTCCAGGTGCCGTTCCTCGAGGCGCCAGTAAACGATTGAAGGGCTTGGGATGGTGCGCGGGCTCGCCCTCCGTGACCTGTCAGAGGACTCCGTTATTTCGGAGCGCCCCAGCCGAATGCACGCCTTACCGGAGGGGTTCGACAGTGAGGTCCCGATCCGCGAGTAGGGCGGCTGGGCGCAAGTCGTTTGTTGTCATCGGTTCGCGTCCGTCCCTGTGACCGCCCACGCTCGCAGGTACGCCTCCTGCTGTCTGAAAACACGCCACTCCTCTCTTGAACGTGTGATTTTCGTACGAGGCCAGATGAGACGCGAGACCGACCACACGCCGATTCAACCGCACCCGGAACTGGACACCACGCACATGCCGGACGCCGTTGACCGCCGCGCGTTCGTGATGCGCAGCGCGATGATCGGGGCCGTGTCCGTTCTCTCAGGCTGCGCGCCCTCGACACCGGAGCAGACCGCGAAGACCGCCGCCACCGCGACGCCGCCTCCGCAGCCGGCCGCGCCCCCGCTCTCGGCAGACCTCGACGTCGTCAAGAAGGCCAGGGGGCCGGTGATGACGACGATCGACGAGTTCTACAAGATCGGCCCGGGGCCATCGAGCTCACACACGATCGGCCCGATGCGGATCACCTATGACTTCTACCAGCGCGCGACGAAGCTGCCGGCGGATCAGATCGCGAAGGCGACCGCGCTGAAGGTCCACCTGTTCGGCAGCCTCAGCGCAACGGGCAAGGGACACGGCACTGAGCGTGCCGCGCTGGCGGGCATCATCGGCAAGGAGCCCGCGACGATCGACCCGTTGTTCCTCGACGAGCTGCGCGACAAGCCCGACCAGGTGTTCCCGGTCACGCTCGGCAGCACCAAGTTCAACGCGTCGCTGGCCGACATCATCTACGACGCGGCAAAAGGGAACTTCCCGCACCCGAACACGATGACCTGCAAGTTGATGGCAGGGAACACCGTGCTGCTGGAACAGGAGTACTACTCGGTCGGCGGCGGCTTCATCGAGTGGAAAGGCTACGAGCCGCCGAAGAAGGGCGCGCCGAAGTACCCGTACTCGACGATGAAAGAGCTGCTCGCGCACGCCGAGAAGAACAAGCTCACGGTCGCCCAGCTGGCAATGGCCAACGAGGTCGCGGTATCGGGCAAGAGCGAGGCCGAGATCAATGCCTTCATCGACAAGGTCACGACCGCGATGGTCGGGATCGTCAAGACCGGGTTGTCGATGCCGGAGAGCGTACTGCCAGGGCCCATCAAGCTGAAAACCAAGGCGGGCGATGTCTACAAGCGCGCGCTGGACGACAAGTACGAACGGCAGCGCGGCGTCGGCGTGGTCGCGGCCTACGCGCTGGCGGGTTCGGAAGAGAACGCTCGCGGCCACCTGGTCGTGACGGCGCCCACCGGCGGATCGGCCGGCGTCATCCCGGCGCTCGTCTACTCGATCGGCGAGGGCGGCCGGAAGCTGCCGCAGGAAAGGATCCGTGCCGGCATGCTGTCCGCGGCAGCGATCGGCTATCTGTGCAAGCACAACGCGACGCTGTCGGGTGCGGAAGGCGGGTGCCAGGCCGAGATCGGCGTGGCCTCCGCGATGGGGGCCGCGCTGTTGGCTGAGGCGCACGAGTTCCCGCCGCAGGTCGTCGCCAACGGCGCCGAGTCCGCGCTTCAGCACCACCTCGGCATGACGTGCGATCCGGTCGCCGGCTACGTGCAGGTGCCGTGCATCGAGCGCTGCGCGTTCGGCGCGGTCAAGGCCTGGACCGGGTTCCTGATCGCCAGCAACGAGATCGCGGCGAACCGGCGCGTCGACTTCGACACGACGGTGGCGGCCATGGCGCTGACCGCGAAGGAGATGAACAGCAAGTACAAGGAAACCTCCGAGGGCGGGCTCGCCGTCTCGGTGGTGCTCTGCTAGCTCGGCATCCGGACGAACGGGTGGAGCGGGGAGCGTTGTGACGAGGAGTGCCAGTCCGGCGGTCGTCGGATGGCTGATCGCGGCGGTGTATTACTTCTACCAGTACACGCTGCGCTCGGCGCCCGCCGTGATGATGCCGCAGTTGTCGGATGCCTTCGGCATTACGGCTGCGGCGGTGGCGTCGATGGCCGGCCTCTTCTACTACGGCTACTCCCCGTTCAGCCTGGTCGCCGGGGTGGCGATGGATCGGATCGGACCGCGGCGCGTCGTGCCCATCGGCGCGGCGGCGGTCGGCGTCGGCGCACTCATGTTTGCCTCGGGGGATACGGGCCTGGCCAACGCCGGGCGGTTCCTCCAGGGTGCCGGCGGAGTCTTCGCGCTGGTCGGCGCAGCCTATATCGCGACGACCTCCTTCCCCCCGTCGCGGGCGGCGACGCTGATCGGCGCGACCCAGATGTTCGGCATGGCCGGCGGATCGGCAGGGCAGTTCGTGGTGGGCCCGCTGATCGCCGGCGGGATGCCGTGGAACCGCTTCTGGGTCGTGATGGGCATCGCGGGACTGGTGATGAGCGTCCTGCTGTACGTATTCCTGCCGGCGCCGTCCGCGCCCCCACGCGAGCGCGATCGCGGCAGTGCGATGCGCGCCTTCGGCATCGTGTTCCGCAACCCGCAGTCGATTCTCTGCGGCGTCATCGCCGGCCTGATCTTCATCCCGACGACGATCTTCGACATGGTCTGGGGCGTCCGCTACCTCGAAGACGCGCGCGGACTGGACTACGCGACCGCGGTGCTCCTCTCGGCGAGCGTGCCCCTGGGCTGGCTCGTCGGCTGTCCGCTGCTCGGCGCGTTGTCGGATCGCCTCGGACGCCGGAAGCCGGTGATCGCCGGCGGTGCCGTGCTCTTGTTCGCCTGTCTGGCCTGGATCCTCTACGGCCCGGTCGACGTGCTGCCACGCTACGCGCTCGGTCTGACCACCGGGCTCGCGTCAGGCGCCGCGATGATTCCCTACACGGTCATCAAAGAAGCGAACCCACCGGCCGTGAGCGGCACCGCCACCGGCGTCGTCAACTTCATCAACTTCACGTTCAGCGCGCTGCTCGGCCCGGTGTTCGCCGGCCTCCTCGTCGCGGCAAGCGGCGGCGGGCAGGCGGCGCTCGCGGACTACCAGTCCGCGTTCACGCCGATGCTCTGGGGCGTGGCGCTGGCGATCGTGCTGACGCTCTTTCTCCGCGAAACAGGATCTGCTGCCCGGGCCGGCGTCCCGGGGGCTGCGCTGGTGACCCCATGAAGAACGCAACCGGGACTGGCAAATACGAACTCCTCCTCGAGCGCTGCCGAACGCTCCAACCCGTTCCGACCGCCGTGGTCCACCCCTGCGAAGCGACGGCGCTGGCGGGGGCGATCGACGCCGCCGCCCGTGGATTGATCGATCCGATTCTCGTGGGGCCCGCCGGCAAGATTCGGGACGTCGCCACCGCAGCCGGCATCGATCTCGGCAAGGCGCGCATCGTCGATGCGCCGCATAGCCACGCGTCCGCCGCGGCGTCCGTCGCGCTCGTTCGCTCCGGTGAAGCGGAGCTCTTGATGAAGGGGAGCCTGCACACCGACGAGTTACTCGGCGCCGTTGTCGCGCGCGAAAGCGGCCTGCGCACTGGCCGGCGTCTCAGTCACGTCTTCGTGATGGACGTGCCGACCTATCACAAGGTCCTGCTCATCACCGATGCCGCGATCAACATCGCGCCGTCGCTCGAAGACAAGGCCGACATCTGCCAGAACGCGATCGACCTCGCGGTCACGCTCGGGCGGTCACGCCCGAAGGTCGCGATCCTCGCGGCCGTCGAGACGATCACGTCCAGGATGCCGGCGACGATCGACGCGGCGGCCCTGTGCAAGATGGCGGACCGCGGGCAGATCACAGACGGGATCCTCGACGGGCCGCTGGCGTTCGACAACGCCATCAGCGGCGAAGCAGCGGCGACCAAGGGGATCCAGTCGGCCGTCTCGGGCGACCCCGACATCCTGCTGGCGCCCGATCTCGAGGCCGGCAACATCCTGGCGAAACAACTGACCTTCCTCGCCAACGCCGACAGCGCGGGGATCGTGCTCGGGGCACGGGTTCCGATCGTTCTGACCAGCCGTGCCGACAGCGTGCGGGCGCGGATCGCGAGCTGCGCCGTCGCGGCGCTGGTCGCGGCCGCCCGGCGGGCGGGCCAGCCTGTGACCGGGTAAGGATTTCAATGGACCAGTTCGCCCTCGTTCTCAACGCCGGCTCGTCGAGCCTGAAGTTCTCCGTGTTCCGCAATCCGGAACCGGCCTGGCGCGTCGACGTTCGCGGGCAGATCGATGGGATTGGCACCAGTCCGCGGTTCATCGTGACGAATGCGGACGGCCGTCGCGCGCCGACTGAAATCCTGGGCGAGAATGTGCGCGACGTCAGCGCGGCACTCGAGGTCCTGGCGACCTGGCTGTCATCGCGATACGGCGGAGCCCGCGTGGTCGGTGTCGGCCACCGCGTCGTGCATGGCGGGCGGCGTTACACCGGCCCGACGATCGTGACGCCGCAGGTGCTCGAGCACCTGCGCGAGTTGATCCCGCTCGCGCCGCTTCATCAGCCCTACAACCTCGCGGCGATCGAGGCCGTCGCGGCGCGGCTGCCGGGCGTGCCGCAGGTGGCCTGCTTCGACACCAGTTTTCACCGCGGCGCCTCCGCGGTCACCGAAGTGATCCCGCTGCCGCGCCGGCTGTATCGCGCCGGCGTGCAGCGGTACGGCTTTCACGGGCTGTCGTACGAGTACATCGCGTCAACCCTGCCGCGGCTGGCGCCAGAGATCGCTGACCGCCGGGTCATCGTCGCGCACCTCGGCAGCGGCGCCAGCCTGTGCGCGTTGAGGAATGGCCGCAGCGTGGACAGCTCGCTCGGGTTCACCGCCCTGGACGGCCTGCCGATGGGCACGCGGCCGGGCGCCGTCGATCCTGGCGTGATCCTTTACCTCTTTCGTACGCTCGGACTCTCGGCGCCAGAGGTCGAAACGATGCTCTATCGCGAGTCCGGCCTGGTCGGGATCTCGGGCGTGAGCAGCGACATGCGCGTGCTGCTCGAGAGTGACGAGCCGTCCGCGAAGCTCGCCGTCGATTACTTCGTCTACAGCGTTACCAAGGAGATCGGCGCCCTGACCGCGGTGCTGGGCGGGCTCGATGGCCTCGTGTTCACGGCAGGGATCGGCGAGAACTCGCCGGAGATCCGCCGCCGCATCTGCGCGGCGTCCGCCTGGCTCGGCCTCGAGATCGACGACGCCGCCAACCGGCGCGGGCAGACGCGGATCTCCCGCGACGCCAGCGGGGTGTCCGTGTGGGTGGTGCCCACGAACGAGGAACTCATGATTGCCCGGCACACCGGCGCGTTGCTGGGGCTCGTCGAAGCCCGCGCGTAGCGGGAGCGGTGCAAAGGGGGAACGCATGTCCGTGACGGTTCAACACGTGAAGCAGACCGATGGGGGAGCCGCCCCGTGGCGTGGATTTCAACCTGGCATGTGGCAGAGCGAGATCAACGTTCGCGACTTCATCCAGCAGAATTACGATCCGTACGACGGTGACGATCGCTTCCTCGCGTCGCCGACTCCCCGCACCTTGCACATCTGGGACACCCTCAAGACGCTGTTCCTTGAAGAGCGGCGCAGGGGCGTCCTGGCCGTCTCGCAGATTCCCAGCGCGATTACCGCCCACCCGCCCGGCTATATCGACGCGGCCAGCGAGATCATCGTCGGGCTGCAGACCGACGCGCCGCTCAAGCGCGCCATCATGCCCAACGGCGGCCTGCGGCTGGTCATCAACGCGCTCAAGGCGTACGGCATCGAGCCGGACCCCCACGTGGTCGAGATCTTCACCAAATACCGCAAGACGCACAACGAGGCCGTGTTCGACGCCTATACCGCCGACGTGCGGCGCTGCCGCAGCTCGCACATCCTCACCGGCCTGCCCGATGCCTACGGCCGTGGCCGGATCATCGGCGACTATCGCCGCGTCGCGCTCTACGGCGTCGATCGGCTGATCGCGCGCAAGCAGGAGGAGAAGGCGGCGCTCGACGACCTGATGTCCACCGACGAGATCGTCCGCGATCGCGAGGAACTGGCTGAGCAGATCCGCGCGCTCAAGGAATTGATTGCCATGGGGGCGTCTTACGGCTTCGACATCCGCCGCCCGGCGCGGACGGCGAAAGAGGCGGTGCAGTGGCTGTACCTGGGTTACCTCGCCGGCGTCAAGGAACAGAACGGCGCGGCGATGTCGCTCGGCCGCGTGTCCACGTTCCTCGACATCTACTTCGCGCGGGACCTCGCGGCCGGCGCCCTGACCGAGCAGCAGGCGCAGGAGATCATCGACGACTTCGTCATCAAGCTCCGCATCGTCCGCTTCCTGCGCACGCCCGAGTACGACGATTTGTTCGCGGGCGATCCGACGTGGGTCACCGAATCGGTGGGGGGGATGGGGGATGACGGGCGAACCCTGGTCACGCGCACCAGTTTCCGCCTGCTTCAGACGCTGTACAACCTCGGGCCCGCGCCCGAGCCGAACCTCACCATCTGGTACTCGCCGCGCCTGCCTGAGGGGTTCAAGCGCTTCGCCGCCAAAGTT
>Ga0193738_1000512_pt1 | contig 19492 bp, 19 predicted proteins | sample L2a1metaG_FD_144927 | JGI IMG/M metagenome (GOLD analysis project Ga0193738, IMG submission 144927) | Soil microbial communities from a riparian zone of the East river system, Colorado, United States - L2a1 | ecosystem: Environmental > Terrestrial > Soil > Riparian zone | place: USA: East River...
CTGTTATTTATTTCTATGCAAGATTATGGATAAAAGGAAATGCTGAAGATAAAAAAGGAGTTGGCGCATTATTATTCATATTTGCTATTTCCATCATCTTCTGGACAATTTATAACCAGAATTCAACTGGCTTAACGATCTGGGCTGAGTCACATACAGACAGATCGATCCCAAAGTTTATGGAACAACCTGCAGATGCTGTTTATACACTACAAAATTTAACTACTGCTCCAAGAGAAGTTGATTCTTTAGATCAATATATGAGAGTAGTTACAGACAATGCTGGAAATGCTATAAAAACAATGGGACCCGATCCTTATTTTGCTAACATGCCTAAAGAAAAATGGCCGCCAGATGGATTAGCCAAAGTTGGTAACACAGAACTCTTTCAATCCATCAACCCATTTTTTATTGTTGCATTTACTCCTCTATTAATAATGTTCTTTGCATATATGGCCCAGCGAAACAGGCCTATCTCAACAGCCAGGAAATTTGCATGGGCCCTGGTCATTTCGGGTCTTAGCGCATTAGTAATGGTGTTTGCTGCCATGTCAGTTCCGAGTATATACACACATAAGGTTTCATCCATGTGGTTGTTCCTGACATACGGAGTATTTACAGTAAGTGAAATTTGCTTAAGCCCAATCGGTCTTTCATTTGTTTCCAAACTGTCTCCTCCGAGATTAACTGCATTGATGATGGGTGGCTGGTTCTTATCAACATCATTGGGAGGCAAAGTGGCTGGTGTAATGGCCAGTTTCTGGGATAAGATACCAGATAAAAAAGTCTTCTTTGGAATCATAACTATTGCTGCGATACTCGGTGGGTTATTGATCTTCTCCAAAATAAAATCACTGGAACAAATAACAAGAGATAAAACAGGCTCTGCCTAATCGTATATAAAATGATAAAAAAGGTGGCTGCTTAGCCACCTTTTTTATTAACTAAAATTTGTTTCCTTATCTTTCTTATCTAAATGATCTGCTATGTGGAAGAAACATCCCAGAGCTTTGCCTTTTTTATTCTTTTCTGAAATGTGGGAACGGTTTGGGTATTACCTGATGATCGGAATTTTTACTCTTTATTTAAAAGATGTAAAAGAAGGTTTTGCTATGACGGAGGCAGAATCTGCCGATCTGTATGGAACATTTATTGGCCTTGTGTTCCTCACACCTTTTGTAGGAGGCTTACTTGCCGATCGTTATTTAGGTTATAGAAAGTCCATTATCATGGGTGGCATCATGATGGGCATCGGTTACCTGTTAATGGGAGTTCATAATCTTACAGTACTCTACATCGCAATGACATTAGTGATACTGGGTAATGGTTTTTTCAAACCTAATATTTCTACGCTACTTGGAAATGTGTATACTACGCCTCAACATATTCATCAGAAAGATGAAGGTTACAATATTTTTTACATGGGAATAAATATTGGGGCTTTCATCTGCAATTTTTTTGGAGCCGCTTTATATATTACTTATGGCTGGGCTTATGCTTTTGCTGCAGCTGGAGTAGGTATGTTTATTGGAGTTATCATATTTATTACCGGAACAAAACATTATGCTGCTTATGATATAAAGAAAGGAGTACAACAAGGCGATATGTCTTTTACCCGTATTGTTATGTTGATACTTGTGCCTTCAATAGTTGCCGGTGTTATTGGTTGGTTGATACCCGGTAATTTTTTTGGATCTGATTCTACAGACGCTTTTATTTTTGCATGTATACCCGTTATTTATTTTTATACTTCTCTCTATGTTAGCGCAGAAAAAAGCGAGAAGAGACCCATTGCAGCGTTGCTGGCTATTTTCGCCGTTGTCGTTTTATTCTGGGCAGTATTTAAACAAAATGGTTCTGCACTTACTACATGGGCCGACCGCTATACGGATAGAGAAGTGACAGGAACTACTGAAAAAGTTTTTGAAAAATTAATTTTTGCACAAACCCTTACATATAAAAAGGATTCAGTAGCAAAATATGATGATCAATTCCGTATTCAAAAAGAAAATGGCAAAGTGATCAAAGAGTTTAACTACCCTGTTTATTTCAAAAATATACCAAACGATAAACTTCCTGCCGAAGATGAAAAAATAAATGTATGGTCAACTAACCTCAGTCAATCCATTAACCCCGGTTGGGTTATCTTACTTACACCATTGATCGTCGCATTCTTTGCTTTCTTAAGAAGGAAAGGGAAAGAGCCTTCTACCCCAACCAAGATCGCATTTGGCTTATTGTTTTCTGCTCTATCTGTTTTTGTAATGATCGCCGCAGTAAAAGCTGGTAATAACGGAACAGAAAAAGTAAGCGTCTTATGGCTCATTGGTAGCTACGGCGTAATAACTATTGGTGAATTGCTTTTAAGCCCCATGGGATTATCGATCGTTTCAAAACTAAGTCCGGTAAGAATAACTTCTTTGATGATGGGTGGTTGGTTTGTATCCACCTCCATTGGCAATAAACTTTCTGGTGTGCTTGCCAGTATGTGGGACAAATATGAGGATAAGACAAACTATTTCTGGTTGAATTTTTTATTGTTGCTGGGCGCAGCTATCGTTTGCTTTGCCATGTTAAAATGGCTTAACCGGATCATGAAAGAAAAAGGCCTGAATTAATTATACAAACTTCAAATAATCATATTTCTTTTTCAGAATTGCCATATCGTCTGCAGCTAACCAGTTTTTTAAAACAGTAGCATACACATTTTTAAAATCTACTTTATATTTCAAGTCACCCACGTCAAGGTCAGAAAGATCAGGCATTGGATTGATCAACCCTTTCTCTTTTATTCCTCCGCCAATTAAAAACATATTATTAGCCGTGCCATGGTCTGTTCCGCCACTTGCATTTTGAGAAACTCTTCTTCCAAATTCAGAGAACGTCATTACTAATACATCATCGAATCGTCCATTTTCTTTCAGATCTTTTGTAAATGACCTAACCGCATCATTCATTTCAGTAAACAAACGCTGCTGCTGAAATTGCTGATTAATATGCGTATCAAAACTGCCGTGAGAAACATAATAAATCTTTGTATTGATATCCGAGAAGATCAGTGAAGCAATTGTTTTCAAATGTTGTCCCAACTCTGTCTTTGGATATTCAGCTTTTGAAGGATGAAGCTTACTTTTTTCAAAAATATAATTGGCAGAAGAAACTGTTTCGGAAAGTGTTTTATATAAATAATCAACAGGCTGTTCGCCTGGTTCATCTTTATGCTGTTGCATCACATCTTTAAAGAAACGTTGATTGGCAGTGCCAAATAATCGTTTTGGATCTTTCATTGCAATTGCTTTCGCTTCCTCTCCTTTCATTGCAAGACTTAATGTATCATCCAGCTCCAGCGCATAAGTTGGTTTATCACAACCTTTACATTGCGCATCAAGATAACGACCAAGCCAGCCATTTGTCCAGTACTCTTTGCTTTCGCTACCCGTATGCCAAATATCCATACTCCGAAAATGTGAACGATCCGGATTTGGATAGCCAACACTATTCATGATGCCGAGGCTACCATCATCATATAATTCTTTAAAGCCGGTTAATGCAGGATGCAGACCAGCTTCATCAGTTAAGGACAATACTTTTGATTTTTCAATTCCTATTTTCTGTCTTGATTTGTAATAAATATCATTTCTAAATGGAATGACAGTATTCAATCCATCATTACCTCCGCTTAATTGAAGTATTACCAAAACCTTATTTCCCGGCAACACCATATCTCTTCCTTCAAATGCCTTTAGAAATTTTGGCACCATCAGCGATGCTGTGGCAAGTGATCCAATTTGTAAGAATTCTCTTCTTTTAATAACCATATAAAAAGCTTTTAGCTGTTAGCCGTTGGCTATTAGCTAAAAGCTAACAGCTAGCGGCTTTATTTTAGCACAACTGGTATTCCGGCGTACTCATCAATTGCAATGTTGCCGACTTAATAAAACTTTCTTTGCTCCCTGCATCGGAATATTGTTTTATTAATTCGCTACTAACGCTACTTTTCGTTTGCAATAAATTTGATGATATTGAACCGATCAGTTGATCTTTCTGTACTTTTTCAAAATGTCCCATATATTCCTTCCAATCAATAGTTGCTCTGATAACTCCTCGTTTTCCATAACCCATCGGTTTACTTCCATCTTCCGGTGTTTTCTTTCCCATCATCTGGTCATCATCATCCTTGGTTTTTATATTCAATTCATCAACATCATTTATCAATTGTGGAAGACGCATACGAAGCATCAGGCTGCTGCTATCGATCCATGCTTTACCACCAGGCCAGCCAGCTACGTTCGGTGGATAAAACAATATTTGACCTAATGCTCTTTGTAAAAAAGTCAATGACTCTTCATTTTCCAATTGCATTGGCAACATCCGCTGAATGCCAGCGATCAATTCAATTGGCGATTTTATTTTGCTGCCAATATTTTTCTCATCATAAAACCAATCGCTGGTAAAAATATCTTCCATCAATTTGCCAATATCATAAGTGCTTTGATAAAACCGATCGGCAAGCCAGTTCACTTTATTTTCATCAATAGTATCGTTCACAAAAAATTTATATGCTTTTTGTGTGATAAACTTTGCTGTTTGTTTTTGTGACAACAAAATATCCAGTACTTCATCGCCATCATAATTTCCTGTTTTACCCAACACTGTCTTTGAACCATAATCATGTTGCATGCGGCGGAAAATAAATTGTCCTTTTAATCCCGCACTCCAACCGGTGAATGCCCGGGCTGCTTCTTTAACATCATTCTCTGTATAATTACCGCGACCAAGTGTAAACAATTCCATCACTTCTCTTGCAAAATTTTCATTTGGATGATCCTTTCTGTTTTGCTGATTATTCAAAAAATTCAGCATGGCCGCCGATTTAGAAACTTCATGTAGCATGTCACGAAAACTTCCAAGAGCATTTCGGCGGATAATATCCAATAAACCTTGCTGATAAAATACATTCAGGTTGCGACAGGCAAAATGGCCATGCCAGAAAAAAGCTATTTTTTCCCTCAATTGCGCATCTGTATTTATAAAGACATTTAGCCAGTTAAGATTTAAGCTCCTTACGCTTTCACGTTGTTTTTGCTGGATCTTTTTTTTATCCTCTTCTTTTATTTCTTTCATCTTTTCCTGCCGACCCACTTCATCAATTCCTGCCCACAAACCCTTGAGAAAGTCATCCGCCACATCTATATACTCGGGTTTTTTAGAAGAAGCTTTTTGCAACGCCTTATACAATTGCTTAGGAGAAACCTGAGAGAGATCCACCAGTTGTTCGACGGAAGGACCAAAACCAGCCCGCCACATCAGGTGCTGATTTTTGATTTGATTAGCCAGGGACATTAAAAAGATTTTTGTTTAGGACAAGTAATAATCCGCAAAGTTTAAACCATTTATCTACTTATACTACCGATAACGCCAAATTGCAGATGATATTATTTTAAAATTGGTTGTCTAAATGTCAGCAATATGAGTTCAGGAGAGGAGGAATTGGTAAAAGGGACAAAATTTATGATTTCATTTTATGGCTCATTGTTTCCGGTATGATGTTATTGTCCTTGTTAACTCCGGTCTAGTTTTGGATAATGAACAAACGAATAGAAATTAAAGCTTGTTTAATTAGCAGTTTTAATTTTCATAAACAAGGTCTTCAATGTTTCATTTACTTCTACGCTATTTTTATTAAATAGCCCATTTGCTTTTGTATAAGCTATTCTTTTTTCTATGTCCGGATGGCTATTGATCCATTCTGTCGGCGCACCACCGGTTTGCGCTATTTCTTTTTCTAACAATTCAAATAAGTGAATGAATCCGTTGCAATCAATTTTTCTTTCGCTTAAAATTTTTATTCCATTTAAATCAGCATCTTTCTCCAGCTTCCGGGAATAACTTAATCCTTTCAGGTCATCTGCACTACCAACGATCACGTTGCCGATAGTACCAACATCTCCGAAAATAATTGATATAAAAAGAGAAGATGCCTGTTGCCGGAACAATGATCGTGTGGTGTGTCTTTCATTTACATGTGTAAACTCATGCGACAATAATGCGGCAAGCTCTTCATAACCATTCATGCCGGCTATTATTTTATCGTACACAATAATATTACCACCAGGTATCGCAAAAGCATTCGTCACATTTTCTTTAACAACTGTTATACGGATATTATATTTTGAATCAATATTCAGCTCTCTGAAAAAGTCATTGATGTAGGCGGTCTTTTCTGCATCAATAGTAAACGATGATTTTATAGCATTGTAAATACCATCTCCCAACCTCTCTTCATAAGAAATAGGTACCCGCTTTGCCAGTCTTTCTGCAAGAAATGGGACCAACCATATATATGCAGATACCAGTATTACAATAAACACGGCTAGCATCCGAATCATTCTCCACTGGTTCTTATTCATGAACCGGCCCAGCCATGATCTTTCTTTCTCTTTTAAAATTGCTTCAAGTTTATCGGCAAATTCTTTTTCATTCACTTCAATTGTTTGAACCGGGTAAGTACCACAACGAACTATCGATTGACCTCGTTTCCAAAAATTATCGCTAATAATTTGTTCATATGGCCAGTACACAATTCTTGGCTCACCATGCTCATTACGCAACCCGATGCTAATTTTATCTTTTAAAAAAAGAATAGTAGCTTCTTGTTCTTCGCCACCTTGTATATAGTATTTTCCGGAGTATGCGTCCATTCACTAAATAGATTCTGCGCCAAAATAAGGTTGCAGTGTCAAAGGAATTTTTATTCCATTAGCAGTTTGATTGTTTTCCAATAAGCAAGCAACTATACGTGGTAATGCAAGAGAACTTCCATTGAGCGAATGTGCCAACTGCATTTTTCCATTGCTGTCTTTAAAACGAATTTTCATCCTGTTAGTTTGAAAATTTTCAAAGTTGGAAACAGAACTTACTTCCAGCCATTTTTGCTGCGCTGCGCTGAATACTTCAAAATCATAAGTAAGTGCAGATGCAAAACTCATATCGCCACCGCAGAGTTTTAAAATGCGATAAGGTAATTCCAATGTGTTCAATAATTTTTCTACATGACTCACCATTTCTTCCAAAACGTCATAGCTTTTTTCAGGATGCACCAATTGAACGATCTCTACTTTATCAAATTGATGAACACGATTCAATCCGCGAACATCTTTTCCAAAACTTCCTGCCTCTCTTCTGAAACAGGGAGAATAAGCCGTCATTTTTATTGGAAGATTTTCTTCCTTCACTATTTCATCCCGGTAAATATTTGTTACAGGCACTTCTGAGGTTGGGATCATGTAAAAATTATCCGCCTGCATAAAATACATCTGTCCTTCTTTATCCGGCAATTGTCCTGTTCCATAAGCCGTGGCCTCATTTACCATAAATGGCGGCAGATATTCTGTATACCCAACAGCAGTATTGAAATCAAGAAAATATTGTATCAATGCCCTCTGCAACTTTGCACCTTTGCCTTTATATAATGGGAAACCACTGCCTGTAATTTTAGCTCCGGTCTCAAAATCCACGATATCATATTTCTTTATCAGGTCCCAATGCGGTAATGCATCAGCTGAAAGTTTTGGTTCAGTACCTCCGGCTCTTACAACAATATTATCAGCGGGTGTTTTTCCCGGTGGTACTTTATCTGAAGGAAGATTCGGAAGTTTCACTAACACATCCTGCAATTGCTTTTCAACAATAGCAAGCCTATCAGAAATTGGTTGAAGTGATGATTTAAGTGTAGCAACATCCTGTTTTTTATTTTCAGCTTCTTCTTTCTGTCCTTTGGCCATTAGTTGCCCGATCTCTTTGGAAGTGCTGTTTACTTTTGCCTGTGTGCTATCAAATTCCTGTTGTAATTTTTTCCTTTCTTCATCCAACGAAAGAATTTCATCAACAAGGTCTAATTCGGCAAAATTTTTGACAGCTAATCTTTGCTTTACTTCCTCTTTATTATTTCTTAAATATGCTATCTGCAACATTAATTTTCAATTTGTCCGAAGTACTCCTTCGGAGCGCAAAGGTAATTGTTGACTGTGAGACAATCAATGTACATTTATGAAAATAAACAATATGATAGATCCAAATATGGTAACCACCAATATTGAATTGAGTGGTTACAGGATCATAAAAAACCTGGGTATCGTTCGCGGAATTACTGTTCGTTCACGCAGCATACTTGGCAATATCGCAGGTGGCTTTCAAACGATCTTTGGAGGAAATATTTCCATTTACCAGGAACTGTGTGAAAGAACAAGAGAAGATGCATTTCAACTGATGATGCAGAATGCCACTGACAAAGGAGCCAATGCCATCATTAGTATGCGATATGATGCTAATGAAGTAATGGGCGGCGTAACAGAAGTGCTTGCTTATGGTTCAGCCGTTGTCGTTGAAAAAATTATTTGATCGCTTATATACATCCGGATTTTGAATGTGCATCCACCTATCAACATTGTTTAACGGAGTAAATCCAAATTTTTTATAGAGTTCGTGAGCATCTCTTGTTGCCAACATCATTCTGCGCAATCCCTGCAGATCAGGATGTGCCATAATAACTTCCATTAACCATTTACTTAAACCGAGTCCACGATATTCTTCAATAATAAAAACATCGGCGAGATAAGCAAAAGTTGCTCTATCAGTTATCATCCTTGCAAAACCCACTTGCTTATCATTTTCAAATACACCAAAACATAAAGCTCCTTCTACCGACCTCGTGATAATTTCTTTTGATATGCCTTCGGCCCAATACGATCGGCTTAGAAAAGAATGAATAAGTTCAATATCCATTTTTTCATTTTCGGTGCTGATGTAAAATCTATCTTTTGTAAAATCCATTTTATCAGTTTTGACAAAATTAAGGCCGCTATCTTTGCGGTTATGCAGGCAAAAGATGATTTGCAAACAAGATGGTGGGCATTGGAAGCAAAACTTGTTGAAAGGTTTGGTAAAAAACCCGATATGGAAACTATTCTTTTTCTTATTGGCGTCCAGGAATTTGGACAGGTAAAAGAAAAATTTACCAAAGAACAAAAGCAGGACCTGATGCATATAGCCATTTGTAGTTTATTTGCGCAAAGCGGCTATTATGAACTTGAAGGAAGAGATATTGATGGCTGGCCACATTTTCGCCAGCTTAAATCTTTACCGTCACTTTCTGCTATAGAACAGGAAAATTTCATGAAAGATCATATTCTGCTTTATTTTGAGAGCCACAATTTTTAAATCAATTGCTTTATGAAATATTGGATCGTTGCCTTTTTAAGTTCTTTAATAGTTTTTTCTGCCTCTGCACAGAAGAAAGATTCAACCATAAAAAAGAAAGACAGGAAAAAGGATGTGCTAATTCAAACGACAATGGGTGATATTGTCATACGTTTATCTGATTCTACGCCATTACATCGTGATAATTTTTTAAAGCTGGTAAAAGTTGGCTACTACGATAGTGTTTTATTTCACCGGGTAATAAAAGATTTTATGATACAGGGCGGCGATCCAAATAGTATAAGAGCTACGGCAGGTCAGCCTTTGGGAAATGGCGGACCGGGTTATACTGTTCCGGCTGAGTTCAGGAAAACATTATTTCATAAAAAAGGTGTAATAGCTGCTGCACGAAGTAGTGACAATGTGAATCCAACGAAAGCAAGCAGTGGTAGTCAATTTTATATAACGCAAGGAAAAGTCTTTACCGATGCGGGTCTTGATTCAGTTGAAAGATTCCGATTAAACGGCAGAAAAATTCCTGCTGAACAAAGAGAAGTTTATAAAACGATTGGCGGTACGCCTCAACTTGATCAAGGTTACACTGTTTATGGTGAAGTAGTGAAAGGATTGGAAGTAGTAGATAAAATTGCAATCGTTCAAACAAGTAAGGCGCAGGACCGTGATCGTCCTTTGCAGGATGTAAGAATAATTAAAGCAAAGTTGATTAAAAGAAAAAGACGATAAGAATTACAGAAATTTGAACGGAGCGTCGCAACAGAAGCTCAATCGAAGAACAAAAGCTGGTATTAAAATTCTTTATTTACTTTTTAGAGTTATTTAACCTGATTTCATAATCTTTGCAACTCAAATTTTCAACTATGAATTTCCCCTCAAATCTTCGTTATACAAAGGAGCATGAATGGATAAAATTGGATGGCAATGTGGCTACCATTGGCATTACTGATTATGCGCAAAAAGAACTCGGCGATATTGTATATATAGAGGTGGAAACGATTGGAAAAGCATTAAAGGCCGGTGATGTATTTGGTACAGTTGAAGCAGTGAAAACAGTGTCTGACCTCTTTTTGCCTGTAGATGGGACTATTACCGAATTAAATGCAGCTTTGGCAAACTCTCCCGAATCAGTTAACAGTGACCCCTATGGTGAAGGCTGGATGGTAAAAATGACAGTGAATAACCCAGCTGATGTACAAGCCCTAATGGATTCCGCTACCTACGAAACTCAAGTGGCTTAAATCTGAGCAAAAAAATATTTCGTAGATAAAGTGTCCCACAGTTAAGGGATACTTTTTGTTTATCTTTTGACCAACTTGGAACCGAAAACCAAATACAGCGAGCAAGAACTCGTTGTTTTGCTAAAAGAGCAAAACAATGATGCATTCAATTACCTGTATGATCACTATTCAGGGGCTCTTTTCACAATCATTAACCAGATAGTTTCGGATAAAGACACGGCAAGTGATGTGTTACAGGAAGTGTTTGTCAATATCTGGAGAAAGATCGGTACTTATGATGTAACAAAAGGCAGGCTGTTTACCTGGATGCTGAATATTGCCCGAAATGCTGCTATTGATAAAGTAAGATCTAAAGGATACAGGGATAATCAAAGGACCCAACCGATAGCAGAAGGTGAATCAGGAATGGCAATGAGTTCTAATCCGGTTGTAAATGATGTAGGGTTGAAAAAAGTTTTAACGACCTTGAATGAAGAGTACCGAAAGCTTATTGATCTCTCCTATTTCCAGGGATTTACTCATGAAGAAATTGCGAAGATGCTGGGCATACCACTAGGAACAGTAAAAACAAGGATAAGAACAGCGATCAGTCAATTAAGAACCATGATCAGATAAAAAAGTGAATATAAAAGAATACATATCAAGTGGAGTTGTTGAAAGCTATGTGCTTGGACTGTTGACAGCACAGGAAAGGTTTGAATTTGAACAATACTGCGAAGCCTATCCCGAACTGAAAGCAGCACGAGATGCTTTTGAACTGGCTATTGAAAAACAGGCCATGGAAAATGCAGTGCCCCCACCAATTAATGTGAAGGAAAAAATATTTTCTGCTATTCAACAAAAACCTGCATCTAATCTCTCTAAAATAGTTAGCATAGAACCAACAATCCGCAGGTCATCTGGCTTGCGTTGGATGGCAGCAGCTTCAATTATTCTGTTTTTGGTAACAGGTTATTTTGCTTACACACTTTATAATCAAAATAGAGACCTGAACAACTCACTCAAATCACTTGAAGCGAAAGTTGATCAAATGGAAGAATACCAGAAAATAATGAGTGATCCGAATATCGCTGTCGTAAACATGGTAGCAATGACCCCCGCTAAAGCTTCAGCCAGCATTTACTGGGATTCTACTTCCTCGGATGTTTATCTTCTTATAAAAAATATGCCTCAACTCCCATCCGACAAACAATACCAGCTTTGGTCAATCATTAATGGTCAAAATGGTCAGCTTCAACCAAGCAGCCTGGGACTATTTGATGCAGGAGAGAATCAAAAGGTTATTCTTAAAATGAGCAACGTGAAAAAAGCAGATGCCTTTGCAATTACTATTGAGAAGAGAGGTAATACTGAGGGTCCAAATCTTGAGCAACTGCAATCAATGGGAAAAACAAAAATTCAGTAAAAAAACTAAATCCCAATTATAGAATTTCTCGTAGTTAGAGTTAAGCTTTAACCGTTAATCCTTAAGATTTGGTTCTATAGTTGGTTAATGACAGGGGCCCTATATGGGGCTCCTTTTTTATACATATATTCGGAAAAAATCGACATTGAAAAAAAATGTTTTAATAATTGTTTTTGCAGTCATTTGGCTTTTGCTCGTAACCAGCCTGCATTGTATCCCGGGAACAAAGCTTCCAAATATCACATGGCAAGACAAAATATGGCTTGATAAATGGATCCATATATTTTTATTCCTGATGTTGGTTATACTTTGGAGCAAAGCATATTCCCATAAAAAAAATATACAGAGTGCTAGCCGGAAAATTTTCTTCCAAATAATGATAATTTGTTTTTTTTACGGCATCCTGATGGAACTAGTGCAGAAGTATTTTATTATAAACCGTTCTTTTGACCTGATGGATATAATTGCAGATGGAATTGGCTGTGTTGCTGGTTACTTTTTTGCGATTAAAAGATTTTACCCCCGATAAATTTTTGTCTTCCAGGAAACAAACCATAAACCTTTCATATCCGTAAATAAGTTGTTTAGACCAAGATGACAAGGAAACAAATTTTTACGGGACTGCTGCTTTGCGTTTCAACTTTTTTGTTTTCTCAAAAAGGAAAAATTGAAGGCTTTATTTCCGATGCAGAAAATAAAGCGCCGCTCAGTGGTGCTACTATAATTATTGCAAACAATAAAGGAGATAATACAGACGCTTTTGGGAAATTCTCCATTAATGCGATCAATTCGGGTCAATACGAATTAGTGATATCACATATCAGCTATAAAACCGAGATCATTCCTGTTGAAGTAAAAGAAGGTCTTGTTTCTACTGTTGCGATCGCCATGAAAAAAACAGGGCTTGATCTTGCTGAAGTAAGGGTTAATGGTAAAAAAAACTCATCCCTAAATACGATCGGTTCGGTGGATATAATGCTTCGCCCTGTTAATACTTCACAAGATGTTTTGAGAATTGTGCCAGGCTTATTTATTGCACAACATGCTGGTGGTGGTAAAGCAGAACAGATCTTTTTAAGAGGTTATGATATTGATCACGGCACAGATATAAATATAACCGTAGACGGCATGCCCGTAAATATGGTCAGTCATGCACATGGCCAGGGCTATGCTGATCTTCATTTTCTTATTCCTGAAACAGTGGAAAAAGTAAATTTTGATAAAGGGCCATATTTTACCGACAAAGGAAATCTTGCCACCGCAGGTTATGCGGAGTTCCATACCAAACAATTTTTAAAAAACAATTTTATAAAGCTTGAAGGCGGGCAGTTTAACACACAACGTGTCGTTGGAATGCTGAAAATATTTAATACTGAAAATGATAAAAACAGGCAACAGTTTTATGTAGCTTCTGAATATTTTAAATCGGATGGGTATTTTGATAACCCGCAGGGTTTTCATCGCATTAATATGATGGCAAAATACAATGCATGGTTTGGCAATCAAAGCCAGCTTACTATTACTGCTTCCATATTTAACAGTAAATGGAATGCTTCCGGACAAATACCCGATCGGGCAGTGCAAAGCGGAATAATAAGTCGCTTTGGTTCTATTGATAACAGCGAAGGAGGAAATACAAGTCGTAGTAATATTAATATTCGATTTGCAAGACAATGGAAAAATAACTGGAAAATGACCAACCAGCTTTATTTTATCAATTATCATTTTGATCTCTTTTCAAACTTTACTTTCTTCCTGAAAGATTCAATAAACGGAGATGAGATCAATCAACGGGAAACAAGAAATATTTATGGCTATAACACTACTGCTGCTAAGACATGGCTGCTTGGAAATAAAAATGTAAATACAGAATTCGGAGCCGGCTTTCGTTATGATGATGTAATGGGAATTGAATTATCAAAAGCTGTGAGAAGACAATTTATAGGATCGTTACAAAAAGGAGATGTAAAAGAAGGCAATGCTTATTTATTCTGGAATCAAGATCTTGAACTCAATCATAAATTCAGTGTAAATGGCGGGCTTCGTTTTGACCTCTTTCGATTTGCCTATAGAGATCTATTAGCTGGTGAAACAGATTTTCGTCACCGGCAAAGAAATATTTTAAGTCCGAAATTGAATTTTGTTTATACTCCATCTTCTACGGTAAAAATTTATTTTAACAACGGAATTGGTTTTCATTCAAATGACACCCGTGTAATACTTGAGAATAGTGCTAAGGATATCTTACCAAAAGTCTATGGAACTGATCTTGGAGTTATTTTGAAGCCAATAAAAAATCTTATTCTTAAAACCGCCTTATGGCATTTTTATTCTGAGCAGGAATTTGTTTATGTAGGCGATGAAGGAATTGTAGAGCCCGGCGGCAAGACAAAAAGAATGGGCATCGATATATCTGCCCGTTATCAATTTACTTCCTGGCTTTATGGTGATCTTGATCTTAACTATACAAAAGCAAGATCGATAAATGTTGCAAAAGGTGAAGGTTATATACCACTTGCTCCTGCATTTACCAGCATTGGTGGTTTATCTGCAAAAATGAAAAATGGTTTTAGTGGCTCGCTTCGATATCGTTTAATGAATCATCGTCCCGCCAATGAATTAAATACTGTTAAGGCGCAAGGTTATTTTATAACTGATATGCTATTTGCTTATAGCTTGAAAAAAATTGAATTCACTATATCAGCGGAAAATATTTTTAACTGCAAATGGAGAGAAGCACAATTTGATACCGAATCAAGACTTCAGTTTGAATCACAGCCTGTTTCGGAGATCCATTATACATCTGGTACGCCCCGATTTTTAAAGGCCGGAATTAATGTCAAATTCTAAAAAGTAAAATCATTAAGTGTAAAAAGTAACTGCTTATTTAGGCTAAAAAGACGGGCAGGTATATAAAAAAATAGACCCCTGTAGAAACAGGGGTCGCAACCAAAACTAACTGCTTATGAGAAAATTGACTGCTTTATTTGTGAAGAACTTTTATGTATAACGCAAATTTACTGCCAATATTTTGATGCCTGTTGTTAATGAACTATTAAAGGTCTTTTCCTCGTATTATAACTTCTCAAATGGGGAAAATCTGCTAAGAATAACTTCAATTTTCTGACCTATCCCCAAATCAAAGAGCCTCTATTTTAAAACGCCAATTGCAAGCTTTTATTTTATTCTTATTCAATGCAATTTGTAACCCTCTACACAATAAATCTGACGTTAACCTGACAAAAATTACTCTAATCATTATCTCATTACCGTCACATTAGTATGACGCTAAAAAAAAGGCGTTCCTGTTAAAGGAACGCCAAAGAAATTCAACTCTGATTTTTTAATTAAACAAGCCTTTTACTTTATCAAGTATTCCGCCTCCACCTCCGGATACCATTTTAGTAAGGTCCTGCAAATCAGTATCTCCATCTCCATCCTGATCTAATCCGGCACCTTTAAAATTATTAAGCAATGCCTGCATATTAAATTCCGACGTAGAGCCTCCGCTCAGGCCATTAAAAATTCCCTGGATATCAAAACTGCTGTCATTGGGATCATTTGTTTTCTGCACAAGATTTTGCATCACATTTGGAACTAACTTATTGGCAATATTACTTGCAGCGCTTTGATCCAACCCAAATTTGCTCATGAGGTTTTGAATAACTCCACCGGATACATTATTGGTGACAGTGCTATTTGAAATACTTTGATTGCCGCTAAACATTTTCAGTATATCCTGGGCACCACCGCTTGAAAGCATATTTTGTAATCCTCCTGCAATGGAACTTGAAGTTTCATTTATGGCTTCATCATTTCTTTCGTTTGGAATAGCAGGATTGTTGACGATTGCATCACCTGCATATTGTTTTACGAGGTTGGTTAATTGATCTAACATGGTTTAATGATTTTAGTTACATAAGGTAGACCATTTAGCAAAGCGATGTTCAATTTGTGTAAAAGTTTCAGATCAATTCTGCTTTGCAAGCTTCTCAGAATTTTCAGCAAACTGCAATGCATCGATAAATTCATTTATATCGCCATTCATTACTGCGGGTAAATTATAGGATGTAAGATTGATCCTGTGATCTGTCACCCGTCCTTGCGGATAATTATACGTTCTGATCTTGGCACTACGGTCACCTGTGCTTACCAGGCTTTTTCTATGCCGGGAGATCTCTTCCTCTTGCTTTCTTACCTGCTCTTCATAAAGTCTTGTTCTCAGCATACCCATCGCTTTTTCTCTATTGCCAAGCTGACTTCTTTCTGTTTGGCAAACCACAACCGTGCCTGTAGGGATATGCGTCAACATCACTTTTGTTTCCACCTTGTTTACATTCTGACCACCTGCACCACCGCTCCTTGCCGTTTCCATCTTTACGTCTGCAGGATTCAGTTCAAAATCCACTTCCTCAGCTTCCGGCATCACTGCCACTGTGGCTGCTGATGTATGCACCCTTCCCGAGCCTTCAGTATCGGGCACCCTTTGTACACGATGCACACCACTTTCAAATTTCAATGTACCGTACACATCCTCCCCAATCACTTCCAGTTGCACTTCTTTATAACCACCCACTGTTCCTTCACTATCGCTTAAAACCGCCGTTTTCCATCCGCGACGTTCACAATAACGCATATACATACGCAACAGGTCCCCTGCAAACAGGCTTGCCTCATCACCGCCGGTACCTGCACGAATTTCAATGATCGCATTCTTATCATCTTGTGGATCTTTTGGTATCAGCATTTGCCTGATGTTTGATTCCATTTTTACCTTTTTTTCTTCGCTTACCGGCAATTCTTCTTTTGCAAGCTCTCTCAATTCTTCATCCGTTCCATTCAGCGCCTCTTTATACATGGTCACGTCATCAAGCACCTTTTTATATTCCTCGTATGCGATCACAATTTTTTCAAGGCTGCGATACTCTTTACTCGTTTCAGCAAAACGTTTATTATTACCAACAATCGCTGGGTTGGTAAGTGCTACTCCCAACTGATCAAATCTTGCTTTTATGGCTTCTAAGCGGTCTAACATTTGAAAGTTTTATTTTTATGGTGCCAGCTGTTGTGATCCTTCTCAACTTCCGTTGCAAGTTTATCCTGAGCTTGTCGAAGGACCTCTTCAGCTGCAGCAATTCTATTCATCATTTAAGGGCAGCAAAGTTAAAAGAATTCAACGCATGGCATACAGAAAGTTCAAAGCAGATCAGTTGTTTGATGGTTATCGTCTTCATGGCAACGATAAAGTTTTAATAACTGATGATTCTGGAAAAATTCAAAATATTGTTCCAGTTTCAGAAGCTGGTGATGATGTACAATTCTTTAGCGGCATTCTGTCTCCGGGGCTGATCAATTGCCATTGCCATCTTGAACTTAGTCATTTAAAAAATGTGATCCCCCCATATACTGGTTTGATCGAGTTCTTATGTTCTGTTGTTACTAAAAGAGATTTTCCCCGCGACGTTATAGACCAGAAAATAACAAAAGCAGAAAAAGAAATGTATGATAATGGCATCGTTGCTGTTGGTGATATTGGAAACACGGCCGATACTGCCGATGTAAAAAGTAAAAGCAGTATCCGATGGCAAAATTTTGTAGAAGTGCTGGGCTTCACCGATGAAAAAGCTGATGAGAATATTGAACACTATAAACAAGTTGCGCAAGCTCTCGAACAAAAGCTTCAAGCCTCAAACATCAAACATCGAACCGCTCTTGTACCTCATGCTCCCTACAGCATTTCGCCAAAGACATTCAAGCTTATTAATGATTTGACAAAAGATCAGATCATTTCAATACATAACCAGGAACATCCTGCAGAAGATGTATTATACAAAACTGGCGGTGGCGATTATTTGCAACTGTTTAAAATATTTGGAATAAGTGGATCGCCTTTCCCTGTTACAGGATTAAGCAGTATTCGTTCAGTATTACCGCATTTCAATAATGGACAAACCATTTTTCTTATTCATAACACTTTTATGCCGGAAGAAGACGTTGTGTTTGCAAGAGAGTATGCTGAAAAGAATGGATTAAAACTTATTTGGTGTCTTTGCATAAATGCTAATCTGTATATCGAAAACAAAGTACCACCGGTAGAAATGCTGATGAAACATGATTGCCCGATCGTTCTTGGAACAGATAGCTATAGCAGCAACTGGCAGCTCAGTATTACAAAAGAGATGCACTCATTAAAAAATAAATTTCCTTCTTTATCAATTGAAACTACTTTACAATGGGCCACCAGCAGCGGAGCTAAAGCTTTGCAATGGGATGATGAGTTGGGAAGTTTTGGAAAAGGGAAAATGCCAGGAGTAGCCCTACTTAATACAGATTTTAGCAACTCTACAAGACTACTATGATAAACACAATAAAATTTATTGGATACTTATTTTACCGTTATTACGCTAAACCTCCGCAAAGAGGTAATCCATATTTTCGAACGATAGTTCTAATGACATTATTAGTTTACATCCATTTAATGCAATTGCTTATTTTATTTAACAAGGCTGATTTAATACCCATAAAAACCTCCGACAACAAATTAACAAAGAGTATAATTATGCTTATAGTGCTTATTCCTATTTATCTTTTTGTTACTAAGCTTTTCAAAAAATCAGATATCGAGCGATTAAAAGAAAAATATGATTACAACTGGGACAAAGTGCATTCAGGTAATATTTGGTTGATAATCTATATTATTTTATCAATGGGCTCTAATGTTTATTCTAGCAATATGGAGGAAAGGGTAATGTTGGTTAGCTTAATACTTCTTTTAGCACAGGCAACGTCTTCATCGTTCCAAAATCCTGTATATGTAAAGCGTAATAGGTTTCATACGCAAATAACAATTGCCTGCGAAAATCATGATTTAGTTTTAGCTGTTCCAATTCTTCCGGTTGCATCATCTTTAATAACTCACTTGTAACTTCTGCCTGTTTGCCTTCCAAAAAATGAAAATGATTTGGACGCTCCGAAACAAACATTCCTTCCTGGAGATCAACTATTGAATTTTTATCTGAATATTCATCACTTATTCTAAACCCAAAGAAAACCGGTAAGTGTAAAGCAAAGAACAATGGGAAGTTTGCCATCACGGAGCCGGTGCTTTCATCCAAATGTATAAATGCATCTTCGCAAAATTCAAAAAGCTCAGGGTTGGCTTCTGGTTGTTTCAAACATTTTGTAAGTAATTCGATCATGAACAAAGCCACCGCATTTTTTGGAACATCAGAAAAAATATGCTGGTACAAATAAGACCATTTGAATTCTTTGATACGGTTCAAATGTTTAAGTTCATTGTGATAAACCACCAGGTCAAGAATTGCTGTCGGCTGAAAAAGATTTGCTTTGCCGCTACCCTTCTTCGAAGATGTTCTTACTCCATTTACCAAATAAGATTGCAAACCGAAGATCTCTGTAAACATGGTAACGATCAAACTTGTCTCGCCATATTTCACTGCTCGTAAAACGATCCCTTTTGTTTTATGTAGTTGGGAAGACATTATTTACTTATAAAAACAATTTTTGTAGCCAGGTTTTCTTTTCTCCCTTCATCGCTGACCAATACCAAATAAACACCGCTTGAGATCCTTCTTCCTTTATAGTCTTTACCATCCCAAACTGCTTGGCCGCC
>Ga0193738_1000513_pt1 | contig 19439 bp, 21 predicted proteins | sample L2a1metaG_FD_144927 | JGI IMG/M metagenome (GOLD analysis project Ga0193738, IMG submission 144927) | Soil microbial communities from a riparian zone of the East river system, Colorado, United States - L2a1 | ecosystem: Environmental > Terrestrial > Soil > Riparian zone | place: USA: East River...
CACGCGGACTGACGACTTATCAAAGAATAACACGAGCCGTATGAAGCGAGAGTTTCACGTACGGTTCTGTGAGAGGCTTGAGGGTGAAACTCCCTCTTGCCTACTCAGCGAATTAGGTACGTTTTCAAGTATAAGATGAATGAACCTCCCTGTGCTTCGTACGAGGAAGTCGCAGTCATGCATCTATAATCCTCTGCGTTAAAATGTATTTCTTCTCTAATTTCAAAAGCTCCGTCTTCGAAGAGCTCGTAATCTGATTCAAACGTCATTTCAACCTTAACATAGCAGTAGTCTCATCTCATCTTAATTATTACAACGCAAGAAATTCCCAACACGATCGTATTGAATTATTGCTTGTTGTCGAAATGTGAACGTTCTTAGCGGATAATTCATACGAAATGAACAGCGCATCCTTTGCTTTTGTCCGGGGAGAAATCATTCCACACGAAAAGGCCTTCCTTCACATCAGCGATCTTTCTATCCAGCGAGGATACGGTGTCTTTGATTTTTTCAAAGTAAGCGACGAACATCCTTTTTTTCTTAACGACTACCTGGATCGTTTCTATCATTCCGCTACTGTGATGAGGCTCGGAGTTCCGTATGTGCGGCGAGATCTTAGAGTTATCATCAACCAGCTCATCAAGCAGAATGACCTACGGGAATCAGGCGTCAAAATGATCCTTACCGGAGGATACTCTCGCGACGGATACCAACCGGGAGAATCCAACCTCATCATCACCCAACAGCCACTGATATTACCAGTAAGCGACGTGATTGACAAAGGTATTAAGGTCATCACCTACGAATACATGCGCGATTTTGCGTTGGCGAAAACAATAAACTACACAATGGGGATATGGCTCTCAAAATTGGTAGCAGATAATAATGCGTCAGATGTGTTGTACTATAAAAATGGGACCGTCTCCGAATTTCCACGCTGTAATTTTTTCATTGTCAGAAAGGATGGAACAATCGTCACTCCTGCGGAAAATGTTTTACTGGGGGTGACGCGCATGCAGGTGTTGGACATCGCATCCAAACATTACCGCTGCGAGACAGCAGCCGTTACACTCGCGGATCTTCGCAGCGCCAAAGAGGCATTTCTAACCAGCACCACCAAACGGATCGTACCGATCGTACAGATTGACGATTTTTCCATAGGAAACGGCAAACCCGGACCGGTCACAATTTCCCTATTAGATCACCTCATCGACCTGGAGAAGGCAGACCGCGAAAGACAATAAAACTTATCCTGAAAATTTTTTCAAATCTCTTTATCCTGTTGACATAGGGCTGTCACACCTGTATCGTTGATTAGCATAAAAAAGCAGTGCTATGCAAATCAAGAGCGTAAAACCCATTAATTTTTTGTTCTATCGAACAGAAACCCGCATTGCCGACCTCGCGAACCTGACGTGGGTAGCAAAGGATCTTTTTAAAGAGGCAGTGGCACAGGATCTCGCCGTCACAGGTCCAGTGCATTGGCATTATTTCGGGTTCAGTGGAGACGAAAGTAAAGACTTTACGCTCGAAATCGCCTTACCAATTGCCGACATTCCGCAAGAATACGATGGCCGTTTTCACTTCAAGAGAACGGAGCCCTTCCGCTGCGTGGCAACGACGCACGAAGGGAGCTGGTATGAAATTCCTAAGGCTTATGGAAGGCTCATGGAATTCATAATGCAACAGAAGTTGACGCCAAATGCAATCAATCGCGAGCTGTATGTAAACGCCGACTTCAAAGATCCGGAGGCAAATGTTACTGAGGTTCAGATAGGAATAAGCTGATGGGAGATTTAAGATATTCGATAGTGAAAAAGCTGATAATTGTAATCGGGATCATTGCTGCGATTTTAGCGTTCCTTATCCCGTTCAAAGCGAACAGCCAACTGAAAGTAATTGGGCGCACGCTTAATCTTCAAACTGTGATCCCGATAAAGTTCGGCGACGAGAATCATATCAGCTGGAGGAATTGAAAGCGGTCCTTTGCAAACAAATAGTTGGTGCTATATTGTTACCGTTGATGGCTCTCACTATCTTGTTGTGATCCCTCTTTTTATATGAACGACAATGAAACGTTGATCCACCGATTCTATTCTGCATTTCAAAATAAGGACTATACGACCATGCAGAGCCTGTATCATCCGCAAGCGCATTTTTCGGATCCGGTCTTTACCTCGTTAGATAGTTCCGGGGTCAAGGCAATGTGGCAAATGCTCGTGACGGCGGGAAAAGATCTCAGGATTACTTTTCAAGACGTCAAGGCAGATGACAAAAGCGGAAGCTGTCACTGGGAAGCATGGTATACTTTCTCACGCACCGGCAAAAAGGTGCACAACATTATAGACGCATCGTTCGAGTTTAAAGACGGACTCATTTTGAACCACAAGGACCGATTCGATTTTTGGAGGTGGTCGAGGCAAGCGCTTGGACTCCCGGGCTGGTTATTAGGCTGGAGTCCTCTTGTGAAGAACAAGGTCCGAAACACCGCATCTTCGGGGTTGAGAAAATTCATACAACGATAGCTAACAAAGTCCCCTCTATCTTTTCCCTAGATTTGTACCATGTTGCCAGAAAAAGTGAAGGCTGTCGAGGAAGTGTTCGACAATCTCGACAAGGAGATTGCCTCATTTCAGTCGTGGTCAGGCTTACATTGTGGCTGGGGCTGCGGGAAATGTTGCTTCAAGGCAGACATCGAAGCAACCATCCTGGAATTTCTACCTTTTGCGGCACATCTTTACCGGGAAGGGAAGGCGTTTGAATGGCTTGAAACACTGAAGGCTACCGACTCGTCAATTTGCCTGATCCTGAATCCAACACAGCACGGTGCCGGACTTTGTTCAGAATATAAACATCGGGGCTTGATCTGCCGCCTCTTTGGCTACTCAGCCAGAACCAACAAATACGGCGCAAAGGAACTTGTGACCTGCCACGTGATAAAGTCCGAGCAAAGTATCAATTATGAGGCCGCTGCCGGCAAGATTGCCGAGGGTGCCGAGGTTTCTGAGGTTCCGGTGATGAACCAATACTACATGCGACTGCACGCAATAGATTTTGAATTAACCCGCGAATTTTTCCCGATTAACGAAGCCATAAAAAGGGCAATTGAAGTTATATTGCATTACTATGCGTATCGGGAGTAGCTTTTGGAAAGGGGCGGTGATTTTTGTTCTGGCTATTAGTGCGCATGGTCTGCTGGCCCAAGTGGAAAACGACAAAAAGGTAAAGGGCAACGACATAGAAGTCACACATACACCGTTCGAGCGGTACTGGACCAAGCCTCGAATCGTTCCCAAGGTAGGCGTTGGAACTATGGATCGCGCTTTTGTTGAATTGGGAGTACAATGGCACGATATCTACAAAGCTCCATTAACACTGGTTTCCAAAGGTCCCTACTGCACCGTTGACATTTTTATTGATCACAGCAACATCCTGCTGGGCCCAAAGCTGGGTTATGAATTCACCGCTGGACTTTTTGGCGCAGCTGTGGACATGACCTATTTTATCGATCACAACTATGACCACGAGGGTGGAAACCGAAGCGGTGTTCAGTTAACTCCTAAAGCAGGTATTTCTATCCTTGGATTTGCCGATCTCTTTTACGGTTATGCTATTCCGTTGACGGAGGAGAGGATCAGCACCATTACCCGCAACCGCTTTTCACTGGTTTTTAATCTCAACAAAGATTACTTCGACCTCAAAGAGGCAAGACGCAAGACTCCGCGTAACCATTTCTGATTTTGGCAGTATCCTAGCCAAACCTAGTTCCTACTGCTATGCTTAAGAATTATTTCAAAATCGCCCTGCGCTCGTTTCAGAAGCATAAGGGCTACGCTGTGCTCAACTTACTGGGCCTCACTATCGGGATCACAAGTGCCTTATTGGTTTTTCTTTTCGCTTACGATGAGTTCACCTATGACCATTATCATAACAAAGCGACAAATATCTACCGACTGAATGGCGCCTATCATTTGCCTAATAATGGAGCGTTCGAGGAATACGCGGCGGCAGGGCCGGTCGTTGGCGAAATGCTCGTCAAAGATTTTCCTGAAATCAAACAAGTTGTTCGGATAAGACAGGTTGGAGACAAAGTAATAGAAACCCCTGGGTCGCACGAACGCGTTTACGAAAAGGTGTTTGCCGCTGATTCAAACATTTTCAGATTGCTCACCTATCAATTTCTGCAGGGCAATCCCGATAAGGCTTTGCTTGATCTCCAATCTATTGTTATTACGCGTAAGATTGCGATGAAGTATTTTAATCGAGTAGATGTCATAGGTGAAAGCCTCTTTTTTCCGGAGGATACTATGGCGTATAAAATTACAGGCGTCATCGAAAATTATCCATCGAATACACATCTCAAGCTGGATATAATCACTTCATTCGAGACCCTGCGCACACTGGGAGGTAACTTCGATAGCTGGTGGAATTACAGCTTCTACAATTACCTTGAACTTGGCGACAATGTTGATCCTGTAGCGCTGACAGAAAAGATAAAATTTATTTCCAGGAAATACATTGCCGATCAGGAAGACAATTCGGGATACAAACAAGAGTACAGTCTCATCAACATAAAAGACATTCATCTCTATTCTAACCTGCGATCGGAGATAGAGCCTAATTCGAAGGCGGCGTATGCGTACACATTTCTCATCGTCGGTGTATTTATTATTCTCATCGCCTGTGTAAACTTCATGAACCTGGCCACTGCCCGTTCAGCCATGCGTGCAAAGGAGGTTGGAGTAAGAAAAGTTTCCGGCGCTTTCAGGTCGCAGCTCATCGGTCAATTTCTAAGCGAGTCAATTATGATGGTTATGTTTTCGACGCTACTATCCATTGGTTTAGCAGTTGCGCTCATACCTCAACTGAATAATCTCACAGGTAAATTCTTATCGACCGCAATCCTTGGCAGCCCTGTGTTATGGCTGCTGCTTTGTGGGATGTCGTTATTTGTGGGGCTTCTGGCAGGTAGTTATCCCTCGTTCTTCTTATCTATGATCAGACCCGTGGAAACATTAAAAGGAAATTTCAAGTCTTCAAGCAGGGGTAATCTTCTCAGGAAAACATTGGTAGTATTTCAGTTTACTATTTCTATCGTTTTGATTTCCGGAACAATAGTGGTCTACCGACATCTCAATTTTCTCCGAAGCATTAATCTTGGTTTTGAAAAAGAGAAAACGATAGTGATCCCGAGTCGTTTCGCTGCTCAATCCGATTCTGACTTTAAGGTTCTAAAAGACGAGTTGAAGAACATCCAGGGAGTGACCGCGGCGTCCCTTTCCTCTCGCGTTCCCGGAAAGGAGATGGGGAACAACGTTGTGCGCTTGGGATGGGATGAAAAGGCTCCGTGGAGTGATATGAGATTCCTCGCGGTGGATCATGACTTTGTTTCACTGTATGATATCGAAGTAATCGCCGGCAGGTCATTTGATGAGAATTATCCATCCGACGAAAACGAAGCTTTTATGTTGAATGAATCGGGAATGAGACGCCTGGGTTGGAAAGATCCGCAGGAGGCAATAGGACAAAAGTTGGCGTGGCAGGATCGCAAGGCTTATGTTATTGGTATTGTTAAAGATTTCCATTTTATGTCGGCAAACATTTCAGTCGAACCGTTCATCTTGGTGATGCACAAGCCGTGGAGTGTCGGTTATTTGTCATTGAAGCTGACCCCGACGCGTCGGGGCGATCCTTCTGGTACGCTCGACCGCATTCGTGATAAATTCAATGCCGTATTGCCGGAAAAGATCTTTGAGTATTATTTCCTTGATGAAGAATATGACAAGCAATACAAAGCAGAAGATCGTTTCATGAATGTATTTACATTGTTCGCAGGGATTGCTGTTTTTATCGCCTGTCTTGGATTGTATGGCCTGGCAATGTTTACAGCAGAACAAAAGTTCAAGGAAATAGGAATTCGAAGAGTGCTGGGTGCATCGACATTCAACCTGGTCTATTTGCAGGTACGGAGTTTTGTAATTCTCGTGCTTGTAGCTTTCGCGATATCGGTTCCTTTGGCTTATGTTTCAATGGATAAATGGCTGCAGAGTTTTCCTTTGCGGGAGAAGATACCGCCGACCATCTTTCTGGTTTCCGGATTAGTGTCGGTTGTTATCGCCTGGATCACCGTAAGCTTTCAATCGATCAAGGCCGCTAACGTTAACCCGGTGAAATCTATCAATGAACAATGAACAATGATCAATGGGAATGAAGAATGAATAATGACAAAATCGAAGCTCCGTCATTGCAGTCATCTAAAGCAGATGGCACCCTTCTCCTGAAGGAGAAGGGAAGGGGATGAGGTGGCTACAAGCGAACGACTACTGACTTCACAAGCGAGTTTATCACTGGTACAACTCGTTCCGCTGTGGGCATCAAAGTATTTTTTGAGTGAGGATCGTCTCCCTTTTGAGACCAAAGGGTTATGGCGATGATCATAGCCACAAAAACACCCAACACGAGGGTCAGCTCCTTATAAGTAAACTTCCGCTTCACATTACCACAGTTTGCCAATGGCATGCCAGGCCGGAAATCCCTCTTTCCGCTACTCTTTACTACTTTGTGGTTAATATATTGTTCGGTTATGAACATAAAAACTATCCTAATCGTACAATAAGTACTGCTATAATACATGGAGGTTACTCTTGCAGGCCCGGAAAATATTAAGGTGTAGATCTGACCTCTTTTATAGTTAAATTTGTTGCGGATTTAAGGATCGAATTACAGTTTATGAAAAGATTACTTGGAGGTATTTGTGTACTGTTGGGAGTATTGATGGTCACATCGATGTCTGGCATCCCTGAAGCCAGCGAGGGAGGAGCAGTAAAATGGATGACGTTTGAAGAAGCCATCCAAAAATCAAAGAAAGAAAAGCGCCCCGTATTTATCGACGTTTACACCGACTGGTGTGGATGGTGTAAAGTTATGGACAAGAATACGTTCAATGACCCGCAGGTATCAAAGTTATTAAATGAAAAGTTCTATGCCGTAAAATTCAATGCAGAACAACGGGAAGATGTGGTTTTTGACAACCGTACCTTCAAGTTTGTTGCCAGTGGCAGAAGCGGATATCACGAACTTGCTGCAGCGTTGTTGAACAACCAGCTAAGCTATCCGACTGTAGTGTTCCTTGATGAAGAATTTAAAATGATCCAGCCTTTGGCGGGTTATCGTCAAGCACCGGATTTTCATATAATCGCCCAGTTTATCGGCGAGGGTCACTATAAAACCATTAAATGGGATGAGTGGCAGAAGAAATACAAATCTCCCTATTAAAATATAGAGGGATTATAAAGATCGTTTCCACAAAAAAGCCCTGGCATTATTCGATACCAGGGCTTTTTATATTGCCAAGATCGACTTGTTAATCTTCCTTTTTTTCTTCCTTCTTAGTCTTCACAAAATCAATGTAGCCGAGAGCGGTAGCAAAGCCCACCAAAACCGCTACGATCGTGATAAAAAGACTGGCGCCATCTCCAATAAATTGCTGAAACATGTCCTTAGTTGTTTACTTGACAAAGGTATATTTTGACGTACTATCCTGAAAGGCTTTTGTGTTAAAAATTAGTTAATCAAAGTAATGCCCAGCTGTGCAATTTCAATCGTTTACGTCGGGGGAATTAAGGGAATAGGGAATAGGTACAAGGCACAACCACACCCACGATTAACGATTAACGGATAACGGATAACGGATAACGACTATCCGATCCCAAGTTCAGTTTTGTTTTTCTTCAATACGGTAATAATGAAGGAGATATGATCATTGAGATCTACTCCAAAAAGCTCAGCCCCTTTGTACACCTCATCCCTCTCAACCTTGGCAGCAAAACTTTTGTTTTTTAGCTTTTTAATGACAGACTTTGACTCCAGACTGTTGATCCAATCGGGCCTTACCTGACAACAGGCAATTACAAATCCTGTTAATTCGTCACAAGCCAACAGGGCCTTATCTATTAAAGAGTTGTAGGATACGTTCCATTTGGTATAATGTGCGGAAATAGCGTGCGCGATTTCGTTTTCACCCATTGCGTTTAACTTGTCCACTATGACTTGAGGATGTCTTTCCGGGTAAGCTTCGTAGTCTGCGTCATGTAGCAGCCCAGCGATTGCCCATGCATCCACGTTTTCGCCGAGCTTCTCTGCGTATGCTTCCATGACCAGCTCGATACTTCGCATATGACGAAGCAGACTGGGACCTTGCGTCATTTGTTCAAGCAGCACCTTTGCCTCTGGACGTGTCATTCACCGCCCTCCCTTGCAAGCTTCGCCTCAGTCTTTCTGATCTTGAGAGATTTCTTTTTGTTGATGTAATAGAAATTAAATCCTCCAATGATACTTAACACGGCAATAATGATGAGGAGAATAAAAAGCCTGCTGTTGTGAAGTTCAAGCCTGTCTATTTCGCTTTGCTTCCGAAGTATGTCGTATTCCTTCTCTTTGTCCTGGAAGTCGATGACCATTTCCATCTGAGCAATATTGCGGCTGCTTTCTTCCCCGTAGACACGTTCGCGTGATTCGTCATATTTCATTTGTAGCTCATAGGCATCCTTCCAATTGTTTTGGTTGCCTTCATTGGCCGCCATCGCTTTATAGATGGCCGGCAAGAACGAATACGCCTGAAGCTCGCTACATAGCCTCGATGCTTCTTCGAGATATTGTTTTGCTGGTGTGGGCTGCTTGGCCTTGGCGTACGTGATACCGAGGTTTGTTACCACATTGAGCATCCCCAGTTTGTTGCCGTTTTCGCGTTCAATAGCAAGCGCCTTTTCGTAGTATTCAACGGCGAGCTGATAATTCCCCTGACGGTAATAGATGTTGCCAATGTTATTCAAAGGATCCGGAAACTTCGAGCCCAGCTTGGCGCTGAGTTCAGAAGCATCCTTAAAGTACCGGAGCGCTTTGTCATACTGCTGAACGTCAAGGTTGAGATTGCCGAGGTTGTTAAGGGACCCCACTATTTTTGATTCGTCTTTTAATTCGAGGAAGAGGGTATAAGATTCTTCCAGGTACTTCATGGCTTCCGCGTAGTCCTTTTTAACAGCATATAAGTTTGAGATATTATTCTTTGTTGTGGCGATACCTTCTTTGTTGTCCAATCCTTCATAGATGCGAAGTGAAGTCAGATAATAGTCCAATGCCTTGTCGAGTCCGCCCTGGTTTCGATAGATAATTCCAAGGTTGTTGTAGGATGCGGCCATCCCTTTTTTGTCGTCGATTTCGGTAGCGAGATTTAACGCTTCGCGGGTGTATCCTAAGGCTTTGACAGGATCTGAATTAAGGTTGGCGCGGAACAGCTCATTGAGCGTCTTAACTTTCCGGTCACCCTTTGCGGTATCCAACACAGCATTCAGGCTGTCTGTTTTCTGGGCGAGGGAAACGTTGGTCCATAAAAAGCCGATCAAGACCGCCGTTAGAGTTTTCTGTATCATGGTTAGATTATCACAATCTAAAATTACTAACTATTCTTCATATTTATCAGGAAATGCAGAAACGACAATGGTACCAGCTTCCCTTGAAGGATCTTACCTTTTTAATCATCTTTACTAATAATACCTGAAATAATGCTCGAAAGATATCCCTTAGCCGTCGCGTTTGTGCTGTTCGTATTCACGCCGTCATTGCATGCGCAGCAAGCGCCAGAAAATGAGGCAATAATAAAAGTAGTTCGCCGCCTCTTCGAAGGAATGGAAAAAGGGGACAGCGCCATCGTAAGGTCTACCTTCGCAAAAGAAGTTACCATGGTCACCATGCGGCGTAACAAGGAAAATAAAGGCCTCTGGACTCGTGAAAATTCCATCGATGGATTTCTCAAAGCCGTTGGAACTCCGCATCCCGACATTTGGTATGAAGAAATATGGAATATAAAAGTACAGCAGGACGACCACTTTGCCCAGGTGTGGTGTGATTACGCCTTTTATGTTGGCAACAGGTTTAGTCACTGCGGTGTGGATGCATTTCACCTCTATAAAGGAGATGACGGTTGGAAAATATTTCACCTGGCCGATACACGGCGCACCAACCCTTGCACTATACCCGCAGAAATTGAGGGTAAACACAGACCATGATTACCATGATAATGACCAAGATTACCATGATGATGACCAAGATTACCATGAATAAGATGAAAAGAAATGCGTTGTTCCTCGCAATCGTATTGGCCGTTTCGGTACAATCGCTTGCTCAAAGCCAGCTGACTACATTCATTCTTGTCAGACATGCGGAAAAGGGAGATGATGGGACCAAGGATCCTGATCTTTCGGAGGATGGAAAAAAAAGGGCAAATCGTTTGGCAGAGATGCTTGCGAAAACGTCAATCACGGCGATCTATTCCACGGCCTATAAACGGACACGAAATACAGTCTGGCCGTTGGCCAATGCTAAAGGTCTCGGAATCCTGTCATATGATCCCCTGAAAGGTGACGTGATCGACAAAATGCTAAATGATCACGTTGGTGGAACCGTTGTTATCAGCGGTCACTCTAACACGATCCCGTGGACCGCGAATTACCTGACTGGTAAAAATGATTTAAAGGATTTTGCCGACAATGATTACAAGAACTTTCTCGTTGTTTCGGTCCTGAAAAAGGGAACAGACACCCAAGTTACCTGGCTGACCTATTGAAATTTTCGGACGAACCGATTATTAAGGTAAATTTTTCCCGCCGTCATCAATCTTTCTTTGCCGCTATGTGTTTGATTGGTTAAAGCTTCCTTTTATTATGAGCTTATTGGAATTCACAGGCAATGGAATCTATTGTCCGGCTGCGGATGTTTACCTGGATCCGTGGAAACCTGTTCAAAAAGCGTTGATCACCCATGGTCATTCTGATCACGCCTCGTGGGGACATGGTTGTTATCTGTGCACAACGTCTGCGGCACCCGTGATCAAACACCGGCTCAACTTATCCGAAAACATTCAAACAACAGATTATGATCAGCCGGTTTCCATAAACGGAGTGGAGTTCTCCTTTCATCCGGCGGGGCACATTCCAGGATCTGCACAGATCCGCGTAGCCCATAAGGGAGAAGTATGGGTGTTCTCCGGCGATTATAAATTGGAAAATGACGGCATCTCTGAACCCTTCGAGCCTGTGAAGTGTAATGTTTTTATCACCGAATCCACGTTTGGGCTACCCGTTTACAAGTGGAGACCTCAGCGGGAAGTTTTTGAGGACATCAACCAATGGTGGAGGAAGAATCAGTCAGCAGGTAAAGTAACGATCCTCGCGGGATATGCGCTTGGTAAGAGTCAGCGGATACTAAAGAACGTTGATCCTTCGATCGGGAAAATATTTGTACATGGAGCTGTTGACTCGTTGACCAAACTTTTGCGAAACCAACAACTGGAATTGCCGCCAACGATCTATGTAACGAGCGAAATGAAAAAGAAGGACTTCGAAGGAGCGTTGGTCGTTTGTCCGCCGTCCGCAATCGGGTCGTTATGGCTGCGAAAGTTTGATCCATACTCGCTTGGAATTGCGTCGGGGTGGATGGGATTACGCGGTGCGAGAAGAAGGAGAGGTGCTGATCGCGGCTTTGTGCTATCGGATCACGCCGACTGGACTGCATTGAACAATGCCGTGAAAGCAACGGGGGCAGAGAAAGTGTTTGTTACTCACGGTTACTCGGAGGTTTTCGCGCACTGGTTATCCGAAAGAGGTATTGAAGCTAAAGCGGTCAAAACACAATTTGAAGGTGAGTTGGCAGAGATCGCCGAGTCTGGAATCGACGAATCAAAAACAGAGGTGGCATGAATGAGTTTGCACTGTTATTCACCATGCTCGATCAAACCACAAAGACACTGGATAAGATCGACGCGCTTGTTGAATACTTTGATAAAGCATCCGATCGCGACAAACTTTGGGCTATCGCAATTCTTTCACATCGAAGACCCAGACGTACCGTTAGTGCATCACTTCTCGGCGCATGGGCATCCGAACTCTCAGGACTGCCATCGTGGCTCTTCGAAGAATCATACCACGTTGTGGGTGATCTGGCTGAGACAATAACACTGGTGCTGCCTCCGTCCTCCGAAAAATCGGATGAAACACTCACCTACTGGATTGAATTCATCCGTGCTCTCGAACCTCTGGATGTCGAATCAAAGAAGAACCAAATCTTTGAAGCATGGCTGCAGTTGGAACCAACCGAGCGATTTGTCTTCAATAAACTCATAACCGGAAGTTTTCGCGTCGGGGTATCACAATCTCTGATGGTAAAAGCGTTGGCGAAGCACGCGAAGGTGAAAGAAAATATAATTGCTCACCGCCTCATGGGCAATTGGTCGCCTATTGATGACAGCTATGAAGACTTGATTCTTTCCGAAGAAACTCGTGACACGTCCCGGCCTTATCCATTTTACCTGGCCTATGCGTTGGATGAAGAAGTTGAATCATTGGGTGATCCTGAGGAATGGCAGGCGGAATGGAAATGGGATGGTATCCGCGGACAAGTGATCGTCCGGGATCGCAAGCTTTTCGTTTGGTCTCGCGGCGAAGAGCTCGTAACGGATAAGTATCCCGAGTACGGGATCTTTCTTGATCTTTTGGAAGATGGAACAGTTCTCGATGGAGAGATTCTTCCCTTCAAGAATAACCAACCGCTGCCTTTCAGCCTGCTACAGACGCGGATCGGTCGGAAGACGCTGAGTCAAAAGATCTTAAATGAAGTGCCTGTAGCGTTCGTGGCTTACGATATCATGGAGTACAACGGTATAGACATACGTGAATCGAAACTTATCGAAAGGCGAACTAAGCTGGAAGAGATCTATGCACGCCAGGAAGCGACAGCACTGAGGATATCGCCACTGGTCGCCTTTGATAGCTGGCAGGAACTCCGGGACAAACGAAGCCACGCGCGCGACTTTTTCAGCGAAGGGATAATGCTCAAGCGCAAAGATTCAATCTATCGCGATGGTCGCAGACGAGGAGATTGGTGGAAATGGAAGATCGATCCGTTTACCATTGATGCCGTGATGATCTATGCCATGAGCGGTCACGGACGACGCGCTAATCTTTATACGGACTACACCTTCGCAGTATGGAATGGAGAACAGCTGGTGCCGTTCACGAAAGCCTATAGTGGACTCACTGATGAGGAGATTCGCGAAGTTGACCGATGGATCAGACAGAATACGATCGAAAAATTTGGACCCGTCCGAAGCGTCAAACCGGAATTGGTATTCGAGATCGCATTTGAAGGAATAGCGAAATCGACACGGCATAAATCCGGCATTGCGTTGCGTTTCCCCAGAATAAACCGCTGGCGTAAGGATAAACCCATTCGTGAAGCAAACACGCTGAACGACCTTACGGCACTGCTGAATGCAAGTCCCTAAAAACTTCACTGACCTATAGAATTCGGCCATACATATCATTATCTTTAGTTTGTGAAAAGGCTTCTGATCCTTTCCTGCGTTTCGATGATATGTGCTGTTGGCTTTTCACAGCAACAGGACGAAATACGCAAAAGCATTTACTTTGGAGGAGGCAGTTATTACGTCGATGACTTTCAAATCGAAGAACTCTATCAATTTCTTGACTCTATTCCTAACGCCCTGGATAAGTATGACATACACCTTATAAGCCACACGGATCCTATAGGAGGTAAAGAATACAACGCATGGCTTTCGCGGATGAGGAGCGAGGCCGTGCAGCAGATCTTGTTACAGCGGGAGATCCCGGATCATAAGATCAAGATCAAGGATTGGGGACTGGACAATCCTGTGTACAGCAATACTTCTTACGAAGGTATGCAGATGAACAGGAGGGTGGATGTAATCTTATATCCGATTGTGTTTTAGGTATAGGGTATAGGGTATATGGTATATGGTATATGGGTGTGTGGGAGTGGGTGAGGGGTGTGTCAGCCTTCTGTTCATTCCGTTTTTTGCTTGGCTTCTACAAACTTGATAAATCCGTTTAGCTTCACTTTTGCCTGCTCGATTAAATCGATGCCCTTTTCAAAAAGCGAATCGTCAATACATTGTAAATCCCGGCAACAGATCAAGTGGTCTTTGAGTTCGTAAAGCGATCCACGCGCAATCCTGTAGTACTGAATGCCTTCCTGGTAGTGGAATCGTCCATAGCCCTCTGAAATATTGGCTGTCACACTCACGCTCGCCCGTCTTACTGTGCACCCAGGTTGTATTTCTCTTCACCAGGCAACGTTGAAATGATTTCAGATTAGCTCTTTTCCAGGCGTCTAGCGTAACAAAATCCTTAGACGACTCATATTTTGTGAACCAAGCTTCCATGTGTAGATTCCCAACGGCTAACGATAAGTCCGACAAGGTATCGCGTCGGTTGGGATTCTAAATACGCGACGCTACACTGTTTTCCTTACTTTCTCGCCTTCGGTTAGCCCTATACCCTATACCTTATACCCTATACCCCCGCGCTCCGCGCGGCACGTCCGAAAAAGAACACCTATTTGCACAATCGGACGTATTAGATGTAACCGCTCCCCTTTTAAGCCAGTCTAAGCCAGCAAATTCCCTTGGCATTATTGTTGGCTTTATGCCCGTCCAGGGGCCCGAAAGCCGATTGTTAACAACCATTTTCATGATAAAACTACAGGATATCGACAAATACGTGGACTCACGTTTCCAACGCACTTTTGTCTTAAAAGGCATCAATCTAGAAGTCAAGCAAGGAGAATTTCTGACCATAATGGGGCCCAGCGGGGCTGGAAAATCCACCTTGATGAATATCATAGGTATGTTGGATGAGCCTTCGGCAGGAGAATACTACTTCTTTGATGAACCAGTTCATAAGATGAAGGAGAAACAGAAGTCCGACATGCATAAGAACTATATCGGCTTCATCTTTCAGGCTTACCACTTAATTGATGAGCTCACTGTATATGAGAACATCGAAACTCCGCTTCTCTACAAAGGAGTGAGCGGCACGCAACGAAAAAGTATGGTTGCTGAAATGCTTGACCGCTTTAACATGGTTGCCAAGAAAGATCTTTTCCCCGAACAACTAAGCGGCGGACAACAACAGCTTGTTGGTATCGCGCGTGCAATCGTTGGTCAACCGAAATTATTACTTGCCGACGAGCCCACCGGAAATTTGCATTCTGACCAGGGTAAGCAGATCATGGAAATTTTCAAAAAATTAAACGATGAAGGAATTACCATTATCCAGGTAACGCATTCTGAAGAGAATGCCCGCATGGGTAAACGCATCATTCGCGTGGCCGATGGAGCAGTGGTAGCCGATGAACATTTAACAGTTAACGTGTAAAAGAAAAATGAAGAGGATTGTATTTTCTGTTATCGCGAGTATCATATGTATTAGCCTACAGGCACAGAATCAGTCACAGGTGCAGGACCAGGCGCCAGCAAAACTGACATTTGAAGACGCTGTAAAGATCGGTCTTAAGAACAACGTGCTGCTGAATCAACAAAAGAATCAGCTTGAAGTAAACCAGGCTCAAAAGCTGAATGCGGTGGGTAACTTCATACCGGGCGTGAATGTCCAAGGCTATTATCAACATCAGACAGGGCAGCAACCCGATCAAACAACGGGTGACCTTGTAGATTCTGAAACAGACAATGCCGGGTATCAACTCAACGCTAATCTTCCCATCTTTAACGGCTTGGGTAGGTATAACACTTTAAAGTCTGCAGACAATCAATTGTCGGCTCAGGGCTATTTAGTAAAACGAAGCTCGCAGGATGTCATCTTCAACGTTGCGACACAGTACCTTCGAGTGTTGCTTGACCAGGAATTGCTAAGGATCGCTGAGGAAAATCATAAAGCACAGCAGACGTTGCTGGATAAGATCCAGGCCTCTTTCGATGTCGGGTCAAGAGCAATCACTGATGTTTATGCACAGGACGCAATAGTTAAAGGTTTGCAAGTCGTTGCAATCAGAGCAAAGAATGATTTGGAAAACGACAAATCGATTCTATCACAAACTTTACAGCTCGATCCGGCTCAAACATTTGAGGCAGTATATCCCACGTTCACACAAGACTATGCGAACTATAAGAGCGTTTCGGTAGATAGCCTTATACAGGTGGCCCTTGCGAATCGTCCCGACCTTGTCCAGGCGAATCATCAAGTTCAATCAAACAAATTTTTTATGCGCAGCCAAACGGGAAGGTTTATGCCTTCACTTTCCGCATTTGCGAATTACGGCTCCTATTATTATTCCCTTATCGACGGAGACTTCCAAACCCAGATACGTAGCATCAATCCTTCGTTGACTTATGGATTGAGCCTTAACATACCGATACTAACCCAGTTTCAAACCAGAGCGCAAAAGGTCTCAGCGCGTATTCTCTATGAAAACAGCGAGCTGACCAGGCAAAACGTTGAAAAAACTGTCAAACTCGATGTTCAGCGCGCCTACAATAACTACGTAAACGCCATTGAAGGTTATACGGCAAGTCTTTCGCAGTTTCAGTCTGGCCAGCAGGCCCTTCAGACTCAGGAGGAAAGCTACTTGTTAGGTATCTCCGACCAGGCCGCGTTGGCCCAATCCAACCAGGTATTTGTCCTGGCCGCTTCATCTAAAGCCCAGGCCGAGGTAAACCTGATGTTCCAGAAAGTCCTCCTGGATTATGCGCTAGGTACGATCAGGTCTGACGAATACGAGCAGAATTAGCTTAAATCCCCTCTAGGGCACTTGAAATACAAGTTCTAAAAGGCGAATCCACTTGAGTGTTGATTGTTGATTGTTGATATATTGAGTGTTTTTGAGAAGACACTTGCCTTCCGAAATTGACGACTGCCTTTCAGCGAATAACATTCAACACTCAACAATCAATATATCAACACTCAAGGAAGGTCTACATTAATAAAGTGGCAGGGGCAAGCACCCGTTAAAAGGGACTTGAATATGCTTTTATCCTTTTCCCTTTTAGGGTGTGGGAGCCTCAAGCCCTCCAAATACCCTGAATTCACTCTAGTTTCGCCTGTAATTTGAAATTTCTTCCTCTCTCTTGAGGGGGTCAGGGGGTATTTTCCTACATTTGCAGCCCCGATAAGTATCGGGCTTTCTGATGATTTTCAGGAAGTTATCGCAAACCAATTTGCAGCAGTTGCCCGGCTGTTGCATGTAAGAAGGGCGTTTTTATGGCAAAAGTTTCAAAGCCAGGTGAAAGACCGAGAAAAGCAGCTCCTGTTGAGGAGGCAAAACCTTTAGCAAAGAAGGAAAAAGCGGCGAAGATCGAAATTGACGAAGATGATCCGTTAGCGGAGATCAAATCCCTTCAGAAAGAAGAAATCCACACTGAAGCCATTCCGGTTTCAGAACTCAAAAAAGCCAAGTACGAAAAGCAGATTCCTGGTGAGTTTGACTTTGAGGCATTTGATTCAAAAGGCTTTGGCGAAGGATACTCAAAAGACAAGCGTGCTGAAATGGAGAAGATGTACTCCGGCACAGTTACGTCTGTAGATACCGGTGAGGTTGTAAAAGGAACAGTTGTAGGAATAAACGAACGTGACGTGATCCTTAACATTGGATTTAAGTCGGACGGTCTTGTACCGCTGGCTGAATTCAAGGAAATGACCAATCTGAAGATCGGCGACGTCGTTGACCTTTTCATCGAAGAGCGTGAAGACGCAATGGGTCAGTTAGTGCTTAGCCGCAGAAAGGCGAAGCTTGTTAAAGGATGGGAATATGTACAAACCGCACTCGACAAAGATCAGGTTGTAGAAGGTTTTGTAAAACGCAGAACTAAAGGTGGTCTTATCGTGGATGTATTCGGAATCGAAGCATTCCTTCCTGGTTCACAAATCGATGTGAAGCCTATCCGCGATTTCGATATCTATGTTAATAAGTCAATAGAAGTAAAAGTTGTTAAGATCAACTACACTAACGACAACGTAGTTGTATCTCATAAGGTGCTTATCGAGAAAGATCTCGAGCAGCAAAAAGCAGTTATCCTCACCAACCTCGAGAAAGGGCAGGTGTTGGAAGGTGTGATCAAGAACATGACCAACTTCGGTGTGTTCATCGACCTTGGTGGTGTAGACGGATTACTTCACATCACAGATATCAGCTGGGGACGTATCAACCATCCGGAAGAAGTTCTCAAGCTTGATCAGACTGTTAAAGTTGTTGTACTTGACTTCGACGGCGACAAGAAAAGAATTTCACTGGGTATGAAGCAGCTTACTCCTCATCCTTGGGATGCGTTGGCAGCTGAGATCCAGGTAGGATCTAAAGTTAAAGGCCGGATCGTTAACGTTGCTGACTACGGTGCATTCCTCGAATTGCAACCTGGTGTTGAAGGATTGATCCACGTAAGCGAAATGAGCTGGTCACAGCACTTGCGCAATCCTCAGGATTTCATGAAAGTCGGTGACGAAGTTCAGGCTGTAGTGTTGACGTTGGACCGCGACGAGCGCAAGATGTCACTCGGTATCAAACAACTCAGCGAAGATCCATGGACAAGACAAGATGTTCTTACCAAGTACGCGGTAGGAACCAAGCATAAAGGCATCGTTCGTAACCTTACTAACTTCGGCTTGTTCATCGAGCTTGAAGAAGGTATCGACGGCCTTGTTCACGTATCAGACCTTAGCTGGACGAAAAAGATCAAACACCCTTCAGAGTTCGTTAAAGTCGGTGATATGATGGAAGTACAGGTGCTTGAGCTTGATGCTGCTAACAGAAGGTTAGCACTTAGCCATAAACACATGGAAGAGAACCCTTGGGATACTTTTGAAACGATCTTTACTATCGGATCGGTTCACAAGTGTACAGTGATCAACAAGAATGACAAGGGTGCAATTCTTGAATTGCCTTACGGCATCGAAGGATTCTGTGCTGCCAAGTACCTTGCTAAAGAAGATAACTCGAAGATCGAAGTTGGCGAATCGCTTGACTTCAAAGTTCTCGAGTTCTCTAAGGACGACAGAAGAATTGTTCTTTCGCATAAGTCAACCTGGTCTACAGAAGAAGAGAAGCCTGCTGCACCTGTTGTGAAGAAGAAGCCTTTACCTGCAAAAGGTAGCGTGCAATCTATCAATCAGCAAGCAGAGAAGTCGACACTCGGTGACCTCGAAGCACTCAGTGCTTTAAAGGAGAAGATGTCTGGCGGTGGCGGCGAGCCAAAAGCTGAATAAGCCTTTTGATTTATAGGAAAGGTGACTGAGCTTTTGGTCACCTTTCTTTTTTTGATAGCGTTGCAATCAACTATGATTTTTATAGTTTTGCACGTAAGGTTTTAGTAGTTAAAACTTCAATAATAAAATGGTCTCGTGGCCGAGTGGCTAGGCAGAGCTCTGCAAAAGCTTCTACAGCGGTTCGAATCCGCTCGAGACCTCTTGAAGCCTTGAAATCTTAATTGATTACAAGGCTTTTTTTATTTTTGGTACAACATTGGTACAAATTTCAGGCTTTCGAACAGTACTGCGTCATGCTTTGTGTAGGGAAAGGAAATGGTGGGTAATGATGGCGACTTTGGAATATGATAGTCA
>Ga0193738_1000514_pt1 | contig 19403 bp, 33 predicted proteins | sample L2a1metaG_FD_144927 | JGI IMG/M metagenome (GOLD analysis project Ga0193738, IMG submission 144927) | Soil microbial communities from a riparian zone of the East river system, Colorado, United States - L2a1 | ecosystem: Environmental > Terrestrial > Soil > Riparian zone | place: USA: East River...
CCCCGGCCCCGCAATGAATTAAGCTTTTGCCGGCAACGTACTGCATACTTGACATAAAAGCCCCGGTTGATTGTCCAACGTCCAAACAACTGTTCAATGACAAGCTTGCTGTCCCCGTAAATTGTTACTTCTTCCCCGGCCCAAGCATTTTGAAGCATGAAGTCAAAGATTGCTTCAATAGCCATGTATTCAGCAATGTTGTTAGTGTTGCCATGTGCAGCCTTGACAAAGCTTGAATGTCTGAAGATTTCTTTTCCTGCATGACGGATCGTTGCACCAATCCCCAAGTTTCCCCCGGGGTTCTTTGGTTCACATGCCCCGTCAAAGTAAGCAACCAAGTTGCCTGTTTGTTGTTTCATGATATGTATTTTTTAGGTTATAAAAATCAAACTGGAACACGGAACAAATCAAGATGAAGCCAACGCATTTCAATCGTTCCACTTGTTACACTTGTCATCCGAAAAATTAAAATGTTTGCAATGGTCCAATCAATTGCCAGCTGGTTGTTGTCTATTGATTGAACAAATCCAATTGCCCGGGTAACACGGCCATAATTGTATGATTCATTGCTTGCCGCTTTTTTAGTCACCCAATTTTCAAAGAAGTATCCATTGGCAAGGGTGTTCATTGCCTGTGATACAAGTTCAACCCCACCAATCAGTATCCTTCCCGTTTTACTTTCTACTGTTGTCACCGATCTTCCCCCGGCCCGTATGTGTAAACTATCCCCTTCGTTGACCAAGGTGTTTGCTGGAATATTAAAACTATAAATGTCTGTATCAACGCCACCAACAGAAGTGAACTGTTGAGCAAAACCAGCTAACCTGATTGGGACGTTGGTTGGTAGAACATATTCGTCACCGCCGCCGGAAGGACCTGTAAAGGGAACACTTGAAAGCATAACTTTTTTTTTATGGTAAAATAGGGACTTGACTAACACGGTCATCATTCTGTTCAGGATAAAACTCAACAGCAACCATGTTATAATTTACGCCATCGTACCAAATAGATATCGGTTGAACGGTCCAAGTCTTATCCGTTTCAGCTGCCCGAGCAACTTCATAATCGTTGAAGTCATCCATCAGGTCAGGAAGCGTTGCTTGTGTGAATGCAACTGTGCTGTTCCTGTGTCGTTGTGGAACTACTGTGATAAGTGGCATAGTCTTTAAGATTTAATTTTATAACCAACCATTAATGAACTTGGAAGGTTGAATTCAATTCCAACTTGCTTCCACAAATGAAGACAAAATTCGTGATTATTTACATACTCAGTTGCAGGGGGATGAAATTGTACTACTGCATCCGTGTTGTCCCAAAAGAGGGATTTAACCCAACACATTTCTTCCCATGTTGGACACCGGGCTTCTGTTGGGATGGAAACGGACACATGTTCCCAACCCATACCATTTGAAGCAAGGCAAAGCATGTACAACCCTTTTTTTGTTTTGAAATTTGGAAGCATAAAGAAACCCTGTTGCCCAACGCTTTCATCAGTGATCCAAAAGGCAAGTTTTTTATTGCTTAAACCATTACCATAAATTGACTTCAATTTTCCGGCAACTTCTTCTGTGATCCTGTACTGTTCTGGAACTTTCCAAGGCATAAACTTAGTTTGTAATTGTTATTTAAATGTTGTGTCTGTTTGATCAACTTGGCTGTCTTCTTTTTGGTCATTGACCGGGGACCACATTGTTGTGACACCGGCCTTGTTCCTTCCGTTCTTATCAACCTTTTCTTTCTTCACAAACGGGGTGTCATCCATTTCAACAAACTTCTGAATGTGCAATTCTGCACGAAGCTTCACCGATCCCGGGGACCCGTTTCGATACTTCGCAAATTTAATAACCGTTTCCCCCGCTGTTGTCTGCCCGGCTTCATCCCTGTGCAATCCATGATATTCAGGGCGGAAAATAAATATCACTGCATCAGCATCCTGTTCAATGGCCCCGCTTTCACGAAGGTCTGACAATTGGGGTTCTTTGCTTGACCTCTTTTCAGTTTCCCGGGACAGCTGTGACAGGGCAATTATTGGAACGTCCAATTCCTTTGCAAGCTTCTTCAGGTTCCGGGATATTTCGGAAATCTCCTGTTCCCTGTTCCTGAAGCCGTCCGCCTTCGTTCCTGACATTAACTGCAAGTAATCAATGACGATCAAGCCAATGTTTTCTTTGGTCTTTAAACGCCTTGCTTTGGCTCGTAGTTCAAATATATTCAAGGCTGCTGTGTCATCAATGAAAATGCCTGATTGTGACAGTGGTTGAATTGCCCGGGAAAAGATCATTTTCATTTCGTCATCTTCCAACCGGCCCCGCTGTACTTTAACAAGAGGGATTTCACTTGCTGCACTAATTAACCGGTGTGTCAACTGGAATGCTGACATTTCCAGACTGAAGAAGGCAACCGGTGTTCCTGCTTTTGCTGCGTTCCTTGCAAGGTTCAACGCAAAGGCTGTCTTCCCAACCCCGGGACGTGCAGCAAGAACAATCAGGTCTGTTTTCTGCCAACCAAATGTTAGCTTGTCAATTGAAGGAAATCCAGAAGTTACCCCGGAAATTTCAACCTGATTATGTCGCATGTGTTCAATTCCCTGAATAGCTTTCACAAGATGATTGTCAAGTGATACATAAGACTTGCTTTGTGTTCGATTGGTGACGTTGAATAAATTGGTTTCAACTTCATCAATGAAATCAAACACGTCCCCACCGGGTTCAAATGCACCAATGATCATTTCCCCGCCAAGCCGGATCATTTCACGCTGAAGATATTTTTGCAAAACAATTCGTGAATGATATTCAATGTTCGCTGAAGAAACAACGTTGTTGGTCAGCTTTGTGATAAAGTATGCACCCCCAACAATATCAATTTCCCCGCTGTTCTGAAGTCTTTCTGTAACTGTCAGGATATCTATTGGCTTGGACTTCGTATGCAGGTCCTTCATGGCCTTGAAAATTCTTTTATGCTGATCCATGTAAAACATTTCCACTTGCAGGTATTCAAGGACTTCATCAATAGCCCCCGGGACAAGCATGATTGCACCAAGAATTGCTTCTTCAATATCCGGGGCTTGTGGGGGAACCTTGCCATAAACTAAGTTTTGCATGTCGAATTCAGGACGTTGCTTCTTTGTTGATTTCTTTTGCATTTACTTTAAGTATTTGTGTTTTAAATAGGTCATTGACTGTTGGCAATTCTTTTTCCTTTTGCCAGTAGGCTTGTAAATCTTCCTGCTTGACTTTCTTGAACCAAGTTCCCAATCTCCTTCCAATGTCAAAGAACCGTTGTTCTTCAAATCGAAGTTTAACCTTGGTAGATACAGACTGTTCAACCCAATAGTTTGCGAAGTCAACATACATCAACTTTGGATACTTGGTATCATTTTCTGCAATCCAGTCAATGACAAGCTTCAGGAACATGATCTTCCGTTGATACAAGGTTTGTACTTCTTTTTTAATAGGCGGATTGAAGCCGGATTTATCCGGCCCTTTACTACCTTCTTTGTTTATGGAACTTTCTGTATTACTAATACCGGGCTTTTCCAGAACTGGACTTTCCACATCGGGATTTTCCCGTTGTGGGTATTCATAAACGTAGTAATCAACCCCAATGTGTTTCCCTTTGTCATCCTTGGTCCTTACCCGGACAATGTATTTTGCTTCAATCAATTCGTTGATTGTTGCATAAATAGCGTCTTTTCCTTCTTTACAAACCTTATACAAGTGTGCAACATTTACTGTCCATGTCACAGGCTTTGAAATAAGATAGCAAAGAAGACCCTTGGCACGAAGTGAAAGTGAACTGTCATTCAGAAGGTCGTTGGATATTTGGGAAAACTTATCTTCCTTAAAGACTTTAATGATTGGCATAATGGGTAATAAAAAAACCCCGGCTTCAGGGGTTGCAGCCCATCCACCAAGGTTAATTATTTTAGAGATCAGGACGAATGTATTGAAATCCCTGCAACAAATTTCAATACACAAGGGTAAATGAAAAAAATGTGAACTAACTGTTCATAACCCGGAATTTATTCACCCCGGTCACTTTCTTCAGCAACTTTCTTTTTCCGCCGGGGCTTGTTGTCTGACACAAATGGCTTTTCAGTTTTTTCATGTTCGACAACTTTACCTTCAATTGATTTCACTGAATTCTGTGCTTGGAATTTTTCAGGTACAAATTCAGGATCAACCTTCACATTCACCCGGAACGTTCTTGTTCCTTTTGCATTATTGTTCCATGTACAGGAACCGTCTTCACCAAGGTCCAACTTTGAAGTTTCTTTCATGAAAGCTTTCAACCTGTTTGCACATTCTGTCTGTTCGGTTTCAAACTCCTTGATCTTTTCGCCGTAAAACTTGTATGTCCTTGCAAGAACAACTTCCTGTATCCCCCCAAGTATTCCCCCTTCCTGTGCGTTGTTGTATCGGTCTGACAAGTAGTTTTTATACGACTGTGATCCATCGGGTTCAGGGGCCAAGCGTTCAACCTGTGCATAGTGGTTCTTCATGTCCTGTTCGTTGGAAGAATAAGCTTGAAGAAGAAAATGTTCAATGCCACCTTTAACAAGACGGAAGAACTTGTTGGTCAAATCAATGATCTTGTCGCAAATGATTTCACTTCTGTCAAATGGATGCACTTCAAAATATCTTCCATCCTTCAGGATAGCGATTTCACCAAACTGGAAACCACATGCAACCAACTGTGCTTGCAGCTGCGCAACGTACATGACCGGAATTCCAGTTTCCCACATGTCAGAAGCCCACCCGGTAATTGTTTTGCATTCAAGGGAACCTTCATCAAGAACTTCTGTTGCCGTCTTGGTCTTGTTTATGATCCGATCCAGTGAAACGAATAACCAAGGATAATCCTTGTTTTGAATGTAGGCATTGACCCGCCGGCATTTTCTCAATACTTTACCAGCTGCGAAGTTTTCAATCAATGTTTCAGGGGACCCGTCCCAATATTGCCACTTTTCAGCAATCTGTTCTTCAAGTTCCCGGCCCCAAAACATTGCTGCATTGTCATTGTCGTACACTGCTTTTGCACCAACCTTTTCAAAGTACAATTCAATTACAGATTGATAAGGGTTCAATCCCATAACGGTCGCAACTTCTGAAGCCCCAAGACAGGGAAACTGAAAGTCTTTCCATTCCTGTGACTGAAAGAATTCCTTCAGCATTGGGTAAATGCTTTCCTTCATTTCATAGGACCAAAATTCTTGCCGTTCAATGCCTACCGTGACGGCCTTCCTCAATCTGTCATCAAGGAATTCTTTGACGTGTTTCATTGGTTGCCGGAATTCAAGCCAAGTTTCCCTTGGCATCCCGACTGTTGAAGTCAAGATTAGATTTTTTTTGTTCATTGTGTTTTTTTGTAGGTGAATTATTGTTGTGTATGTGAATATAAAAATTATCTTCTTCGCCTTCCTGTGTTCATGAAATTAATTGTTTCATCCGTTGCCTTCTGTGAATTCTTTTTTGATTGATCTTCTTCTTCTTGGCTGTCGGGATATGAAACATCATTTGCGTTTTCATCATTTATCACAGCCTGATCAACCTTCATTGCAATTTGCATTTCAACAGACAGGATGCCCCACTTTGACAGCGTATGTTTCAGGACGGTTTTCTTCGCCATACTATCAAAGTCTTCTTTCCAAAGCGAATTGTCACCGCCAAAGTTCTTTGAATACTTCCTTGCATGTGTGTTGACTTTTTCAACAGTCCAAAAAACAGTTTTTTCAAACCCGTTGATCAATTTAAAATAAGCACAATAGCCAACAATTTTCCCTTCCCCTTCAACTTTCATATCAAGTTCAAGTTCTTCAGTCAACTTGTTCCAGCTTTTGAATTGGTTTTCATAAATCTCTATGCAGTTCATCCGCAAGTATTGGCCTGTCCGCATGGCAAGTTGAATGTATCCCTTATATCCCATTTGAAATTGTGCAGAACCTTTGTAGGGAACAATCCAAGCAAACCCAAGGTTGGGGTTAATTGGCAGGTCCATTGTTGCCGCTGTTGCCGCTGCTGTGAAGATTGTTTTGGGAAGACAGGCTTTCAACTTATCGCTTCCGCTTGTTATCTGAAGGACTGAAGTAATAAAGCCCTGTGCTTTCTTTCCAAGGATATCTTGGAACTTGTTCATCACAGAAGGGTGTGCAAAGAATTCTTTTACGGGGTCAATTTTTGCAACCCCCAAATCCGGTTGTTGTTCAATGTCTGTCATTGGTAAATTTTTTAGACGTGAAAAATAGTCAATATCTGTATAACTGAAAAACTTCATCCGAACAGGGACAAACGGAACGAATGTTTTGTTCTGAAAAAACTTTGTCACCGTTTGCTTCAATGTATGATTGGGCATGATATGAATAATGGCAGTAAATAGCCCAATCATTCCCTTGGCCCTTTTTACAAACAAAAGTCAGTTCTTCAACTAATGGGTTGTGAACTGACTGAAGGGTTGTTGTTACTGTTTTGAATGTTTTACCATGTGGCAAAAGATCAAAGATTTCCTTGGTCAAAATCATAGTGTAAATTTTTAGGTTGAAAACTTAGTTTGATGAAAATGGAAACCAATCAGGGACCGTCACAACGTTTCCTGTCCGCTTTACAAGGTCAACGCCCGGGGCGAAGTAACATGTGTTCAATACCTGAACAGCTTGTTCATAGGCATGAATGGCCCGGCTTGTTGAAGGGAATGCAATTGACTTGCTTCCCTTTGGTTTGATTGATTTAACCGCTTTCATGATTATTCGATTTTAAAGTTGATTGTAAGCCCAAGGACGGCCGCAATCTTGTTCAAGGTCTGAAGGCTTGAATTATCCAGCTGCCCCCTTTCCAGCTTGGAAATGGTCACAGACGAAACCCCTGACTTTGCTTCAACGTCCTGTATCTTCAATGATTGGTCTTGCCTTCCATTTCGGAAGGCTCGACCAATCATTTTCAGTTGCTCTTGTTCAATCGTTCCACATGGAACACTGTTCTTGTTCGTCTTCATTATCATTTATTTACCGGTGAAGAATTCCAGAATGTCGGAATAGCCAACTTCATTCTGTACGATACTTGCAAAGAATTCAAAAGCTTCCTGCTTGTGCTTGTTTTCGTAGGTTCCGGGGTTCTGCTTGACAAACCTTTTGAATTCCTTCAGGCTGTCTGTTTTCCCGGTCCCCTTTTTAGGGGCATTCTTAGCCGTTACCTTGGCAGTTTTTTTACCCTTGCCCTTGCCCTTCGTTTTCGCCGATCCTTCCCCTAGGGCTTCCTTTTCGATCTCTGCAATGAATTCTTCAAGGTTTGCGTTCTTGTTCTTCAGGACACCCATGATCAGGGTTGCGGAAACTACCCCGTCCCGGATCAACTTCTTAGCACTGTCAGGAATGGTCCAAAGCCTTTGTAGGTTCTTTACGTACACTTCAGAAACCCCGCCCAAAGCCTGTGCAACTTCCTTCACGCTTGTCTTCTGTTCGATCAGCTTGGAAACGGTTGAAGCTTTTTCAAGTGGGGTCAGGTCCTTGCCTGAATTGGTCAACAGGGTATCAAGCAACATGTCCTTCTTGGTTGTACCAATCGGGTATGTGATCAGGGGGGCAATGATGTTCTTGTTGTACTTCTTCTTGATCATTTCCATTGCCCGGTATCTTCTGTGACCTTGGATGACAACATACTTGTCCCCGTCTTTATAACCCTTAATAGGAACCTTGATCCCTTGGCTGTATATACTTTCGGCCAATTCTGACATGTCCGATCCTGTACCATAATCTTCACGGTCATTGAAGTTTTCAAGAACTGTAAGCTGTGAGAATGGAACAAGGAACATGTTGTTTCTTTTTACTAAATCTGCGTTTGACATTGTTGTGATTTTTGAAATGATGAATATTTTTTAAAAAGGGGCCGGTTGCTTGACCGATTTACAACCGATCCCGGCCCCGGGGAAAACTTAGTTTTTTGAACGTTTGATTTTCATTGCGGCCGCTTCTATCTTGTTGAAGTCTTTCAACATTTCAAAACTGGCAATTTCCGTTTCATGCTTCAGGTCAGCATCTTTAAGGTCCTGCACTTCCCTTGTCATTGCTGAAGCAAGGCCAATCCTTCTTGTGTCTGCACCTTCAACGAAATACTTCAGGATATTCGCCCGGCGTTCTTCAGTGATGTTGTAGGTCTTACCAATCACTTCAATTGTCTTATCAATCGGGGCTTCAATCTTGGGGTTGCCAAGTGTAGTGTAAACACCGATCAACTTGTTCAGGTATTCTTTGGACAGGAAAACTTTCACAGCATGTTTAATCTGTTCCCGGATCAGCTGCAAGTTGGCTTTCATAACGTCACCGTTTTTGTTGAAGCCCAATTCATCCATCTTAGCCCCAAGGTGAACGTTCTTCAGTGCATCGCTTGTACTGATCAATCCGTTGGTACATGCAAGCACAACGGCCCGGGGTGAAATCTTAAATGATCCTGCACCAATTTCACTGTTCTGTAAAGTGAAGCCGGAAATAACACCGTCACCAACCTTTCGTGCAACGCTGTAATTTTTCAACAGTTCAGTTGCCTTCACTTCAACACCGGGACACACAACTTTCAAATACATTCTTGTGTCACTCAATTCAGCGTTGACAATATCAATTTCAATACCGGTCTTCTTGATGCTTTCCAAAGCTTCAATAAGAACTTGGTAGTTGTCAATGATCCCGTACCTGTCAGAAAGGAATGCCCTTGCTTGGTTCTTGTACTGATCAGCCGCATCCTTGAAAGTCCTGACAAGGAAGTTCTTTCCTTCAGCCTTCAACCAATGGTTTGCATTTGTATCAAGCAAACCAGCTGCCTGCTGAAGCATCTTGTTGTAATACCCTGCACTGATACCAAGCTTTTCTTGTACCTGTGAATGAAAGTGGTTTGTTGGAATGAATGTGATTGGCCCGGCTTCAGTGGCAATGATCAGCTGACCATTTACAAAAGACAAGTGTTGCTGTGAATTAGCAACAACATCATACTTCATGCTTTCTTGGTGTTCCAGTGTTGCAAGAAGTCCTTGCAACTGATCCATGTTGTTGAGAGATTTAACGTTGTTCATTGTGTTTATTTTTTGAGGTTTAATAAAAATTTATATTACTGCAAGAAGGGTGTCGCTATCTGGAAAATCAACTTCAACAAAACTGTCAAGGGCTTGATGAAGTTCTTCCAATTCGTTTATTGAACTTTCCGCTGTGTCGTGCTTATCGCTTCCGTGAAGGTTTTCCGGCATGTTGTCCAAGTATTCCTGTTCTTCGTCACGAAGCCTTTCAAATTCTTCAAGAAGGGACCTCCCTTTTTCTTTAAGTTCATCAAGTTTGTTCACGAAAGCCTTGTATTCTTCACAGGCTTTTTCAATCTGTTTTCTGCGTTGCTTGTTCATTGTGTTGTTTTTAGGTTTAAAAAATGTGTATCTGAACAGGGTGTAAATATAAACTAAGTTTCCTGAACACAAAATATATTTCAGGAAAACAAACTAAATCATTGATCTTCTTCCAGCTGTACAATAAAAAAGACCCCGGTTCCCCGGGGCCTTTAACCCAAAATTCCACAATGAACCTTCATCTGTTTTCCCAAGGATCAAGGCCCTTGGAAAGCTGCAATACTTTATAAACATAGTCAGACTTTGAACGCCACAAGTGACGGCAAACGATACACCGGAAACATGAATAGTCAGACCGGGTTTCCCTTCCCCCGTTGAATGCAGAATGATTGCACTTGTATTGTACGATCCGCCAATTCTTCATTCGTTCCGATTGCGGCCCGGTGCATGAACATGCAATTCCTTTACTCATTTGTCAGAAGTTTAAAGTATGACTGTTGCAATGCTTTTGAAATATCTTTCATCAAAAGTTTTTCATCCTTATGTAAGAAGCCGAACAACTTTGTCAGCATTGAAACAAAGCTTTGTTCAACGGAAGAAAAGAAATCAAACGTTTCCTGTGTTAATGGGATATCCCTGTAAACCTTATTAGCATCGTTCCATTCCCAATGACGTTCATCATGTACCAATATCAACCCTTCAAACGGCTTGTGTATGTAGTACAGATAAAATTCAGCATCTTCCCCGGCTTCAAGTTGTTTTTGGGCTTTGTTCATTGCCCAATCGTCTTCATCAGGAACACGAAGCCTTGTCACAACTTCTTCTTTCCCCTTTACACGAATTTCAATAGGGAACCAATCAATCAGGACTGACAATGCTTTGTCTGAAATATATTCACTACCGATCCGGGCCGTTTGCTTCCAAGCTTCATCAGTCATGATTGATACAGGCATTTGTGAACGTATCCTATCCGACAACATTATTCTGTACTTGATCCGGTATGTTGATTTAACAACAAGCTTGTCATAGTCCCGGACCAACTTCAAATATTTGTATTCAATCTTTTCGGCATCCTTTCCAGAAATACTATCATCAATATCCAACGCTTCAGCAATGTATGTTGGAACCGATATGCTGAACGTTCCTTTGCTATCAACGTTTATCCAAGCTTCAATGACCTTCTTGTTGACAATGCTTTTTATTTTTTTAAACCTTGGCATCTTCTTCAATTATTTGTTCAGAAATAGGATGTGTGTATTTGGTCTTCAGCTTTTCCATTGATACAACAAGTTCATTCACTCTTTGCTTCAACGCTTCCTGAACAAGCTTCCTTGCTTTTGGAATATCTTTTTTCTTACAGTAGGTGAAGAAGGAAAGCATGTCCCGTTCATTCCCCCAAAGTACATTTCTACTCATGCTGTCAACCTCTAAAAGTCTTTTCTTGTTTAAAAACTTTGTTGAATAACCATTATGAAACTTGTAGGTCTTGTTCGTTTCTTCAGCCTCAATTGTTTTTACAATGATCCCGTTTGTCTTATGTGACAAATACCCAACGATTGAAAATATCTGTACCATGTTTAAGATTTAATTTTTGAAAGAATACTTGTTGCTTCTTCACCAATCATTTGCTTCATCAGTTCCGGGTTGTCGAATTGTTGGCTTTTCAATTCTTTGAAATTGATTTCGCTGTTCTGGAAAATTGATTGCAGAATTGAAAGTTCCCAAAGGTTCATTCTGTTGAACAACCTGTACTTCATTTCGGTAATGAATTCACGCTTCAGCTGATCGTCTTGAAGTTCACTTACTGGAATATGCCAATAGCCATAAACACACCTTTCCGGGCTGTATGAATAGCCGTTCCCGTTTTCCAGCTTAACGGCCCCCTTGGGTAGTTCATCAACCGGGAAGTTGTTCCCGTAAATTGTTGATCCCCGTTCTGAAGGATTGTGTGTGTCATGGATAACACCATCAATGACGGCCGTGTAATGTTTGGATACCACAACGATCAACCTGCCCCCGGGAAGTTCCTTTTCGTTCAAGTGGACTTTGCACCCGGAACCTACCTGCATCGTAGGAACCCACACGAAGCCCAAGGATGACATGAAATCTTTGAACCACTTCCGCTTGGTGTATATCCCGGAAGAAGCTGTACGGCCCCGCTTGGGGGTCCTGCTGCTTTTCCGCTGTGTTGCATTCCCGGCTGCAAGCTTGGCATATACCTGTTGATAGGGAAGCCCGGTCACAATCGCAATTGCCCGGCAAACACAGTCCCCTGTGTGACCCTTCCGGCCGGCTTCTTTCCGGCCCCCGTCATTGTACTGAAATTTCATGATTGCGGGTTTAAGGGTTTCCAATCGGTTTCAGAAACAAGGGCCTGTTTGATCTTGGCCCGTTGGATCATTTCAATCCAAGCCCTGTCTTCACGCTTGAACTGTTGCTTTTCTTCTTTGGTCAATTTCTGTTTTTTCATTGTGTATTTTTTAGGTTGTTACTTGGCTAAGGCTTCCTTGGCTATCTGTAATAATTTTTCAACATACAACCGGCTTTCCCCGGCCCTGTACTTTGTTTCCAGAATTTCAGAAAGTGCAGCCCTTAGCTTTTCATTTTCTTGCTTCAGGTTGTTGACCTCTCTTTCAAAGCTTCGTGCAATTGAAGTCTGTGTGTTGATGTAGTTTCCTTTTGGCATTGTAATAAATTTTATTAGGTTAAAAAATGATTTAGCGTTTACAAGTATCTTTTGAAATGATGACCGTCTGAACAAGGAAGCGACCGGTTCCGCAAATGGTATCTGACACCGGCAACCGTCTTTGTTGATCCAGTGACGTACCACACACTTCACACCAATGTTGCTTTTCGATCTTCAACACCTTTTCAAACTTGTCATCATAGTCCGTGAACACGTAGGTCACAGACAGGCATTCTTCAAACTTAGTTTCAACCGGGTTGGTTGTTAGTTCTTCCTTTGTACAGGATGCCATCAGTAACAAAAGAAGAATGTTCATTGCTTTCATGATGCAAAATATTTTTGAAGTTCTAAATGAAACCGGGCCGGGACCCTGAAACTTGTTTCCCGGCCAAGTTCATCTGAAAAGAATTCAGGAAGCTTGCCTTCCTTAACGTATGCCCAATGAATTGATGTGACACCTTCCATTTCGTTGCCTGTTGACCTGACAAGCCCAAGATCATTCCCGGGAAGCTGTGCTTTATCAAATGAAAGAACGTCACCAAAATCACTGTCAACAATGTCACCGTCTTCCATTGTTTCAAGGGTCCACTCGTATGAAATTAAATTTCGCATGATTTAACGGTAATAGGTTATTGATCCGCCCTGATACAATGAAGCCCCGTCCTTCTTCAACTCCAATTCCTTGATCGTCTTCTTAGCTTCCTTCGCTGTGATCTTAACGTTGGTATGTGCGAAGCTTCCCGGGCCAATGGCAACTGTCCAACCTTTTGAACCGTCCCGGTATATTGTGTGAAGCAATGCGATTTGATAAGTCTTTTCCATGTGTAAAATTTTAGGTTTGTTGATTGAATTATTTACAAGCAAAGTGACTGAATGAACGGCCCAAGATATGTGCAGCAATCTTCCGTGAAACAACAAGGGCCTTGGTTGATCCGGCAACGTTCAATGTGAACATGTCACACCAAGTTTCGTGTTGCAGCTGGTATAAGTTGCCATTGAAATAAAAACGTCTTAATTCGTGTTTCATGATGTAGCTTTTTAGGTTTTAATGAATGCCCCGGTTGCCCGGGGCTTGTTGGTTATGCGAATTTATAAGTTGTGTAAGTACGTACAACATCCGATTGGTCCGCTGTATATTCTTCAACTGTTTTTTGATTGTCGAACTTATCAATCAAGGTTGCAGCTGCATAGGCAGTAATCAAAACGCAATGACCGTTTATTTCCATATACCAAGCAGTCAAACCGTCACCTTGGTAAACAATGTGAATGATCTTGTTGATTGAAGGCTTCAGGTTATTGATGATTTTGTTAGACCAAGTTTCGCTTTTCATGATGTGTAAATTTTAGGTTAAGAAATCTTTTCGCCTCAAAACCCCGCCTTGTTGGGGCGGGGTGACTTTTTATTTTTTGTAGGCTATCGGAAGCTGTGTTTTATTGTTAGCATCCCAAACCGGTTTGCCGTCAACGTATCCCTTAAAATGCCCCCTCAAATTAATTTCCTTAACGGTCTTACCATGATCCCCCTTGCCAATTAAATCAAGCCTTCCGAAATAAAATTGGCCGTGTATCGTGCAAGCAACGTATTCACGATTGCTTTTTCTTTCTGACATGATGGTTCCATTTTCATCAGTAACAGTGTAGTGAAATTTCGCTGCTTTGTTACCGGTTTCTTTTACGTTCAATGTGTAGGTCATAAAATGTGTTTTTTAGGTTCCCCTGATTGGGTATGTAAATATAGCACTATTCTTGGATATGCAAAATATATTTCAGGTTTGCAAAGGATATTTCACAAATCGGATCTTGCTTCAGGATCAACTACTTACGAAAAAACCCCGGCTTTTGACCGGGGTTTACAGAACATACACAACAATGAAGGAACAGACTTATCACCTTCGTAGGTGCGAAAGGTAGTAATAGACTTTTTGCGTTCCCGTTGAAACAATCTTTGCCCTGATCCCATTGAAGAAGTGAACAGGAACAGGCCATTGATGCCCTTGGGCCGTTGTCAGGTCAGTAAGAAACAATGTATCCCGCTTCGTTGTCCCGGGGTAAACATAATCTTCCCAAACGGAAGTTGCTGTTGTTGGCATTGTATCGGTTCTTACCTGCATGATGACATAAGCACTGACGGTCCCGCCGCCTGTTGCAGCCTTGATCCCTGTCACGGACATTCCGTGAACCTTGGAAGGTGTACTTCCGATTGTCAGGTATTTTGTCCCGGCCGCAACAACGCTGTCACGCTTCGCCCCGGAAGTAATATGCCGGGTTAATATCTGTGCATCAACTGAAGCAACAGACATGCAAAGGACAGCTGTGAAAAGAAAGAATTTCAAAATTTGTTTCATATAAAAAAATTTGCCGTTTATAAATTGGTTTGCTTGGACCTGATTTATTGAAGGATTAGGCTTCAATAACTTCTTCAGGACATTCCGGCATGATTGGTTGCGTTCCGCAATCATGAACACGAATGATGCCATTCACACCGGCAACATTTGCACCACAACCGCCGGCTGGAACTGTTGCCAGTTCTGCATGAAGGAAGGCTTCAAACGTCCAAACTTCGCAATCATAATCGTACCACCATTTCCAATCAACTTCCAAACCGGTTGTTGGAAGCACAACGGTTCCTTTGCTGTAAAGGTTTGTTACACCTCTTTGCTTTTCACCTTTGTACTTGTTCCATGTTACCAGCTGTTGCGCCCCGGGGCTGAAAAGAATGAAGTCCCTTGATCCAAAGGTTGCATTGAAATTCCTGTTGTAGAACGGATATGGTGAAAGGTTGTCCGCCTTTGAAATATCCAGTCCCGCTGAATTCCATGTTGCCCACTTTTTGTAAGCTGCAATTTTGCTGATAATGTCCCCGCCAATGATTGCAAACTGTCCGTCATTTCCCATGTTGCGATAAACCTGTTCCAATGCCCACAACGCTTCAGGGTTCAGTGCAGCCATGTTGGGATTGAACTGATTTGAAGCTGTGAAGAACGGAAGGTTTGTGATTGCTTCAGGAACGGCATTGGTTCCAATTTGGGGTTCAAGCAATACTGTCAGGGCTGCATCAATCGCTTCTTCAAAGCGAAGCAAATATTTGCTGATCTTATCACTGATATAGGAAGTGTCCGTTTCTGTGCAATACCTTTCAAGTTCACTTTCCGTGAAACGAAGCTTCACCGGGTTTCCTTCATCGTCACAATGACGGAAGGGCGGATTTGTAAGGTCGAAAACAATTTCTTCATCAAGGGAAGTGACAGTTTCATAAACGGTTTCACAGGTTGTTGCAATTGCACAAACGTTGAAGCAAAAAGGTGCATCAACACGGAAGGCAACGCCCCTTTTTTTACCCGGGATACCAACAATATCGTTGCTGATTTTACGGAAGCCGGACGTGTTTTGAGGGGAAAGAAGCCATTTGATATATGATGTATCCCCCAAGGTCCTTCTTGAAGCGATATTCTTCCCAAAGTAGTCAACTAAATTTCCCTGCAAGCTTCTGCAAGCAAAGGCGATTGCACCACCCATTGGGAGAATTGAATAGTCGGCAATTATTTCAAACGGGTTTCCGTATTGAATGCAGTACAATGCCAACACAACGGTTGGAAGCCAAAGCACTGCTTTGAATAAAAACTTTTTCATGAAGTATTTTATTTTTAAATGATTTGAAGAATGTTCTAAGGCAATAAGCCAACGGGGGAAACTAAGTTTGAAGTATAAGGCCCTTCCTGACCAACTTAAAGAAGAATGATGCTTATAGGCTGCACCGGGGCCAACGTGTAATTGCAGGACAAAAATACATTTAGGATCGGAACGGACAAAAAAAATTCCCTGACAAGAATGAAAGGGAATTCCCGGGTTTAACCCCGTACCTAAAAAAATACACAATGACCAACAGGGTTGGCAATAGTGAAGTGTGACGAATATAGATTATTTCAAGTCACCGTTTGCGTTAATCTTATCAGCAATGTATGAAGGAACATTTTCAACTTTTCCTTCACCATTTTCCCCGCCTGTATCAATGATGACTTTCTTTTTCTTTCCATCACCTTCGCCTTCCTTCACTTCTGTTCCAAGCTTGTTGGCAATAACCGCTTCACGCAATGCAGCCTGAAATGTTACCTTCTTCCCCGCTGTATCCATTACGTCCAATTCAGGGTTTGCCTTTTGCTTCAGGGTCAGTTGGTCATTGTCATCAAGGACAACGGCATACTTTGAAGACAGGGAAATAAGAACAGGGTCAGAAATGAAACCAGCTGCAACAGCAAGCTTCACGTTTTCCAGACCTGCCAGTTCAACCTTGGTCAAGGTCTTGATCAGCTTGGCTGTATTTGCCCCGTTCACTTTTTCCAATTCAGTCTTCAGGTTTTCGGCATGTTGGGTTTTCATAGCATCCAATGACTGTCTTGCTTCACCAAGTTCTTCTTGCATCTTCTTCAGACCTTCAATGTTCCCGGACTTGGTTGCATAGGCATGTGCAATTTTTTCAGTCATGGCCTTTATGCTTTTTTTGTCTTCATCATTCAAAACTTCCTTTTCATCAAGACCAAGTTTTTTCGTTGCAACTTCAACAAGTTCTTTCTGGAAACGGGTGTACTGCCCGGCTTCATACTTCTTCAGAATGTCCTTGTTTATTTTGTCTTCAGGGATTGAAGCAAGGAAAGCCGGATCATTTGACAACACATTTTTCATGTTCGTTTGTGCTGTTGTAACAAGATCATCCGGCTTCCAATCCTTCAGTTGTTCCGGGGTCAGGGCTTCAACGGCGTTTATTTGTTCATCCGAATAACCAAGACCTTTCATCAATTGTACGTGCTGTTCAGGCATAAAAATTAATATTAATTGGGGGTTAGTAAATACGATTTTACTGTTCGTTCGACTGTATCAATTCGATCAGTTCAGCCTTGGTCCATTTGCTGTCTGCATCTTCCTTGAAAGTGGTTTTGTAATGTGCAACAAGGTCCGCCTTGGACATTTTTTCAAGGTTCACTTCAACAGCTTCAGTTTCCTTGGCCGCTGCTTTCTTGGCCGTTTCCTTCGCAGCTGGTTGCTTCGCTGTCACTTCTTGTGGGGCAGCTGTTGACAGGGCTTTTTTCGCCTGTGCTTTTGAAATGTCCTGCACCGGGGCCGTCTTCAAAGCCTTCTGTTTTGGACTGAACAGGCTCTTGAATGAATGCGCATGAAAATGCTTTTGCCCGGCCTTGTGCAAATTGTACAGGTTGTTCCATGTTGACAAAGCGAATACCTGCTTGTTCAGTGGTTTGCTTCCATCATAAAGGATCAGGTAAGGTCCGCCGGTTGGACTGTTGGGATATGCACCGGCCAAAGCCTTCAGGTCTTCCCGGGTGAAGTCTTTCATCATTGCAACTTCAGCTTGTGTCAAATTCTTTGCGTTGTGTGGGGCATATAGCTCCAAGGTTTCTTGTTCCATTGTATAAATTTTAAAGTTTACGAAGATATGTATGTGAAAAAATTGGGATCATTATGAAGTAAAAAAGTGGATTGATAAAGGCAAGTGGAATTGTAAAGTAGAACAGTAAAGAACATGCCTGACAAACCCAAAAGTTTGTGCAGAAAGGACACATGCCAATTGCCTGTTCGTAAAAGAAATGCTTCCGGCCGGATATCATGACCGCTTTCTTCAGCTGATCTTTCCCGTCCTTCCGTTTGTCCGGGTCATCGTTGTTCAATAGTGGTGCAAAGCCGGCAACAAGCTGCTTGTATTTTTCTTCAGGCAATGCCCTCTTTGCAAGAAAATATGAATACCTGAACAGAATTGCTTTGGTGCTGATTTCGTCTGACATTGGATGACCAACGCAATAATCAAAAAAGTAATTGAATGCCGCCGGGATCATGGCAAGAAGGACACATGTGATTATGTCAAGAATGATTTGCATATTAATTAGGCTGTAAGTGAAAAGGAAAGAACTGTTTGAAAGGAAATACAATCATAAACGAAGTCACCAACAGGAAGTGAAACCGGGTCCCCGTTTGCATCAACGATCTTGCCGGTGTATTTATAATCCTCATTCAATCCAGAAGCATCGAATTCAAGTTCCGCCCCTTCTTCAAAGGTTTCGGCAATTCGGACCTGTATCCCTAAATAATCCAGAATAAGAACATAGTCCCCGGCTTCAGGAACGTTCACCCCGGTCTTGATCGTAGCTGATCCGCACACCGGGACCTTGCATAATTCAAGGATATTGGTACAACAACAGGCCATCAGGTTAAAGTTTTATAGGTCAAATTTATCGCAATTATCCCCACAAGGCAAAATAAGGCTGTTTTAAGCCCTGCTTTTTTACCAAGGGTCTTCTGAAGGAATATGTCAGTTGCGGCCGTAGTGCCAAGGAAAAAGGCCCTTTGGTTGATTTGCTGGTTGTAGATCAGGTTGAAGGCAAACCAATAGATCAATCCACAAGCAAAGGCCGCTGTGATCCCGGCCAAGGCCCTGATCCAAAACCCGGGGTTAGTGCTTTGCAGGAATTGAACAGCTGCTATCATAACCAACAGGGCCAAGACCCCAACGGCCCCGGCCCCGTGTGCAATTCGTGACTTCTTAAACTTAGTTTCAAAATTGAATTGCTCGTTTGATAATTCCCTGAAGGGATAAGTGAAAGCCGCTTCTTCAACAGCTGAAGCAATGGCAAAAACGAGTATCCCAAATTGAAACAAGAAGAATGTTGTCATCGTACAATGTCTTTGGATTTAAAAATAGTCCTGATACTATCCGCTTTATCCTTGTAAGTTTTTTCCCCTTTCTTTTCCACTATCCCGGAAGACAGCCATCCGTCAAACCGGTCCTTGGTGACAACAGCATAATTGTTGGCAAACCTGTTTGAGTATCCGCCAAGGAACATGACAACAGAAAGGATCAAGGGAATTGCTATCACAAGTATTGCAAGCCCGGGCCTTCTTCCTTCAGGATCATTGATGCTTTTCTTTCCGTGAAGTGTATTGCTGTCAACGATCCAGACAGAAACCCACAACATAGCAAGGAAGAAGAAGCCCAATGCTTTTCTTCCCGGGGAAATGGTTTCCCATGCAAGAGCCGGGGATATTTGAATTCTTGCTTGTGCCGGTGTATTCTCATAATGTGTGAAGGTTGTCGCTTCAACAAATTCTACTGAATGCCGGTCATTGGTCCAATTGTGAATGATTGCAATTAGAATGATCAGGGTGAAACCGATTGCCGTGTACAGGGCCGCTTTCGTCATTGAAAACTTTTTCATGTTGTGTTTTTTTAAGTGATTTATTTTTTGCGAAACGAAATTAAGAATTTCACCCCGGCCTTCAACATTACAGGTTGATCCTTGAAAATAACCGGGCCAACTTCATAAATCTTGTCACCTTTTGTTTTCCACATAACGGAAGCCCCTGCACCATAAAGGGGGTCATTGGTTCCGCCGTATCC
>Ga0193738_1000516_pt1 | contig 19383 bp, 24 predicted proteins | sample L2a1metaG_FD_144927 | JGI IMG/M metagenome (GOLD analysis project Ga0193738, IMG submission 144927) | Soil microbial communities from a riparian zone of the East river system, Colorado, United States - L2a1 | ecosystem: Environmental > Terrestrial > Soil > Riparian zone | place: USA: East River...
CGTCTCGATCCGACATTTGTCCGCGCGCAAATTGAATTGCTGCGCATTTCGCATCCCGGGATCTGGGACGACGGTGACGAGATACTGCTCGCCGACATGCTCGAGGCACAGACCGGACTCTATGAGTTCCTGATCACGCTCATGCGCCGCGCCTTGGTCGACGATGCCGCGGTCGTTCGCGGCAGCGATGCCATCGTGACGGAGTGGCGCGAGCGACGTGATCGCTACGAACGCCGCATCGAGGCCGCCCGCACGCTCGCCTTTAAGCTGATGCAACAGGCCGATGTGCGCAAGATCGAGTTGCCGATCGCGACGCTCTCGATCCGCGCCGGCCAGCCCAGGGTGATCATCACCGACGAGGCCGCATTGCCGGAACACTGCATCCGCACCAAACGCGAGCCGGACAAGGTTGCCATCAAGGAACAGCTCGCCGGCGGCCAGGCGGTTCCTGGGGCGGAACTGAGTAACGCGGAACCAACGTTAGCCGTGAGGGTGAAATGAACGCAATCGAGCCACACCGGAAGACCGATGTTGCCGAGATCGTCGACGACGTGATCGCCCGCGGCGATCTTTCCAAGCTGACGCCCGAACAGCGCGTCGTGCACTATCACCGCGTCTGCCAAAGCCTCGGCATGAACCACCTCACGCAGCCGTTCATGTACATCACCCTGAACGGCAAACTGCAGCTCTATGCCAAGCGTGACGCCGCTGACCAGTTGCGCAAGATCAACGGCATCAACATCGAGATTGCCAGCCATTCCGTGCATGAAGGCCTGTTGAGCGTGCATGTTCGCGCGCGGGACAAGAGCGGGCGCCAGGATGAGGACTTCGGCGTGGTGTCGATCGCCGGTCTGCGCGGCGAAGCGGCGGCCAATGCCTTTCTCAAGGCGGTGACCAAGGCAAAGCGGCGCGTGACGTTGAGCATATCCGGCCTCGGCTTTGCTGATGAAAGCGAGGTTGAGGATTTTCCCGGTGCGGTACCGATGCCGATCGCGCCGCTCGCGCCTGAGACAAAACCCGATACCGGAGAGATCCCGGCGAGCGATGACTACGTCGAGCGTTGGCTGATCTCGCTCGAGAACGCGATTTCGGCCGAGGATCTCGCCATGAAATGGAATGCCGAGCGTGCGTTGCGCGGCCAGATCGAGTGGCCGGATGATGCGACGCCGGCGCGCCTGAAAGACGCGGTCACAAAGCGGATCGACGAGCTGAAGAAACAGCCGATCGAGGCCGCGCCATGAACAACCCGTATCATCACGCGCTCGTCCGCGAGCTGATGGAGCGCATGGTCGAACACATGCTCGACGGGCTCGATCCCGAGGCCGCGCTCGTCGCCGCCGGCGAGGAAATGAAACGCGACATCCGGCTGCACCTGGCGCAGTGCGCCGTGGCGATCGAGACGATCCAGACGGACAGCGCCGACACCGGCGCCAAACTTCACTAGGTGACGTCATGCCGTATAGTTTTGCTGATCTACTCGCCTGCGCCGACCGCGAGACCAAGATGCGTCATCGCGTTTACGAGCGGCGCGTCGACGCCGGGCAGATGTCGCGCAAAACCGCCGACCGCGAGATTGCGCTAATGGAAGAAATCGGCGCGCTGTTGCGCGCGCTCAAGGAAGGTAGAGCGCGACTCGATTTCGACGACGTTGTACTAAGAACGGCAGCGCCGCAGCTCGAGCTGCCACCGGCGCCGCGGCTCGAATTGGTGAGGCGGCCATGATGCTCGAGTGGGTTTCCAATCCATTGCTCGTCGCCGGCAAGCCGCGCAGCCATGGCGCCGGCGTCTATCCATGGACATTTGTGATCACCTTCGACGGTCAGCGGTTTGCCGCCAGCGTCAGCGATGCGCGCGAAGTGACGTTCAAGCAGATCTTTCTCGGTACCGATTTCGAAACGCTCGACGCGGCGCGCGCCGCCTGCATTACATTCCTGCACCGACAACCAGGTTGCGGCCAGGCTCTCAGCCCCCCAGCCGAGATTGGCCGCCAACCGCGCCCGGGACCGCGACGCTAGCCCGTCCAACGGTCCCGGGCGATGACGACAGCTAACCGCCGGGAGGCGAGTGATGGCCGCGATCGAGATAGGACCAGACCAGATCGTCATATCGGCTGGAGCGCGACTACATGCGTGAGATCGCTCGCGCCGCGTTGTCATCCCACGAAGTCAGTACATCAAGGCGGAGCCACGTCGATGAGCATGGACCTACCCCGGAGTGCATTCACGATCCCCGAATTCTGCGCCCGTAACAGCATTTCGCCGGCGCACTACTTCAATTTGAAGCGGCGCAACCAGGGCCCGCGTGAGATCCGCGCCGGCAAGTCTGTCCGGATCTCGCTGGAGGCCGAGGCGGACTGGCAGCGCGCACGCGAGGCCGCGAGCGCAGCCGAGGCCACCGAAACCGCTGCGCATGTTACATCCCACAAACGCGGCGAAAACGAGCAATGAACCGTCGAAATGGACGCTGCGTCAATTGGTTAACGCTTCCTTAACCGCCGGAACTATAGCAATGTCGCGTGAGTCCGAATCCGAGGCTTGGCTGGAACTGGCAAGAGCCATCGGGCGGGCGGCGGCGCGAGATCTGTTTCAGCGGACTTATGGGGTAGTCCACCATGACGAAAAAGAGGGCGGCACTTTACGCGAGGTATTCGAGCGATCTGCAAAAAGATCGAAGCATCGACGATCAGCTCGCGCTCTGCCGCGTCCACGCGATCCGGGCAAATCTTGAAGTAGTCACCACGTTCGTCGATCGCGCCAAGAGCGGCGCGAGTATGAACAATCGCGACGGACTTTGGGAGATGATGCAAGCCGCCAAACGCGGCGAGTTCGATGTGATCGTGATAGAAAGTCTGGACCGCCTCTCGCGCGACCAGGCCGATCTGCCGCAGCTGCACAAGCGGCTTGAATTTGCCGGCGTGAAAATCCTCACATGCAACGACGGCGAAACAACCAAGATGCACGTCGGCATTCGAGGGTTGGTCAGTTCAATCTTTCTGTCCACGCTCGCCGACACGGTTCGGCGCGGTCATGCTGGGCGAGTGAGCGAAGGCAAGTTTCCCGGCGCGCGCGTCTATGGCTATCGATGCATTACCGGCAAGCCGGGCGAACGCGAGATCGATCCCGAGCAGGCGGCGATCGTGCTGCGCATCTTCCGCGAATATGCCGCCGGTAAATCGCCGCGAACGATTGCCGGTGATCTCACCCGCGAGGGCATCACGTCGCCGAGTGGCACGGCAGTGTGGTCAAACCAATGTCTGACCGGCGGCCGGCTGCGCCAAGGCATGATTGGCAACCGGCTCTATATCGGTGAGATCCGATGGAACCGAACGCGCGTGTTTAAGAACCCGGAAACCGAGGCCGAGATTCGACGTGCCACGCCGGCCGAAGATCATATGATTGTCGCCGTCCCGCATTTGCGGATCATCCCGCAAAAACTGTGGGATGCCGCCAACGCCATCCGCCGCGAGCGCGCCGTCCAGAAATTCGGACCAAGCGGCAGAGTGCTACGCGCCGCCCCGGTCCTGGCTCGCAAGGAACACCTGCTGGCCGGGTTGCTGCGCTGCGGCGAGTGCGGCGGCAAGATGCGGATCTATGCGACGTCGGCAACGAAAGGGACGCGCGTTGCCTGCGCGGGCGCCAAGGATCGGTCGACCTGTGAGCACGCCAAAACCTATCACCTCGGAACCTTAGAGCGTGGGGTTCTGGACTGCATGCGCGCCAGGCTCGCAGAGCCCGAACTGCTCAAGGAAGCCCTTAAGGCGTTCCACCTCGAATGGTCGAAACAGCGCAAGCATTGCCTGACCGAGCACACCGCCCTGAAACGCCGGCTGATGGAGATCGACGCCTCGACCACCAGGTTCGTGTCCGCCCTTGAGCGGGGAACCATGCCCGAGGCCCAAATCGTCGCCCGCCTGCAGGCACTGGAAACCGAGCGCGTCGGTGTGGCCGAGCGCGTGCGCCTGCTCGACGGGCAAACGAACGTCGTGGATCTGCACCCGACCGCCATGACCGCGTATTGCGCCAGCATGGATCGGCTGCACGCCGCCCTTGAAGCCAACCGCGACGATGCCGAGGCTCGGCAGGCATTCCGCACCCTGATCGACTCCATCGTGGTGCATAAGACCGAGGAACGCGCGCCGTACCAGTTCACCCCGTACCACCGGATGGAGGCCCTTATGGGCGCCGACCTGTTCCCGACGAGCCGTTCGGTGCCTGAAATCATTAGAGAAAACGGCGGGAAAACGAGGTCTATTATCGCCAAATCACCGAACCCTGAGTTGGCTGAAGCAAACCCGGATCTCCGCGGGAAGATCTACACCCTTGGCCGCTACCGGATGGCCGCGTGATGAACCGGCCGCCAGCCCTCGACCTGTTTTGCGGGGCGGGCGGCGTCAGCATGGGATTGTATCGGGCAGGCTTCGACGTGACCGGCGTCGATTTCAGACCGCAGCCGCATTATCCGTTCCGGTTCGTCCAGGCCGACGCCCTGCGCCCGCCGTTCCGGCTGACCGACTTTGCTTTCGTATGGGCGTCCCCGCCTTGCCAAGCCTACATCCGTGGCGGCTCGCAATCCTGTGACGGACGCCACCCAAAACTGATCGAGCCCATTCGTGAGATGCTCATGACCGCGGGCGTGCCGTTCGTGATCGAGAACGTGCCGGGCGCACCGCTGCGCGCGGACCTCGAGCTTTGCGGGACCATGTTCGGGTTAGGTGTTCGCCGTCATCGATGGTTCGAAGGCTCGCCGCCGCTCGCCCCTTGGGTGCCGGCAACATGCGATCATGGTCGTCCGATTACCGGCGTCTACGGCAACGCTCATGGCAAGGCCGGCGCCTGGCGAGGCATGTTGGCGAGCGATGCCGAAACATGGTCGCGCGAGATGGGCATCGATTGGATGACGCCGGCGGAACTTACGCAGGCGATCCCGCCAGCCTATTCGGAGTTCATCGGGAGACAGGTGATCCAATGAGCCGAGCTATACTTGCATCACCGAACCCTGAGTTGGCTGAAGCAAACCCGGATCTCCGCGGGAAGATCTACACGCTCGGCCGCTACCGAATGGCCGCGTGAGCGCAATCCCTTTCACGTGAAACGCGCGGCGGCGGCCCGGTGGATGCGTTCGCCGGATCGCGAGAGTGTTCGTCAGCGGCCGCAGCGCACAACGCACCAGCGGCCACGGCTGCGCGACTGGCGGCCGGCCTGGGCAAAAAGAAACGCCGCCCCGGGGGCAGGGCGGCGTCAAGCGGTCAGATGGTGGGAAACGTAACCTAAGCACCGGCAAGAGCCGGTGACGCGGCTACCATAACACAACGTTCCGGCCGACGCATTGCAGATCGCAATGCGCCGAACCGGAATTCCGCTATGTGCCGGGAAGGCGGCGCAGTGTGACGCAACCGCGCGCCGGGAGCAATCACCGAACCTGGATCGTCGTGCGCGGGCTATTCACCGTTGGCTGTGGCGGTGCCGGCGGCGGCGGATAGAGCGGCCGGCCGGCGAGTTCCCGGGCGAGAATGTCGTCGGCGGATCCGCGCAGCTCGTAGCGCGCGACGCACCCGGAGAGCAGCACGGCCAGCGCCACGATCGAGAGCGCCGCGGTGACGATGGCGATATAGAACACGCGCCGGTCGCTTCTCATCGGCTCGGCTCGGGCTCGGTCCGCTCGGCCAGCCCGACGATGGTGCCGGCGCCCTCGCGCTCGAGCTCGGCCGCGATCGGCTCGCGCACGTCCGTGTAGATCGTGCCGGCGCGATACAGAATCCCATAACGGCGGCGCGCGCCGCCGTTGAACTGATAGTCGCGCGTGACGTTGACGGTTTTCACAGCAGCGCCCTGGCCCTTGCCAGATCTTCGATGGTCGTGGCGCGCACAATGTGCGGATCTGCCGTGATGTCGCGCAGCCGCCGTTTTTCCGCAACGATGCGCGCCTTCTCGGCAGCGTCGCCGGCCTCGTCGGCGCGGATGTATGCGATGTCCAGCGCGATCAGCAGCGGCAACCGTTTCTGCCGCAGCACGTCACGGACAATCGCACGCGCCTTTTCCATGTCGTAGGTCACGCCGCCCTTGCCGTCACTGATCCAGGCATTGCGGAACGTGCGATCCGGCGGAATCATCTTGTCCTCGATAACGTGCGGATCGATGACGCCGGCCGGGATGGTTTGCCATGCGCGCTCGAGGGCTTCCTCCTCGGTGATGTCCTCGGGTTTCGGCGCGGTGTTAATCGCCGGCACAACGATTGCGATCACCCCATCCTCTTGGGTGTATGCGATGTACTTGGCCATGATGGTCACTGGTCCCCGAACGCGGCGGCGTCATAGGCGGTTGGGTCGACAAACCCCGCGCTGGAGCTGCCGCAATAGAGATTGAAACCACCAGGCGAGCGGCCAGCTATCGAGAGCGTTTCGCCGAAATTGTTTGGTGCCACCGAGCCGACCAGCGAATAGGAACCGACGAAATCGGTTCCGATGATCACGCCGAGCTGCCCAACAGCGATGTCGGTGATCGACGTGATGTTGTAGCTCTTTGCCAGCGTCGGCACGCCGCCGGCAACCGTTACCGACAGCCAGGCTTTTGAAGCACTCGAGTGCTTTAATCTGCCATCGGCCTCGAGCCGCATTCTTTCGACATTGCCGCCGCTCGCAAACTTGATCGCGCCAGTGGCATTGTCGGCCATGATCGTGACGCCGGTCGCACCGTTGCCATACATGAAAGCATCGCGCGGAGTCAGCGTGCCATAGGCGCCGATGGTCGAGCCGCGAATACCGAAATTGGCAATGCCGGCACCGGCACCAAGATCGTTGACGGCAGCAAAAACGGCATTGCCGGCTGCGTTCGAATTGGTGACCTGGATTCCGCTTTCCGCCGTCGAGCTGTTCGTAATGTTGAGCTGGCCTTTGCCCTCGACGCCGAAATTGTCGCGCAAGATCACGTTCGTTCCTGTCGCCGTATTGGACACGGCGCCGAGCGTGTTTCCGGTCAGGTTGTTGTTGTTGATCAGAACATCCGTCAGCGAGCCGGACAGCGCAATCCCGTAGCCCGCATTCCCGAGCGAGACGCCGGTCGGCCCGATTTCGTTTCCGGTAATCGTGATCTTGGAGCACGTGCCGCCGATGACGATACCGTTGCCGCCGTTGTTGGATGCGCGCAAACCGCCCTGGACTTGGAAATTCACCACGCCGGTCGTGAGCGCAATGCCATCCGATATGTTGTTGTAAGCCTGGCCGCCGATGATGGCGACGCCGTTGATGACGGTCGAACCGCCGCCATTGACGACGAGCCCCTTGCCGCTCGACGTATTGGAAAACCAGCTATCGACGAATGTCAGGTCGCAGATGACGCCATTGCCCGTCGGGCTCATGTTCACGCCGGCGCTGATGCAATTATCATAGAACGTCGACACACTCTTGAGCGTCGTGACGTTCTGACCGGTCCCCGGGTTGATATAGAGGCCGTTCTGGCAAAGCAGGAAATCGCAGCCATAGATCAGCGTTTGCCAACTTGCCGCCATCAGTACCGCGGCAAATCCCGGCACACCGGAACCGCTCGAGATAATGCAGTTTTCAATCCGCGCCCCGCCGCCAGGTCCGGCGAGCACAATGCCAATGCCGCCCGATGCGATGTTCTCGATGCGCGTATTGTAGACGCGCACGGAGGAAATGCTTTGCTGATTGATCGCGGCCTGAAACCCACTCCCTGGTGTGGCCGTCAGGCCGTCGATAAAGACATTGTCGATGACAACACCGAACGCACTACCGTCGACGTAGATCGCCGCGCCTTGCCCGGCCGGCGGCGCCGTTCGCGCCACGCCGGCGATGATGCCGATGTCCGAAATGCGGTTATTCCCAACGGCAGCATAGAGCACGTTCGCCGTTGCGTGCGTCGTGACGATGTGGGTCGTCGACGGGCTTTCGCCCCGAAGGTTCACCGCGTTGGTCAGCAGAATCTGCGCCGAGACATACCATCGGCCGCGCGGAAAATAGATCGTGCCGCCGGATGACAACGCCGCGACCGCGGCATTGATCGCGGCCGTGCAGTCGGTGCCGCCCGCTACGGCGCCGAAATCGAGAACACTGACAAAATCGCGCGCCTTGTTTTGCCAGGTGCGCGCAACCGCACCGGTGCCGGCGGCGAGGAAGGGCTCGAACGTGGAAGCATTACCGGGCCCCTTCGCGGTGTAATGATAGCCGGCCGTTCCATCCGGCAGCGTGCCGCCACTCTGCGCCAGGTAATTCCAGTTAGCGTTCGGCGGCCGCGAATTGATATTGCCCGCAACGGCAATATAGCTCGAGCCGAGATCCGCGACAGCGTCATTGATCTGGTATGGTGTCGCGCTGTTCCAATTGCCTTTCCAGATGATGCTCGGCGGGCCCGGGGCGCCGGTTGATCCGGGATCGCCCTTTGCCGCCATCAGGTCCCAATCGTCGGCATTAAGGTTCGGCTGTTGGTTGGTGTTCGCGGTCCTGCTGATATAGCTCGAGCCGAGATGCTGGACGCCGTCCGCTTGTTCGTAGGTTGGCGCCGCAGACCAGGCGCCGCGCCAGCGAATGCCGGCCGGCGGTGCCTGCTGCACCCATACGCCGTCGACCTTGTACCAAAGCTTCCACGGGCTCGCGTCGGTCTTGATCGCCCATTGCCCGTCCTCGCCCATGGCCGGATCTGGCGGATCGATCGAGGTGAAGAGGAAATTGCCCTGCTGATTGAGCTCCTCGAGCAGTTGCCTTACCTTCGACTGCGTCAGCGCAGGGTCGTAGCGCAGCCATGACATCTTGATGATCACATAGACCGCCGCCGCCGGCAGCGTGCCCTGCCATTGCGCCTCGAGCGTCAGATGCGTGTCGTCAACGATCGCGCCGATCAGGCCGACCTGGCCGCCGATGAACAGCCAATCACCGATTTCAACGGTCGGCACCCACAGTGTGCCGACGCCGGTCACGCTCACGCGATCCGGCTGGATCGTAACCGTGCCGGTTTCGTAAATGCCGCCGAGCGCCATGTCAGTTGATCCTTGCGAGCTCGCAGAGGCGAGTACCGCCCGCGCGCTGTTTCACCGTGTTCACGTTCACGCGCCATTTTGTCGTGTCGAGTATTTCCCAATAGGTCACGTTGGCAAACTCCGCGACCGCGGCACCCTCGAGCTCGAACGGCGCGCCGCCGGTGCTGACCTGGCGGATCTCACCGCTCGCCGGGTCATAGTGCACGTAGCTCCTCATCGCGCGAAACTCTGCGCGCACATGCGGCGCGCCAGCACATGCAGCTCGCCTGCAGTCGATCCCGAGCCCTTGCGTACATCGATCTGCACCGAAATGTTTTGCGAGCCGCCGGTCGCGGCGACATCCATGCCGATGGCGATCGGCATGATGTGATCCTGCGCCACACCGGCGAGCGGCGGGATATTGCAGTTCTGTTCAACGACGACCGTGCCATTGATCAGAAGGCGATAAAGTGCCACGCATCCGCCCGATGTCACCGCCGTCCACTGCAGCGTTCCGGTGACATAAACAAAAATGTTTTTTCCCGGCACGCCGCGCGCTGTGACGTTGGTCGACAGAACACCGAAATATCCAAACGAGTCGACGGTGACGTTATCGCCCGCCGATGCCGAGCCGAAATTGGTAACCGCGCCGTCCGCGATCTTGATGTTATCGACCACCAGGTTTGCGATGTTCGCCGCGTGCGCAATGATCTGGTTGGTGCCGACATGAATCGCCTGAATCGAGCCGGCAACGATCGCATTGGCGGTGATCGTGCCATCAGCGACCATATCGCCGCGCAATATGATCTTGGCGCCAGGTGAGCCGCCAGGCGGCGTCACCGTGCCGATCTGAAAGACCGGTACCGGCTCGCCACCACCGACGCCAGGCTGCGCCATGACAAACTTGTCGACCAGAATCGTGAATAATGACGTCGGCGTCGAGCCAGGCGTCGCGGTGCTGTAGAGTTTCAGCCCACTGGCATAGCCGTTGAGATCCGCGGTGACTTGCCAGGTTGCAGCGAGCGCGCCGTCGACCTTAGCGATCGCGTTTGTGTTGGTCGTGATGCTGGCGGTATTGTCGCCGATCGCGGCCAGCACCTCGGTTTCCGTTTTCGACACCGCGTAATCCGGGCCGGCATACACCTTCCATTCCTGCATGATCTTGGCAACCGACGTTTCCATATCGTTCGGTGTGCCGTTGACCGGACCGCCGTTGAATCGCGCCTCGATCTGGTCCGACGTTGCGGCGACCGCATAATCGGCGCCGGCAAATGCCTTGATGACCGACAGCGCCGACGCGACCGTTTGCCCGTCCTGCAGATCACTCTCGACGCCTTCAAACGTGCCTTTGAATCTCGCCTCGATCAGATTGGAGGTTTGCGCCGCGGCCCCGTCGGCGCCGGCGAATGTCAACCATTGCTCTGACACCATGGCGGCCGACACCAGGAGCTGCCAGGGATCCAACGGCGGTTCCATTCCGACATTGTCCGCGCTGCACCAGTACATCAGATCGTCGTGCCGCACCTGGTCGCCGTCGTGATATTCGGTGAACGGATCCCACGCACCGCGCCACACGAAACCAAACTGCGCGCTGACCTGTTCGCGCAAGCGAATCGTGTCCTCCTTGGATGCGTGGCGATCGAGATAGTTGTGCGCATCCTGCTCGGCGGCTTCGTTGGCGATGATCTGTTCAATGCGATCTATCTCCGCCATCGAGGCGCCGAGCTGATTGGCGACGTAATCCTTGAGGCCGGCCTCGAATGACGCGAGCGTGACGTCGCCCGGGATCGAGGTGAACGCCTGCGGCACGATATGCTGCGTGCCGCTGGTCACCGTGAGCCAGGCTGACCAAGGCGTATCGCGCACCGGCGTCGTATAAAGTTTATGCCGGTATTCGTAGAGCGTCGCCGCCTGGATCCCGTGCGAACACACCGCAGATCCTGACGAGGGAAAGTCCGCGGTGAACGGCAGCACCGCGGTGTCGGAAACTTTCCGGATCTCGAAATCGATCTGATCGACGCTCGGATCCATGATCGGCGTCCAGGCAAACGCAATGCCCGGTGTGACCAGGCCGCCGTCGCCGGGAATGTTGATGCCGGTCGCGGTCATGCCGGCCGCGATCATGGTGATGAAACCGGGGATTCCGCCGGCGCCGACGTCGGGCGGGAACAGCTCGCCGGCGGTCGTCCAGGAATAGACGCTGTTTGACGTGCGCTCGTATGTCAGCGTCACGACGTGGCGCGCGGCGTCGAGCTGCGCGCTGGTGACCATGATGGTCATGCTGCCGTGGCGCTGCGAATTGTAGCTGAGCCAATCGCCCGGTTGCACGCCGATCCATTTGGCCGGCAGCGTGACGGTGCCCTGGCCCTCCTGCAGCGTGCGACGCCGTTCGCTTTCCGCGATGCGCTGCGCCTGGCTGGAGCTGTACACTTGCGTCAGATCGAAATCGCGCGCGATGCGCTCGCCGATCGCGGCATCGCTCGCCGGATCGATGCGCGGCGGGAATGCCGCGCTCGCCCAGTATTGCATCGGGTCGGAAAAGGTCCCGTGCGCCGCGGTGACAATCTCGGTGCGGCTGCGATACTTGGTGAACGTGGCGCGCTCGCCGACGATCAGATCATCATCGGTGAAGGCGAGCGAGGCGACCGGGATCTGCGGCACGCCTGGCACCGGACCGAATTGCCCGCCGCGCTCGAGCGACCAGCCCGCGGTTGCACCGCGGATCGCACCGAGCACATCGGCGTTGCTGCGCGCGTCGCTCACCGCAATCGAGCAGCGATAACGCGGCTCGGCACCGCCGCCGGCGAGCGGGATCGCCTCGTCATTTATGTTCGCCGCGGCGTGATACATCGCCAGCAGCAAATTGACCGGCGAGATATTCATGCCGAGCAGACGTTGCCCGTTGACAGTTACACCGCGGCGGAAATTATATTCCTGCACCGCCGGGTTTGCGCTCGGCTCGTAGGTGTCGACCAGGCCCCACCGGTGCGGGCCGGATCCGCCGTTGGTGTCATCCTTGCGCGGGTCGTAGAGCACCAGCCCCTCGGTCTCGATGCCCAACTGCGGAACGCTGGTGAGCCCGAGCTCCTCGTCATAAACCTGCGTCACCGACAGATAGCAAACGCCGGCGCCGCGATGGTCGGCGGTCCAGCGGCCAGGCGGGTTGGAATGCGTGACCAGCTCGGTGTCGGCCGCCTGGTCATAGCGTCCGCGGAAATAGCGCAGGATCACCCGCGGATTGCCGGCCGAAACAAATTCAGGAACCGAATAGCCCGTTGTTCCGAGATCCGCCGGCAAGGTGCAATTCTTGCCGTTGTAGCGCAGCCAGGTCAGCTTGCCGTGCTGCCCGTCACCGATGACGAACACACACTGCAGGAACATGTTTTCGAACGGCGCCGCACCGTAGACGTTGGTGTAGACGTGATGCCCGCCGGTTGCGCCCGGGCCCATGCGCGCCGAGCGCGCCAGGCCCGCCCCGTATTGCACCGACAGCGAGGTGCCGCCCCGTTCCGATGCAGTGCCATCCGCCGGCTGGTTGCCCTTGCTCAGCACCGAGGCGGCGACCGAGATGCCGGCCGAGATCACGCCGGTGACGATCGCGCCGCCGACCGCGCTGGCGATCGCCGCGCTCACACCGGTTCCGGCAATCACCGCGGTGAGGCCGATCGCCGCCGAGATCGGCTCGCCATGCGCCGGCGTGCAGGCGACCGTTAAGCACGTCGAGGCGAGCAGCGCCGCGGCCAGGCGTTTCATGGCACCTTGAACGCGCGCGACAGCGCCGAGCGCGGCAAGCGCACCGTGCCGGTCTGGCCCTTGCCGATCAGCTCGAGCCCGACGCACACAACGCCGCCGCCGATGATCGCGCCAGGATAGTCGGCGATCCCGACGTCGCCGCGGCCGCAGAATGCCGGATGGATCTCCTCGAGCTCGGCCGCCATCAGCTCGGCCAGGTTGCCGTGACCGCGCGAGCGCAATGCCGCGCGCGCCGTGGCGGCGTCGTCATAGACCAGGCGGAACCGATCCGGCAGCTCGTCGATCATGGCCTCGATCGCGTCGCGCAACAGCGTGGCGCAATCCGAGATCCCATAGGCGAACGGTTGCGCGTCGTGCCACGCGAGCACCTCGACGAGCCGTTCGAACCAATCTTCGCGGCGCATCAATGCGGCCCCGCCAGGAACGTCGCCGAGGTGCCGTCCTCTTTGCGGCCGTAGGGGATCTGTTGCGTCGCGGTGATTGCCGCATGCTCGAAAAACCGATCGGCCGGGTCGATCAGCTTCTGATCGGAATCCGAGCGCATGCGGTAGCCGAGCCGCGCGTGATCGAGCGACATCGGTTCGAGGTGCGCCACCAGGACATAGTCGCCGCCGATCGTCTGCTCATGGGTGATCAGATCGATGTAACCCTGCCACCATTGAATGACCGTCACGACGTTGCCGGTGATCGGGTCGAACCAGCACAGCGACAGATGCGCCGGCCGGTTTTTGTATTGGTAGGCGTCGATCGTCGCGAGCAGATCCGGCGAGAGCTCGGTCTCGGGCACCGCGCGCAGCCGCACCGTCATCGGCGAGGCCGAGAGATCGGTGCCGAGATTGAACTGCGACAGCTCGATCAGCGAGCCGGCGCCGACGTACGGGATGCTGTTGACGGTCAGTGTGCCGTAACCGTTCCAGAAACCGAACAGCCCCTCGGGCAGATCGAACAGCAGCAGCAGCGTGTTCGCATAGGCGCCCCTGGCGATCTGCGCCAGGATCGTCGGATCAATGTCGCGCATGTTACACCAGCGTCTGGATCGCTTCGAACGTCACCGGCTCGACCACACCGCGTTCGCCCTGCCAGGATCCAGGCTTCGGGCGCATCAGGCACCAGGCTTTCACCAGCGTGCCGACCGCCGGCACGGCGCCGCCGGTGCGCTGCCACGGGCCGACCGTGAACGGGCCGGCGACGCCGCCGGTCGTTCCGGTGATCGGCTCAAGCGCCTTCACCAGCGCGCGCCCGCCGAGCCAGGGGAATGACACATAGTCGCCGACGCTGATCTTGTAGGACGCCGGCAAGTTTCCGAGCGTGATCGTATCGCCGGCGACCGCGGTGACGTTGCACGTGCCATCGAACGCACCGCCGCCGGCGCGCGTGAGCGACAGCACACCGGGCCCGTAGGCGAGCGGCCAGCACCGGCGCGGATCCCGCCCCATGAACGATTGCCGGCCGCCGCGCAGCGACAGGTACCAGGCGTGCCATTTGCCGTATTCGGTTTCGTTCAGCGGCTTGGTCGTCACCGCCAGTTCCCACAGGCTTCCGCCAATGCGTTCCTGGAACGTGATGGCGCCGGCCGCGGTGCGGCTCATCTCGCCGAGCGTCGTGTAATCGAACCGGCAGCGCGGCGCGACGATGTCGGCGTCGGGAAAATCGCGGGGATACGTGATCATGTCAGATTGTTACCGTCACGTGATCAGCACCCGCGGCAGATCGGCGGCGGTGCAGGCGGGTAGGGCGGCAACCGATCGACCTGACTCTCCCTCGACCCGAAACCTCGGATTCCAGCCCATCAACAGCGAGATCAGCATGATCAGCACAATGATCGCGACGATGGCCCACAACAGTTTCGGAATCGGGTGCGGCAAGGGAAAGCCAAAAGCCGCCGCGGCATAAATGATCACGTAGACGATGATCGATGCGACCACCGCATACAGCAGGATATACAGCAGCCCGATCAGCAGGGACTCAAGCATGGCATCCTCCTATGCGAACGCCGATCGGCGCCGCAGCTCGGTGGTTGCGTGCGCCACGTCCGCGACAAAGCGGCGATCGCGCGCCGCGAGCATCTGTTGCATCAGGCCGATCGTCTGCGGATCCGCCGAGCCCTGCACGATCACGCTCGTCGTCGGCCCGACGACGTTGATACCGCGGCCGCCGGCGTTGATCCCGTTCGGAACGATCATGCCGGATCGCTTCGGCATGAACAGCTCGGGCCCGCGCTCGCCCACCATGTAGGCACCGCCGGCGTTCACCGGACCGCCGGCCATGCGCGCGCCGACCGCCTTGATCCCGAGCAGATTGGTGAAGATCGAACCGCCGCCGCCGGCGGGAGCGGCGAACATGATGTCGAACAATTTGTCGAACGCTTTCGAGGCGAGCCGATTGCCGATGTTCTTGAGCACCTCGTCGAATTTCTTGCCCTCGAGCACCAGCCCCTTCATTGCGTCCGACATGATCGAGCCGAGCTCGCGCGAGGCCGACATCATTTCCGACCAGGCGGCTTGACGCTCGACCAGCTTCTGCTTGATCTCGCCGCCGAGCGCCGCCTGCTTGCGCATTTCCTCGGTGATCGCGGTCTCGGCATCGAGGCCGGCGCGCTTGGCCGCCTCCTGCAACAGCGTGATCTGGCGCGCTTCCTCCTGCTTGGCGGTCGTCTGCCCGACCAGGCCGAGCTCGGTCTCGGCCAGCGCATTGATCTTGCGCAGCGCCTCGACCTGTTTCTCGAGCGCGTCCTTCTCGCCGGTGCCGCCTTCCTTGGGAAAGACAACGCCGCTCGGCTTGTTCACCGTGATGCGCAGCGGCCCCTCGGCTTCCTTGCGCGCCTCGCGCACCAGGTCGAGCGTGTGGCGGATCCGCTCGAGCCCCTTTTGCCCCTGTTCCTCCAGCGGCCCGGTTCTCATGACGCCGGCGAGCGCGGCGACGATCGGCTCGACGGTCGAGAGGATCGTCTCGAGCACCGGCAGCACGTAGACCGTGAGCGAGCTGCCCCAGGCTTTCATTTCGGCACTGATGCGCGCTGCCAGCTTGGCGATCGCGTCCATGTGCTGCAGCGAGCGCGCCAGGTTCTCGTCGACCTTGGCGGCGTCTTTCATCTCGCGGAATTTGTCGACGCCTTCACCGAGCACCTTCACCCAGTCTTTCGTCAGGCCGAATTTTTCGGCGATCCTGACCTTTTCGAATTCGGATCCGGCTTTGCCCATCAATGTCGCGGCGAGCTCGAGCCCCTTGTTGGCATCGCTCACCAGGCCGTTGCGTTCCTTGTATTTGAGATTGTTCGCGTCGAGGAATTTCGAGAGATCGGTCTCGCCGCGATTGATGTCGTTCATTTTGGCGCCGACCGCCTCGAGGCCCGCGCTGATGGCATCGGCCCCTAATCCGCTCGACATGCCGGCGAACGCAACGCGCTGGAACTGTTCGGCGGTCAAACCGGTGAGCCGCAAAACATCGTTGAGCTTTTGCATCTCGTCGACGACACGCTTGATCTCGTCGACCGCCGAGCTCATCGCCTTGGTGATGGCGGCGGCAAGCAGATTGCCGGCGGCGACGCCGAACGTGATGCCCGAGGTTTTTTGCTCGATCTGCTTGAGCTCGCGTTCGGCGAGCAGGCCGGCCTGTTTGAGCTGCCGTTCGAACCGGTCGAGCCGCGCCTCGACGGCAACGATTAACTTTGGTTCGTCTGCCATTGTCCGACCAGCTCGTCGTACCGCTCGACCGTCATGCGTGGAGCTTCAGGTTCGGCGGCGCCATGACAGCGGCGCCATCCGTCAACGGCGGCCGCGAATTCCCAGAGGGAACACTGGTCGACGTCGCGAACCGTCCATCCCATGGCGGCGCCGGCGCCGATGTAGACGGAGAACCTGGTTCGGCCGTGGGCGTCTCCGTCGCCGCCCCGATCGCTTTTCCCACCGCGTCCGCGGGATCGCCGAACAGCGCGCACAACAGCACCTCGCGCGCCGCGACGACATTTTCGAGAAACGCGGTCGGCGTGACGTATTTCGCGGTCAGGCCGAGCGCCATCACCGGCGCCGCACCGCCGCCGATCAGGCCGAGCCGCAACACCTCGACGATGTCGTCGACGCGCCAGGATCCGCTCGCGAGGCGCGAGTAGATCTCGAACGCGCCGGCCTCGCGCTTGGCCTCGAGCTCGCGCAGTTCGCCGATGCGCAGGCGAAAGCGGTGCTCGCCGTCACCCCATGCGCGGGTAATGGATCCGTCCGAGCTCATGCGGCCCGCCGCATCCGGGTATCAGGTGCACCGCCGCCAGGCGCCGCCGTCTGCGTCAGCACGCCGGCGGTCCAGGTCACGACACCATCGGATTGCATCTCGACCGCCACGCCGACCTTTTCGCCGAGCGCCGCGGTGACGTTGAACGTGGTCAGGATGAACTTGCCGGTCCAAACGCCACCGTTCGGCGCCGGCGTGACGAGCTCGACCTTCACATTGCGCGAGCCGTTGTAGATGTAGAAATCCCACCAATCCGGGAAGAACTCCGCGGCCAGGATGCCCTCGCCGGTGATCGCCGCCGACGTCGCGGTGACGGCGCGCTCGGTCGCCGCCGCCATGTCGGGATCGTCGCAATCCGGCACCTGGACCTCGTTCACCTCCTTGGTGAAGTTGATCCCCTGGGTCGTGAGCCCGCACGGTTTGGAAAACACCTCGGTCGGCGTCGCACCGTCGCCGATCGTGATGATGAAATCTTTATAGGGAATGGTGATCGGCGCGGCCATGGCTGCGGTCCTTTCAGGTTAAAGGTTCGGTTTGTGCGCGCACCGTGACGGCGGCGTGCGCCGTGATGCCGTCCGGGTCGCGCAGATACCGGACGGTTTCGATCGAGAGGATGACCAGGCGTTGCCCCTCATCGAGTGTGAGCTCGGCAAAGTGCAGCGCCTTGGCGACCGCGGCGCCAAGCCGCTTGGCGGCGACGGTGTCGGGCCCCGCGGCCCATCCGTCGATCTGCAGCGTGATGTCGGCGCCCTGCGAGCAGTCGGCCGCCTCGGGCAGCACGTCGAACGGCCCGAACGACAAATATGGCTTGACCGCGCCGGCCGGCACCGCGTCATAGATTCGGCCGGCCACGTCGGTGACGTCGGTCGACAGCTTGGCGCGGATCGCCTTCTGCACCGGCAGCGAGGCGTCAATCACGCCAATTCACCTGGAGCGCGACCTTGATCGTCGCCTTGATCGCGGTGCGGATCTGGCGCTTTTTGCTGCGATAGCTGACCCAGAAAAACGGTTGCGCCGGTTGCTTCGCCGTCCCGAACTCTTGCGCGTTGGCATAGTCGTAGCCGCCGACCGTCGTGGCGGCGCCGCCGGCTTTCACCAGCGCGCGCATTTCGTTGCGGCCAGGCTCGACGCGGATCGAGTCGCGCAGCGTGCCGCCGCCTTCCTCGACCGGAACCTTGAAGATCATCGCGCGGCGCAGCACCTCGGCCTGGTTGAATACCTGCGCGCGCACCGGCGCTTTCATCTGCGCCGGCAACAGCGCCAGGATTGCCTGCAGCCGTTTCACCGATTGGTTGGTCGCCATCACACCGCGACTCCGGCTTCCGCCATCATGTCGATCCACTTGCCGTGTGCGACATTGCCTTCGTTCGGATCGACCGCGGTGCGGATGTTGTATGCGGTGCCGGTGCGCACATTGGTCGCCTTCCAATCGGTGCGGATCTGGACGGTGTCGGGCGATTTGCGCACGCGGATGACGACGGGTTGCCGGCCGGCCAGGCGTGCCGCCTCGATGGATTCCCCGCCGAGCCGCGGCGTGATGTTCGCCGCCACGGTGAACATGTCCTGCCAGCCGGTCGATACGTTGCCGTATTCGTCCGACACCGCGTCAGGGCGCGAGAATTTTGCCCGATCGCGCAGCTCGCCGGCGCCTTCCGCAATCAATGCCATCGCTAAACCCGCGGCATCCAATCGGTCGCGTCCAGCTCGAGATCCGGCATCGCGAACGGCTGATCCGGCGCCAGGATCTCGCGGTGTTCGTACAGGTGCGCGGTCAGCCGCATGATGCGATCGACCATGCGCGGCGGAACGGCAGCGGCGGTTGCGAATCCGGCGGTGCATGTCACCACCAGGCCGGCGACGTAATTGCCGACCAGGTATTGCGGCTTTGCGCCGTGAATGGCTTCGGTCTCGATCACGTAGCTGGCCGAGACGTCGCCGCCGGCGGCAGCGGTGAACGACAGCACCGGCGTGTAAGGGATGCGCGCGCGGCCGTTGCAGAATTCGCTCGCCGCCGGCTTCCAAACGTAGGTCGTCGGATTGATCAGCACGTCATTGCGCTGCTCGAGCCCGCCGATTGCGCGGCCGATCGCGTCGGTGATGAACGGATCATCGGTGCTGTGATCGACGCGCGCGTGCACCTTGGCGGTCGCCAGCATGGCGGCCGGCAACACGGTCCAATTCGCCGCGACGCCGGTGATCATGCCGCGGTCGCCTCGAGCATGAATTCGCGCTGTTGCCCGTCGGTGAGCACGACCACCAGCACGGGACCGTCAAGCACGATGTCCTTGATGCCGACACCGGGCAGGCCCGTCGGCCCAGGCGGCCCGCGATCGCCGCGGTCGCCCTTGCCGCCGCGCTCGCCCTTGTCGCCCTTCATGCCCTTGGCGGAGAGCATCCATCCGTCACCCGGCAGCGGCCCGGGATCGTCGCGCAGCGCGC
>Ga0193738_1000517_pt1 | contig 19335 bp, 19 predicted proteins | sample L2a1metaG_FD_144927 | JGI IMG/M metagenome (GOLD analysis project Ga0193738, IMG submission 144927) | Soil microbial communities from a riparian zone of the East river system, Colorado, United States - L2a1 | ecosystem: Environmental > Terrestrial > Soil > Riparian zone | place: USA: East River...
TGCTGAGCTTGTTCCCACGAAATTGTTTTTTGTTGTAGTACAAGATTGCTCTTGAGTCCTTCCTGGATGTAAGCATCCAGCACAGTCTGTGCATTCAGCATCGATGACATCGTAACCATCGGAATGATTATGACGAATATTCGAAGGAGAGATTTGAGGCCCCGACTATGTCGGGATAGGGTCTTAGTTTTCATTGAACAGAAAATTTACACTGTTAAGTCGTATGGCAAAAATTTTTATTGTTTCAAATTCTGATGCATGCGCTCCAAAATCTCGATAATAATAGACCCTGCTTTGGCGGTGAGATTCTCCTGGTTAGCTTCACTGATCACGGTACAACGTCCACGGATCTCAAGTGAACAAATCCCATGAACCATCGACCAGCAGGTAAATGACAAAACTTCAGGATCCATACCGGCGAAATAACCCCGATGAATACATTCCGTGACCGTCCCGATCAAAGCACCAAAAGCTTTGTTCCCTTCTTCCCACTTTTCGTCGTCTTTGGTCAGAGCATTCATAGGCGAACGGCTAATGAACATCAGGTCATAAAATTCGCGGTTTTCGAGGGCAAAAGCGATATATGCCTTACAGATTGCCTTCAGCCGTTCAAACGGGTCCGTCACATTTTGAAGCGCTCGCAGGTATTGGTTCAGCAAGACAAAACCTTCCTGGTGGAGGGCGTAAAATATGTCATCCTTGTCCTTAAAATACAAGTATATCGTAGTCGGGGAATACTCGATTTTTTCGGCAATGTTCCGGATGGACGTATCCTCGAAGCCGCGTTCGATAAACAATGCTTTCGCAGCTTCCAGGATCTTACCCCGCAATTCCTCTTTTTGTCGCTCTTTCCGGTTGGCTATAGTCATTTTCCCAATTTCTAATTTACTTAACGGTGTTAAGTTAAATAGAGTTTCGGCAGTTTCCTACTTTCTTCTTAAAATGTTGTGGAGAGGTGTTCTCTGGAAGGGCTTAGACCAAAAAGCGCATCCGATTTAGCGTGACGACCATCGACAGCCAGCGAAAAGCCCTAAATTTATTTGTATCGTCGCTCATGTGACTATTGGCCTTCATCCCGCAATCTATATTTACGGTAAACTCAGCAGGCATGATTATCCTTTATCTTGTGATGGCTTATTTAATATTGGGCCTGGTATTCTCTGTGGTATTTGTTACCCGCCTTATTGCCCGTGTCGACGAATCAGCGGCAGCATCTCCCTGGACATTCCGACTTATTATTCTCCCAGGTTGCATTGTCTTTTGGCCACTACTCCTTAATCGATATTTGAAGGCGCGCAGTGAATCATCCAATGATTAAGCCACTCCGGAAATATCATTACTTGATCTGGTGGCTTTTGGCCATACTTCTTCCCATTGCATTTGTAGCGGCTATTGCTTTAAGACCTCCACTCCCCATGACCAAAAATGCTGGTGAACGTGCGTTCACGGCGAACATTGCTCCAGGCACTGATTCAACATTCGTTGTCACCATTACAGTCGGGAGGCCAATCAATGTACCATCATGTGTGGCGATCTTGTCGTTGCCCCAAAAGGAAATCGTTCTTGGCATACTCAATCGTCAAGGTCGCTACAGCTTCATTGTGCCATCTTTTGATGATGCTGGTACCCTGAATTTGGTCGACGCCATACATCAAAAAACAATTGCGAACATACCCCTATCGAAAAGTAACAACGCGCAATGAGTGCCTCCTATCAACCGGTCCTTTGGAATCGTCAGAAGAAAATTTACGACAGAATCATTGCTCTGTTCGTCCTGTTATATCTGTCCCTCTTTATTTCGTTAACGTCATTTATAAATCCGGAAGTGACGCAGGAAACTTTAATTATCCGGTCTACAGCCACGCTAGCTCTCCTCATGCTGCACATTATTCTCATGATCGGGCCCCTGGCGAGACTCAATACAGCATTTCTTCCTTTGTTATACAATCGCAGGCACCTCGGGGTAACAATGTTCTTTGTTGCAGCTGTGCATGGAACCTTTTCAATTATTCAGTTTCATGCCCTTGGAAACATTAATCCAATTCTGTCTTTATTTCTTTCCAATACACACTACGAGTCTCTAAGCAAATTTCCATTCGAGATCTTCGGATTTTTTGCGTTGATAATTCTTTTCCTCATGGCGATCACAAGCCACGACTTCTGGCTTCATAATCTCGGACCTCGGACCTGGAAGACGCTACACATGATGGTTTACGCCGCCTATGGACTGATCATTTTTCATGTTATGCTCGGTGTTATTCAGTACGAAACGTCACCTGTATTGACGTTCTTAATAGGCGCAGGGATGATTACGATCATCACCCTGCACATAGTCGCCGGATACCGTGAGCATAAACGCGACGTTTTGGAGCAATCAAAAAATCTGGAAGGATTTCAAAAAGCTTGTGCAGTAAGTGTCATCCCGGAAAATCGCGCGAAGGTCATGACCTTCGGAAGCGAGCGTATAGCAATCTTTAAGTATAACAATAAGATCTCTGCGATATCAAATGTTTGCAAGCACCAGAACGGACCCCTAGGTGAAGGCAAAATTATCGATGGATGCATAACCTGTCCGTGGCATGGCTATCAATATTTTCCGCACAACGGTAGCTCTCCACCGCCATTCAAGGAAAGGGTCGCAACCTTCGATGTGAAAATCGTCGATGGAGAAGTTTGGATCAACCCTGTTGGATATCCTGAGGGTACGGAATGTAAACCAGCAGTGTGTAGTTAGTTAGTGGTAAGTAGTAAGTAGTGAGTAGTAAGTGGTGAGTAGTAAGTGGTGAGTAGTAAGTTGTAAGTAGTAAGTAGTAAGTAGTAAGTAGAAAATGGTAAGTGGTAAGTGGTAAGTGGTAAGTAGTTAGGACTGAACAATGAATAATGAGCAATGAAGAATGAGGAATGAGGAATGAAGAATTATAAAAATACATAACCGTCTTATGGAAAAGGATGAATTCTATGTTGGTTATCTACCTGAGGCGCCGAGGGAAACTGCTTCTTTTGTGAAGAAAATAATTGTCGTAGCTGGGTTGGGGATATGTGTTGTGGCCCTCATTTTGGCGTGGAGCCAGAATAAATTCTCCTCGTCGTTTTTTGACTATGGGATTAACTCAACCATCGAAGGCTACTATTTTGAGAAACCCGTGCCGCATATTGCCGTGCCTCTGGGAATCACCAGCACAGGTAAAGAACTTTTTCAAAATGTATTGTTGGTTGGATTTGGAAAAGCTGGTGCAATGGACGTGATGATGAAACTGAAAAATCAAAAAGGTAAATCATTCGAAGGTGCAAAAATAGAACTGACAGGATTTATGATATATGGAAATGGAAAGTCACTGCTTCAAATAACTGAGGAGGATAACTCAAACATTGCATTTCTCACAGGAGTGACTGCACCGTTTCAGTCACTCGACAGCATTGGTATCACAACTTTAGAAGGCGAAATAGTGGATCCTAAGTGTTATTTTGGAGTTATGAAACCCGGCGAAGGTAAAGCTCACCGTTCGTGCGCCATAAGATGCGTCGATGGTGGAATACCTCCGGTGTTTCATGCAAGCGACAGGGATGAATATTTCCTTATTGTTAATGAAAAATGGCAACCAGTAAACAAGGAAGTTCTTCGGCTTATTGGGGATCAGATATCGATCACAGGTAAAGAAATTGTTTGGAACGACTGGAGAGTCTTGAAAGTCAATACAAATGATCTGGCTGCGATGACTTCAAATAAGAAAATAATAGAACAGCTAATGGCATTCGAATCGGGAATGACGATATGTGCCGGTCAGTAGCAGTACCAGAGGAAGTTAGTGCGAGGTGTCGCGAAGGAACATGCGACCCCGGCCTGAAGGCTGCCTGAAGGCCGGGGCAATTGATAGGAATCGTCGAGATCTGTGTGAGAAATAGCAGGCAGGACAAAAGGACACAAACTAGTTGGATACAAAGTTGTAGAATACAAAAAACATTAAAGGACAAAACATGAAAACAGTACTCATCACCGGCGCTTCGGGAAACCTGGGAAAAGCGTGTGTAGAAAAATTTATTGCTGCTGGATATAATGTTATTGCGACGGTGACTCCAGGAAAAACGCTGGGGTTTGAAGTAAAGGGAAATGTTCAAACTTATGATGCGGATCTTTCTGACGAAAAAGGGGTCGAGACTGTTCTCAATCAGATCATCTCTAAAAACAAAAGCATCGACGCAGCCTTACTGCTTGTTGGTGGATATACATCAGGTGGACTAGCCGAAACTGACGGTACGGTTTTGAAAAAAATGTTCTCGCTCAATTTCGACACCGCTTATTTCGTTGCCCGCCCACTCTTTCAACAAATGATCAAACAAGCGTCGGGCGGACGTATAATTTTTGTAGGAGCGCGCCCAGCCTTGCGACCGAAAGATGCGAACAAGTCCCTGGGATATGCATTGTCAAAATCACTGATCTTTAAGCTGGCGGAATCATTGAATGCTGCAGGTTCAGACAAATATGTAACCGCATCGGTAGTTGTTCCAAGTACAATTGACACACCAGTAAACCGTCAGGCTATGCCTAACGCGGATTTCAATGCATGGGTGAAGGCGGAGGATATCGCTGCTGCGATGGCACTGTTGTGTTCAAGCGAAACAACGGCATGGCGCGATGCAGTAGTCAAGATTTATAACCGCTCTTAGGTAGAGGAAATAGGGTATAGGGTATAAGGTATATGGGAATAAGTTATAGGAAATCAACAACGTGCCGTTAAGGAAGGCGCCCCAAAAGGTTAAAAGTGTATACAGTAGAATTTACACGAATAGTGTGTGGGTGCGGGTGAACGCCGAATGTCCAATGTCCAACTCCCAATGTCAATAGGAATGCCCTCAGTTCGGAATTGGAAATTGGAAATTGGAAATTCGACATTAATGAGCTTACCTTATACCCTATACCTCCTCAACAAACTCATTCACTCCTAAGTGAATCCACCGGATTAGCTCTGGCGGCTCGAAATGCCTGGTAACTTATAGTCAATGACACAATTATTAAAACGAGTGCGAGGCTAAGCACATAACTAAAAATATCTATGTTGGTCCGGTAGATAAAATTCGTTAACCATTGGTTCATAAAGTAGTATGATATCGGAACCGCGATGACAAATCCAACTACGATCAATAGGGCGAAGTCGCGATATATCAACCCAAGAATATTGCGCATATTGGCGCCGAGTACTTTTCTAACACCTATTTCCTTCACTTTACGCTGAACGGTGAATAATACCAATCCATATACACCCAGGCAGGAGATGAGAATCGCAGTCGCGGTAAAGGTTTGAATAATCGTACCAAAGTTCCTGTAGTTTGCGTATTGAATGGATATTTGCTCATCAAGGAACGAATACTCAAAAGCTTTCTCCGGAAAGATCTTATTCCAATCGGCCTCAAGGCGATCGATCACCGCGTCAACGTCTGTATTCTCAAATTTTATTGACAACGTGCTAAATTGATCCTGGTCCAATTCAAGAATAAGGGCCGACATCGGCGTTGCCAAAGAAGCAAAATTGAAATCCTTTACCACACCGATCACTTTTCCTTTCTTTCCTTCTTTTGTTATCGTCTTCCCAATAGCTGATTCGGGAGATCCCCAGTTGAATTCCCGGATAGCAGTTTCATTGACGATGTAAGCTTCTGCCTCATCCGTCTGATACTCGCGACTGAAGGAACGACCAGATATGAGGTCCATACCGAATGCTTTCATAAAGTCGTAATCCACGGACATATTTGCTATGAAGAGGTTGTCTTCTTGCGTAAATCCTTCGGGAATCGTACCACGGAATGTCACGCCAAGGCCCGGAGGATTTGATGAAAGGGAAGTATTAGTAACACCTGTTTGTGCTTCAACACTATTTCGGAATGTCTGCAGTCGTGAGCGCAGTGTAGAATCGGTTTGACTAAATATCCCATTTAAGTTTTGGCTGTATAACGGCACGTTGATCACTTTTTCTTTTTCGAACCCCAGTGGTCGGTTCTCAAGAAAATCAAGCTGACGTATAATCAACAACGACCCCGCTAACAGCATGCAGGCGATCGTCAATTGAAATACTACCAATGCTTTGCGTAGAAATTGATCACCACCGACGGAATGGCCGCTACCTTTCAACGCGTGTACCGACTCAAACTGAGTAATGAAGTAGGAAGGGTAACCTCCAGCCATCGCCGTGATAACGGCCAACAAGGCAACAGAGCCCGCGAGAAGTTTTGCGTCAACCGCGTCGCTAAATGTCAGATGCTTGTCCGTGAGAAGATTCAGTAGTGGCAGCAAAAAATTAAACATCGCGTAGGCGATGATCATTGACACAAGGCAAAACAAGAAGCTTTCGGACATGAACTGAAAGATCAACTGATAACGCATCGATCCGAGAATCTTCCTGATCCCAATCTCTTTAATGCGTGTGAGAGACTGAGCAGTACTAAGGTTTACATAATTTATACATGCGATGATCAGCGTGAGTATGCCAACGCCAATAAAGATATAGAGGTTCGACCAGGTATTTGTGGCCCTTGGTTCAATCAATAAAGTGCTGCGCAGGTGAATGTCCAATACAGGCATGAGCGTGAAAACCTGCCCAACAAGTAATTGGGGTTTCGCGTATTTCTTTAAGAACTCATCCATGTTATTATCGACTTCTTTCGGGTCTGCACCTGGCTTCATCAACACATAAGTAAAAGAATGGCTTATAATAAAATTGATGGCGAGATTTTCCTTGAGGACCTGAGCGGTCCGCGCGGTCTCCATATCAAACATATTATCATACGACACCATCATATTAAATCGAATGTGCGAGCTTTCAGGAAAGTTTTTCGCAACGCCAACCACCTTGAATTGGTTTTTACCACCGAAGGTCAGCGAATTTCCGATTGGGTCTTCATCGCCAAAATATTTCTGGGCCATCTCTTCATTAATGATCAGGGTGAATTTGTCTCTCAGCGGATGTTTTGGATTGCCCTTAACAAATTCGAAAGTAAACATCTTTGCTATTGATGAGTCTGCGAACATTACATCCGTTTCCTCAAAAGACTCTTCGCTATCAGGACGTGTGATGCTCACATTCCGGACATAAATTCTTCCCGCCTCTTCAACACCCGGAAAGTGCTCCTTTAGTAGTGGCGCAATTGGCGGCGGTGTAGCCGCAAGGTGCATTCCGTTTGGAGCGGCATAGCTGAACCTATAAAGCCGATCTGCTTTTTCTTGAAAGCGATCGTAGCCAAGTTCGCTACGAACATAGGTGATGATCAAAAGTGCGAGGGCCAATCCACATGCCAGTCCGATAAAGTTGATGAGAGAGTAAGCTTTATGTTTAATGATATTCCGATAGGCGGTCTTAAAAAAGTTTTTCAGCATACTCTGTCAAAGTTTATCACCCGTCTTGGGCTACTTTAAAATTCCAACAACATTTGGCCGTCAGGACCACGTACGTAAATCCTTTCGAATGGGTTCCGTTACGTGTTGGAGTGGAAATTAAACCTGAAGATAGGAAGGACTTTCATTTAGTCATCAATTTCGAGATAGTAAAAATTGATTTTATCCGTACTGCAAAAGTTGAGTATCCTTCGGCGTAAGTAGAAACTCAATAATACTTGCTGTGAGTATTATTGCACCCCGGAACGAACCGGGGTGCATTTGGTTTGTCATTTGGTTCCTTTGAACTTACCGACTAGATACCTTGTGCAAGCAATGCATCAAGGCGTTCGTGTGAGTCAAGCACTCCTCTTTCCATTCCTGACTTTATCATCCCATCACGGTCAGCAACGGATTGAAAAACGGATTGTCCAATTACTTTCGTCCTGTTACCAGGAAGGGCTTCAAACCTCGCTGTGTCTAATGTGACATGGCCTTTCTCCGGCATCCCTTCAAACTCAAACGTCTGGATAATACGCTCAGGTTTTTCAACCTCATGGATCACACCTCTGAACCCAAACTCATTTCCCTTTGCGTCTGAATGAATATAGCGGTAGGATCCTCCCGACTTTGTTGACATTTTGTCAATCTTCATAGTAAGGTCTTTCGGCCCCATCCATTTTATTAACAGTTTTGGATCGGTATAGGCTTTGAACACAAGTTCTCGGGGTGCGTCGAATTCCCTAATGATAAACAATTCCTGCTTTCCAGGTTCGGCGATGATTGTGGTCTTTTTCATAGCTATTTTCTTTTAGTTGTTTTTTTGTTTCTCTTAAAGTCTATTAACAAACTGTCCAGTTTATTGAAACGATGTTCGCATGATTGTCGCAATGGTTCCAACCAATCCGACACCTCATTGAGCCTTTCAAGCCTCGCTTCACAAAGGCGTTCCCTACCCTGTGAGTGAATCACGATAAGTCCGCATTCCGTGAGGATTTTAACGTGCTTCGCTATTGCCTGGCGGCTGATGTTAAATTTTTCAGTTACTCCATTTAGCGTAATCGAATTATCAGCGATCAAACTGATAATCGCCCGTCTTGTTGGATCTGAGATTGCTTGAAAAACGTCTCTTCTCATGGTTTCCCTTAATGAGCAACCAACTGGTTGCTAATATATAGGCAACTGAACGGTTGCGCAAGACATTTCGCAAAAATCTTAAATAGATGTGTGTTTTTAGCCGGATTAGGGGTTTGCCCTCATCATGAAGAAGCCGCGCTGTTTCTTTTCAAGTCGTTCTGTGGCATAACGAAGCATGGTGCGTGGCATCACCGCTGCATATTCATCCAAAAAATCAATAAGTCTTTTTTTATCTTTCTTGCCCGCTTCCCGGATCCAACTTCCGACCGCCTTGTGAATCAAGTCATGCTTATCTCCTACCAACATCTCGGCAATTTTAAATGTATCGCCTACATCACCGTATCTGATGAAATAGCTTGTGCTCACCATCGCGGTCCTGCGTTCCCAAATGTTCTTTGATTTGGCAAGATTATATAAGATTGTTCTGGGTTTGTCAATCAAGTAGCTGCCTACAACGTAGCCGGCGCTTCTGTCGATTAAATCCCAATTATCGATGCGGTCATGGCGACGCATATACAGATCAAATAATTCCTTCCTTCTTTCCGAGCTAGTCTTCTTATTTCTCGCTTGAAAGTCCATAATACAAACGGCGCCCATCCTCACCTCATAATATTCATTCTCCAACAGTTCTTCAACTCCATCCAAATCAAGGTTTGTAAAACTCTTTGAAAGGGCAAACAATTTTGCCATCCGAACTCCAAGAATTTTGCTGTTATTTTTTCCCTCGTCCCTGAAAAAACGCGAATTCTGTTCCAGGTTAACCTTGGTTTTTAACTTCGATAGCTGCTCAACAAATTGTCGTGCTGTTAACGCCTTTGAGGGTGATGGCGTTCCCTTTTTTGATTTTTTTGCTTTTACCATTTGTGAATTGGGATAGGACTCACGGCATTATTTCTCTTCACTCTCCTGAGAGGTTACCGTTCGAAACGGTGTCGCTAGAATAATGCATAACATTCAATGATGAAGCTAATAATTTGCACAACCTGTTCAAAGTCTGTTCATTTTTATTCAAAGTCCATTCATTTTTCTTTTCATGGCTTGTTTGTCGGATTCTGTCTTCGCCAGTGTACAGGCCCTTTCGAAATTTGCTTTCGCTTTTGTTTTATCCAAGTCAGAATACAATTCACCCAACAACATAAAGTAGAACTGATTGTCATGGAGTTCCAGTTTTTCCGCTTCGATGATCGCCTCTTCCCTGCTATTTGCTTTCGACAGCGCATAAGTTCGGTTAAGCGCGGCAATGGGTGAGTACTCAGTTTGTAGCAGCCGATTGTAAAACTGCAGGATGTTTTCCCATTTTTCTTTTGTGTCCTCCTTTCGCGTGTTCCAGTAAGCAATGCCAGCTTCGAGATGATATTTTGAAATATTATTTCCACTGGCGGCTGCCTGAAGGAAGTATCCCCCTTTGCTGATAAGGTCGGCGTTCCAAAGATTTACGTCCTGGTCTTCGTACAAGATCAGGTGACCATTCTCATCCATTCGTGCATCAAACCTGGACGCATGAAAACACATCAACGACAAAAGAGCGTTGACCTGAGGTTTGTTTGTACTACTGTTTTCAACCAGCATCGTGCACAACCTCATAGCTTCAAGACAGAGGTCCTTGCGAACGGTCCTATCCTGACTAATGGAATAATACCCTTCATTGAACAAAAGGTAGATAGTAGCAACTACCGTGTCTAACCTCTCTTCGATTTGCGAATCTGCCGGTAACTCAATCTTTATATTTTCCTCCCTCAGCTTCTCCTTCGCTCTGAATAACCTTTTATTAATAGTTTCTTTGTTTGTCAGAAAAGCATCTGCGATCTCTTCGATGCCGAAGCCACACAATATCCGCAAGGATAATCCGATTTGCGCTTCTGTGGAGATGCAAGGGTGACAAACCGTAAACATCATCTGGAGCTGGCTATCATTGATGTTTTGAGGTGACAAATCAAGCCCGTCGCTTTCTAAATCCCTGGTTTGTCCGATTGTTGGTGCAATCTTACGTTCAAACAGGTTTAGCCGCTGCAAATAGTTTTTCGCCTTGTTCTTTGAGACATTATATAACCATGCCGTTGGATTTTCAGGAGGACCATTCAATCCCCACGACTGCGACGCTGTTAAAAAAGTATCACTTGCGATGTCTTCAGCCACTTCCAAATGTTCAAATCCGAAGCGTTTAGCAATTACAGAAACAATCTTTCTGTATTCAGTTCTGAACAGATGCGGAATTATTTCCTGGTGGTTCATGATTTTACAATAACCGAACCGTTATGGTCATCGCAACTATGGTCCTATTTTCCTTTTTCGTGCACCGACACAATCTTTCTCAGCTCTACGGTGTTACCTGCTCCTCGCAGGATCGGACACGCTTGCGCAAATTTAGACGCTTCATCAAAATCCTTCGCCCTTACGGTGATAAAACCAGCGATCGACTCCTTTATTTCAGCAAAAGGACCATCAGTGACGATGTTATTGCCTTTAAATACTTTTCCTTCAGTCGACAAACCGGTGCCTCCCACAAATTTATTCTGCGCAGCAATCCCTCCTACCCAATCCTGGTACTGCTTCATATACACTTGCATTTGTTCCGGTGGTGGTTGAGCATCCTTAGTGAGGATATCCAATCGCATTAACAATACGTATTCTTCCATGGTCGTACTATTGCTGTGGTTTTATTTTGGTTGATAAGTAAGCATCATTACGCCACTCTTAAACTGTCGTGAGTCAATTAGCTTCAAGTCCGGCTGACGCTTGATGCCGTGAAAGATTGGTGTTCCGTCTCCCAAAACCACCGGATCAAGCATCAGCATGTATGTATCAATAAGGTTGTTTTCAGCAAGCTGCGTCACAATGGTGCCACTGCCAAGAATAGTGAGGTCCTTTCCATTTTCCTTTTTCAGTTTCTTCACTTCATCAACCATGTTATCTCTCACAATGCGCGAATTGTTCCAGTTGGTGCTTTTTAATGTTTTTGAAAATACGATCTTCTCAGCTTCGTTCATTCCTTCAGCAACATCCGGGTAAGCTTTTTTTGCCATAGCTGTTGGCCAGTACTTTTCCATCATTTGGTACGTTACGCGACCGAACAGTAGGACACTTCCTGATTTACTACCTTCCGAGGCAAACGCATTTTTTTCTTCGTCGTCATCTTTATGCCAGCTGATATCTTCGTTCGGACCCTTATAAAAGCCATTGAGCGTCATGAAGTTAAATACCGTTAATTTTCTCATATGCGTGGAGTTTAAAAGTTAAGAATCTTAATTATACCTCCATAACAAATGAGAACCGGCGATTTGGACACACGGCCATAGTTTTTTTTGAAATTATAATTCCGCTACAATAGCACTACTTGATCGCGATATTGAAGTGTTTCATGAGCTGGACTCTAAGATCCACATCGCTCAGGATCGGGGTTTCGATCCTTTCGTGCCCACTTTTTCTAATGATTTTGTCGTTAAACAGCGTTACCCTTCCTGACTCGGTTGACCTGGTGCAAATCGTATTTTTCACAAAGTAAGACTCGGGATTGGTTTGTTTGTCCAAACACAGCGCCTTAAAATTCTCCAAAGGCACTTCCGTGAGGTTAAATACATATTTCTTCTGAAAGTCAGATCCATTTGACGACATTGAAAGGACAAACTCTCCCTCACCGACGGCCTCAATCAGGAATTCATTTCTTCCATCGCTTTGAATGCCATCTTTTACCTCCAGGGGATGAAGAAACAGATCTCCGAAACCCACATCGGCAATGTAATCTCTTTCAGTTTTAACATGTATAGACATGTGGTCAAATTCAGGACCAAGAGTTCCTGATGAATCGAAAGTCCGCGACGAGATAATCTTGCTTGAAAAACCGATAGCGCTGAGTAGGTTGTTAAAAAGATGATTCAGTTCGTAACAAAAACCTCCCCGGTAATTCTCAACAACTTTCTTAAAGATGTTTTCAGGCTCCAGATCAAATATCTTCCGGTAATGAATGTCAAGGTTTTCAAAGGGAACAAACATGACGTGTTGTTGATGGAGGGTCCGAAGCGTCTGATCATCCACGCGTGCGCGATCGGAAAACTTGATTCTTTGCAAATATCTCGCACAATCCATAGCTCGTACCTTCACTAAGACATTATTCTCACCGTTTTATGCATGAAGGTAAGGTCAGCGCACTGACTAAGCATAAAATCGGCTACGTCCGCGCGTGAGATAGTTTCAACAAATGAATTAGAGCTCAAATTTTCGTCGGTGCGGTAAGTGCCTTTCTTTTTACCATTCGTCAATGTGGGAGCCTGCACGATCGTCCAATTTAGATTGCTCTTGCGGATCATTTTCTCCCTTGCTTCGTGCCCGGCGATTTCAGTTTTTAAGATTCGTGAAGCGATGTGTCTGATCACAAACCCTCCGTGAATTCGGCCCTCTCCTGCACCAATAAACGAAAGATAAATGAACCGCGGGACCTTTAACTCTTCCATCACTTTTATGATCTTTCCAACGCCGTCGACCACAATTGCATCAAACTTGAAAGGACTTGTCGCGCCCAACGCTGAAAGAACTACATCGTGACCCTTGATGACGTTTGCAAGTTCAACGTTACTGGTAATGTCGCCCAGAATAAGGTTTAGATTCTTATGATTGATCTTTAACCTGGAAGAATCCCGCACAAACGCGGTAACGGTATGTCCCAATGAAAGAGACTGCTTAACCAGTTCGTGCCCGGTTGAACCCGAAGCACCAAAAATCAAAAGCTTCATGGCGGGATCTGTTATCCCAATATAGTAAAATCACGCGAATAAACTGAATGCAATTACAATTGGATATCACTCTTCGCGCAGCACATTCACAGGATTGAGTAAGGTCGTTCTGAACACCTTTATTCCCACAGTAGCTATCGCCACACTCAATAGGAACGCAACGCAGATCTCAAGCGTCGCATAGTTGACTTCAAGATAATACTCCCATACCGCATTCATCATTTTGTTAACCATCAGATAACCGAGGGCACTACCCAAAGTCGCTGCGAAGCTAAGAATGATAATAAACTCGAGGCCGATAAGCCAGATAATGTTGCCTGTTGAAGCACCAAGAACCTTCCGTACACCTATCTCCTTTAACTTTCTCACGATATTCAATGAAACAAGAGAAAACAAACCTGTGGTAGACATCAAAACAGCAATGACTCCCAGAAATCCGAATATCTTGATCACATTCGTGTTGATCATTTCCGTAATTCGAACATTTCCATCCGAATACTTTCCAGCATAGAGTCGGGTTGGAAACAACTTGTTCCATTCCTTTTTCATGAATTCATTGACTTCCATCAAATGTTCCGGCGCCGTCCTCACCACAAGGTGGTTGTAACGTTCGGGGCCGACTTGGCGCAACATTACCGGCCCAACGGGTCTCCAAAAGGCATCGGGGTAAATATCCTTTGTCACGCCTATAATATAGAGTGAGAGTGAATCCATAAACAGTATCCGCTGACCGATCGGGTTCTTTATAGCAAACTGTCTAACAAATTCCTCCGACACTAACACAGCTTCCTCTCTGTCAGATTCACTCTCTTTCTGAAAACCTCGCCCTTGCAAGATGGCAATATCCATCGCTTCAAGATAGGCTTCTCCTACATCAATAACTTCAGCCTGATGCTCTGTTCCTTCATATTTCACAGGGGCTTTATAAAAGTCATCCGAAACATGATTCCTGGAACCAGCAACAACCTCAATGTCCTTACTAACAAGCAGCGCATTGCGATAAGCATTAAAGTCACCTCCGCTGGTCACCGGTACAGTGATTATTCCTTTAGTTAGATATCCGAGGTCATAGTCACGTTGATATTCTGCATTGCGAATATAGGCGTAGCCGAACACCAGCGAGAGAAGCGCAATACTGAATTGCAGTCCCAGGAGAATACGGGTGAACCAATTGGTTCCCGCTGTCTTCATATTACCTTTCAGCACGGAGATAGGTTTGAAAGAAGTTATGTAAAATGCAGAGTAGCTTCCCGCCACTATAGTGGTGATCAAAAGCAGACAACCAAGAAAGATCAAGAGGGTTCCATTCCCACTGAAATCAAGGCTTAGCTCAACCGACGGCCACATGCTATTGTACGCTGGAACCAGAAAGTGCGCCAATACCAATCCTACTCCCACTGAAATTGTAATAAGGATCATTGTATCGGTAAGCAGTTGCAAGACCAATTGTTTCTTTGAACCCCCGAGCACCTTTCTAATCCCAATCTCTTTAATTCTTCTGCTGGAGATCGCAATGGACGTATTGGTAAAGTTGAAGCAGCCCAGAAGTAAAAGTAAGGTGGCAATAATGGCTGGTGCTAACACTGAATAAGGAGGCATGGCAGCATTCAACTGATCACCGTTCAGCCAAGGTCCATCATGAAAGCTCAGGGCCAGCCCCTCAAAACACTGAAGATAATATTCGGTTACTTTCAAGTCCTCGCGCGCCCTATTCTGTGGCTCAATATATTTTTGCATTTGCTGAGTGACGGCAGAAGTGCGTGATGGATCGTCTATCCATAGAAATAAAGTGTTCATTACTTTCCAGTCTGTCTCGAAAGAAACAGGAGTTAGCGTTGTGTTTTGATAGTTATCCCACAGCGTGATCGCATCGAACTGGAAGCTGGAATTTAAAGGTTGATTTTCGAACACTCCACCGACAGTAAACTCGACCAAATTTCCGTCAATTACCTGAGTAATTTGTTTACCCGTTGCTAGCGGGGCATTGAAATAGGTTGACGCAAGTTTTTCACTTATGAAAATTTTGCTCTTGTCCTGGAAATCCTCAAATGAGCCATCCTTTAATCCAAAACTGAAGAATTCAAAAAAAGCCGAGTCCGCATATGAAAGTCTCGTGTTGAAGAGTTCATTCCCAATCCTGATGTCAGCAGATGATACCGTGTATCGTACTACCTTGGTAACGTCGGCAAAATTTTGTTTGATAATGTTTCCCAATGGGGTTGGCGCAACCGCATAACGGTTTCGGGTCCCTTCATAGTCATTCCAGAACTGAACACGGTAAATGTTCCTTGCATTAAAATGCTGCCTATCGAAGTTTTCATTAAAGTCAATATTGAGAAAGGCAACGATGCAACAGGCGATCGCCACACCCAGGCCCAGCACATTAATAAAAAGAAAAAGCTTGTACTTCAGAAGGTTTCTGACGGCTATAGCCAAATAGTTCTTCAACATGGATTGTCTATTTGGAGGATTAGACTTGAATTGTGGAGTTCCGGTTACACTCACGCGCGGGAACAAAATTGTGCAATCTGAACGCTCAAAAGCACGGCATACTCTCCCCTTCCAGGGGGTAGATCTTACGGATGATTGCAGTATATCAAAGAATTTGAAAGAGAATCGGTCGCATTTTGATAACTGAAAACAGTAAATTAGATAATGGTTCGATCAAGTTATCACATTAATCTTCACAGATATGAATAAGGTAGTCTTACTCACCTCCCTGATCGCGATTTCAATTACCAGTTATGGTCAGGAAAAAGAAACAGCAAATACTTTAAAACTTACGGGAACCACCCGTCCGAAAGCGGCGATAGAGGATATCGCATGGCTTGCGGGCCATTGGAAAGGAACGGCACTCGGTGGCGTAACGGAAGAGATATGGTCGCCACCACACGCAAATTCTATGATGGGTTCCTATCGATTGATAAAAAATGATACGGCGATAGTATTTTATGAAATCGTCACAATTACAGAAGATGGTCAGTCCCTCACGTTGAAGCTTAAACATTTCAATAAAGATCTTACCGGATGGGAGGAGAAAAATCAAGTCCGTGAATTCAAGCTGGTCAAGAAAGAGAAGAACAAGCTTTGGTTTGAAGGCATGACATTCGAATTTATCGACGACAATAACTTCCAGGTGTATTTGGCAATCCGAAAGAAAAACGGAGAGGTGATTGAAGAAATCTTTCCATACAAAAAGGCAAGTCAGATTAAGTAAAGCGATTAGATCTACTAAGTATGAGGCCTGCTATCATATTAGCATATATGTTTATAATGATCATCACGATCTTTTCTTGCACAAGAATCACGAGGAAGGAATTTTTTGTTTCGGTTGATGACTATAGAATATATGTCGAAGAAACCGGAAGGGGTGATCCTGTAATTATGTTGCACGGCGGATTCCTTGATCACCGAATGTGGGAAGAACAAGTGAACGATCTGAGTAAAACATTTCGGGTTATCACCCTCGACATGCCAGGGCATGGAGAAACCGTCAATGGCGACTCAACCCTGATGATCAATGAAATCCTGAAAAAGGTGATGGATACATTAGAAATCGCCAAAGCTAATTTCATTGGACTATCCCTGGGTGCCGTCGCCGTCACTGACTTCGCCATAGCATATCCTGACCGGTGTGACAAGATTATACTCGCAGCACCTGGTCTTGTGGGATGGGACTTCAAACAGGATTCTGTCCTCGTGACGCAGGATGAGGACCGACGAAAAACATTTATCGAAAAGGATACACTTGGATTTGCAGAGTCATTTGTGAAGTCATGGACGGATGGACCTAACAGGTCACCAGATCAGATCGATGAAAAGTTACGCAGTACGGTCAAACAATGCGTGTATGAGAACATTAAGCATCACCAATTCAGTCACTGGCCAGGTTTTACGGAAATTCCACCGGCTTCAGAAGTCCTTGATTCCATTAAGTCGCCGGTATTGATCATCGTCGGCAACAACGACATGAAAGACATCATAATGATCACCAATCTTATGGAAAGCAAAATACCCAACGTTCGAAAGATCACGCTCGATGGAGTTGCTCACATGGTGAATCTTGAAAAACCCATTCAGTTCAACGAGGAAGTAAAAAACTTTCTTGTGTCGGATCGATGACGAAGGAGATCTGAAAGATCAAGTCTATATAAGGTTATAGTATCGCACTTAGCTAGTCAAGGATCTTTCTGAGGATTCGGCTTACTTCATCAGCCTTACTTACGATCATAAGGTGACCTCCATCGTGGACTACGTGATCAGCTTTTCTAAAAGGAAGAATCAGATCAGCCGTTCCGTGAATAGTTATCACATTGGGTAGTTGTTGTTCATTGTCCCAGTTTACTATCTTATTTGTTGCCCAATCAACAAAGTCATTGTCTGCTTCGTCCATTATAGCCTTCAACAACTCTTTTTCCTTCTTTTTCTTTACCCCAAAGAGCCAGTAAACAACAAAGTTTGCCGTCCGATACAGGGGCGCGGGGATTAATTTGTTCAACTGCAAATTTCCTGCAATTCTGTGACGAACGGGAATATCCGCTTTCGTCCTGGCCGAGGAAATCAGCACGACTTTATTTGTTGCAATCAGCTTGGCAATTTCGATCGCTATCATCCCTCCGAAAGACACTCCCACCAATGTTGGGCGATCTGTTTTGATCTGTTCAAGCAAACGTCGTGCATAGGATTCAATTTTTTCATCGTCGAGAGGTTTGATCCAATCAATGTATACTAGCTTGAAACCATGCAGGTCGAGGAAGGCAAATGCCCTTCTGTCTGCACCGAGACCGCTTAGTAAGTAAAGTTCGTTCGCCAAGGTATTCTGGATTGTTAAAAGGTTAGATCATGAAGCTATCGACTCGTTACAACCGCCCTCTTCGGAAAGTTGGGATGCAATTTTATATTCTCAATTTGTAGCTGATGGCGGTTCAGATGAAATCGAAGAAACTCCAACCGTTGCACTACATTTAAAGGACCTGAAATGATGTGTGGATAAATGATCTTCTCCGGATCATATCCTTGCATTGCCCAACACAGTTCCTCCAAAAGGAGCTGACAATTATTAAGGGCCAATATCCAATATTCAACAGGCCCGCCCCACCTTGGCTTAGCAATTTCAGGTACCAGTTCTTTTTCCTTCCACGTCAATTCAATGATTTTTTCAATAGGCAGACCGTGATGGATTGCCTCACCTTGCCAGATGGGCTTGTTTTGTTTGATACCGTCAAACGTTTTCCACATTCCATTGATTCCACCCATTTCCGCCCAAACCATGTGCTCCACGTTGTCAACCACAGACCATACATCAGGTGATGATTTAAACTGTGATTGTTCAATAGTCAGACCTGATGCGGCTTGTATGAATTGCCGGCGAGCGACGGCTACTGCTTGCAGTAAATGATCTAAAGTACTCATATTGAGAGATAGGTTAGTCAACAACTGTGAATTCTAACTTGAATTTTACTTAAGTCCGAATTTATTATTAATAAACAAGTTAGGTTCTTTATGCATTTACCTTTTTGTGCAGCTGGTCTGTTAAGGATATCTTCAATGCACTCCATTCGTCATCTATGATACTATAATAAACAGAATTTCTATTAGTGCCATTATCCCGCAGCATATCATGCCTTAACACACCTTCAAACTTACCGCCAATCTTTTCGATGGCTCTCCTTGACCTTGCATTGTTCTCATCGGTTTTAAACTGAACCCGCAATGCGCCGACCTTTTCAAAACAATACGTGAGCATCAATAATTTACACTCCAAATTTACTTCTGTGCCCCAATAATCTGGATGCAACCACGTACTGCCGATCTCAACCTTGCGATGAGGGGCCTGTATATCCATAAACCGTGTGCTTCCTATAATCTTCTTTCCAACCTTGTGATAAATGACAAACGGAACCTGAGTGCCATTCAGCATTTCATCTATCGCGGATTTCAATACGGACCTGAATCTGTTGCTGTCTGTTCCATCGTAAACATAATGTTGCCAGATCCGTTTATCGGCCGCCAGCACTTCCAATTCTGAGAAATGATCTTTGTTCAATGTGACCAGCTGTATGACCTGACCCTCTAAAGTAATCGGATGTTGAATCCAATTTATCATGT
>Ga0193738_1000518_pt1 | contig 19313 bp, 29 predicted proteins | sample L2a1metaG_FD_144927 | JGI IMG/M metagenome (GOLD analysis project Ga0193738, IMG submission 144927) | Soil microbial communities from a riparian zone of the East river system, Colorado, United States - L2a1 | ecosystem: Environmental > Terrestrial > Soil > Riparian zone | place: USA: East River...
CGGTGGCCTTCTTGCCCGCCTTGGTCAGTTCCGCGATCTTGGCGTCCTTCTCCTCCTTGATGGCATCGAGTTCCGGGCGCAGCGCATGCGATACGCTGGACTGGCTCTCGTTCATCACCTTGGCGATCTCCGAAACGGTCTTGCCCATCTGGAGAAGGGCCTTGCGCAGTTCCCGGCGCTCGCTGGCGTTGAGGTGCCGCCTGCCGAGATTGGCGCGGATGGCGTAGTTGGCGACCTCCTGCTCGTTGGGGAACTTGACCCTGACAACCGGGGCGTCGATCCCCATGTTGGCGGCGATGCCCTTGCGGTGCCAGCCATCGACCAGTTCGCCGCTCTTGGCATCGATGACCAGCGGCTGGCCCTCATCGAAGCCGCCCTCGCTGATCGAGACCGTCAGTGTTTCCAGTGCATCCTCGGCCAGCGGCGGAAAGATCGAACAAGCCTTGTGCGGCTTCAAATCCTCCAGCTTCTTGGCGGACATGCGGGAGAACTCGGCATCGAGTCCCCGGTATTTTCCTTTTGTAGACATAAGCTGATATCCCTTTTTTGACATTGAAACGGCGGCGGGCCCATGCCGCCGCCACTCTCCTTTATATCAGAAGCCTTATTAGATATCAAGCAAATGTGAAAAATTCATATTTGGCAATGGGTTAGCCATTTCTACGGCGCTCGGCGGCGACCAGTAATCGCTTCGATTCCTCCACCAATGCCTCAATCGCTTCCAGCGCACGGCGCAGCCTTTCGACATCCCTGCGGTTGGGCGAGCGCAGCCAGTTGGCATCGACCCGCTGGAGGCTCTTGGCCTTGTTGGCGAAGGCCCCGACCTCGGTGGCCAAAGCCTCGAAGCGCATGGTGGCGCGCTCCTCCGCCGTGTGTATCCAGACGTGGCCGTACTCCCTGACGAAATCGAGATCGCTGCCGATGAACTCCGGATCGACATCCTGCCGGGTGAGGTTGCGGCGCGCCGCTGGCGCTATCGCGATATTGCGGCCCGCCTGCCGCGCGGCGAGCGGCGCATGGCGGTCGATGCCGCCCCGGATCGGGTTGAAGATGGATACCGGCTTGGAGGGATCGACCGCCTGCCGCACGGGTGCCACCTGTGCCTGCGCCGCTAGCCGCCCCTGCCCGATAGCCCGCGCTTCGGTCGCCGCCTCGCGCAGCGCCAGCACTCCCTTGACGACCTTAGCTTCGAGTTCCGGCGCGTACTTCCTTATGGCGCGGGCATCGGCAATAGACGGAACTCCGACATTAAATTTAGCCGCAGCCACTGCGATGGTTGCCGAATAGGAGGGAGTCCTTTCATTTGAAAGGACTGATCTCTTATCCGTCGTTTTTTGGCCGTGCTTGAGCGATGCATACTTCTCGGCAGCGAAAGCGCGAGCCGTCAAGGAATCGTGGCGTCGCACATCGTTGAGCGACCACACCAACTCCAGCGCCTCGTCATCGTTCTTGGCATCCGCCTGCACGAAGCGCGGCTCGACGCCCGCCGCCTCGCAGCCGCGATAGCGATTCCTCCCATCGAGAATTTTATCTTGGTACAGGACAATCGGCACCCGCAGCCCGTGCGCCGCGATATCGGTGGCGAAGTCCTCGAATGCATCACCCTCCAGCATCGACCACATGGAGGCGAACTCGTGGAACTCGTATTTCGGCATTGGCCTTCCTCCCGCGTTGCAATGAAAAAGGGGACGGCTCGCGCCGCCCCCTCCCTTGGACCATCAGGCTTTATGCCGCCTGTTCGACCGCATCGGCGGAATCGAAGTGCGGGAACCGCTCATCTGCGGTTAGCGACCACTTTACCGGCTTGCCACGCTTGGCAGGCTTGACCTTCTCGCCCGCGATCCACGCATTGAACGCGAGGATCACGTTTCCGAGTTTCTGGTGTCGCATCAACTGCTTCTTGATGAGCAGTTTGTCGTCCTTCAGCAGCGTGATCAGAGCCGCCACCGGGGAGTCCTCCTCGATGTTCACGGTCCCGCTCAACTCCTCCATGAACTTCGCAGCGACTTCCTCGCTGTGGAGGTTGCTGATCACCATGTAGGAGAAGCCGATCACGTCGCGATCAGCCAGTTCGCTCGCCGCATCATATTCCGATACAGCGAGACGTGCCGCCTGCTGGATGCCGGGGTAGTTGGCCACGGCATCGAGATATTCAACAGGCGACAGGCGGTCATGCTTCTGCACCTTGCTCGGCGTGTAGTAGCCGTTCTCGTAACAGACCGCCATATCGACGATCCTGACGATGACCGGCGACACGCCGTTGAGCCCCGCCGTTTGCAGCGCATTGGCGGCGGTGCGGGCCTTGCCGTTATCGAGATACGCAAACAGCCTCGGATGGTCCGGAACATCGGTCACCACGTAGGTGGTGAACACGCTTCCGGAAAGGTAGCCAGCGAACAACCTGTGCTGCCCGTCCTTCAGAGAGCCGTCAGCGCCGAAGATGATCGGCTGGCCCGTTTTCGGCCAGTCGCCACGCTTCATCTGCTTGGCGTAGTAGAGAACAGTGCTGGGGACGATCTTGCGGTTCGCGCCGACCGGGTTGCGCAGCAACAGTTGCTCCGCACGTTCCGGCGCGATATCGTGCCATCCAGACTGTAGGGGGAGTTCACCGATCTTTTGGGTTTTCGCCCACTTGTCGAAATCGGTGATCAGAGTCTCGAACGCAGCCGTTCGAGCAGTTTCTATGTCCAACCCGAATTGGGCTTTCCATTCACTCATGGTCTTCCTCCGTACCCTCATCCGTACCTCACAATGAGGCGGATTTATCGGGCACGATCAGGCTGGCACAAAAGAGATATCAGTCGCAACACGTCTTTTAAGATATCTTGGACGTTGTGGAAATGTGGAAAAGATCGTTGCCGCTACTCGCCAATCTGGCCTCGTAGTCCATGATGATCTCGCGGATGATTCCGATCTGCCGATCCGCTTCGAACTGCTTCAGTTGCCCGGATTTTATGAACGACGGATAGACGGCGCGGCGCAAAGAGAGTTCGCGTTTCAGTTCGGCCAGCTTCTCGGTGGCGGTGTATTGCGTCACGCTCCCTCGCCATCTTCCGGCTCGCCGTGGGTGGCGTTGTCGATGTCGATGGCGCGCTGCACGTTCATCTGCGCCCTTTCGTTGGCCTCGCGCTCCCATTGCGCCTTGACGGCTGCGATGGGGAGGCCGGTGTGTCCGCCATCCTCCGGCTGGCTCGTATCTTCTGGCTCGCCCGTGTTGACGACCCAAGCTTGAAGTTCGCGCGGCCTGCCGGTGGAATTGATCACCCGCTTCTTGCCGTCGCGCCTGATCAGCTTCTTCTCCTCCAGCGGCACCATGCGTGGCGAGATCGACCATGCATGGCGATTGAGCGCCCCGGCAATCTCGGGGGTTGTCCAGCGCCCGTGGTGCATCTTCATGAAGGAGTACACCTCGTTCTCCAGTCGCGAGGTCGTGCCGGTGGCATCCATATGCGCGGCGGCTTCATGCGAGGTTTCCGGATCGCTGCTTCTGGCGCGCGCATCCGCTGCATCGAATAGGTCTGGCTTGCGTTTCCGGAACGCTAGCACAACTAGATATCAGTCTCAACACCCGGCAAAGACGTGTTGTGGTCGATGCATCGAAAAGATATCTTTTTATGGTGGCCCGCCATAAAGGGGGGCGGATAAAAGGAGAGTGGAAAATGACTGAAACCCCGGAAACAGTAGAGGCTCCCAGCCCAGCGCCATCATCGGACGATACTCTCGCCGCGCTGGAATCGGTGGCGAGGGATTTGAAGAATGCCGTAGAGGAAGCTGACGATGCGCTGGACGAACTCAACAGAACCATCCGGCGCTACAATCAGGCTCTTGTCACGGCCCGCCAGTGGCTTACCGAAAAAGGATTGACGGGCCTTGCTGACGGATCGGACTTCGCCGATCTCGATGAAGTGAACATCGAACTGCCAAGCGAGGATCAGGAACACGCCGATCTGTTTCGCGACCAGCTTGACGATTAAGCGAAAGGGGGATCGGTTCGCGCCGGTCCCCCATTTATGAAAGTTTCATTTTAGATATCAGGCTACGGCTGGAACCTCGACCGTGCGCTTTTTATAGGTCCGCTCGATGACGCCTTCCGCCGACCCGAAATTGGCGGTCATCGCATAGGTGCCGCCATCGCCGATCAGCTTGTTCAGGCCGACCTTGGCCCCGCTCATGCCGGATGACGAATAGATCATCTGGCGGTTGCCGCTGTAGTCGCCGTGGGCGGTGTTGTTGCTGATCTCCGAGCGCGCGCCGGGCGAGCCGCTGAGCGAGTGCAGTCCGATCAGCGATGCCGGGCTGACCACGTTGCAGTCGCGGTACTCGTTGCACATGATCCTGATCTCTGGCGAGTTGCCGTAGTGGCGCACTAGAGCGGGGACATTGCCGAGCGTGTTGGTGATGTGGTCGCGGATGAAGATGTTGCCGATGATCCAGAGGCGCAGCGTGATATCGTTGGTGCCCATCACCGACTGCATCTTGGTGTTGCGGTCCTTCGGCGGCATGTCCTCGAAGGTATTGCCACGCAATACCAGCGCCGCGCCGGGCGGCGAATTGCTCATGTTGCCGGTTTCCTTGAACTCGGTCCCGGTGGATTCCGCGCCATCGGTTGCCGATCCGTCCGCGTACCAGAAGCTGCCGCACTTGCGGACAAGGTTCCCTTCGACCAGCATCGAGCGGGTCTTGCCATAGATGGCGTTGCTATCCTCCTGCCCGCGCAGGCCAAGCACGTCGATGATGCGGTTGAAGCTGCACTCCGCCGAACACATCCCGTTGAACGGATCGTCGGGGTTGGTGATCTCGGTCGGCGTCACCTGACGCGCATCCATGAACACCGCCGCGTTGGTGCCGTCCGAGTTGACGAGACAGTGAATCTTCTCCGCCTCGTTGTTGAGGATTTGCACGACCTGTTTCGAGACATCGACATCCAGTGTGGCGTTGGTGCCGAGATTGGCGAAGGTCGAGAAGCGGCTGGCCTTGAGGCCGCTCGGAATCTCGCGCCCCGTTTCAGCCGTGCAGCCGCCCCACTGGTTGTTGACGGCATGGACCTCGGTCCACCAGCTACCTTCCGGCGCGAAGCCGCCATAGGTGCCGATGAGGAGATTGCGATGGAAATTGATTGGACCGATGCCGATGCAATCGCTCCACTCGAACAGCACGTTCTCGCAGTTGCGGAAGGTGCAGTCGCTGATCCAGATTCCCGGCCCGGTCGTGTCCAGCGACTCCGGGTAGCGTGTGTAGTCGAGCGGAACGCCAACCTTGGTGCCCGAAAAATCGCTGTTGGCATCGATGCAGCGCCCGGTGCCGTAAGCGCTGCGCCTGCTACCGTGGATGTCCCATGGTGCGGCGTAGCCGCGCGCCACCGACATCGAACGGGTGGACATCCCGAACACCGTGCCGAAATTGACGAACTCGATACCGACGATCTCGGCATCGCCGTCAACGAGGTAGAGCCCGCACGGCGTGGCCGACTCGATCCTGCCCGTGTTGCGGATGATAACGCCATCGACCCCGAACAGGCCGCGCGGCAGTTTCAGTGAGCGGAAGTCGCCGACGAACTCATGCGCCAGATCGAGGTGCAGCGCCTTCCCCGCAGAGCGCGCCGCATCTATGGCGGCGGGCAGGGCCAGCTTGCTATCGCTCCACCGGATCGCATCGTCCGGCACCTCCGGAGCCTCGTAGCCGGGCACCATGTAGTCGAGCCCATGCGGGCGGTCGATGATGATGGTTTCTCCGGGCGGCGGATCGATGGGCTCGATGGGAGGCTCTATCGGCGGTTCGACGGGCGGCGATCCAGCCGCCACGAAGTTGAACTGGTCGGTGATATCGTAGCCCTCATCGTCAGTGACGCTGATCGAGACAGTTCCCTTGGCCATTTATCGCTTTCCCCTTTTTCTGGACAGCGAGGGGGAGAGCATTCTTTGTCACGGGATTTGCCCTCCCCCTCTAGGACAGCGCGAACAGGTATCCTCCCTTCGCGCCGCCCGTTCCTACCTTTTATCACATTGTAGATATCAGTCGCCAGCCACCATCACCGCTCGTCATCCTCGGTAATGCGCCTCTGGTTTGGATTGGAGTAGGTCGCCCGGAAGCGGCTGACACGCATGCCGTCATGAATGGTTGGACTATCCGCCGCAAGATCGGCAACCGTGCCGATAGGGCCAGCCTTGATGCGCGCCGCCCGTTTATCGACAATGCGGTTATTGCTCCATTTGCCCTTGATGATGCCCGGCAGCTTGAAGAACTTATCGACAAGCCCCATCTCGGTGACCAGCCGCGCAATCGTCTCCTTACCTAAGTGATCCCATTCCTCGTTGAACCGGATATCGTGTTGGTCGCACCAGCACTTGATCTGGAATTGCACCTCGCGCTTGTAGGCCGATTGGATGGTGAAGTCGGCGGGGGTCATCCGTTCAGCCTCTGCGCGATGAGCCGCGCTATCGCCTCGTCGCTGGTCGTGCAGACCGCGAGATTGAGCGCGTCCCAAACTTCCCATGTGGTCACGGCCACATTAGCCGGGTCCATCTCCGGGCCGTGCCCATCCGCGTTGAGCGGCATCGGAACCGCGAAGAACGGCGGGTAGAGTTCATCGGTAGACCGGGCCATTTCAGATCGGCACCTCTGGTTTCATCCACGTCGCATCTGGCGCATACATGGTGCCCTTGTGCGGATCGTCGCCTAGGGGCCCCGGAATCCAGATCGAGCCGCGCGGGTGAATGCCGGTATCGACAAGCTGCCTGCCGAACTCCTTGGTGACAGCGTGTTCCAACACCTCGGAGGAGGGGATTTCTAGGCGGTACAGTTTGCCGTAAGCTTTTGCCAGCCGCTCATCCGACTTGGCCTGCTCATCGTGCGTCTTGCGCACCAGTTGCGCCAATTCGTTGACGCGCGGGATCGCCATGGTCTTGCGCTCGTAGCGGCCATCGAGAATCCGATCCATCGTTTCGACTACCACGACCAGCTTGAAGCCGCGCATCGAGCGCCGATACTCGCCGCGCTGTTCCTCGACATCGTAGCCCTTGGGCTTGCCCATGGCGCGGGTAAGCCGTTCAAGCTGCTTGTCGATATCTGGAATGGAGATGGGCAGATCGCCGCCGATCAACGGCGGCGGCTCCTCGTACTCGACAGGCTTGGCTTCTGGCGGCACGAGTTTGTCGATCAGCATCCGCAACTCCGGAGGTGACGGACGCCATTTGTGGCCAAGCTTGCCGCGCGCTATCGCCTGAAGCGCCAGCCCCAGCCCGACAGCCGGGGCTTCCATCATCGCCTCTCGGAACACCGCCTTGAGGATGGCTCGCGATGCTTCGTCCTCCTGCTCCCTTGACGGCAGGGCGAACAGCACGGCGAGCGCGCGGTCGATATCAGCTTCACTCGCCAACTGCTTGGGGGAGGAAATCGCTGAACTTAATATCCGCGACAGGTCCTGAGCCATGGCCGTACTTCCTCCGCATTTCCTCAACGTGTTCATCGAGCATCGACTTGCGCTGTGGCTGCTTGCCTGCGGTCCCATCGCGCTGGTGATACCACTGGCCCGGCATCAGCCAGCCGCGATTGACCATCTCGTTCGCCGCAACCTCGGCGTTGGGTGTCGCCATAAGCGCCTCGGCCACGTTACGCCCCGTCTTCGGTGTCAGCGGGGCGCGCTTGTTGCGGCGAGTGATCACCATGCTGTCGATGAGTTCGCTATCGAGGCAGAGCGGGGAGAGGGCTCGACGGAAGCCATCGGTATCCTGCTTCCCTGCTTTTTCGGATTCCGGGACCGTCGCGCGCGCGCCCGCAGAGTTGCGATCTTCACCGTTAGGTGAAGAGCGGGGGGAGGGGTGATTCTTTGAAGGGGGTATGGGGGAAACTTTCTTAGGGGAGGGGGTCTCGATGCCACACGCATTAACAACGTACTGCATTTCTATTTGTGTATCGTTGTTTTCGTTGGATTTTTGCACCGACCGGTCACTCAACTTGGATGACTGGGTAGGCTCTCTGACTTTTGCCCAACGCTGCCGCGCCGCCTCACTGGCTTTGGCACTCTTGTCCTTGATTTTGGTGACTAGCTGATCGACCTTGCCGTTCCACAATTGGCCGTCAGCCAGCCTTACGATATTGCCCCGCTGGATCAGCGCCGCGAGCGCGTCGGTGAATTGCTTCCGGTTCGAAAGACCGCATAAGCGGAATTGTGTTTCTGGCTCCTCCGGTATCGGCGCGCTCCTTGTGTACATCCTCGCCACTAGCTGGATGTAGACGGCGATCTGTAGGGCTGGCATCCCGCTCGTTCCGGCGAGCCATCTGTCAGCATCGAATGGCGGTAGGATCATAGCGCCCTCCCCACACGGAATTGCGTCGGCGCTTTGTACGAATTAATACCCATCACTTCCTCCATTGGATATCTAGGAAGCTGTCGGTAGGGGCCTATTGCAAACCGGGGGGATGTATGCTCTTTGGGTTACGCAACTTTGTTTTTATACCCGCACTACCCCCGGCTGTCGTCTGGTTTGCCCCTGCGACAGCCGATTTCTTTTCAGGAACGGCTGATGCTAAGCCCCGCCAGCCCGCGACCGCAACCCACCGTCTGATTTTTATTTTTTCGGCTATGGAATCAGGCTGTTAAGTTTGTGGAAACCGCCTCGTTTTCGATCTCCTTGCGCCAGCGCAGGCTCTTGAACCGCTGACTCGCCGATCCGGCCCAAAGCGCGACACAGCCCGCCTCGGCCTCATCGTGGTTCGCCACCTTGATCCCCAGCAGTCTGCACGTCTCTACGGCGCGGGCCTTCGCCTCGGCCTTCGGCAGATTGCCGCCGCCCCTGCCGAACACCGACGCCCGCCATACTCCAGCCGGTACTGCCTCATGCGGGAGTAGATAGGCGACAGCGATTCCGCGAATGATCCCTTGCAGTTCCGGCAGCATCAGGACCTTGGCGTTGACCGTCATCCGGGTGAACTTCTCGTCAGCGAAATCAGGGGTCTTGGCGAAGCTGGAAATCCGCCGCGAGGCCATCTCCCACGCGATGAAGTCCGGCTTCCACTGAGTCCGCAGCTTGCGCGCCTCGGTGGCGAACATATCGCATTTTTCGCCGTCATCTGCGGGCTCCGAACAGGAGAACGAACCGCACACGATGGTCGATTCCTTGGAGGGAACGTCATAGACCGCCCAGCCGGTGCGGGTGATGGACTGGTCGAAGGCGAGGATGCGGATCATGGTATTTCCGGGTAATTCAACGGCGGGATCGCTTGCGCCGCCAAAACCATCAGCTTTTGCTGGCGAAGAAGTTGATCGACCAGTGCCTGCACAAAAGTCTCCATGTTCGTTGTAGGCGAACGCTTGGCGATCTCGGCTATCGCGCTGTCGATCTCAAAACCCGGCGTACAATCTTCGATGATCCCTTGCACGTTTTCGATGGCGAGACAGATCGCTTCGATCCAACCATCCGGGTTGTTGTTTTCTTCCCGCACAAAGGCGCGGAGATGGACGTTTAATGCTCGTGAGGATGGGTTACCGGCACCCGTGATATCTTCGGCAACGTTATCGTTCATCGTCTTGCCAGTCTCCTGTTGGTTAACGGCGGTGATCAACGCTTGCCCAAGCTTGGCGGACTCGGCGAGGTCCAGCCGCATCATTCCGCGATGCCCACCCATAGGTCCGCTGAAGGTGATCGCGACGAATGGCTCATCCTGCTGCATCCTGATGGTACTCATCTCTTTCGCGTCGATACTGCTGTAGGTCATCACCTCCCCCATGTTTTCACGCGCGCCCGGCCAGCCGCGAGGACATCCTGATGCATGCCCGGCGCGGCGCGGCGCTCGCGACGGGTGAGAGCGAGATACATCATGCGGCAGTCGAACTCCTTGCAGATGCGCGGCGCGCGCGCATGGATCGTGCAGCCGCTATCGCCGAGATAGACGCAACTGCCGTCAGGCTTATGCGCCAGCATATCGCCCTCTGCGCCGGTCTGCGGGTTGATCGCCTTCACGGTGTCGTACTGCGAGATATCTTCACCGGGGAACAAAAAAATCAGACCGTAACTACAGCAAGCGGTGCAGCCGTTGCAGGGAACGCTGGTCATGTGATATCCTTTAATCTGGCATGGCGCGACGAGGCGTGGCCCGGCTGGGCAAGGCGGGGCTGGCCACGGCAAGCACAGGGAGCGGTGCATCCGACAGGTTGTGCCGCTTTCCTATTTTCAGCCATCGATCAGGATCGGGTCTACCCACACGGGTGTGACGTTGCGCACCGTTCGCCCCGGCGCGGGCGGATCGCGGGAGAACCGTTCGTCCCACGAGCGAAATCGACCATTGTGATCGCCGCTCTGGATATCGTATCCCTCGGTGAGTTCTTCGTACAGATACCCGGTCGGCGGATGCAGTCCGGGGATGTACGGCTCGTCCGGCTCAACCATAGCGCCCTCTAAAGATCGGCATGCCAACATGCTGATAGTCAAAATGATACCACGCCGCGTTGTCGAGCCCAACGTGCGGCGAGCCAGCCATCCACTTCACGCGCCCGACAGAAACGATTTCCTTGCAGTGTAGCAGCAGCGGCGCGGCCTGTAGCGTGTGCATCCAGTCGGCGTCGAACAGCAGCCACGTCGGCTTCATCCGCATGAAATGTACCGCCAGCGGGTGCAGCAGTTCGCGTGTCCATGGCGGGTTGGTGACGATCACGTCCGTGCCGATGAGGTTCTTGCGGGAGAGCGTCAGCGCATCCATGACGCGGCTCTTGCAGATCGGGCCGCTGCGCTTCCTCGTCGCTGGCTTCACGATCTCGCGGATATCGCTAGCCCATGTGCATTCGAAGCCCTGCGAGACAAGCGCATCGACCATCTTGCCCTCGCCGCAGCACGGCTCGGCGAACGTTCTATAGGACATCAGGTACGGCAGTAGCGGCCACACCGCTTCCGGCGGCGTTGCGTAATCGTCCATCGGGCGGCGCGCGAAGTCCGATCTCTTGCCCATTATCGCTGTGCCCTGACGAATTTCCGATACCAGCCAAGCATCGACTTGAGGTTCAGGAGTTCGTTGGTGCCAGCCTTCAGTTCGGCGGCGGTGGATGCCCGCGCCTCGACCTTGAAACTGGCCCGCTTGAACGGGATCACCTGACAGATCGGCATCCCCTTTTCGAAGCTGTAGACGCCGCCGAACTTCTTCATGAAGAACGGGATGTTGACCGGGCTTTCATAGATATCCGTATCGACAATCCCGGCGTAGGAATCGAACATCTCGTTGGCGCGGTTAAGCACCGGCACGAACAGGCTCGACCAGCCCGGCGGCGTCCTGATCGTCCAGTAGTGCAGGAACTTCATGGCGATGCGCCCGGTCTCCGGGGCCCCCTTGTACTGGTAGCTCCTGTGCGATCCGATAACCTCATGCGGGAAGTGCGAATTGCTGGTCACCGAACTGCCGTCCGCGTTGACTTCGAGGCGCACGTCGGCAGGCAGCAACAGAAGATATCCCGTCGAAAAGGCATCGAGGAACGGCATGCACCGCTTGATCGTCACGCCCGTTTCGGAAACGGACACCGCCGCGCGATCTATCGGCTCGATCTTCCTGTACCATTTCGGCAGGACGCTGCCTGCCGGGACCGGGGCGGGGATAACGCCATAGAGTTGCGGATCAGGTAATCCTTTCGGACCTCATTTATTCCTCTTTCACCAACTGGTCGCCGATCCGACCCCCCTCCTTGGCCAGCAGCCGCTTGACCTGCGCTTCCAACTCGTCGCGCTGCATTGTCAGCCCCTCGACATCGGCTCTCATCCGTCGAACCTGCTCGGCCAGCGTGACGCTGCCGCCGTCTGGCGAGTCCATGTAGCGCGTGGTGCCGATGGCGCTCGCTATGTCGGTCTGTAGACGCACGATCTCATCGTTGGCGTCCGTGAGCATGTTGCGCAGCCGCTGGAACTCGCCCCACGAACTCAGTGCCTTCTCCACCGACAGCCGCTCCCACGACTCCTTGTAGGTGTCGCGCTCCTTCTCGGCGGCGATACGCAGATCGCGCTCGTGGTCGTGCATCTGGTGGTAGTCCTGCATGTGCAATTTCAGCTTATCGACCTTGGCCAGTATCTTGACTTCCAACCGCTCGACCTCGGCGGCAGTGGCGCTGGTTTCGGCGGCGGGAGCGAGGTAGAGCGGTTCGATGGTCCAGCCGGGAGGACGCTCGCTCATCGGCTCTGACGGCCCGTAGGAGAACTCTCCCGGTCTCCACATCCCTTCCAGCCTCCACCGCCACGCCACTGCCTCTCCCTGCGGTCTGGATTCCAGTTGCTCGATGTAATCCACGAGCGGTGCAAGGTGAATATCCGGCACTGCGTCCAGTGCTTCGTTGATGCTCACGGCGCGCTTCAAGTCGAGTTTGCGTTCCGGCTGTTCCATCGTCACTCCTCCCTAAAATCAGGCTTTCTTGATCGCGTTGCGACTGGTCACCATGCGGTAGCCGCGGCGCGCACGAGACGAGCCGCGAACATGTAGCCTCGCCGTGTCGCATCATCGTGGCGCAGATCGCGGCCTTCAGCGTCGTACTTGTCGGCGCCTTCGGTCAGTGCCCCTCTCAGCCGCTCTACCTCTGCGGTGAGTTCTGTGACGCGGTCTCGCTGGTCAAGATAGGAATTGTGCTCGGCTTCCCATTTGGTCGCCCAATCAGACTTATCCTTCAAGTGCCGCTCGATCTCGGCCCGCGCCTCCCGTAGCTCCCCCGCTATTGCGGTGAGGGCGGAAGCGGCTTCGCGGCAATGGATTGACGCCAGCCCGTCCTTACTTTCAAGGTCGTGCGCGTCCATGAGCAGCATCCGCACCAGCCCCTCTATCTCCGGGCCGGGGGCAGGGGTGGCCTCGTGCGCGTCGCGCTCATCTAACTCCTTCTCCAGTTGCTCGATATATTCCACGAGCGGTGCAAGGTGGGTATCCGGCACCATGTCCAGTGCTTCGCTGATGCTCACGGCGCGCTTCAAGTCGAGTTTGGGCTTTTCGATCTTATCTCCTCCATTCAAGCTTTCCTGATCGCGTTGCGACTGGTCACCATCCGGTAGCCGTCGCGAAATTCTACAAGGCACGAGTTCAAGGTGCCGCGCGCCAGAACATGGCAGGGTTCGCCTTTGCGGCCCTGCCTGTCCCAGCGGTAGATGTACTCAACGGATGCGGGGACCGACGATACCGGCGATGCTCCGGTAGGGCGTCGTGTAGGCGGCGGCATGATGCTCCTCGCAATAGTTGCTGCCCGCGATCTGCGGGCATCCGCAAAACAGGAATCTGCCGACCACCTTGCGGTTTTCGTGGACGGGCCACTTGCACTGGTGCGGCTTCAGCTTGACGAGGGATATGCGCTGACGGTCGACAGATTTGGTCACTTCGTTCCTCCTTCGGTTGGGCATACTTGGTGTTCGCCGTCTGGTCGTCACCAGAACAAGCAGGCTATGCCAGACCTTGTTCCCTCCTATTCGGGCGGCATCGCTTCCGCCGAGGTTTCCTGCGCCGCCATCATGTCGCGCAGCGCGTTCTTCTTTTGGAACGCCGCCGCCAGATCGGATTGCTCGACGGCTTGCGCGGCATCCCACGCCTTCATGTAGGCTTGCCCGGAGCGGCTGTCCGGAGCGTACTGCGTAGGCTCGCGCGGAGATCCCGCATAGAACGCGGCCATGCCTTCGCGCTTGGCCTTGTCGTTGGCAGGCTCCCGCTCGAAATCCATCTCCGTCTGCACACCGACAGGCAGCGCGAAGTATTGCGCAATCTCGATGTGCCGCTTGATCTCCTCCGGTATGATGCCAGCGTCATCGACCTGTGCGCAGCGCGCCGCGAAATCGATGTCGGCCAGCACGATGGTGTCAGCCTTCGCCAGCTTGCGCAGCTTCTTCAGTTCGTCGGCCTCTAGCTTCACTCTCGCGGCTTGCGCGGCGATCTTTCTGTAGTGGTGCATGAACAGAGACTTTCGTTCGGCCTCTGTCAGTTCGGTAGTCGCATTGTTGTGGCCGATGCCGTTGCCGTCATCCGCGCCATTTCTCTTTCTGGCCATGTCGTTTCCTTGTGACGTTGGCCGTCTCTTTCCGGGCTGGATATTTTTCTTATCGTTGATTCGCGCTGGCAGGAGACTCCCAAAACCCACCGAACGCAAGGGTCGAAGTAGATATCTTGCAACCTTTTCCGGCATGTGCCAAACTAGATATCCGAATAGCAAGGATGTCGCTAATGTTTTTTTATTGCGAGTGCCCGGATTGCGAGTTCAGCGTGGTGTCGAAAACCGCGGAAGTGTATTGCGGCCTGTGCGCTGGCGATAGCGGCCACGTCGTGCAGATGCAGTGCCGCGAGGCTACCGCCAGCGACAACCCGGAGGGCGGCGATGCGCGCAAGGAGGTGAAGCCATGATGTGGATCAAGGTACATCCGGATGTCGATCTCGGCTACATCCCATCGTTCTTCATCGAGTCCGACCCGCGCCCGGCGCGCGCGCAGATAGACGAGCGCTACGAACATGGCGGCGGCTGGATTCCGCAGCCGGGATTCACGATGGAGAACAACATATTGCGGTATCCGAAAGACCCGCCCTACCACCCGCTGGCCATGGCGAGGCTGCACGACGAGGTGATCATCTTCTACCCGTACAGCTTCCTCGCCATCGTCCAGCCTGACGGCAGCTTCGAGGTAGCGAGGGTCGATTGATGCTCTGCTGGATCGCAACTGCCGGTCTTGTGGCGGGGCTTGTCATCATGCTGCTGCTGGCGCTGTCGGCGCTCATGGAGTTACCGAAATGAGCCCGCTGCCGCCATCCGCATTCAAGGACTGCCCCGGCCTGTTCCGCGAAGTCATCGAGACGTGGGTCAACGATGGCGAACTGCCACAAGACAGGGGGCTGCAAGCCCTCCTGAAAGGCCAGTTGCAGCGCACCTATCGAAATTGCTCGCGCGACAAGCTGAACCTCGTGTTCCCGCTGGTGCGCTTTCTCGAACGGCACTGTCCGGAATGCTGGGGCTCATCGGAGGCGGTGGCCGAGTGGGTGCATGCGGGCGGGCTCTATGGCAAGGGCAGGGTTGCCGTCGAATACAATCAAGCCATCAACAAGAAGGAGCCGAAATGACGGAACTCGACCCAACCGATATCTGGTCATGGTGGCGGATCGCCAAGGCCAATCCGGGGCTGATCGGAACCGATATGCTGCCCATCGATCCGGAAGACCCCCGCGCGGGCTATTACCGGGTGCGGCCCAAGAGCGGCAATTGGGAGCCGGTCTGCATCATCCCCGACGAGGAGGGCGCTAACCAGCTATTCGCCGAGCGCAACGGCAGGCCGTGGCCAGCCAACCGCATGAGCGACCTGTGGCTGTGGTGCTGCCGCAACCCTATCGAATACGAGGATTACCAGAGAGCGCTCGACGGCGGCGGCTGGGCCGACGAGCCCGATCTGCCCATCGGCACCGGCTCCATGAGCGAAGTTGCCGATCCGCACGACGCCCTGCTTCTGGAGTTCGATTCGGAAGCGCCGCAGGCCCGCGATATCCTTGCCGAGCCGATCCGCGACAAGGTGATCGCCGACCGTGCTGCCATCATGGCATCGCGCCTGCTTGGCATCGCGCGGCGCGCCGACAAGCTTCACGAAATCGAGAAGGCCCCCTATCTACAGGCGGGCCGCAGGGTGGACGAGAAGTGGCGATGCCATGATGACCAGCCCGCCGAACTCGCCAAGAAGCTGAAGCGGGCGCAGGACGGCTACCTCAAGGAACAGGAGCGCATAGAGCGCGAGCGGGTCGCCGCCGCCGCCCGTGAGGCCGCTAGGCTGCGCGCCGAGGCCGAGGAAGCGCGACGTCGCGCCGAGGCCGAGAGAAGGCGGGCCGAGGAAGAAGCGGCGCGTGTCCGTGACGCAGCCGCGCGCGCCGCCCGCGAAGCCGCCGCCAGAGCGCAGGCCGAGGAAGACAAGGAGAAGCGGGCCCGGATGCAGGCCGAGGCAGAGGCCATCCAGCGCCGCGCCGACGCCGAGGCGGAACGCATAGCCGAACAGGCGCACCGCGATGCCGACGCGGCGGATGCCGAGGCAGGCGCGGCGGTATCGGAAGCCATGGCGGCACAGCGGGAAGCGGTGTTCCGCAATCCGAGCGCGGGTCGGACCGGGCAAAAGACGAAATTGGTCACCCGAACCTTCGCCGTGATCGAGGACGACATGGCGCTGTTCGGGGCAGTCCGGGGCCACCCGATGGTCAAGGAACTCCTCCAGAAGCTGGCCGATGCGTCGGCCAAAATCGGCATGCCCTTGCCCGGCACCCGCGTCGAACAGGAAAGGCGAGCGCAATGAATATGAACAGGGGGGACCAGTACAACGCTTATCTGCTGCGGCAGCGGGCAGCTAGGAACGACATGACGCTGCTGAAATGGATGGTCACCGTCAACCTCGTGATGACGACGGCCATTCTCTGGAAGTTGTTCACATGAGTACGAGTAAAAGGAGAGTTCCCATGATCAAGGTTGTCTCGAAGGTGGAAGCCGAGGAGGCCGATTTCGTCGTCTGCATGCGGGTTGGCGATGGCGGCGAGGAGCGGTTCAGCGATAATGTCTATGGCCACTGCGCCGTCTGCCATCACCCGATTTTCTACCGCCCGTACAATCCCAAGAAGCCGCCCAAAGTCTGCATGCAGTGCGCGGTGGCGCATGTCGAAGCCCAACCCAAAGGAGATAACGTTTGATGGCCAAGCAAGCTGAAAGAGGCACGGCTGTTGCTGTGCTGGACAAGCTTCCGGACTCGCGCCTGCCGGTGGCCCCGGAAATGCTCGACAGGATGGGGCTCACTCCGGAGCAATGGCAGATTCTGACCGACCAGACATTCCCCTCCGCCAGAACGGCGGCGGCGGTCCACATGGCCCTCACCTACTGCAAGGTCCGTGGCATGGATATCTTCAAGCGGCCCGTGCATATCGTGCCGATGTGGAGCGCCGTGCTTGGCCGCATGGTCGAAACCATCTGGCCCGGCATTGCCGAACTGCGCACCACGGCATCTCGGACCGGCCTCTATGCAGGCATCAGCGAGGCCGAGTTCGGCCCGACCATCGAACGCACCTTCGAAATCAAATACACGGATGAGCGCACACAGAACGACACGATCAGGAAGTACCCGGTATCGTTCCCCGAATGGTGCAGCCTCAAGGTCTACAAGATGGTGCATGGCCACGCCCGCGAGTTCCACGCGCGGGTCTATTGGATGGAATCCTATGCGGTAGCCAACCGCAACACCGACTGCCCCAACGAAATGTGGCGCAAGCGCCCCTTTGGCCAATTGGAAAAATGCACGGAAGCTGCTGCATTGCGTCGGGCCTTTCCGGAGGAGATCGGCAACGAACTCACATCCGAGGAGATGTCTGGAAAAACGATTGACCACGATAGCGAGGATCAGATATCCAGAATGGTGACAGAGAGGGCCGAGGCGGGCGGCGAGCAAAGGAAGCGCGTCGCTCCCAAGCCGCCAGAGCCGAAACAGCAACAGGCGAAACAGCCTGACAAAACCGACAAGGATGCCGACTGGAGTATATCGGAAGCGGAAGCTGAATATCTGCAAACGCTTCGCGACCGTTTGGGAGAGGCGAAAACCGAAACCGATGCCCGTGCCATATTCAAGGAACTCGACCCACAGGGATTCTTTCCTGAAGATCAGGATAGCCAAGACGTGTGCCAATCGATCCTCGATTACCGGCTTAGTGTCATCGCCCGAACAAACAAGGAGAGACCATGATTAAGGTAGGAAACGTTCCGGCTGACGATGACAAGTCTGCCTATCGAGGCCGTCGTAAAATCAACCACGAGCAAATGCCGCTTCGCTTTCCGGAGGGAACGCTGGCCCGCCTCGATGCCGTCCTCAAGGAGAACGAGACTCGCACCGATCTGATACGCGAAACCGTCGAATCGGTGATCGTCTCGCGAGAGCGCATCATCGCCCGCCAGCGACAAGCCGCCGAGGCGCAGGCCCAACGCGAGCGGGAGGAACGCGAAGCCGAACGCGCTGCGGCAGAGAAGAAGGCCGCAGCCAAGGCCAAGCGGGACGCCAAGAAGGCGCAGAAGCGCGCCATGTCCGAAGCAGCGGAATAGCCCGGCCCCGGAGCCGTCGTCATTGATTTGGCGGCGGCTCCTTTTCGTTCAAAAAGGAGATATCGATGGCCAAGGCCAAACGTGACCAGTCCGAACTGCCGCCGCTGCGCATGATGCGCAAGGGCATGAGCCTCGTCGCCTGCGATGCCTTCAGCGAGGAAATGCTGGACGGCATCCGCTTCGGCGCGGCCATCGATGTATCGTGGACCTACGAACTGATGAACCCGAAGCGCAAGAAGTTTTGGGCGGTCCTCAACAATGTGCTGAAGAACTGCGACACGCCGTGGACCAATTCCGTCGCCGCTTCCGACGCTCTCAAGACGCATCTCGGTGTTGTCAGGGAGAGCAACACCGTGACCGGCGCGCCGATCCACTACCCGGCTTCGCTAAACGATATCAGCGACGAGGATTTCGAAAACTTCTACCACCGCGCGATGGACGTGCTGCACAAGATCACCGGCATCGATCCGGAAAGCCTGCGCCGCAACAGCCCCAAGGTGCAGGACGAACCAGCCCCGGAGAGCGAGCCGATGGGGGAGTCGGACTTGGAGCGCCTGAACCAGCGCCTAGATGAACCGCTGCCGGAATTGCAACCGGACCAGATTGCTGAACAAAATCAATCAGATATGAAGGATTCACATTTGGAGGAGTCGGCAGCGCCAGCGCCAGAGCCCGCGCGCGAGGCGAAGTTCGATGCCACCGTGGTTGTGGACTTCTTCATGAAGGAAGCCATCCGATCCCCGGCATCGGTGGAGGAACGCAAGCAAGCCATCGCGCTGGTCGGTGAGGCGTACCGCCGCAAGTTCCCCAGCCATGCGGCCTATTTCGATACCTTGGTCCACCATTGCGGGCGGGTGGCCGCGAACCAATTGCGGGCGGAGTCGGCGAAATCCTATCTGGTCTCCATCGCCCCTAGGTGAAAGGCATAGGAAACAATCCCTCGCCAACCAAAAACCCAAGGATTCCAGCCTTTTAGATATCTAAAAAGTCGTGTTGATTGATATCTAGATATCTGCTTTAATGTGTTGCGCCCGGAATCAACCGGGCGGCGGGCCTCCCCAAAGGCAAAGGGGGCCCCACATTGGAGACTGAAAATGTTGAATACCCGTTCCGGCACCGTCTATACCAAAACCGCCCGCTTCGATAGCGAGGGGCGCGCGCTCAACGAGGACGAGATGCGCCGCCTCGCCCCCTCGATCTTCGCCACCGACAAGCACCACTCGCGCTCCGAGCGGTTCGCGCCGATCCCGACCATCGAGGTTCTGCGCCAGCTTACCAA
>Ga0193738_1000519_pt1 | contig 19273 bp, 14 predicted proteins | sample L2a1metaG_FD_144927 | JGI IMG/M metagenome (GOLD analysis project Ga0193738, IMG submission 144927) | Soil microbial communities from a riparian zone of the East river system, Colorado, United States - L2a1 | ecosystem: Environmental > Terrestrial > Soil > Riparian zone | place: USA: East River...
ACGACTATTACGGGTATAAAGGATTTCTCGCACAAGGAGGCACCTGGAATTCGCAGGCGTGGATGCAACTAATTCCGTCGGAGGACATCGCTGTGATAGCAATCGGGAATTATGGCGATGGTTCTCCCTACAGGGCGATCATTAATGAAGTGCTGGCAGAGCTGCTGCCGCAATTTAAAACAAACATGATTGCCGAAGCCGCCAAACCGAAGACACAGACCACTGATGAAGTAAAACCAGATCCACCACCGTCCAAGTGGAAAGGTGTTCTTAAAACCTATAAAGGAGATGTTCCAGTGGCTTTCAACTTTAATGGATCGACGGCAAGCTCTGCGGATTTAGATTCCGTTAGAGATATCATGCTTTCGAAGGTGCGCGTGCATCCCAACCGGTATTCCTATACGGTCAAGGGAGATCTAGGGCTGGAAGACATGGGTAAGGCCCCGTATAACATGAACTTCTATCTATGGCAGGAAGGAGATGAGCTTTATGGATCGGCCCAGACGAGCAGCGCCGTTCATCCCGACACCCCGACGCTTTCGTTTTGGGTGGAGATGAAAAGGGTGAAGTGATTTAAGCTAAATGAAGTCCACATATACCACAATGATTACGTTCATGTAGATGAAACGTTTGTTGAAGCACACCTACAGGTCACCGACATAACTTCGGTAGATAGTTTCAAAAGCCTGACGATCGCCGGCCTTAAGAGCCGCTGCCAACTCGGTATCGCTATGGATCCGCGGCGACTTCATCGGGAAACAGGATGATAAGTGCCAAACAAAAATGTCCATGCACAGGTGACAACGGTACCGCGCATGGACAACGAGGGCTCCGAACCGGTTATTTCTTTAAGCCAGTGGAGACAAAATCTAACGAAATCCGGGGGATTAGAAGGCCGGCTTTTGATGAGTAAATCACCGGTTCTCAACAGCATGCCCCTGCAGGCTTTCCAGGGCGAAAAAGCGGGTGCCGCTTTTATTTCAGCGGTAATAATGCAGGTTTTTGGCGTATTTGGGCTCATTCGCCTATCAGTTGCGGTAATACATCGTTTCTGACCCCTGTTTTTTACTGTATATATATAGAGTGGCGCGGCGTTGACTATCCGAAATACTGTGGTAAGCCGGAGCGGCCGAAAAAAGATCGCGTGAGGTCCCAACTTACACACTCTAGGAATGCTGTTATATTTTGAAAATTTTCAGTTTTCCTAGACATAGCACTCATCACGAATGCTTCAAACTGTACGTCGGAAGTACCTCTCTAAGTTTCATAATGAGTTCTAAAGAGTTATGCTTCCTTATCGTCCTTACTAAAGCGAGTTAAGAATTGATCGGGACTGTCTATAGTTCTATAGACATCATTTTTATGGATTTGATTGAGATTGCCTTAACCGGGCATGAAACTCAAAGACAAGAAACGGCTACAAAAATTCAGAGAAAGGCTAGTCCAATTAAGAACTGAAAGAGGACTAAGTCAGCGCGGTCTATGATATCTACGCGATGTAGATCATACAAAAATCAGTAAGCTGGAAACCGACCAGGATACAAACCTCAATCTTACCACATTGTTTGAACTTGCAAGAGGCCTGGGAATTCATCCTAGTGAATTAATAGACTATGATTTTGATTTCATCAAGCGCGGTTGAACTATGCGCTGCATGTTCACGTCTCATTTGACAAGGCCTAGAACATCAAAAGATAAAAAAGGGCAGACAAAGCTGCCTGCCCCCAACCTTAACGGTTTTGTTTAGGGATTTAGGTTTACTGAATATACGTAACCCATCAAAAAGATCCCGTCCCTTAGCTGTACGGTTTTCCTGCAAGAATTAGAACATTTGTTAACGACCCAGTTCACTACGCATCCGCCCCAATGGCCGACGCCCTCAATCTCCACGACCTTCCAACTAACAAAAACAAAAGGGCAGTAATCTACCTGCCCCTTACGTTGCGTTTGATCCCTCGCTTGTTGTCGTTCGCGAAGGGAAGGTAAGGATTAGGACGATCAGTGATAAGGGAGAGGTGTACGGTTTTCCGGAAGGATTGATGTTTGGTTGGAACCCCCGAGCATACCATTATCGTTGTCGTCGCTGACCTTTTGATCAACGCGAGCAAACTGCATCTGATATGTAGAAAATATAGCAACGAACGAACGGCATAAATTCAAATACAAAATGAAATATTGGCTAAATTGATTTAGGAAAGATGTCAAAAGATCACCCACAACGCGTTCGCCAACATGTACTCGGAGAAGAGGCAGTAGCCGCCGTGCATCGTTGCTTTCCTTCCAACTGGATAAAGCGCGAGGAATCGTCACCTGATTATGGAATCGATATGGTCGTGGACGTCGTCAAGGGTACAAACGTCACCGGTATTCGGTTTGCCATTCAGATAAAAGGACAAGATGGCCCAGTGCAAGAAGGACAGGAAACAATCAAGATTTCAGGCGTTAAAAGAACGTCCGTCCAGTATTGGCATGAGCGTCCAGAGCCTGTGATGATTGCAGCATATTCTGCCGCAACCAATGTCGTTGTATGGCGTTGGATTGATGATATTGCAATACCCTCAACTAATAAGACAACAATTGCGATTCCCATCAAACAAAATCTAGCAAAGGTCGATTGGAATATTTTTACAGCAGAATTAGACAAGCGTTATGAACAACTCTGGGAATTTCGCCGACAACAGTTGGGTGGTTCTCCAATTCAAAAGAAACCATCACTACAAAAGGGCCTGGCAAATAAGTTAGCTGCAAAAGATGCTCCCGAATGCGCGTTGACGATTTTCAAAGAAGCTACCATTGTTCAATACGGCAGCAAGGTGGCAATAATTGATTGTGGCCGAAACTCACAAGATGAAGTCATTGTATGGCTTCGGGCTCACCACATCACTCAGCTTGAGTTTATCGCGATTTCTCACCTTCATTTCGACCACTACGCCGGTTTTGCACGAGTATTGGATGAAGTGAAAGTTCAATTGACTTTTCTTCCACCAATTGCAAATTCCAACTCTGAAAAATCCCGCTTCTTTAGACCGACTCCCGCGTTCACAATCCTGGTCGGACAACTACAACTTTTGAAAACAAAAATTTATTTTTTCAGCGATCAATATTCGTTGGTGCCACTAGAGAAACGTCGGAAAAACCCAGTGATGCTTGAAATCTGCTTTCCATCGGATGCATTTGGCGCGTTACCTCCCTTCAAGAAGAATGGAGTCGTCCTCTTTAATCACAACACAATTTGTGCTGTGTTTCGCGTATCCATTGGCAGAATGTCGTTCTTATTACCAGGAGATGCGGACCAGCAAGTATGGAAAGAACTGATTGAACACAACGGAGAAAAATTGCGATCAAATGGAATTCTTTTGCCACAAAATGGCAATTGTATGTCTATCTCAACAAAGATACTAAACAGTGTACTTCACCCAGGTCCATTTCCAGCTGTCTACCAACCGGAAAAAAAATACAAGCTGCCCCAAAATGAAACCTTTGCACTCATGAAGGAAACACAGGGAATATTGATCAAGGCAGATGAGCGCTACACCGTCATTAATTTGTCATCGCAACGACTGGAGGTCCAATAACAACAACAATCATAGTGGATCAAAAAAGAATTCGTTCGTCCACTTCGTTGATGGGCATCGCTCGGTTTCAAAATGTTCGACGCCCTCAATCTCCACACCCTTGCGACTTAACAAAAACAAAAGGGCAAGTAATCACCTTGCCACTTGCGTTGCGTTTGATGCTTGTGGCCGTTCGCGAAGGGAAGGTAAATATTCAAATGGCCATTGCTAACTAAGTGGCTGTACGGTTTCCAGGTCAAAATCATACGTACTTCGAGGCAATGTCGTATGGAATTTTCGCATCAGGAAAATTGTTAAATTGTTACGCGAATACTTGAATGGCCGAAAAACCTGTTGGAACAATAAAGTACACAAATCTGCCTTGACATGATCGTTCTCGAACAATTGACAAATGGCATAGCTATAAGACGGTATGCGGGTTCAATTTAACGTTGATATTCTGAATGCTTTGCTCTATGCTTATCCGGATAGAGGAATTGCAGCTAAGAGCCATTTCCCGAGTCTGGAGCAATGGATCAATGATGAACAGAAGCCAACTGTCAATCAGCTGGAGAGCCTGGCGCATTTTTTTCAAGTGCCGTTCGGATATTTTTTCTTACCCGAATTACCCCAGAAGGAATATCCAATCCCACATTTCAGAACCCAGTCGAGTCAGTCTTTTACACCTTCCGCTGATCTAATGGAAGTTGTCGAGACTCTTAAGGAAAGACAACAATGGGCAAGAGATACGATGCTTGATTGGCGTGAAGACAAATTAACGTTTGCTAATCGGTACACTGTGAACACACCGATACCTGAAATTGTCCAGGCAATAAGAAACCTGCTCAGCGTGTCTGGCCATTGGGCTCAGGCCGCCCCCAGTTGGACTGATGCATTTCGTTACTTAACGGAAAAGGCAGAGGCGGCAGGCATTTTTGTAGTCATGAACGGTGTGGTTAATAATAGCACCCGGCGGAAATTGAACGTTAATGAATTTCGGGGTTTTGTTCTTTACGATGATTACGCCCCGTTTGTATTTATCAATAACAACGATGCCGTATCCGCCAAGATCTTTACGCTCGTGCATGAGATCGTACACATCTTATTAGGCAAAAGCGCATCGTTTGATCTCACTAAACTCGAGCCGGCACAAAATGACATAGAACAATATTGCAATGCCGCAGCAGCAGAATTTCTCGTTCCGGGTGAATTGTTGCAAAATGAGCTGCAAAAGACAGGACCTGACTATGATCGCCTTGCCAGAACCTTTAGGGTAAGTCAACTGGTAATTGCGCGAAGACTCCTTGATCTTAAGACTATTTCCAGAACAGATTTCTTTGCTTTTTATGATAAATACATAAACCGCGAGGAAGTCCAACGGGAGGCCAAGGGAGGAAACTTTTACAACACCGTTCCTTATCGCATCAGCAAAAGATTCTTTAACCTCATCTATTCCGCCGTTAAGCAAAACAAGATGCTTTACAGTGAAGCCTTTCGTTTAACGAATCTAAAAGGAAAGACATTTGATCAGTATGTAAAAAAGCACCTGGGATGATCGAATGGCCGCCGCACTAAAATATGTGTTAGACACTAATGTCCTCATTGAAGCATCCCGACGATATTATCCATTCGACTTTGCCAGACCATTCTGGAGAGCACTTGTCGACTTTGCTAATGAGGGCGTGATTTGCAGCGTAGACAGAGTATCGGATGAAATAATAAATGGTAATGACGAACTAAAGAACTGGGCTCAAAATGAATTTTCCGCTCACTTCCGTTCCACACATAATCCTGCCGTGTTCGATGCATATGCCCATATTGTCACGTGGGCACAAGCTCAAACGCAGTACAACCAGCGAGCCAAGGATGTGTTTATGGATATCAACAATGCCGATGCGTCGGTCGTCGCTTTCGCGCTGTCCAGTAATATCAAAGTAGTTACTCAAGAAGCCATTGCCCGTGATGCCCAAAGAGTAATACCAATTCCAAATGTTTGCGAATCGTTCTCAATTGGCTATTGTAATACATTTGAGATGCTGCGTGAGTTGGGTTTCACCTTCTAAGGCTACGATACAAGATTGATGCAAAAAACCATAATATAGTATAGCATGAAAGTTTCTAAAGACAATCCGAAAAAACGAGCAAGCGGTCTAAAGCCATTGCAGCCAAGAAGAAGGTTGTTCGAAAGTCTGCCAAAGCAGTTAGCAAAAAATCCGGTTACGCCGCCTATGTACGCGATCATACCAAAGCATACCGCACACTTGCTACCATCGACGACGACACGCTCAATTCCGTTCGATCAATTGTCGCAAAAGTGCGAGCTAAACGAGGCGTTAAGTAACCCTCAAATGATAAAATCAAAGCTCTCCACATTAAGTCCGCTTTTTGTGTGACTATGATTGTAAGACGTGCCAATTAAAACAAAAAGGGCAGACAAAGCCGCCTGCTCCCAACAATTATAGTTTGTTTAGGGATTTAGGTTTTTAGTGTATATACGTAACCATCAAAAAGATGCCGACCCTTAGTTTTCCCGCAAAAATTAAAACATTTGTTAACGTCGCAGCTCACTACGCATTCGCTCAAATGTCCGACGCCCTCAATCTCCACGACCTTCCAACTTAACAAAAACGAAAGGGCAAGTAAATCTACCTGCCCCTTACGTTGCGTTTGATCCCTGGCTTGTTGTCATTCGCGAAGCGAAGGTAAGGATTATGTGAGCAGTGAAAATGGAGAGGGTGTATGGTTTTCCAGAGGGATTGATGTTTCGTTGGACCGAAGGTCCGAATCCAGCGGGATCACAGCAGCGCCTCTTGGAACCACCAAGAGGCATTTTTTTTGAAGTGTATCAAAATCCATTAAATTTCAAGGTGCGAGCGTCTTAGAGCGTCATTCGGCATCTTGTCACCTCAAACTTTTTTATACTTAAACTGTCCCCCTTCTTCTTTGAGATATAAAAAGCGAAGACCTTTCTTCAGTATGAAAGTTCTTCGCTAGTAGGGACGTCAGTTATATTTTATGTTTGTCCATTGAATGGAAACAACAACAGGAGTATCTAAGTCAGGTTTGTCATCATTTCCCACCAAGTAAACTGTTCTTTTTGTCGCCATTTTAAGTCCTTGGATATTCTGGTAATCGGATAAATAATGTGCACATGATACATTACCTGCAATTTCTACTTTATAGTCCAGTCTTCTTATCAGGCCCTCTGTGTCTATATACAACACTTGTTCTTTGCTATGGGTAGCGATATCTTTTGGCCATTTCACAACCAAACGTTGCCACGTTTCACCGCTTTCTTCCCAAGGGTCAATCTCCGTTAATTCAAAACCTGGACGCACAAATTGGAACGGCGTATTAAAATAATTCCAAGTTGCATAGCCTGAAAAATAAGCCAATTGCAAATTGCTCCACTTCGTTTCCCAAATATGTCCTTTGTACGATGACCTGGGATCATACAATTCTTCAACAAGCTCACCGGCGACGGTTTCAATTGCTATCCTGTCAGGAGTGTATGCTGTATGCCATTGGTTATTGGGTATGTGAGATGCCTTCTGTTCAAGAAGGCTAACTACGACATCCACCTCTTCTATTTCTCCGGCATGTCCCTTCATTCCCCATAGCTCACCGCCGACATGGGTGTGTGCCGAAACAGCAATAAATTTTCTCCAAGCATTGAGGCCTCCATGGGCATTGATGGTACGTTCTAATAGAGTATTCATTTTTTATTTTGTTTAGTTAATTAAAAGTTTATTCCTGGGCGTTTTAACAAGAATGACGCAACCTATGGCAACGAGCGTTCCGTGAACTTCATTCATTTGCTATAACTGTCTACTTCAATGACTGCATCAGCAAAAGCCTGTGGGGCCTCCTGTGGAAAGTTGTGACCGATACCCCTGAATAGCCAATGTGAATACTTGCCAGAAAACTTCCCTGCGTAGGATTTTCCATCTGCCGCTGCACCCTCAAAATCACTTCCAATGGTGATTGCAGGGACAGTGATGATCGGAGCTTCTGCAAGTTTGATTTCCAGATGGTCGTATTTCGGCTCGCCTTTAGCTAAACTCTGCCTCCAGCGGTAGTTGTGGATCACGATGGCAACATGATCCGCGTTGTTTAAGGCTGCTGCACTGCGATCAAACGTAGCATCATCAAAGTCCCATTTTGGCGATGCGATTGTCCAAATTAGTTTGGCAAAATCGTGACGGTATTTATCATACCCGGCTTGGCCTCGTTCAGTAGCAAAATAATACTGATACCACCATCCTAATTCTGCCTTGGGTGGCAGCGGCTGTGTATTCGCTTTAAGATTAGTGATCAGATAACCACCTACAGAAACAAGACCATTACAACGTTCAGGCCAGAGCGCCGCAATAACCTCTGCGGTTCTTGCTCCCCAATCAAACCCGGCAATGGTTGCCTTTTTGATCTTAAGCGCATCCATAAGCGCAATGACATCCGTGGCAATCGCCGATTGTTGTCCATTGCGAAATGTTTCATGGGAGAGAAAATACGTTGTGCCATAGCCCCGGAGATAGGGAATGATCACCCTGTAACCTTTGGCGGACAATAACTATAGATGTCATATGGCCAGCCATGCAAAAGAATTATGGGCGACCCATCTACTGGTCCGGCTTCAGCATATCCTACATTCAGTACGCCGGCATTAATCTGCTTTATTGGACCGAAGGAAGTGTTTATGCTCGAGTTAACTGGAGTAGCGTCTACTATTTTAGTATTACCGGATTGCGCATTCGTAATTCCAAATTGTAAAAAGGCAATACCTATGGCAATAATGTTGCTGACAAGAAAGTGATTTTGGTTGTGATGATTCATGATTGATTGATTGATTTACCTTGTTTGAAGATCCACTGAATATTTTATTTTGTGATTGTTTTTGCTGCATCATCAATAATATTAGCAACGGCTGTTGCCTGTGAAATAAACACTAGGTGACTCGCTTTTATTTCGAATACTTTTCCACCGCTTCTTTTACCCATGAATTTTTCCAGCTCAGGTGGGATGGAATGATCCTCTGTTGCAACGATATGCCATGTCGGCTTTACTTTCCACGCGATATCTTTAAACACATAAGTGAAGGCCGAGACGGCTACAGGCACTTGGGATGCTGCCATGAATTCAGCCTCTGTCCTTGACAGATCGGCGCAAAAACCGGAGTGATATTTAGCCAGATCATACCATGCAAACCCATTTACAGGAGGAAGTATGCCAGATTTTGGGTCAAGTGGGTAGGAGCTTAATAAACCCCCAAGCGTCTCTCCTTTATCCGGTGCAAAGGCGGCTATGTATACAAGGCCCGCAACGTTTTCTGCATTACCAGCAACGGTAATAATGGCACCTCCGTAAGAATGCCCTACTAGCATGACCGGACCATCTTGCCTGTCCAATACCCTCTTGGTTGCTGCTACATCTTCGTCCAAATTGGTATTTGGATTGCCCACTATGCTCACCTTGTACCCACGAGCTTTTAAAATGGTGTAAAGGTTTTTAAACCCAGATCCATCTGCAAACGCTCCGTGAACCAGCACAATATTTTTTACCTGTGCCTGTGCTGTGAAAGTTATCATAGCAGCCATTGCAAAGAGCACTATGTGAAATATGTTTTTCATGATTTTTGTTTTTATTTTCTGTTATTAATTATGGCTGAACGATTCTCAGGGATTCAGCGAATGAAGGAGTAGGGCTTTTGATAGCAAATCCTCATCGAATCAACGCAACGTGTTGAAAGATGCCCTTAATTCTTCAGCGAAGACCTTAGGCTGTTCCCACGCTGCAAAATGACCGCCTCTTTCAAGCGTGTTGAAATAAATGAGTTTGGGATATGCTTTCACAGCCCAACTTTTCGGAGCGGCGTAAATTTCATCCGGGAAAACGCTTACTGCAACCGGTATGGCAACATTACGCGGATCAAAAAAGCCGCCCTTTGCAATCTGAAAAGTTTCCCAATAAAGGCGTGCCGAAGAGATTGCTGTATTTGTAACCCAGTACAACGTGATATTGTCCAGAATATCATCCTTGGTGAGACCTTCTGACTTTCCGTTAAACACGCGTGCGATGAGAGAATAACTTCGTGCATCGTGATCAAGTATCCATGCTGCAAGGCCGATAGGCGAATCCGCAATTCCATAAAGTGTCTGCGGACGCAGGCCCATCTCATTCGCATAGCCCAATCCCTTCTTATAAAAAAAGTCCAGCTGTTCGTACGCATTCTTTTCATCGGCTGAGAGGTCAGATGGAACAACACCGGAAGCCAGTGCCTTCGAAATATCTGCTGGAACCGTAGCTGCCATATTCGTGTGGATGCCAATCAATTCGGGAGGTGCCATCAATGCCATTATCTCAGAGATAGCATTGCCCCAATCACCGCCTTGTGCTACAAATTTTTTATATCCAAGTCGTTTCATCAGCACGATCCAGGCTTTTGCAATGTGGACCGGTTCCCATCCTAGGTTAGTTGGCTTACCGGAAAAGCCATAGCCCGGAATGGAAGGTATGATCACATCAAATGCATCTTCAGCCTTTCCTCCAAACGCAGTAGGGTCGGTGAGCGGGCCGATAATCTTTAACTGTTCAATGATTGATCCAGGCCAGCCGTGAGTAATGATGACAGGCAGCGCATTTTTATGTTTTGAACGGACATGAATGAAGTGAATGTCAAGCCCATCTATAGTCGTTGTGAATTGGGGCAATGCATTAAGCCTGGATTCAACCTTACGCCAGTCGTATTCTGTTACCCAGTATTTGGCAATCGCTTGCATGGTAGCGAACTGCACGCCTTGAGATTCATCTGTGACGTTCTCCGGTTCAGGCCACATCGTGTCTAAAACCCGGCGTTTAAGATCAACGAGTTGTTTTTCAGGAATCTGTACGTGAAACGCACGAATGGTTTCATCAGATGATGAAATGGTTGACGCCCCGGTTTGTGCATTGCCTACTGTGCCCTGCATCAGCATGGCGCCTGCAACAATCGCGCTTGAAAATATTTTTTTACCTTTTTTCATTGTTTAGTTTTTTAATTGCTTCAGTTCATATTTTATTGTTTTCATCAGCGCAATGATTTGAACGCAGCACGCAGTTCTTCAGCAAACAACTGAGGCTGCTCCCATTGGGCAAAGTGACCGCCCTTATTTACTTCATTGAAATAAATGAGCTTGTGATAACTCTTCTCTGCCCAGCTTTTAGGTGCCTGATAAATCTCTCCCGGAAAAACGGTGATAGCAGCCGGAATAGAAATATCGACTGCATTGAAATTATTAGCATTGTTCTCCCAGTAAAGCTGTGCCCCGGAAGTGCCTGTGTTGGTAAGCCAGTAAAGGGATATATCATCGAGCATCTCGTCTTGTGTGAGTGACTTCCCCGCATCACCACCGCTATACGTCCAATCGTTGAACTTATCCAAGAAAAACGCGGCGAGGCCGACAGGCGAATCTGAAAACCCATACCCCAGCGTTTGGGGGCGCGTCACCATCATTGCCGCATAGCCGGCACCCTTTGTATAGAGGTGATTGAGTGAGTTAAAAGCAGCCTTCTCTTTTTGAGAAAGGCCTGCCGGTGCAGGATCTCCGTTTTTAAGTGCCAATGCTACATTTGGTGGTACAGTCGCAGGCATGTTAACATGTATGCCTATTAATCCGTCCGGCTTTTGAGCAGCCATCTTATTGGCAACTACTGAACCCCAGTCTCCGCCTTGTGATACATAACGTTTGTATCCAAGCCGTTTCATAAGAACATCCCAGGCTTTCGCAATATGGTCGGCATCCCAACCTGTGGAAATAGGTTTAGCAGAGAGACCATACCCTGGCATAGAAGGTATCACTACGTCAAAAGCATCTTCTGGTTTTCCGCCGAAGGAAGTGGGATTCGTCAATGGCCCAATCATTTTTAGAAGTTCAAAAACGGAACCTGGCCAGCCGTGGGTGATGATTATTGGCAACGCATTTGGATGGAGAGATTTAACATGTATAAAATGAATGTCGAGTCCATCAATTTCTGTCATAAACTGCGGGAGCGCATTTAGTGCGGCCTCGGCTTTTCGCCAATCATATCCAGTTCCCCAATATTCTACGAGTGCTTGAATTTGATCAAGCCTTACTCCTTGAGACTGATCGGTTACAGTTTCACGTTGAGGCCACCTTGTTGCCAACACACGTTGGCGGAGGTCTGCCACTGCAGCTTCGGGAATTTCTACTTGAAAAGGACGAACGCTGTTTGAAGTTATCGTTGATTTAGTGGACACTAATGTCTGTGCCTGAATTGGAGCGCGCAGGAGACAAAGAGCTCCCGCGATAATAGTAATGGCAAGAATGCATGTGTTGTTTTTCATTGTTTTATTTTTGTTTTCTGAGTTCTTTTGATAAAAATATTTCTTACCAGGGCTAACCTCGTCAAGCAACGAGGTTGAACGGACCAGGTCAATCCTGAACCAGCCATTTTACAACTTGAAAGTTTTTATGAAAGGAGCTTGTTCGACACGCAATACGTCTCCCATTGGTAGAGAAAGATTCTAATAACGATTTAAGTAAAGAATGTAAGGATTGTAATAAAAATGGTGTTGCAGCTACGTAGCCTTACAAACGCAAAGTCATTAGATTTTCTGCAAACAGAATATCGCCTTTGAAAATCTCGACCCTTAGGGAGTGAACGGAAATTAGCAAGATTTCAGACCACGTCAATTCTTTTTCGTAACGGTGTTTTGAGATCAATTAATTTTCAGTTAGCCTCACAGGGAGTTGACCAGTTCATTTTTAAGCTGTCCTAACTGTGCATATTGAAATGATATTTCGCCGCTTTCGGTTTGTTTGGAGCCGATATTCCATTGCATCCAGTGTGCGTAGTTCTGCAATTGCAAATCCTGAAGCAAGCTTTGTGTTACGAGCCAGTATTCATGATGTTCAATGTTGTTTTTCAAGAGCTGGTGGGCCACGATGATATCTTTGCCGAAAAGTTGGCTGAAGTTCTTCACGGTATACTCTGTAAATTCACCATAGTGAGTGATTACTTTCAAGGTCAGATTAACCGCGGTAGCACATGCTTCGCATTGACAACCCTTACGAAGCTGGTGAGCTATCAGAGTCCGGTGAAACATACAAAACATGTTTTCAACCTGCTTATACAAGATTGAAAGGCTCGGAGGTTCGCCAAATTTGTAAAAGAGGATAGCATCACCTTCAATTTCTGAAACCACCAGGCCGATGTGGTTGGCATTAATAATAACCTCCAGCAATTCTTGTATGATCGTCCGACTGTGCTCGATCTCGGTTTCATTGACAAACCGGGAAAATCCGCTGATGTCGGGAATGAAAACGAGTCCTTTATTTTCCATAGCTGAGTAGGTTATATTTTGGAAGCTGTTTATTTCAAAAATATTCCCAGTTAGACGTGATGCTGTGGTAGTAAGTGACGAGGCAGCCATAATTGAAGCCGGAGTGGACCAAAAGGCAACGGAATCGAGCCTTGCTTGTCATTCACAACATTCTGATTACTTACGATTTTGCAACTGGTTAAGAATATCGGTTGAAAAGTTTAGAACACGATTTGGCTGCTTGCCGTTGAGTTTTGAGTTTTCGCTTTGTAGTAATCAGAAATGCCTTCCGCCACAGACAACCAAATTTTCAATCCCTGTTGAGTAAAAAAGTGAAATAGGAAGCTGTCTCAGGTAGCTGCACCAAAAAAGACTGAAACTGACCCGCAAGTGTCAGTTTATGTGTCAGAAGAAGCGGGTGAAAGGAAAATATCAAGGTTTAGAATGTCCGCCTCACCCCGGATAGTGTCCGTTTCAAGTATTAAAGGGGTACATTCGTGAACGGCCGAAAGTACTTTGACACGAATGCATGTTCGCTCAAAAATCTGAACGAGCACGACCAACAATCGACAAGATAATGTTCAGATTACCCATAGTGTTTTTCGTTTGTTTCGCCTTCACAGTGGATGGCCAGTCGCTTTCTGGTCCGGCCACGGCAAACAACTACACTATTTCACAAAAGAGGCTATTGGCGGTTAGCACTGCGCGGTTCATAGACATGATTACAGTAAACGCCCTTGACGACGATAGCCTTATGCGTATGGCATGCCAACTAACAGGGCTGCCTTTTCTACAAGCTTATAATGAATGGTTCTACAACAAAGGTGAATCCGGTGCAAGCATGCTGATCAATGCCGGTAAGATCGCTGCGGCTACTCAAATGCTGAAAGGGCTTGTAGGCGAAAAACGCATTCAATTGTCTGTTGAGCTAGCTATAGCCTACCTGCATAGGCCAGGCCGTCATAGAACAGATCTTGACAGTGCTCATCGTTACATTCAGCGGGGCCTGGAGCTGAGTGCGGTGTTTCCTGATAAGATATGGCAATACGGGTGTTTGAATCTACTTGGGCAATACTTTCATCAAAGTGGAAATCAACAGGAATGTAACAGGACGTTTATGCGATTAGTGTCATTGGCCGGAGGACGCGATAAGAATACTACGGCCCAAGCGTGGCACAACCTGGGTGTCCTTTCTGAAGTGGCGGAAGACACTTCAGGCCTGACATACCTGAATAAGTCTCTTTTGATCTATCAACAACTACAGAACAAAGAAAAGGAAATAGAGCTGCTGTCGGAAATGGGAGTCCTTCATTTAAAGGATGATATCCTTTTGACCGAAAAAAATTTCCTACGGGTTCTGGCCTTACAGGAGACGACAGGCTTCAAGCATAGTTTATACGTTAAGTACATATTGTCTCATGTCAATGTGATGCAGCCCAACTACCTTAAAGCGTTGAACTATGCGAACGCTGCGATGGAAAATATGACATGGTCAGGTATCCCAATCTCTGCTACTTTTTCCATGCGTGTTGGTGTAGCCTATTGGGTGCTTGGGAAAAACGAAGAAGCATTGGCCTGGTTTAAAAAGGGTCTTGAGAACAGGAGTAACGACACGCATTTTTTCTGGTATAAAAGCTTGTTATACGCGGCGACGATCCTTCCGAATATGAATCGCACTCAGGAGGCCCTGTCCATGATAGAAACAGTTAGCATGGAATTTCCACCACGGACACTCTGGGAAAATATCCAGATATTGTCTTTAAAGGGATGGTGCTACGAGAAGTTAGCAAATCTCGATCTTGCGGACAAATACTACACGACCATCCTTAATACAATTAAACGAACGCCCCTTAAAGACAATGAGATTACCGACACATACTGGCTAATAGCCAATTTCTACATATCCCAAAAAAGTTGGGAGAAGGCGCGTTCGTTTCTGAACGAGGCCTCTCTAACGGCCTCCTATCGCAATACTCCTTTTGATCCGATGAATAGCTACCTATCATTCAGGATAGACTCTGCTGAGGGAAATTATAAATCAGCGATGCTTAATCATATCAAGTTTAAGGCTCACAGTGATTCGGTTCAAAGTATGGACCAGCGAAAAAAGTTCGATGAATTAACGATGAGGTATGGAGCAGAAAAGAAAGACCAGGATATCAAACTATTGAAACAACAAGAGGTAGTCAGACAGATAGAATCGCAACAAAATAAGCGTACCCGGAATATAATGATTGCCGTGTCAGGTTTGCTTCTCATCATATTAGGATTGGTTTTCAATCAATTTAGGTTAAAGCAACGAACCAACCGGGAAGTCAATAAAACCAACGCTGCGCTACAGAAAATGATTGAGGAAAAAGAGTGGCTTTTAAAAGAAGTTCATCACCGGGTAAAAAACAACCTCCAGATAATGATTAGCCTGCTCAATACACAAGCGAACTATCTCGACAATGATGCAGCAGTGAAAGCCATCACGGAAAGCCAGGAACGAATGCATGCCATTTCACTTATTCATCAGAAATTATACAATTCGGAAGATACGGCCTTCATTAATTTCAACGAATATGTCCATGAACTGGTACAACATATAAGGAACGGTTTTAGTCGCGGATCTGCAATAGAATTTGAGATCGATATTACCAATATTCAATTGGATGTGGCGCAGGCGGTGCCCCTGGGACTGATCTTAAATGAAGCCATTTCAAATTCCATAAAATATGGGTTCCCTGATGGATCACAGGGACTGGTAAATATTTCCATAACGCATTCTATAAATGAAGATGCCTACATTTTAATTTTTACGGACAATGGAGTGGGCTTTACAACTCACTATGATCTTTCTAAAATGGTTTCCTTTGGAATGCGTCTCATGCAAGGTTTGAGCAAGCAGCTAGGTGGAAGTTTTAAAATCGAAAGCAATACCGGCGTACGCATTGAAATTTCTTTTAAGGCATCTAAGATCACGAGCCTGATACGGGATCAGAATGTTGCAGCAATAAACGTGTGAAACGAACAGAGGTGAGGACTTGAGCAGAATGAATAAAAAAGTTATTATAGTTGAAGACGAATTTATTGTCGCGGAAGACCTGCGATTGATCGTGGAGAAAGCGGGCAATTCTGTTGCAGGCATTGCCGTTTCTGTTGGAGAAGCGGTTGCCCTGATCAATCTGCATAAACCAGGACTAGTACTACTCGATATAAACCTCGAAGGAAAACTCACCGGCATTGATTTAGGCCGTCAACTGAAAGAGGATGACATTCCATTTATTTATGTTTCGGCCTCTTCCGACCAAAAGACTCTCAAAGCGGCGAACGCGACGCAGCCTTATGGATTTCTGGTAAAGCCTTTTCGAGAAAGGGATGTGGTGGTGGCGTTAGATATTGCCCGTTATCGGCATGACAACAGCCTTGAATCTGCACTGCGACGTGAACAGGGATTGATCAGGTCTTTGTCGACGATCAATGATGGATCGGGGAGCCCTGAAAGCAAGCTGTTGAAAATAGCGATGGCACTACAATCCCATGTTCCTTTTGATTACCTGGTGTTTGCTAAAAAAAGTAACGGGGATATTCCCTACGAAGGCGTTAGTTTTTTGCGACTGGGGATGGAAGAATACCAGGTAATTGGAATAACCGAATTGTTGACCGTTGCCGGAATAAAAATGGACGAATTGAAAAAACTACAGGAATTATCTCCGATCGAAAAGGAAACAAGATTGTATAACGGAGCTGAGTTTAGTAAGGCGCGCAGGAGCAACCCAATGAAGAATCTGCTGGCAGAAACATTCGAACTCCAATCCAATTTGTCTGTACCGATTGTCGATCTCCATAATGATACCTGCGCTTTTTCTTTTTTTAGCCGGAAGGTGGATGCGTACAACGCTGATCACGTGGCATTGCTTGGCCGGTTGTATAATGTCTTTACCGAAGCGTCAGATTACATCTCTTTGTCGCTCAAAGAACAGCCGGCAGAACAAACACACGTTTATAATTTTGAAGGTATTGTGGGCAATGATCCGGCACTGATAACTGTACTGGATCAATTGGTACAGGTTGCACCGTTCGATACTTCTGTCCTGATACTGGGAGAAACCGGCACCGGTAAAGAGCGTATTGCAACGTGTATCCATCAGCTTTCCCCGAGATCACATAAGCCGATGGTGAAAATTAATTGCGCTGTACTCCCACCCACACTTATTGAATCCGAGTTATTCGGACATGAAAAAGGATCTTTTACAGGCGCGTCTGACAAGCGGACAGGAAAGTTTGAACAGGCCGACGGCGGCACGATATTCCTGGATGAAATTGGTGAAATGCCCCTTGACATGCAGGCAAAATTATTAAGGGTCTTACAGGAAAAGGAAATCGAACGTGTCGGTGGAAAGGCTCCGATAAAAGTGGATGTTCGGATAATAGCCGCCACGAACCGGGTACTGGAAAAGGAAGTAGCCGAAGGCCGATTCAGGATGGATCTGTTTTACCGCCTTAACGTCTTCCCGTTGATGCTTCCCCCCTTACGAGAAAGACCTACGGACATCAAACAACTCGCCATCTACTTTGCAGAAGCGTTTTGCAAAAAGTTTAAAAAATCCTTTCATGGTGTTACTCCTCAGATGATTGAATCATTGACGGAATATTCCTGGCCAGGAAATATCAGGGAGCTGGAAAACGTGATTGAACAATCCGTAGTCCTTAACGATAGCAAATCAGGATTGAACCTTAGCAGGCCTCTCAGCAGTTCCTCATCCACGTCTGCAACACAAAGTGGTAAAAGGCCTCAAAGTCTCGGTGATATTAAAAAAATACAAGCGATACGGGAAAGAGCTTATATCATTTCAGTCCTGAAAAAAGCCGGTGGACGTATCCGTGGAGACGCCGGTGCCGCTCAATTGCTGAATCTGCATCCTACTACATTGGAGTCAAGAATGGCGAAGCTGGCAATAAAAAAAGATGAATACGCCTAGACTCCGAAACTCCGAAATTTCCGGAGTTTTTTTCTGAAGTGCCTCTGAAAATTTCGGAGTTATCCCAACCGCCTATTTCCTCCTTCAAATTGTCGCTGAAATAACATGCTTATGATTAAGCGTTTACGAGTAACGACAAAATCCCCGCCTACCTGGAATTTCTGTGGCACGCTAATAGACCATTCGTGATTGTCGCTGCATGAGCATTGCGCTTCCCCTGCAACAGTAAAGTAATTCACGGATGGCAACACAACAACCAACATGGAAACTCAACTTAAAAAAAACGATTTAACGTTTGACGAGTACGCACTGGAACCGTTCAGAAGCAATGGAATTGGCCATGTGCTGAAATCTTTTTCAAGAGAGGACATGATCAACGCTTTTGAAAGGATGTTTGGAAATTTTATTCCGGAAGCACACCAGGTTAACGTTGACGAAATGTTAAAGAGGGTTGCAACTCCCGTGACTAAAAAGAGCTTCCTGGTCTTTGCACACAACAAGTATTTTACGGTGCCTACTGAAAATATTGCTTTCTTCTACATTAGGCATGAATCCGTGGTCATCATGTGTTTTGACCGAAAGGAATATCTCGTGGACCACTCATTGGATTACATCCAAAGCCTTCTAACAGACAGACAGTTTTTCCGTCTTAACAGACAGTATCTGGTTAATTTCAAGGCAATAAAAGAAGCAGAGCACTACTTCTCGCGCAAAATGTTTGTGCAGCTCGTTTTTCCCGCGCCAGACAAACTGCTAGTCTCAAAAGAAAAGGTCACCGATTTTTTAGCATGGCTTGACAACAGTTAGGTTTAGTTGTCATGTGTAAGCTGTGTTGAATTAGCATAACATTCAACATCACAATTAAATCAAAACCATTCTTCGCTATAAACCAAAAAAAATATGAAAGACATAACTATAAAATCTATTGACGGTAAAGTCGGATTTGCAATTCAGGCTCCTGCCGTAGTTGACCTGCACCATGTGACGGGGACAGAATTCATCGACGTGAACGGAACTCGGTACGCCTACCGATCCTTTGGAACCGAAGACACGATACCCTTGATCCTGCTTCAACATTTTACGGGGACCATGGATGACTGGGATCCCATGGTCACAAATGGATTTGCCAAACACTTCCCGGTAGTATTGTTTGACAATAAGGGGATCGGTGCTTCCAGTGGACAAACTCCAAATACAATTGAGTCCATGGCAAAGGATACCATTTCTTTTATTAAAGCAATGGGCTTTAATAAAGTCAATCTTCTGGGATTCTCTATGGGAGGGTTTATTGCCCAACAAATTACACTGTATGAACCTGGTCTGGTCAACAAAATAATTTTAGCGGGCACAGGACCGAGAGGTGGCGAGGGTATAGCAGAAATCACAACGCCACTTACGGTGTCCGCTTCTATGCACCCTATAGAACAGAAGCTTTA
>Ga0193738_1000520_pt1 | contig 19187 bp, 11 predicted proteins | sample L2a1metaG_FD_144927 | JGI IMG/M metagenome (GOLD analysis project Ga0193738, IMG submission 144927) | Soil microbial communities from a riparian zone of the East river system, Colorado, United States - L2a1 | ecosystem: Environmental > Terrestrial > Soil > Riparian zone | place: USA: East River...
CTCGAGCGCCGTCAGCCCGACGTGCGCGGCGACGAAACCCTTGCCGCTGCGCACGAACTCCAGCAGTTCCGTCTTCTGCGACTCTTCCAGGGGCACCTCGCGGTGCCCCATGAAGAAGATGGCGTCCACGTTACTGAGGTTCGGGCCGCCGCTGGCGTTCGACCCGTCGGTCTTCTTCGGGGCGTTCGCGATGATGTGCGAGTCGGTCCGGATGAAGGTGTCCCACATCCCGGAGTCGTAGCCGAGGCGCTCGATGACGGCGAGCGCGTGGCCGATCGATTCGTGCTGCGCCTGGCCGTTGCGGGTATCGGCCCAGGCGAGCACGCGCTTGCGCGCGGGAGCGCCCCCGGCGCGCCCGCGTCCACGTCCGCGGCCCTGCTCCCCCTGGGCCGCCGCGGCGCCCGGAGCACCGCCGGCCGGGGGTTGCTGCGGTTGCGGCGGCTGCGCGAATATCAGCGCGCCACAGACCACCACAGCGAACGAAGCAAGCCCCAGTCGGGCGGCGGTCCAGTGACGTTTCACGGTTTCTCCAGTCGGTTAAAAATCAAACTTGAACGCAAACTGCATGATCCGGGGATCACTTGCCGTGAGGATACGTCCAAAGTTCGAGCTATTCAACGCCGACGTCGGATTGTTGAAGCTGGCGTGGTTCATGACGTTGAAGATCTCCCAGCGGAACTGGAAGGCCCGCGCGCCGAACCGGAAGCTCTTGCTGACGCCGAGGTCGTTCTGCAGCCGCGACGGGCCGTCGAACGCGTTCGGCTTGAGCGTGCTGTAAGTGCCGGGCGCCGGCGTCGTGAACGCCGCGAGGTTCAGGTAGTTGTTGACGGTGCCATCGCCGTAGACATCGTCCAGCACCTGTACCGCACGCTGGCCGCCCATACCCGACAGCGCGTTGTCCACGCCGGTCGTGACCGAGAAATGGCTCCCGCTCTGCCACCGGACCAGCGGCGCGATTTGCCAGTCGCCGAGGATCGCGTTCGTCACGCTATTCGTAAATCTCGGTGTGTTCCAGACCACTGAGACGTTGACCACGTGCCGGCGATCCGAATCGCAGTACGAGTAGTCAAGGTCCGGGTTGGTCGGATCGGTGATCGACGGTCCCGTAATTTCCGTCGTGGCCGGATCCGACTTGCACTTCGACAGCGTGTAGTTGGCGAGCGTGCTGAGGCCGCCCTTCATCCGGCGCTGCGCCGACAGCAGCATGCCGTGGTAATTGGCGACGCCGGTGTCGTCCAACTGCCCGATGGTCCCATAGAACGCGCCCTGCGACGGGTTCTTCAGCACCAGGCGGCGCCGCGCGTTGGTCGTGCCCGTCGTCGCGCCTGGCGTGTAGACGGCGTAATTCAGCTCGGTGGCGCGCCACAGGTGATTCGAGTGGTTGCCGAGATAGCTGCCGGTGAGCAGCCAGTCGCCGACCTGCCGCTGCGCGCCGAAGTTCCACTGCTGCAGCGAGGTCGGCTGCGTCTCGAGCGGCGCGTTGACGTAGACGCCCGCGGTCGGGAACGGCTGCGTCGGCCAGCCATCGGCCAGCGCCGGGAACGGGTTGCCGCCCGGGTAGGTCTGGTACGGGTTGGCAAAGCCGCCCGGGGGGCTGGTGAGCGTGATCTGCGCGCCCCACGGCGGGTTGTTGGCGAACCGCGTGTTGAAGAAGAGATGCGGCGTGTCGTAGAAGATGCCCCAGCCGGCGCGCAGCGCTGTCTTTTCATTGAGCTGCCAGACGACACCGGCACGCGGAGCAAACTGGTTCAGCTTGTTGTTCATCGCCGCGTCGCCCGGGAACCCTTCGTCACCCGGGAACAGCAGGCCTGCAGGCGCCTGCGGATACACCGTGCTCCTGATCCCGGCGTCGAACCGCGCCTCGTCGAAATTGCTCACATACGAGAGCGAGTTCTTGATCGCGAGATACGGCTCCCAGCGGAGACCGACGTTCACCGTCAGGTTGGGACGGACCTTCCATTCGTCCTGGACGTAGGCGCCGACGTAGTCGTTCTCGTCGAAGTCGTAGACCGGGTTGCCCTGGAGGAAGTTGCTGACGCGACCGAGCATGAAGTCGGCCATGCCGAGGCCGCTGACCTGTCCATTGAACGTGAACTGGCCGTTGGTCGGACGGTTGTTCACGGTCTCTATCTTCGTGCGGATCCAGTTACCGCCGAACGAGAACTGGTGCCGGCCCCGGACGATGTCGAGATCGTTGGCGAACTGGAAGCTGTCCGAGTTGAAGTAGCCCGGATTGGTGCCACCCGTGCCGACATTGAAGCCGTTCGTCACGCTGACACCCATGTAGCCAGGCTGCGGGCTGTAGACGGCCGACCCGAGATCCGCCGGCGAGAAGTACTCCGGCAGCGGGCGATCGTTGATCGTCTTGTTGTAGGTGATGTGGAAGGCGTTGATCATGTTCGCCGAGAGCACCCAGTTGTGCCCCGCGACCAGCGAGTGCACCTGGTTGTTCTGGCCGGTGCGGCTCAGCGTCAGCACGTTCTTGCCGTCGTAGGTCGCCGGGTTGTCGTAGACCGCATACAGGTAGCGGCCGAAGAGCGACTGGTTCGGGCCGAGCGTGTAGTCGCCGCGCGCGAGCGTCTGGTGCTCGGTGTTGTTGTTCGGGATCCCGTACTGGAGGCGTCCGCACGGATCGGTCGCCACCGGCACGTGCTGGAGGAACCCGAGCGCGATCGGGCTGAAGAGCGCCGGATCGATCTTGTTGTTGACGAAGCCCGCGGCCGCCGACAGCGTCCGCGGCGTACAGCCGGCGCCCGCCACCTCCGTGAAGTCCCCCGCCAGCATCTTCGCGGTCGGCACGAAGCTGACCGTCTCGGGCGGATTCGATTTCTCGACGCGCCCCTGGTAGCCGGCGAAGAAGAACAGCCGGTCCTTGGCCAGCGGCCCGCCGATCGTGCCGCCGAACTGGTTGCGCTTCAGGCTGTCGCGCTGCGGCGCGAAGAAGTTCCGCGCGTTGAAGTGGTAGTCGCGAATGAACTCGAAGGCGTTCCCGCGGAACGCGTTGGTCCCCGACTTGGTGACCAGGTTCACCGCGGACGCGGCGTGGTGGCCGTAGCGCGCGGGCAGCGAGCTGGTCTCGACCTTGAACTCCTGCAGCGCATCCGGGAACGGCGTCGGCAGGTTCAGGTTGTTGAACGGATCGTTGTGCGTGCCGCCGTCCATGATGTAGGTAATGCCGTTGGCCTGGCCGCCGGCGACCGAGATCGTGACGGTCGGATAGTTCTTGTTGGTATTGAGGTCCCCCGCGGGCGCCTGCGTCGCCAGGCCCGACAGGAAGATCAGCTCGGTCGCCTGGCGGCCGTTGAGCGGAATTTCCGTGACCTGCTGGTTGTCGATGACCTGCCCGACGCCGGTGGAACGGGTTTCGATCGTCTGGCTCGACGCCGTGACCGTGACCTGCTCGCCGATACTTCCGACGGTCATCGCGACGTCGATCGTGGGGTTGGTATTGACCTGCAGGACGATGCCTTCCTGCACGTAGGTGTTGAAGCCCTGGAGCACAACCTTCAGCCGGTACGGACCGACCGGAAGGTTCGGGAACGTATAGGCGCCGTCGGCGCCGGTAAACGCGGTGCGCGCCGTGCCGGTGTCAGTCTTGGTGATCGTCACCTCGACGCCGGGGAGCACGCCGCCGCTCGAATCTTTCACCACGCCGGAAACCTGCGAGCCCGCGACCGCCTGGGCCGACGCCGTTCCTGTCGCGAGCGCCCAGATCAGGGCCACGCTTACCACGGTTCGCCACGTTGTCACGTTCATTCCCTCCACTGATGGATCGGTCATGCGCCAGCCGGATGGCAGCCATGAGTGCCGGGAGGGTAGCACCGCGTTCCGGTGCCGGACTACGGGGTTACGGTGGCGTTACGGTAACAAACTCGTATTAATGACATGACAGGTATAATCGCCCGTCATCGTTATAATCGGGCCTCCATGGAACCTTGGCGCACCGCAATAGCCACGTCTGACGCGACAAATATCTGGATCCGGGGACGTTCCGTCACGTCCCTGATGCAGCAGGCGACCTTTACCGACACCATCTTCCTGCTCCACCTCGGCCGTTTGCCTTCGGCGGGCGAACGCCGGCTGCTCGATGCCCTGCTGATCGGAATGGCGGATCACGGCGCGGGTGCGCCGTCGTGCGCCACGGCCCGGTTGGCCGCGTCCGGCAACCGCTCCTCTATTTCGTCGGCGGTCGCCGCCGGGATCCTCGCCATCGGCGACGACCATGGCGGTGCCGGCTCGAACACGATGGCGCTCATCGCCGCCGGCCTCCAGGCCGCGGCCGCGGAGGGCCTGACGCCGGCCCAGGCGGCTGAACGAACTGTCGAAGCGGCGGTCCGGGAAAAAAGGCGCCTGCCCGGCCTCGGCCATCGCGTCCACACGACCGATCCGCGGGTGAAGGTGCTCTTTGACATGGCCCGCGCGGAAGGTGTCGCGGGTGACGGCATCCTCTTCATGGAAGCGCTCGAGACCGAGGCGCGGACGCGCATCAAGCCGCTGCCCATGAATATCGACGGCGCGCTGGCCGGCATCCTTCACGACATGGGCTTCCCCCCGCCGGCGGGCCGCTTCCTCTTCATCGTCGCGCGCGTCGCCGGGCTCACGGCCGAGGTCGCAGAGGAGTACGCGCGCGAGAAACCAATGCGCATCAAGTTCAAGGTCGAGTACGACGGGCCGCCGCCGATCGACGAGTAGGGAACGCATGGCCAGGACCATTACCGCGGAGGAAACCGGGACCGTCACCGAGCTGGTCGCGCGCGCGCGCACCGCGATGGCCGCCATCGCGGACTACGACCAGGCCACCGTGGACCGCATCATCCGCGCGATCGCCTGGGCCGGCGGCAACGAACAGACCGCGACACGCCTGGCCAACATGAGCGTGGACGAGAGCGGCATGGGCCGCCGCGAGCCGACGCGCCGCGCCAAGGTTCAGGGCATTCTGCGGGACGCACTTCGCGAGAAGAGTATGGGCGTCATCGAGGAAGACACGGTTCGCGGCCTCGTGAAATACGCGAAACCGGCAGGCGTCATCGCGGCGCTCATCCCGGTTACCAGCCCCTACGTCACGCCTGTCGGAATCGCGATCTACGCGATCAAGGCGAAGGACGCCGTCGTGTTCTCGCCCCATCCGTCCAGCCGCAACACGACCATCGAGACGGTCCGCATCATGCGCGCCGCGCTCAAGAAACTGGGCGTGCCGGAAGACGTGCTGCAGGTCGTCGAGCGGCCGAGCATCCCGCTCGCCAACGCCCTGATGGCCGCCTGCGATCTCACGATCGCCACCGGCGGTCCCGCGATGGTCAAGGCCGCCTACGGGTCGGGCAGGCCCGCCTACGGCGTCGGCGCCGGCAACGCGACGATGGTCATCGACGAGACTGCGAACGTCGAGGAGGCCGCGCGCAATACGAGGATCAGCAAGACCAACGACAACGGCTCGGGCTGCTCCGCCGATGGCAACCTGATTGTCGACTCGCGCATCTACGACGCCTTCCTCGCGCAGCTTCAGGCGGAAGGCGGCTACCTGGTCACCGACGCCGAGAAAGCGAAGCTGCAGGCCGCCTACTGGGACGCCGAGGGCCGGCGCACCGCCGACACGATCGCGCGCGGCGCGGACGTCATCGCCAAAAAGGCGGGAATCGATCTTCCCGACGGAAAGACTTTCTTCATCGTCCCTGAGCGGCTGATCGGCAAGGCCCATCTCTTCTCGACCGAGAAACTCGGCGTCGTGCTCGCCGTCTTCAAGTACCACGGCTGGGAGATGGCGCTCGACATGGTCCGCCAGATCTTCGAGACCGGCGGCCGCGGGCACTCGTGCGGGATTTTTTCGTTCGACGACGATCACATCGATCAGCTGGCGCGGCTGGCGCCCGTCAGCCGGATCATGGTCCGCCAGGTGCAATCGAGCTCGAACGCCGGCACCTTCACCAACGGCATGCCGATGACGTCGAGCATGGGCTGCGGCGTGTGGGGCGGCAACATCACGAACGAGAACATCGCCCTCAAGCACTACCTGAACGTCACCTGGGTGAGCCGCCCGATTCCCGAGGACCGGCCGTCCGAGCAGGAATTGCTGGGAGAGTTCTACAACTCGGAAGTCTTCTGACCGGATCCGGGGAAACACATGAGCAAAGCGATCCACGTCATACCCGAGCCGCTGCCGACCACGAGCGAAACCCGTTTCGCGGCTTACCTGCTCACCGAGTATCTCGAGCGCCTCGGCGTCGATGTCGTCTTCGGGCTGACCGGCCATACCGTCATCGGCCTGCTCGACGCGCTCGGGCGGAGCCGGATCCGCTACGTCAGCACCCGCCACGAGCAGGTCGCGGCGCATGCGGCCGACGGTTACGCGCGCGCGACCGGCAAGCCGGGCGTGCTGCTGACTCATCTCGGCCCGGGCCTGACCAACGCCGCGACCGGCGTCGCCAACGCCGCGCTCGACTCGATCCCGATGGTGGTCATCGCCGGGGACGTGCAGTCGTATTTCCACGGCCGGCATCCGCACCAGGAAGTGAATCTCCACCAGGACGCGGACCAGTACCAAATCTACCGGCCGTTCTGCAAGCGCGTGTATCGCGTCGAGGCCGCGCGCGACCTGCCGCGGATCATCGAGCGCGCGTTCCACCTGTGCCAGACCGGACGTCCGGGCCCGGTGCTGGTGGACGTCCCGATGGACGTCTTCTCGACCAGCCTGCCGATCGACGCGTTCGCCAAGGTGCCGGCTGAGATCGCGCGCCCGTCGATCGACCAGGCGACGGCCGAACGGATCGTCGAGGCACTGGCGACGGCCGAACGTCCTGTCTTGTACGCCGGCGGCGGCGTGCTCTCGGCCCGGGCGTCCGCGGAGCTCGCGGCGCTGGCGGAAGCGCTCGAACTGCCGATCGCGCACACGCTCATGGGCAAGGGGGTCGTGCGCGAGGATCATCCGCTGCTCCTCGGCATGACCGGTTTCTGGGGCACGCCGATCGCCAACGAGAAGTGCCGGACCGCCGACCTGATCGTCGCCATCGGTACACGGTTCGCCGAAGCGAACTCGAGCTCGTGGGATCCGCGCTTCACGTTCAACATGCCGCCGACGCGGCTGATTCACATCGACGCCGACGTCTCGGAAATCGGCCGCAACTTCCCCACCGAGCTCGGCGTCGTCTCTGACGCGAAGCTGGCGTTGACGGCGCTGGTCGCGGCGGCGAAGGGCGTGAAGCACAAGAACCGCGGATCGCTGCGGCTCGAAGTCGCGCAGGGCCGCCGCGCGTTTGCGGCGAACTGGGCCGACCAGTACAGCTCGAGCCAGTACCCGATGCGGCCCGAACGCATCCTCGCCGAACTGCGCAAAGCGGTCCCTGAGAACGGCTACATCGTGACCGACGTCGGCTGGAACAAGAACGGCGTCGGGCAGCAGTTTCCGATCACCGTACCGGGCACGTTCATCACGCCGAGCGGGCTGGCGACGATGGGCTTCGGGCCGGCGGCGGCGCTGGGCGTCAAGCTGGCGCAGCCCGATCGCGCGGTGGTGGCGCTGGTCGGCGACGGTGCGTTCGGCAGCAATCCGTCGGTCGTCGCAACCGCGATGGAGGCCGGGCTCGGCGTCGTGTGGCTGGTGATGGACAACGCCGCGTTCGGCACCATCGCGGGCCTGACGAACATGCACTACGGTTGGGAATTCGGCTGTCTCTTCGAGGCGGACGGCGCGCGCTACCGCACCGACTTCGCGCAGATCGCGAAGGGATACGGCGCCGATGGCGTCTTCATTAAATCCGCCGACGAGCTCGGGCCGGCGCTGAACGCGGCGCTCGCCTCGGGGCGGCCGACCGTCATCCAGGCCCCAATGGAAAACGCCCCGACGCCGACGCCGGGCCACTGGGACATCAATTGCGTCTACCGGAAGGGCAGCTAGGTGGCCGAAACAGTCGTGTCTTCCCCTGAACGCCGGACCAGCGTCCGCTGGTGGCCGATTCTCGCGCTGATCGCGGTCGGCACCGCCATCAACTATCTCGATCGCGCCGTCCTCGGCGTGGCGGCGCCGTATCTGTCCAAGGATCTCGGGCTCACGGCGACGCAGATGGGACTGGTGTTCTCCGCGTTCTCGTGGAGCTACGCGCTGCTGCAGATTCCTGGCGGCATCTTCCTCGACAAGTTCGGTACGCGGCTGACCTACTTCCTCTCGGTCGGCCTGTGGTCGTTCTTCACCGCGGCGATGGGCATGGTGAGCTCGCTCGCCGGGCTGGTGCTGACGCGCGTCGGGATCGGGATCTTCGAGGCGCCGTGCTTCCCCGCCAACAGCCGCGTGCTGGCGACGTGGTTTCCGCAGCACGAGCGCGCGCGCGCCAACTCGGTGTATTCGGTCGGCATGAACTTCGGGCTCGGCTTTCTCAGCGTGCCGATGTTCTGGCTGACGCAGCAGTTCGGCTGGCGTGGCCTATTCCTCATCGTCGGCAGCGTCGGCATCGTGTTCGCGTTCATCTGGTGGGCGTTGTATCGCAATCCCAGCGAGAGCACGTCCGTCAACAAGGCCGAGCTCGACTACATCGAGGCGGGCGGCGGCGGCGAGTACAAGGGACAGCCGGTGGACTTCAAGTGGCGGCACATCGGCGCGCTGCTCAAGCACCGGCAGATCATCGGCGCGTCGATCGGCCAGTTCGGCGGCAACTCGACGCTGGTGTTCTTCCTGACGTGGTTTCCGACGTATCTCGTCACCGCGCGCGGCATGACCTTCATCAAGGCGGGGTTCATGACCTCGGTACCGTTCATCGCGGCGGCGGTGGGCGTGGTCCTCGGCGGCTACGTGTCCGACACGATCCTGAAGCGCACCGGTTCGGCCAACGTCGCGCGCAAGCTGCCGATCGTCTCGGGCATGCTGCTCGCGTCCTGCATCATCCTCGCGAACTACGTGCCGGCCGACAACAACACGCTGGTCATCGTCATCATGTCGATCGCGTTCTTCGGCCAGGGGATGACGAACCTGGGCTGGACGGTGGTCTCGGACATCGCCCCGAAGAAACTGATTGGCCTGACCGGCGGCCTGTTCAACTTCGCGACCAACCTGGCCGGCATCATCACGCCGATCGTCATCGGCCTGGCGTTCGACGCGACGGGAACATTCGTCGGGCCGCTCATCTACATCGCGGCGGTCGCGCTGCTGGGCGCGTTTGCCTACAGCGTCATCCTCGGCGACATCCACCGGCTCGAGATCAACACTGACTGATCGATGAAGTCACCGCGCCAGCCTCCGACGGGGAAGATCAAGGTCGTCCCGATTCGTCCGGCGGTGGCGCCGGCGGAGCCGCGGCCGGACGCCGACGCGGCCGCGCAGCTGCAGCTCGAGCGGGTGCTGACCAGCGTCGCCTTCCGCCAGGTCGATCGGCTCAAACGCTTTCTCAACTTCATCGTCTCGGAAGCGCTCGCGGGCCGCGGCGATCAGTTGAAGGAATACGTCATCGGCGTCCAGGTCTTCGACAAGGACTCCTCGTTCGATCCGCGGGCTGACCCGATCGTCCGCGTGCAGGCACGGCGGCTGCGCGCCCGTCTCGTCCGTTATTACCGCGAAGAAGGCGGGGCGGACGCGATCCTGATCGAGCTGCCGAAGGGCGGCTACGCGCCGGTGTTCAAGACCCGGGACGCCGCCACGGTCGGCCGGCGGTCGATCGGGCCGACGTTCGCCGGCCAGAACACCATCGCGGTGCAGCCGCTCGCCGACCAGAGCCCGGCGCACGACCTCGCGTATTTCTGCGACGGCCTGCTGCAGGAGATCATCCACGGCCTGGCCAAGCTCGAGGCGCTGCGCGTACTCGCAGTCGCGCCGGCGAGCCCCGCCGGAGTGGACCCAACCGGCCAGGCCGCCATGGTGCTGACCGGAGGCGTGCGAAAGTCTGGCGACCGCGTGCGGGTGACGGTGCATCTTGTCGATACCGCGACCGCTTCGTACCTGTGGTCGGAATCGGTGGATGCCGCGCTGGACGATCCGTTCGCCGCGCAAGAACTGGTCGCCGACGCCGTGATCAAGAAGCTGGAGCCGCGCCTGCTCGACGCCGGGCAGCGCCGCGGCGCGCGGCGGCCGGCGGAGAACCTCGCGGCGCGCAACCTCTATCTACAGGGGCGCTATCACCTCAACCAGCGCACCGACGAGGGGCTGCACAAGGCGCTCGACTTCTTCGAGAAGGCGATCGTCGAAGACGCGCAGTTCGCGCTGGCGCACAGCGGCCTGGCCGACGCGCACTCGCTGCTCGCCCACTACGGCGTCCGTCCGCCGTCGCTGGTGTGGGCGCAGGCGGCGTCGAGCGCCGCATCGGCGGTCATGCTCGACGGCAACTGCGCCGAAGGGCGAACGTCGCTGGCCCACGTCAAGGCGACGCAGGACTGGGACTGGTACGGCGCCGAGCGCGAGTTCCTGCTGGCGATCTCGTTCGATCCGCGCTACGCCACCGCGCATCACTGGTACGCGATGTCGTGCCTGGTCCCGCTCGGCCGGCTCGACGAAGCGCTCGAGGAAATGCGCGTCGCGCAGTCGCTCGACCCGGTATCGTCGATCGTCGCGCGCGACCTCGCCTTGATCCATGCGTATCGCCGCGACTACGAAGCGGCCCTCGAGCAGTGCGACCACACGATCGAGCTCAATCCCCACTTCTCCCCCGCTTACTGGGCGCTGGGTGTGATCCAGGAGCAGCGCAAGGACCTGGACGAGGCGATTGCCGCGTTCCAGCGCGCGATCGATCTCTCGCCGCACAGTCCCCGCATGCACGCGGGTCTCGGGCGGGCGATGGCGCTGGCCGGCAAGAAACCCCTCGCCGTGGCCTCGTTGCGCAAGCTCGAGGCGATCGCCGCGCAGCGCTACGTGTCGCCCATCGAGTTCGCGGCCGTGCGGTTCGCGCTCGGCCAGCGTGAGCTCGCGTTCACCTGGCTCGACAAAAGTTGCGAGGACCGCGCCTTCGACGTACTCGCCCTGAAGGTGGACCCGCGCTTCGACGCCGATAAACACGATCCGCGTATGCAGGCCATCCTGCGTGTCGTCGGTCTTGCCTGACAAGTAGGTTCAGATGCCGAGAAGATTTCTGCTCGCGGCCGTTACCGTCCTGGCCGGCGCGACGCTCACCTCCCAGAACGTCAAGCCGCCGACCGGCAATCTGCCCGCGGACCGCAACTGGACGTATCCAGACGGCGATCAGGGGGCCACGCGGTTCTCGGCGCTCAAGCAGATCGACGCCACTAACGTCGCGACCCTCGAGCGCGCATGGACGTTCAAGACGCAGTCGGGCCGGTTCGCCGGCGCGCCGATGATCGTGGACAGCGTCATGTACTTCAGCGCGCCCAATGGCGTCTACGCGGTGGATGCGGTGACGGGGACGCTGATGTGGAAGTACGCGCCGCCCCTCCCGCCGGCGCCTCCCGTGACGCAGCCCGCGCCGCCACCCGCGGATCCCGCAGCCGCCGGCCGGGGACGCGGCCGCGGACGCGGACGGGGAGGGATCACCGACAGCGCCGGGACCGCCCTGCGCGGGCCTGTCTACTGGCCCGGCACCGCGGAAATCGGTCCGCGCATCTTCTCGACGACAACGCCGGGACTGGCGGCGATCGATGCCAAGACCGGCAAGCTCGTGACGACGTTCGGGAAGGATGGCGTGCTGCCAGGCATCGCGCCGACCTCACCGCCCGTCATCTACAAGAACTTCCTCATCACGCAGGGGGACCGGGAGCCTGGCAAAGGCGTCACGGTGAAGGCGTTCGACGTGGGCGACGGCAGGCACCTGTGGACGTTCTACCTCAAGGCGCAGCCCGGCGATCCGAATCGTTCCACGTGGCTGAACGGCAGCGGAGACACGGAAGCCTCGCCCGACATCTGGGGCCTTTTCACCATCGACGAGGAGCGCGGAATCGTCTTCGTGCCTGTCGAAAAAGTCGGCAACGACTACTGGGGCGGGCCGCACCACGGCAACAACCTTTATAGCGATTCGCTGGTCGCGCTCGATGCCAGCACCGGAAAGATCAAGTGGTTCCGGCAGCTCGTGCACCACGACATCTGGGACTACGACATCGCGGCGGCGCCGGTGCTGATCGACGTTCGACGCGGCGGCCGGACGATTCCCGCGGTGGCGCAGCAGACCAAGATGGCGCTGCTGTTCATCTTCAACCGCGAGACCGGCGAGCCAATCTTCGGGCTGGAGGAACGCAAGGTGCCGCAAACCAGCGCGCCGGGCGAGTGGACCTCGCCGACGCAGCCGTTTCCGGTCAAGCCGGCGCCGCTCGCGCGCAACGCCCTCAAGCGATCCGAGCTCGCGAAGGTGACACCCGAGCACCAGGCGTTCTGCGAAGGGCTGTGGGACAAGTACAAGCTCGAGGACGCCGTCCCCTACGATCCCTGGCGCGTCGGCCAGGACATTCTCGTGCTCCCGGGCGCGCAAGGGGGCGGCAACTGGCACGGCGCGACGTTCAACAAGCCGCTCGGCCTCATCATCACCAACGTCATGACCGCCGGACAGTGGGGACACCTGCAGGCCGGTGGACGCCGCGGCGGCGGCGACGGCCCGCCCGAACAGGCGCCGAACGCGGCTCCGCCGCCGGCCCCTGGCGCCACTCCAGCACCGCCGCCCATGGGGAAGGTTACCCCCGAGGGCCAGCGCTTCTGGAATCCCGCCAACAAGTGGAGCTGCAGTGCGCCCCCGTGGGGCGAACTGGTCGCGGTCAACGCGAACACCGGCGACATCGCCTGGCGCGTGCCGCTCGGCGAGTTCGAGGAGCTCGCGGCGAAAGGGATCCACACCGGCACGCCGAGCTCCGGCGGCGCCATCACGACCGCCGGCAACCTGGTCTTCATCGCCGCGACGATCGACGGCTACTTCCGCGCCTTCGACGCGCGGAACGGCAAGCTGCTGTGGTCCGACAAGCTGCCGGTGCCGGGGCATGGGACGCCCAGCACCTACCTCGGCCGCGACGGCAAGCAGTACGTCGTGATCGGCGCGAACGGGGGCGGCTACTTCGGCAGCCCGACGTCCGACGAGGTGATCGCCTACCGCCTGAAGTAGAAGTGGAGGGCATAGGAACCATACATGTATTGACATGACTGGTCCCGGTGCCTATAGTGCCTCCCGAGGGCACCCATGGACAGGCGACAGTTCCTCCAGGGAAGCGTCGGCGCGGCACTAATCGGACCGCTGCTCGGCGAACTGGCTGGCGCGCAGGGTCAAGCGACCCCGCCGCCAACGGCAGCGACACCGCCACAACCCGCCGCGGCACAGCCGCCGGCCGGGGCAATTCCGGTCACCCGCAAGCTGGTGCTCGATGCGCATTCGCGCTCCCTGCAGTGGCTGCGATCGGCGGACGAGGTCGCCGAAGCCGCGATCGAGATGGTTTGCGCGGGGGTCTGCCCGACGGTGCTGCCCCACCCGGGCCACATCGACCCGGCGAAGGTCGCGCAGGACCTGCCCGCCTTCGTCAAGCGCGTGCGGAGCCACGGGCTCAGCGTGACGCAGATCAAGGGCCCGGCGATCCGGGACGTCACCGAGCCGCACGCCGAAGCGATCATCGCAACCGCGGCGCAGAACGGCATCACGCACTACTCTCTCGGTGGCTATACCTACGACTTCACGAAGCCGCTCGCACCGCAGCTCGACGCGATCAAGCTGCGCCTCGACAAGTTCGTGCGGCTGAACCTGAAGCATCGCATGACGCTGATCTACGAGACGGCGCCCGGCGCGGCGTCGGTCGGAGGCGTCGTGCTCGACCTGCTGCCGATCATGAAGGCCTTCAGCCCGAAGCAGATCGGCCTCCAGTGGGACACCGGCCACATGGCCATGCACGGCGACGACACGTGGGAAACGCTGATGCGCCTTGCCGGCCCCTACGTCGCGGCCGTCGCGTGGCGCGATCGCGGCTGGGTGCAGGACCTGGGACTCAAAGGTGAGGGCGGCCCGTACGCCGGCCCCGTTCCCCGAGTAGAACCCCTCGTGACGCAGCCTGACGGCAGCGCCATCCCCGGCATTCCTGGTGCGCCACAGGCCGCTGGGCGCGGCGGGCGCGGACGCGGGCGCGCGGGCGGTGCCGGGCGCGGTGGCGGCGAGGAAGGGGCGGCTGCGGCGCCGGGTGCCGGACGCGGTCGCGGGCCCGCCGGTGGTCCCGCGAACTCGGCGGGCGCCGGCAGCATCGACGACGGCAACCCGCTCTACAAGTCGCTCGACGGCGAGATGCCCAAGCGCCCGATTGGCGGCAAGAACGCCAAGGGCGGCGGCTGGAGCGCACCCAGCGTCATCATGGGCACTGGCGTCGTCCACATCCCCCGTGTCGCGGCGGTGCTCGCCGCGATCAACTTCAACGGGCCGTCCGTGCTCCAGTCGGAATACGCCGGGATCGGCGGCGCCGAGCGCGGCGCCGAGACGATCAACCGTCCGCGCCAGTGGGTCATCGGCATGCTGAAGCGCGACGTCATCACCATCCGCAAGTCGTTCGAAATGGCGAACTGCGGGCTTTCGATCTGATTCCTGCCGGGGTGCTGACCATGTTGCCAAGGTTTACTGGACTCTCGGGCCGCCTCGCCCTCGTGGCCGCGGCCTGCCTGCTCACCTGGCGCGGCCTGCCGCTCGATGCGCAGGGCCCCGTCGCGGACTGGCCGGCAGTCGCCGGCGACGTCGGCGCGTCGAAATACTCGCCGGCGGATCAGATCACGCCCGCCAACGTCGGGACGCTGAAGGAGGCGTGGGCCTACGCGACTCCGGGGTCCGCGCCGATCGTCATCAACAACATCATGTACTTCGTCGGCGCCGGCAGCGTGATCGCGCTCAACGCCGACAGCGGCACCGAGGCCTGGAAGTTCACGCTGAGCGAGGCGACGCCCGGCGGCGCCATTCGCCGCGGCATGACCTATTGGCCCGGCACCCCGCCGCACGCCCCGCGGGTGCTCGTGACGATGAGCGCCGGCAAGCTGGTGCAGCTCGATGCGAAGACCGGCAAGCTGATTCCGCAGGCCGGTGTCGTCGACCTGGCGGCCGGCATCATGGATCCGATCCCCGGGGGCGAGTCGTACACCATCGCCTCCCCGGTCGCGGTCTACAAGAACCTCGCGATCTTCCCCGGCCGCACGGGCGAACACAATCGCTGGGGCATCCCCGGCGACCTCCGCGGTTTCGACCTGCTCACCGGCAAGGAAGTCTGGCGCTTCCACACCATCCCGCATCCCGGCGATCCGAACTTCGGCACCTGGGGCCTCAACGGCTGGCAGGATCGCAAGGGACCGGGTTCCTGGCAGCCGCTGTCGGTGGACAACGAGCACGGGCTCGTCTTCGTCGCGCTGGGCAACGCCGTCGATCAGAACTTCGGCAACAGCCGCCCGGGCTCGAACCTCTATTCCGCAAGCGTCGTCGCGCTCGACGCCGCCACCGGCAAGTACAAGTGGCACTTCCAGACCGCGCACCACGATATCTACGACGCGGACCTGAACGCGCCGCCGATGTTCGCCGAGGTGAATCGCGGCGGGCAGCGCATTCCGGCGATCGTGCAGATGACGAAGGTCGGGCTGCTGTTCTTCCTCAACCGCCTGACCGGCGAGCCGATCTTCGGGGTCGAGGAGCGGCCGGTTCCGCCGAGCGACGCCCTCGGCGACTCGGCGTGGCCGACACAACCGTTCCCGTTGAAGCCGGAACCGATCACACGACTGTCGATGACGCGCAAGGAGGTTTCGAAGATCTCGCCTGAGGCGGAGAAATACTGCACCGAGATCTACGACCAGGCCGCCCAGATCGGGCCCTACACGCCCTACAGCATGGTCCCGAGCATTTCCTTCCCCGGCTCCACTGGGGGCGGCAGCAATCACGGCGGATCGTTCGATCCGGGCCGCGGCATGGTCTTCGCCACCGCGCGCAACGTCGCGACGATCGGGCAGTTGTCGGCGATGCTTTCGTCGGACGTCCTTCCGTCGTTCGGCAAGACCAAGATGCCGTTCGACTATTACCTCGATCGCGACGGCTACCCGTGCAACGCGCCGCCATGGGCGGAGCTGTTCGGCATCAACGCAAACACGGGCGACATCGTGTGGCGAGTGCCGCTCGGCGAATACAAGGAACTCACAGCGAAAGGCATCCCGAGAACGGGGACGGCCACCAATTCGGGCGCTCCGGTCGCGACCGGCGGCGGCGTCGTGTTCATCGGCGGCACGGCCGACGGGACGTTCCGGGCGTTCGACGCGATGACGGGCAAGGAACTCTGGTCCGCCAGCCCCGGTTTTGACGTCGGCGGCGCGGCGGTCGTCTACAAAGGCGCAAACGGTAAACAGTACGTGGTCGTCGCCGGTCCCCGGCTGGTGGCCTACGCGCTCCCTTAACCCACTCTGCAGGAGGTCGTGATGCTTAGGAAACTACTCGCCGGACTCGGCGCCAGTGCGCTGGCGGCGACCGTGATGACGGCGCAGGCCCCTGCCCAGCCGCAAGCCCCGGCACAGCCGCCGGGCGGTGCCCAGGGACGCGCGGGGGCCCCCGGGGCCGCAGGCGGCGGGCGCGGCAACGCGAACCTCCCGACCGAAGAACAGTGGGCCGCCATGTCGCCGAAGGCCAAGGAGTACGTCGAGAAGGCGAAGGCGATCGCGGGCACCGACCCGGAGCTCATGTTCGACTTCGGCATTTTCTGCAAGGCGTCGGGCGGATCGCAGAACCCCGATCGCGCCACCGTCGGCGTCCCGAACAGCGAGCCGAAGCTGCAGCCGTTCCCGGCGCCCAGCCCGGCCCAGGTCATCGGCGGCCAGCGGCTGTTCGACAACTTCTACTGGATCGGGAACACCGGCATCGGCGTGTGGCTGGTCACCTCGAACGACGGCTACATCATGTTCGACACGATGAACAGCGAGGATGACGCGAAGAACATCATCATCCCCGCGATGGAGAAGCTGAAGCTCGACCCGATGAAGATCAAGTACCTGGTCTTCGGCCACCACCACTTCGACCACACCGGTGGCGGCCAGTACATCCAGAAGCTCACGGGCGCCAAGGCGGTCATGGGCCGCGACGACTGGGAACTCTACCTCAAGAGCACCGGGCGCGGTGGTGGCGGCCGCGGCCGTGGACGCGGCGCCGAGGGCGCATCTGAGTCGGCGACTCCGCCTCCGCCGCCCCAGCCAGTGGCGCCGCTGCCGAAGATGACGCGCGACATCGACGCCACCGACGGCATGACCCTCAAGGTCGGTGATGTCACGGCAACCGTCTTCCAGATGACCGGGCACACGCCGGGTTCGATCGGCATGGTCGTGCCGGTGAAATTCCAGGGACGGCAGCACCCGATCCTGCTCGTCACCGCGGGCACCGACGTGCGCAACCGCGAGGCGTTCGTCGGCGGCTATGAGCACATCTGGGACGAGGCCATCAAGATGAAGGCCGAGGCGGTGTACCAGTCGCATCCGAACACCAACATGAACCTGCTGGCGCGGACCAAGTACGTGAACGACAACTTCCCGCCCGCGAAGAACCCGCTCCTCTACGGCGCGGCGCGCACGGAAAAGTACATCAACATCATGCGCAACTGCACGCTCGCGCGGATGGAGATCCTCGGATGGCAGTGAGTTAGATTTCAGGAAGCCGGTTCGGCCCGCGGATCGTCAGTCCGCGCCGAACCGGCGTAATCGTCACCCGGCCATCCGACCGGGTTCCCGCCGGGACGATGTAACTCACCGCGAACTGGTTCTGCAGATCGAACGCAATCCGCGCGAGCACGTCGGGCAGGCCGGCGAGCCGCGCCGTCGAGAGGTGCAGACCTCCCGATTCCTTGGTGCCCTCGCTGAACAGCCGATCGCGCTCGAGGCCGGCGACCTGGTTCTCGAGCGCCAGCTTGCGTCCGCCCGACGTCGCATCGGTTGGGGGACCGGCTGAATCGAAGGCAATCCTCGTCGCCGCATAGAAGGCCTGGCGCGCGCGACGCATCTGCTCGATCACGCCATCGGCGGTCACGTTGCTCAGCTGCGCGGTCTGGTTCGCGACGGCGACCACGGCGCGGCGCCCTTCGATGCGGCCCTGGTCCTTCGAGACTTCCATCAACGCCTCGACGAGATTCGCCTGGTAGACGCTGCTCGCCGGAAACGCGTTGATGGCGCGCGCGAACGGAATGACCTCGGTGCTGTAGTCCACCCGTTTTTCGAGCCGGCGGCCCGCGACGTAGAGCGCGACCTCGCCCTGCTCACGGACGCGATCGATGAATCCGGCGAGCCCTTTGCGCACCTCGTCGTCCGGGACCAGGAGCTCTTCGACGACCACGCCGACCTTCAGCCGGGTTCGTGACGGCTCGACCCGCACCAGCGCGCGATCCGCCCCCGCTTCCCTGACCACCAGGTCGGCGACCGACAGATCGGTCACGTAGGCGCCCCGCTCGTCCACCGCCGTGACATACAGCGTGCGCTGAACGGCGGCGCCACCCTGCGCGGCCGCGCCCCCTTGCGCGGCCGGCATGGCCACCAGTAAGGCCGCGAGCGTACAGGCGAAAAGGGCGATGCCCTTGCGCATCAGAAGATCTCGGAGTTATAGAACTCGCCGAGGATCTCGCGCTCGTCGGGCTTGTCTTCGGCGATCGGACGGCTCACCCACGTCGTGTTCATGTAGTGCTTGACGCTGATGTTCTCGCTGGTGATGTTGCCGCCCCACGTCCCGCAGCCGAGGCTCGCGGTCTGCGGCATGCCGTTGGTGAACGACCCGGCGTTGCCGCGCACGTTCGGCTGACGGACCATGATCCGGCTGACCGGCGCCATCGACGCCAGCCGGTGGATGTGATCGTCGTCGAACGACGCGATGCCGACCGAATGTCCCTTGCCGCCGACCTCGAGGATGTCGGCCACCATCTTCAGCAGGTTGTCGAAGCCGCTGTACTTGAAGATCGCGAGGACGGGCGCCAGTTTCTCGCTCGAGAACTTGTGCGCCTTGCCGATGCGCTCCTCTTTCACAATGATGAAGGTCTTGCCGGGCGGCAGCGTAATGCCGGCCTTTGCGGCGATGACACCCGCGGCGCGCGCCACGGTGTCCATGGTCCGGTGGCCGGTGGCGTCCCACAGCGCGGCCTCGAGCCGGCCCTTTTCCTCGGCGTTGGCGAGGTAGCCGCCTTCCTTCTGCAGCGCTTCGAGGAACGCGTCGTAGACGCTCGCCTCGACCAGCAGGTTGCCGTCGCACGAGCAGCCCGACCCGTGGTTCTGGGTCTTGCTGATCCGGGTGTTCAGCGCCGCGTCGGCGATGTCTGCCGTCTCG
>Ga0193738_1000521_pt1 | contig 19176 bp, 25 predicted proteins | sample L2a1metaG_FD_144927 | JGI IMG/M metagenome (GOLD analysis project Ga0193738, IMG submission 144927) | Soil microbial communities from a riparian zone of the East river system, Colorado, United States - L2a1 | ecosystem: Environmental > Terrestrial > Soil > Riparian zone | place: USA: East River...
ACCACCGCCGCCGTAGCCACCGCCGCCACCGAATCCATCGCCAGTCGTCAAGCTCGCATTCTGGAAACCACCGCCGGCGCCACCACCGGCGCCGCCACCCTCGATGCGCTCAAAGAAATTGTTGAGCCGCTCAACCTGGCTGGTCAGCCTCGTCACGACGTTGGTGCTGTCGGCCGTCGAGTCGCGCAGCTCCCCTTGTATAAAAGCCGCGCGCACCAGCAACGGATTGTTGTCGTTGGCGCCGCGGCTATAGCTCATGTTCTGGCGTAGCGGTTGACCTGGCACGGCGATCGGCGCCGGCGCCGCAGCCGGCGGCACGGACGGCACAGAGGTCTTGGGCACGGTAGAGGATGGAGCGCCGCCCCGCATAGGCTCGAACCCTCTGCGGCGCATGTCGTCGTCACTCTGCCCGAAGCCCCACCACTGTTGATCCCAGACGGTGTAATTGCCCTGGCGCTTCTGTTCTTCCCAGTATCGCCGGTTCTCTTCCGTCGATTCGCCGCCCCACAAACCCTGCAAATTCGGGTGGGCCTTCGATGACTGCCCTGGGCTATTCCACCATTTCTTCGTGCCCTCGATCGGATGCAGAGCAAAATTCAAAAGATCGATGACGCCTTGGAAAAGCGAGACCACACCCTTGAGCTCGATGCCGATGCGACGAATAGTCGGCGCGATGTAGCCAACCAGGCCAGGCAAATACTTGATCGCAGCCGTCGCCCATATCTTCAGCTCTTTGATGAGCTCAGGCATCTTGCCTTTGAGCGCCGTCATTCCCTTGAGCAGCGCCGGCATGCCGGCCGCGAGAACCTTCGTGGAAAATAGATTCCACTGGTGCCCCATCTCTCGCCAGATGACGTTGATCTCGCCGCTGTATCTCTCGATGTCCTCGAGCTTCTTCCGCGCCTCGTCGCTCAGCTCAGGCCATTCAGGGCCTTCGCCGTCCTCCTTGCTGAGCCCCAGGTCTTTGAGGAAGGACTCCTTCAGCTTGGCGGCGACGGCCGGTATCGCACCATTCGCGAGTGCCTGCGCCTCGAGCGCATTAGCGTAGCGTTTGATCGCGTTGCGCGACTGGTTCGGATCGAGCGTCTGGAGCTGAGCGATCCAGTGCGGATCAACACCCTGCGCCAGCAACCTTGCACGCAGTTGCGAATTGTTTTTGTACAAATCGAACTGCGCCGCCTGGATGCCCTGGTAGCCGCGGATCACGGATTCGGATGACTGACCAAACAGCCTCGCCTGGTCCTGCGCATACTTCAGATCGGCGAAGCTCATGCCCATCAGCCGCGCGGTCTTGGATAGGTCCGACATCTCTTTCGAGAACCGGAAAACCGAAACACCGTAGGCGACGACAACGGCAGCAATGCCGGCGACGGCGATCGTGACGGCGCCAATACCCAGAGCTGCAACCGATGCCGCGGGGCCAAGCAGAGCAAGCCCGCCGCTCATGCTGTTCAACGCCAGCCCCGCCCGCCCGACACTGGCCGCGATCTGCGGCAGAGATTTCAGGCCTTGCGTCGATGTCCCCAACCGCTGAAGCGCCATCCCCAAATTACGAGATGAGTTCTCAAGGTCTTTCAGATGCTGGTTGAGCGTGCGGACTTGCGGGCCCGCGGCGGTGGTTACCTTTCCGAAATTCTCGAGAGCAGAGACGCCTGTCACCAGGCTTCCCGTCATCTCGTTTGTGGACTGAGTTAAATTGCCGAGCTCAGCCCGCAGCCGTTGCAGCCCCGACGACGCATTGTCTACGAGGCTGACTGTAAGGCGTAGCTCTTCAAACTCAGCCATCGTCCTGGGCCATCCTCTCACGCTTCTTCTGATGCGCGAGCTCGATCGTGCGCTCTAAATGAAGGCGCACCTCGGACGCTGGCATTTCAAGAAACGTAGTTGGGGAGATGTGATAGAAATCGGCGAGCCGATAGCAGTCGAGGACGGTGTCCCCTACCAGGCTGTCGGGTCCGGGATAAAAAAACCGCGCAGCCTATAGGCGCAGCTATTCCAGTCCCGTGGGTCCATCGCCTCAATGAACGGCGGCAAAATCCCGGAGAGCTGGGACATCATCGTCGTCATCTTGCGCTCGAGAATCACAACGTCGCCGTCCTGGTTGACGTGACAAGGATTGCCGCAACGGTTGATGTCACCGCCTGTCGGCTCCCTGAACGTCAGCTCATGCACGGTCTCAGAACCCTGGCGAACGCCGCGGTGCAACAGTCGCACCTTGACGGGCCAGGTCTCCTTGACAGGCTCGAGGGCCTCTACGTTGTCCAACTCATTGTCGATGACGGGGCCGGGACCGGGAGCGGGCGTTTCGTTGAGCGGTTCACTGCCGACGAACCCCTCACGCTTGTTCGGCTTCGTGTTCATGATCTCTCCAGATTATCTAGCGGCCTGCCTGATTGGCGTGACCGGATTGTCGATCGGCATTTCCTCGCACCAGAGGCCTTCCCAACGCACGCGGACCTGACCGTCGCGGGCGTTGGCTTCTAATGCAGCTTTGCACGTTGCACCGATCAGCGAGTATTGCCAACCATTGGCGAGCTGCGCGACCACATTAACGTCGGTCGCGCCGTCCAAATCCTCGAGAGCGAGACCGCGCGTTGTCGAGATGTCGCCCTCAATGAAGGGCACACGCGGCAGCTCCTGGTAGCCGTGAACGCCGTCCTGGCCGGCGATCATCGTCCGCTCAACGGGAGACGGACTGACAGTGAAGTTGCCGCGCAGCGCCATCATCTGCGAGCCAACGTAGAGGTAGGCGATACCAGCGAACCTTTGGGCCATAGTTCAAACTCCTGTTTTTCAGAATTGACGAAGGTGAAGCGTGCCGGCGATTAGCCGGCGCCACCCGCTGCGAGACGAACGCCGGCGTCGCCGATGTCGCGGTCAACCCCGCGGTCATACTGGAGCCTGAACTGCGCGAGCACTGCAAACACGCGGAGTTGATTGATCAGGTCCGGCGGATACAGCACGTTGACGCGGTTCGGGTTGTTCGGATCGCGCTCGACCAGGAGGTTGTTCTTGAACGAGCGAGTGTCCTCGACCAAGCCGTTGTACTCGTCCTGACGATACTCCGCGACAAGCTCAGCCTTGAGGATGCCGGGAGTGACGATCGCCTGGCCTGGACCGAAGCGGGTGCCGTCATTCGCCAGCTTGTGGCGCGGGAATTTCGACGTGATCGCCTGGCGCTGATTGCGCAGCAACCGAGCGAGCGTCGCCAGCGTCGTCACCAGCTCATAAGCGTCGTCGCTCTGAGCGTAGAGATTGAGCTGGTAGGTCGTCGTTTCCCGAAGGATCATCACGCCTTCGCCGCCGACTTCCTGCGTTGCGATCCCATAGCCGGCGAGCGTGTTGAGCTCGCCGCGATTGAAACGCTCATGCAGTGGCGCCGACAGAATGCCGGTGAGCACCAGCGTCTGAAGCGGACGCGCCGGATCGTTAGTAAGACCGCGCGCAGCCTTCGCAGTGTAAGCCGCCGTCCACTCGTAGACCGGCGACGGGCTCGCCAGCTCGACACCCATCACCGACATGGTGCCTGAGTTCTGCGTTTCACCAAACAGAATCATGCTGGCGTAGTCGCCGCGCTTGGCCGAAAAGACGTGGCCATAGAGCTGACGCATCCAACCCCAACGTCCGGTGTCGGTGAAGCCGTACTCCAAATTCCACGCCATCAGCGACGTGCTATCGGTGAACGGCATCGCAACATATTCGAAGTTGCGCTCGCCGAGATTGGCAATGGCGTCATCCATCTCAGGTACGCCGGCGCCGCCCGAGAGCATGCCCAGCGTATCGTAAGTGATGGTGATGCCCTTCGGCAGCTCCTCAGAACCAACGCGGCCATAGTAGCTGTCACGCAGATCGATATCATTGCCGCTGGCGCCGGCCCAGTTGCACGTCAACGTAATATCCAACGGCCCACCGACAGAAGTGACCGGCAGATCGAAATTCTCGTTGATCGCCGCCGAGATCGCGACATTGATCTCGTTGAGCGTGTCAGCCGCGCCGACATTCACCGGCACATGCTGGCCGCCAATGTAAAGGTGAATGGTGCCGGCCTCATGACCGCCAGCATCGACCGTGACCGTGATCTTGCCGCTCGCCGCGGTGCCGCCGGTCGGCTCCGCGAGCGGTAGCCCCCAGACTTCATGCGCAAAATTATTGGCGAAGAACGCCGTGAACATGTTCGCCAGGTGCGAGCCCTGGCCGAATTGCTTGTCGGCCTGGGCCTGCGTGCCGATCGGGATCGCCACATCAGGAACACCGATGCCATCATCGGTCATGATACCAACGAGCAACGCGGGCTGACGGATCGTCCAGAGGCCCGCCTTTGAAGGGTCCACTTCGACCCAATACAAAGGAAGCCGCCAGTTAGCGGGGATATTTGCAAAACTCACAGGCATAGTCGTGTCTCCTTTGTAAGGGACGAGGGTTTAAATTTTTAGGCCGCGTTCGGCGGAGTGGACGGCGGTGTCTGCGGCGGCTGCGGCTGCGGCGGCTGCGGCGGCTGCGGTTGAGGCTGCGGCTGCGGCTGCGACTGTTGCGGCTGTGCCTGCCCACGTCCCGGCCTCTGCCCCTGTGCCTGTCTCTGTGCGAGCCTAGCTTTATCGACATCAGCCTTCTTCGGCTTATTCACCGCTGCCTGCTCGCGCGCGTTTGTAGTCTCATCAGGCTCGCTATCTGCACCACCAGAGGAACGCTCAAAGCTGATCGATCCATCCATCAGGCGACGATGCGTGAAGCTATCGTTCGGCCACTCGACTGCCTGATCAAGCTTGCTGGCGAAACGTGCGCCGGTTGCGTGCCTCAGGCTGGAGCGCAGACCCTCGCTCGCCGCGTAAACCTTGACGGTCTTTGGTGGGCCGTCGATCACCCGCAGCTTCGCAAGCCGCGCTTCGCGAATTGCCTTACGCGGGTTCTCCCCTTCCTTGGTAGGGGCGCCGGCGTCAAACCGGCTTTGAGCAGCGTCCTGCCTCATCAGGCCGCCTGGGGCCGTCTGGTATTCGCCAGGCTGAGGGGTGACCCTCGTTTCGCTGACCTTTACGTTTCCGGGGTTCTGAGTGCCAAACTTTACTTCAGCCATGGTCGGCTTCCTTCTCCGTTGAGTGGGGTTCGACTGCATTCTGGTTGATCTCATATTCGACGTAGACGCGCTGCACCTCTTCCTCATTCGGAATTTCGCCGTCCGTCGTCAACGGCACGACCTCCTCATGCAGCACAAGGAAATCATCGAGAATGATCGGCGTGTAGTCGGCGCGGTATTTCAACGTCTGTTCGTAGCGCAGCTCGCTCATCGGTGTTTCGTTGTTGAGCGGCGGATGATCCACGAAACGCCATGAGCCGTTCAACAGCCCCTCGATCCGCACGTTGTCGGGATTGCCGATGCCACCTGGATAGGCGCGAGTGTCGATCATGTTCATCAAATACTGGTCGCGCCACAGCCAGTTCATGATGACCCAGTAAGCCTCGTTGAGCTTCTCCTGCGTCGCCTCCGGGTCGTTGTTCACGATGACCACCGAAAAACCGATGGTCAGATTGTGAACCATCTCGATGTCACCGTGGTTCGGATCACCGTCCGGCGTCATGTCCTCCTTGACCAGGTAGACGCCCAACATCGGAAGCTGGCTAGGCTGGGTCGGGAGCTGACGGCTCTTGCGAACGCTGAAGTCCGCATAGAACGGCGCGGTCACCAACTTCGTGAGCAGCATGTCGCGGATGACGAGGCCGTAGCTGAAAACCGAAGTGTCGGTTGCTGTCATGACGGTTTCGAAGTGACGAGCTTGCGGATGATCAGCGTCGTCAACCCGCCGCCGTTGCTCTCGGTGTCCACAACCTCCCAGTCGCCCAACGCATCACCCGTGTCGCCGGCACTGGCATCAAACGGGATGTTGATGCGATCGAGCTGCTCAGGCACCACCAGAAATTCCGCATCGCGCACGTCGAGAATGGTTTGCTGATCGGAGATGATCGAGCCGTCCATTCCGCCCACGTCTACCGGCCGCGTACTGAATATTCCGCGCGAATTATACGCCGGCGCACCTGGCTGCGAGGCCAACGGTGTCACCGTGACCACACGCGCGAAGGTGTCCATGCTTGGCAGATAGACCAGCGTCGAAAAATCTAACGCCATTCGATCGCTTCCCTGCACATCTGTTTCATTCGATCGAACAACTGCTCGACCAGCTCAGGCCGCAGGATCGGCCGCTTGGTCCCTATACGCCGCCGCGGCGCATTACGCTTGACGCCTTTCTTGCCTGGCTGATAAGGGCGCGACCTACGCGACCGCGGATAAACCAGCGTCGTGACTGACAGCCCTGTGTGCTCATCGACCTTTGGAAACTGGCGATGCATGTCATCGCGCTGCCAGTCGAGAAAAACTTGCGGCAGCTTCTGATCGAGCTCGCTGACACGCTTCTGCATGTCCTCAAATTGTGAGAGCAGCTTTTCGGAATCGACTTTGACTTCGAATGCCATGTCAGACCCAGAGCTTGATGTAGTGGCCCAGCAATGCGGCCACCGTGCTTTGGGTCTGCGACGTGGACGGGCCGCTTGAGCTGCTACTGCCGCCGCTGCTTGGAGAATGAAACATCACACGGCTCTCCTTGTGACTAATCATGCGAACGCCGGTTAGCGAGGCTGACGCCTGTTCGGCCTTCGACGTATTCACCAACAACGCCACCGCCTGTTGTAGCGGTAGCGGAGCCTCGTCCGGCAGATCGTAGCCGCCCGTGTATTCGACTTCGATAGGCTCAGCCCGATTGGTGAAGATCGAGAGCTTGCCCTCCCGCTCATCCAGCTCCCAATCGTTGAGCCGATCGTAGCCGTTGGTGCTGACGCGAACGATGTCGGATTGCTTGACCGGCCAGTGCGTCAGGTAGAGACGACGCGAGCTGAGATCGCGCCACCTCTCGATCAATGTCTCCTTGGCGAAGATGCGGTTACACATCCGCGCGACTACGGCCGACTGAGTGTCGATGAGCCACTGCATCTGCTCATCAGTCGTGGCGGGTCCGGCCGGCATGCCGGTCGCGACCTTGAAATCATCTAGCGAGATCAGAGCGTGGCTCACCGCTGGCGTCAGTATGATCTGAGTGACATCAGCCATCAGCGAGCCTCGAGCTGAAATTGTTCGAACAGCGGCCGCAGCGGCAACGCCTTGCCTTCGCGACCATCCGACATGATTGGCACCGCCGTGAAAGTTTCGCGATCAATCTGCCAGTCTACGATCGTCGCCGCCGACACGCCTGGAAGTCCACGCTCGCCACGCTCGCCCGCGAGGCCGCGCTCGCCCTTCGGGCCCGCCTTGCCCTGGCTGACCATGAGCTGCCAGCCGGCGCCTGGGCACGGCCCTGGATTATCCTTCTTGGCGATGAAGGTGCTGCCACCGAGCGCGACCATATCGAGGTAGCCATAAGTTTCCTCGTCCCTGAACAGACCCCGCACAACGGGTGAACGTCCGTCGACGCCAGCTCGAGCCAGGCAAACCCAATCTTTCGAGCTGCCGGGTTCATCGGCCGTGTCCTTGGTCGCCTGGTAGGTCGCGCCGGCCCTGGTCACGACGTCGCCCTCGTAATGAACGCCGGTCTCCCAGACCTTGACGACGGGCAGCATGCCGACTGGGCCACGCTCGCCACGCTCACCGGGCGCGCCGGCTTCCCCGCGTGCGCCAGGTAACCCTGGCTCGCCCCGCAAGCCCATCTTTCCGATTTCGCCAGGAAGGCCCCGCTCGCCCTTCTCGCCGCGATCGCCGCGGTCACCCTTAATCGACTGGCCGATGTCCCCGCGATCACCCTGGGGGCCCCGTTCGCCGGCAATGCCGGCCAGGCCTTGCAGACCCCGCTCGCCAGGCGGTCCAACGAGACCAGGGCTCCCGTCCTGCCCCCGCTCGCCACGCTCACCAGCGGGGCCCGCAAGACCCTGCAGCCCACGTTCGCCTTGCTCACCTTGGGGCCCCTGGAGACCAGGCAAACCCTGCTCGCCGTTCCTGACAGCCATCAGCGCCCGATCGACCTTCGCCTGCAGATCGACAACGACGGCCTGAAGCTCCGCGATCGTGGTACGGCACTTCGCCTCGTACAGCTCGCGCTCGCGATCCCAGTTCTTGCGCTGTTGGGCGACGACCTGGCCTAGCGCGACGTGCAACGCCTCAAGGGTAGCTTCGGGCATGTGCATCGGCGTTGAAATTGATCGCTCTGACGTGGCTGGCAACGACATCATCGAATTCCTTTGCCGTTGGTTTCGGCGGCGTCTCCACCGTGCCTGGAGGTTTCACCTCGATGCTAGCCGCCGGCGGGGGAGCTCCACCGCCTGGACCTGGCGCCGGCGGCGTCGTCGGAATGGCTGCGGCTGCCGACAATGGCACCACTTGTTGCTGAACGCGCGGCTCGTCGCCGAATTCGACACCGTCGAGGCTCTCCTCGGCGCGAGCTTCGTTCGGCGAGAAGATGCCGCCCTGAACTGCCTGTGCCAAACCAGCGATCCTTTCTTTGAAAGCCGAGCGTAGCAATGCCTTGGTATCAAACTCGAGGTACTCGTCCGGCTGGCCCTTCAGATTAAAGAGCAAGCCGTAAGCGTCCTCGATGTGGTTGAGCGCGAAGCCGAGCCCTGAGCTGATCCACTGGATCATCAGCGCCTCAGTCGAGCCGGCGGTCGATCCACCGATGCCGAGCACCGCCATCGGAATCCGAAACGCCAAGGCGATGTGCTCTTCCGGCACCCTCATCATGTTGGCGAGCTCGCTATCTTTCGATGGCGCCCCCAGCATGTAAGGCTTAACGCCGGCGGTCAGGATCGGCGTGCCGCCCTGCTTCAGTCCCTTTGACTGTTCATCCCAACGATCGCGAACAAATTGCACCTGGTCTTTATCGAGCACCAGGTCGGTCACCAGCACGGCCGACGGTCGCGCCTGGTTCATGTAAAACTGAATTTGCTGTTGCGTGATCGCGCTCGACAGCATGATGTCCTGCATCGCAGAACCGAGCGGCGTGTCACCGACAAGCGGGAACGGATAACGCCGTCGCGTAGAGTGTAATCGAACGTGCAGCACGTCGCGCTGCGGCACGATGAGCTGCTCTTTCACTTGCTTGTCGATGACGCTGTTGCCGCCGAGCGTATAGAACACGTCACCCGTTGCCGCGATCTGCGGGTAGGACATGTTCGGGTCCATCAGATGCAGCTCATCGATCTCATATCGATCGTTGCGCAGCGCCAGGGCGTAGGCATTGCCATCTGAATAGAGCGAGCGCGTCAGGTTCAGCATGAAGTCCGACGGCGATTGATAGGCGTTCGGATAGCGCAGAATTCTCGAGAGCGCAGAGGTCTTGACGCGATCGCGGCCGTCCTTGCTGTTGCTCTTCCAGTGATCACCTGGGCACATCGCAACCGTCTGGCTGTAAGCCGACAGACACGCTTCAACGACTGCGGAGCTCTCATAGCCGCCCGATGGATCGATGCCGGACTGCCAGAAATTCCACGGTGAGCCAGCCGGCAACCAGCCGCCGGTCACCGGCAGCTCGTATGGGCCTGGACGGACTTCGCCCTCGCCAGCTTTGCTGACGAGGGCTGAAGCCATCCTTCGCAGGAAGTTGGCCACAAACTATTCCGGCTTCGGCTGCGTTGCGCGGGTCTGGTAGCCAGGCTGGTTGCCGCGTTGGGCTTCCAGGTCTTTCCGTTCCTGCTCTTTCTTGCGCTTCGCCTCGGCCTGTTGCGGATCACCGCCGCCATCCGGGATGTGAATCGCATCGAGCTTGGCCTGGTCGTTCTCTTCCTGCGTCGGCGTCGGATCATCGTGATCGTAAGCCTGCTCGACTATCTCAGCCTGCGTGCGCGGTTTGTTGAATTCAAATGGATGCGTGCGCGCGGGATCGTCTTTGCCGGCAACGTCACGACCATGACGTGGCTGGTCCTGGCCTTGACGCTGTTGATCTCTGGTATCTTTTGGGTCTGCCATTGTCGTCTCCATAATCGTCAGGATTATCGAGGGCGCCGGCTGGCGCCCCCGATTACAACGCGCGAAAGCCTACCAGGTCACGCCGCTGACGAACGAAACAACGCCAAGGCGCCGCATCGTCCAGTTCATCGGCAGGATGAGCCGAAGCGCCAGGCTGTCCGTCTGGAACATCGAGACCGCAGGAGCTGCGACAACGCCAGGAGTGCCGGCGGTGCCGATGTGCTGCGGCGACGTATCTTCCATGTGCAGGGTCGCCTGGTCGGAAATCTCGAACCGCGGGGTGTCACCCGTGATCGAAACGTAGTCCGCGGCATCGAGGCAGAGCACCGTGCCGAGCGGCACCGTCCCCGACTTGATGACGGGATAACCCATCAGGCGATTGTTGTTGATGTCGCTCGCGAACGGGAAGAGCCCGCCAGGAACCGGCGGCTGAACGAAGCCGATCGACAACGCCTGTTGCGGGTTCATGATGAACACCATGCTCCGCACGTTGCCGTTGGTCGCCGTCAGGATCGCGCCGGACAGGTTCTTGAGATCGCCGACGAGGGCATTGAAGCCGCCGCCTGCGGTCGGGGTCTGACCGACAACGCCATTGCGCAAACCAGCCGGACGAATATTCGTCGCGGGGTTTGCATCGAGCAGGATGGTATCGATCGCGATCTGGGTATCTTCCTGGATCGCATTGCGCAGCAAGCCCTCGATCGCGGGCACGCTGTGCTCGTCCATCTCGCGGGTCCACGTCGTGCTGACCGCCATCTTTTTGGGGACCATCGAGGTCGTCGTGAACGCAGCCTGGCGCACCGGGATCGGAGCGCCTTCACCGACGAACGAGCCGGCGATCGTGGGCGTCGGCGCGCGGGTCGGCACGTTGATCTTGCCGTTGCGGCCGAAGGTCAGCTTGAGCCCCATCGCGGACAGCGACGGATAAACCGACGACGGCAGAAGAGACGGCATCAGATCAGCGTTGATCTGTTGCACCAGCTCAGCGGCCCAGCCGGCGACAGTCGTCATCGCCGGCGCAGTCGCGGCCTTCACCGTGATGTCGGTGATCACCCTGGTCGCCTCGTCGTTGGGGTAAATCCGCTCGCGGATTTGATCGATCGACATGCCCCGGCAAGAAGGGGAATGAGACAGATACCCAATCGTCCCCGCGCGGACCAAAAACTCGAGCGGGTCGAGCTTCTTTGCCGGCATGTTGAACGGACGAACGCTTGACGGCGCACTGCTACGGGTAACCGTGCGAGTGCCGTTATCTTCCGACGACGTTTTCGCAAGACCCGTCTCAGACTCCTCCAGGCTCTTGAGCATGTCGGTCTGAGCCTTGATGCGCGAATTCAATTCCTGGGTCGTCGCGAGATCAGCCTCGGTGACGTTCTCGTCATCGACGCCCTCGAGATGTGCGCTCAGTTTATCCTTCAGCTCAACGATGCGCTGTTGAGTTGCTTCAATACGTTTAGTGAGGGGGCCACTCATGGTGGGTGTCCTTGATTTCGATTTCGTATCGGCATGCCCGCCGTTGAAACCGCGACGCTCGAGGCTCTGGTCTTTCTCGTTGCCTTTCCCGGCAAAGACCAATGCGACGGTGTCGCGGGAAATGTGAAGCGCCTTGGCAATCGACAGGGCGTTTGGATTCGCAGGGATCGAAACCAGCGATGTCTCGATCAGCTCCGCAGAGGTGAAGCGCAGGCCGGTGCCGCCTTTCGAGATCGGCACCGATTTGCGCGGAAGAAAACCAACCGACGTCGCGCGCAGAATGTCCGCTTCGACCAGGCGTCGTATCTCATCGATGCGATCGGACGTACCCGCCGGCGCCAGGCGCAGATCACCGCGGAGCTCGCCGTTCTCGACGCGGAGGTTGGCCCATTTGCCGATCGGGAAATTTGCGTTGTGATTGAACAGCGCAACCGGATTGCGGCTGAAGTTTCTCAAATCCCAGCCGTCGGCCTCGATGATGTCACCCATCCGATCGGGCGTCGCATCCGACAGCACGAAGGTCAGGCCCTCGCCGGCACTGACGTGCGTCTTGCGCACGACTTTGCCGCTGGCGCTGCGCTCATCCCAGGCGACCGAGCATGAGAATTCGTCGCCGTCGGTGGCGTTCAAACAGCGATCCATGAAGGTTTCGCGATCCTCATCCTCATCCGGGGAGATGTCTATCTCCTTGAGATTCCTAGCGTTTTTAGACATTTATCACCTCTTGAAATAGGGACAAAAAGTCCCTATCTTCTCTGGACGGGGCACTGTGTCCCGATGAAAGCGATCTCCAAATGAAAAAGCTCACAGTCTACGGCCTGCCCTTGAACCCGATGCCGCTGCTCGAGAAGCTCCGCGGCGCCTCGTTCTGCGTCTCGTATGCGACCCGCGACAAACTCGGCAAGCAGCTCGACCAGGCGATCGAGCTCGTCGGCGAAGATCAAATCCTCCTGGTCGACAACGGCGCCTTCTCAGCCTGGCGCTCTGGCGTCGATACGATGAACGACGAAGCGTATCTCGAGGGCTTCGCCGACTGGGCGAACGACATCCTGGAGCGTTGCCCGCAGGCGATCGCCGTGATCCCCGACAAAATCGACGGCACGCATCAGGAGAACGCGCAGCTCGTTTGCGAGACCATGACGATGCTGCCGAGCGATCGCGCGATGCCGATCTGGCACATGCATGAGCCGATCTCTTATCTGCTCTACCTCTGCGAAGGCTTCGACTACGTCGGCATCGGCTCGAGCGGCGAATACGCCAGCGGCCAGGGCGCCAAGTGGCGCAAGCGGATGGACGAAGTATTCGCCGCGATCGACGCCTGGGAGCTCGAGAGCGAAGGCGCCTACATCCGCCCGCGCATCCACATGATGCGCTCGCAGTCTCAGGCTCACCTCTACGCTTTCGATTCCAGCGACTCGACCAACGTCGCGGTGAACCATAACCGCCAGGCCAACAAGGCCGGCGAAGATTTGACCGCCTTCGCAGCTCGCGTCGACGGCAAAATCCAGCGCAGTGCTGGACCTGAAGCCGAGCACCAGGCCAAGCGCCCGCTGCTCTTCCACCTCGAGGCCAGCCATCTGGACCTTGTGAATTTGTTAACCGCTGCCGGCTACGTTGTCACCGATCCGGCAGACCAACCCAAAAAGGAAATCGCAATGCCACGTTTCACGATCGAATACTGCATCGCCGATGAATTCGGCAACGACGACGGCGAAGGCTGGATCGTCCTCGAGCACGGCAAGCGCCTCGACTGGCCGATGCTCGCCACCCGCGAAGAGGCGGAGGCCGATCGCCTCGGCTTCATCAAAGAAATCGGGCAGCTCGAGTCCGACGAAGCCAGCGAACAACGCCTAACCCACAGCATCGCATATGGAGTCTACTAACATGCCCGCATTCAAATACGTCGCCCGCTACAACGGCGAGATCATCGGCAAGCGCACCTCGGCTTCGCAGCGTGTCTACACCCACGCCATCGTCGCGCTCAACACCTACCCCCAGGTCGTGTCCTGGGCCGGCAGCTTGCGCCTGGCGCAGAACGAGGCTCGCCGACGCGGCGGCCTCGAGATCGTGCCGGTTGAGCGTGTCGACGCTCACCGTCCCGAAGTGACCATCGAGCAGAAGGAAACCAAATGACCATCGACTGCCACGACATCGAACAATTCATCCAGATCATCGCCGGCCTGGCGCAACGCGGCATCGGCTTCAAGGCCGATGCTCAGCGCCTGGTCATCACCCTGACGGGAGCTTGCTAAAATGGCCACGATGTTAATTCCCCGAAAAGGCGCCGAGCCGGCGATGGTCATCGGTCGGATCGCCGTGATCAAAATTGGCGACAAGAAAATCCGCTTCATGATGCATCATGGCAACCTGAGCCACTTCGAATCCGGCTTCCGCTTCGGCTCCCTGAGCGATGCGAAAATCCGCGCGATGTGCGCCTGGGGTCATAACCATAAGCTGAACGATCGCCAGGCTGCCGAGCACCTGGTGAACAGGATCGTCGCCGAGAAGGGCGCCGACTTCGTATTGGCTCAGATCGCCAAGGCGCCCGTCCTCAACCAAACGAAAGCCAAATAGCATGCGCTACATTTTCAAGCTCGAGTGCCCGCGGTGCAAAAAGAAGTCCGAGACCGTCACCACCGATCGCAACGAGATCAGCTTCAAATGCGGCGACTGCCTGATGAACGACATCGAGGTGGTCGAATTCAAAATCGTCAGCCTGGAGATACTCAACGATGAAGAAACCTAGATCATTCTCCGTCGCCGGCGAGGACTTCCTCGAGCTCTCGAGCGGCACCGTCGTCAGCATCAGCGAGCTGACCCGCATCTATCACGCCGTCTACGACCAGGTGCAGCCAGGCATGAGCGAGCAGCGATTGCTCGAGCTGGTCGCCAAAACCATCATACGCATGAGGCCAAACTAATGGGCTACGCTCTAATGACTTCCGAATGTATCGGCTGCCACCGGATTTTCTCCTACAATCCGGTGCGCGTGCCATCGATCCGCATCAACGGCTCGCGCGAGCCGGTCTGCATGAGCTGCGTTGAACGTGCTAACCCTCAACGCATTGCGAACGGCCTCGAGCCGATCGTACCGCATCACGACGCTTACACCGCTTGCGATGAAAGCGAGCTTTAACGTGGAGACCTCAATGACTGGAGAACAATATCGGGATGCGATCGAGAAACTCGGCCTGAACCTGACTTCGGCCGCGGAGGTACTAGGCGTCACACGCAAGACATCGAACCGTTGGGCGGCCGGCGCGACGCCGGTGCCCTGGTCGACCGCAACGCTGCTCGAGCTGATGGCAAACAAAAAGCTCGAGCTCGAGATCGTGCTGCCGGCTAGTCGTCAGCTTTGGCGGCTCCAGGCGAAACGGACGACCCGACAAGCTTAGCCGCCTGGGCCTTCACATGCTGCCATTGATCTTTGCGCAGGAGCTCGCGCGCGACTTTCGCGGTCTCCGCTAGCGGCGAGTTTTCGTCCGCTTCCTTCGGGCTTGGTCCTGGGTCGTCGGCGCCATCCGGGTGCGTCTCTTCCCAGGCCTCGCGCCACATATTGAGGCAGGCGGCGACCGCGACGAGCTGGTCCTTGCCGTTGTCCATCTGAGCCGGGACGCATTCATTCATCCAGTCGGTGTGAGCACTGGCGCCGCCGCCGGCGCGCTCGAGCTTCTTGGCTTTGGGCTCGTCCTCTTCCTCTTCCTGAGCTGCGATCCAGGGATCGAGCAGCTCATCTGGTATGGTCCCGAGCTCTTCCGCCTCGAGCTCCTCGATGTCGCGACCGAAAGACAAATAGGCAAACGTCTCCGCAGTCGGCTCGAGGCCGAGCTCCTCGATCAGCTTGAGGATATCACTTTGCCCAACGCGGGGGCCGGATTCCTCGAGCAAGGATTTCTCGTTGAGCTTCGGCAAGATCGATCTTCCCTTCTTTGTACCGCTTCCAGGTATCGCTGACGCTCTTCTCGATCGCAGCGTCGCGCTTTTCCTCAGGGCTGAACAAGCCCCTCAGGGCTTCCCAGGTCGTGCTTTGCATCTCTCGAGGGAGAATGCCGGCCGCGCCGGCGGCACGCCTGTACGCCTCTGAATATAGGGCGTAGAGGGCCTTTAAACCAGTGTCGGCATTCTTGGGGCCGGACATCCCCAGGCCTTCCTTAACTTCGGCGGCGCCGCCACCGAGCGGCCGTAGCAAGGCGGCTGCGATCGCATGGGTGTCGATCGTCGTGTCCTGGCCGTACTCAGGCGAGATGATGTTGTTGTAGAAATTCCTGACCTTGTGGTTATCGCCGAGCCTCGAGGAGATGTTCTCGCGGCTGTCGTTGGCCAGGATGCTGAGCGCATTCTCCGTCATGCCGAAGCCGCCCCAGCCAGCCTCTCGCGCCTTCCGCTTGTCGCCCTTGCCGGCCATTCCGACTTCGCCGGACTTGGTGCCTTCTGGATTCCAGATCGCATAGGCACGATCAGGATCGGCGTTGCCTTCGTCGTAGAAGCGTAGCACCATCGCCTGCGTCGCCAGGTCGGGGAGCTCCGAGAGCTTCTTACCCTCGAACTGGTTCGCCAGCTTCTCGAGCTTGCCGGCCATCGCGCGGCGGTTCTTGACCTTGAGGAGCTGCCCGCGGATCGCAGGGTCTTTCGGATCGGCGCCCTCAGGTATCTTCGCCTCGATCTTGTCGGCATCCTTGAGCTGCGTCTTGGCGTAGCCGAGCATCGATGCCTTGGTCTTGGCGGCCTTCTCGCCCTCGATCGGGATGGCGCCTTTCGCCACCGCAACATCGAGCACGCGCGTCGCCATCTCGACGTTCTGGTCCCAGTCGCGTTGCGGCGATAGAGAAGCCAGAACGCCGGCGACGGCGCGGGGTGACACGCCGTACTGCTTCGCGAAATCGTCCGCGATCTTGCGGGCGCCACGATACCAGGTTGCCGATCGGCCGCGCAGCTCAGGGTCTTGCGCGTTGTAAAGCGCCGTGAGGTTCGACGTTGCGTGCGAAACGAAAGCCTCGGCCTTCTCCGCGGCTGTGCCTTTTGGATTCCGTGTGAACGCCTTGCCGTACTTGTCCATCAGCTTTTCGACGCCGGCGGCGTATTTCGGGTTCTCCATCGCCTGCTTGAACGTGTCGTAAGTCGGCGCCAGGTCTTTCCGTTGGTGTGGATCGAAACCCTGCTTCGCCGCAGATGGCACCGTAGTTGAAACGCGGTCCTCTGCGCCGCCGGCGCCTACCCACCGGCCGTATTCATCGCGCGGCTGCGAAGGATCGAACAGCTTTTCGAGCAGGCGCTTCGATCGCGCCTTCGCAATACGGAAACGCTGCTCGACCGAGAGATGCGTTTCGTATTGCGCCAGGCTCATCGTCAGACCGGCGTCTCGACCGCGATCGCAAACTTGCAATCGACGTTCTGCGGAACCGACGCCTTAGCCGTGCCTGAACGAAACTTGACGAAGCCGATCGAGCGCGTCCAGTGCGCCGACACGACAACCGTCGTGTTGGGCTTCACTGCAAGCGTCACTTCATCGCCCTCGTTGTCATAAAGGTCGTTGAAGAAATTGCCGTCGCTACTGGCCTGGAAGGTCAGGTTCGCCGGCGTGTACTCCTGCGGGATCGTGATCCGCACGATGCTGCCGCCGGTGCAGTCAGCGCCGTCGGACAGGCTCTCGCCGGCGGGGATGGTCGGACCATCAACGATCGTGAGCGGCATCGGCTAATCCTTCTGCTTGTGATCGTTATCGTCGTTGCCGTTCTCGTCGTCGTCCTCGCGCTTCGGCTCAGGCGCCGGATGCGGCGTCGGCTGCGGCGGGGGCGGCGGTGTCTGCGGATGTGGCTGTTGCTGGCCGGGTTCTGGGTCGCTCATGTTATCGTCCTCCTGTTGCACATGCTCATCCGATGAGCGTCGATATGTCGATCGGCTTCATCTGTTGCGAAACGCCGACAGCCATCGCGAGCGCGACCATGCCATCGATGCGGCCACTCGATTTGTTTTTCGAGAGCTTGCGGTTCGCATCGTCCTTGCCTTCGACCACCGCGCAGGCGGCACACATATGCAGGACTGGGTGCATGCCGTGCGCGAGCTTCTTGTCGCGTATCCATTCCTCGAGCGTGCGCAGTGCGGGGCTCATGCTCTGCGTGCCCTGGCCGAATTCAACGAAGCGATCCTCGATGAACATCTCGGAGAAGCCGGCCTTCTGCAGCCAGGGCTTCAGGTGCGTCATGTTCCAGCGATCGAACGCAAGCTTGCGGATGTTGTATCTGTTGAACAGGTCGCGCAGATGCCTGGCGACGTACTCATATTGGATCGTCTTGCCTTCGGTCGTGAGCAGAAAACCCTTCGCGGCCCAGACATCGTAAGGCACGCGATCGAGCCTGGACTTCTCGGCGAGGCCTTCCTTCGGCAGCCAGAACGTCGGCTCGACGTGCCACTTTTGGTCCGGCTGTTGGCCGATCATCACCAGGGCGGTGAGATCGGCGACGCTCGACAGATCGAGGCCGGCATAGAGCGGCGTGGTCGACGTGAACGGCAGCACCGGATCGCCGCAGCCCTTCCAGAGGCTTGGTGTGACGAAGGGATTGCTCGCCTCGACCCGCTGATTGAGCACCAGATTGCGGAATTCCGCTTCGCGCGCCGGTAGCCGGCGCGCGTCCTCGGCCATCGCGAGGACTTCCTTTTTGTTCATGAACAGGTTCAGCGCAGGGTTCGCGGCGCGGATCGCCTTCTCGCTGAAGGGGTCGTCGTCCATGTCGGCGGAATCCATCCGCAGCACGACCCTGGGGTCGGCGCCGGATTTGGCGTCATCGATCAGCGTCGAGAGCAGATCGGCGTCGGTGGGCGCCTGGGTCGAGATGATCAGCGTGAGGGGATTTTCCTGAGCTGCGGTCGCAGTCTCCAGGGCTTCGTAGAGCGAGAACCGTGGGCCCTTAACCTGGCCGAGCTCGTCATGGATGGTTAGAACGGGGGAGAGGCCGAAGGCGGTCGCGGTTTCGGCTGAGAGCGCCTTGTAGACGCAGCCGGTGCCGACGCAGTGCAGTTCGCGGACGGTTTCCTTGATGCGGATCACCTTGCGCAGGATCGGCGAAAGCAAAACCATCTTGCGCGCCAGGTTGAAAATAATAGACGCCTGGTCGCGCGACTGAGCCGCGGAGTAGAGCGAGCCATTGGAGACGTATTCAGGCCCGCACAGGTGCAGCAAAACTATTGCGGCGCACTCGGTGGTCTTGGCGTTCTTGCGTCCCCGGGTGACGATCGCCCGCCTGGTGCCGTGCTTGTTGTCGTAGATCAGCCGGAAATCCTGCTTCATGAACTCGGCCATCTTGAGTTTCTGGCCGACGTGCTTGCCTTCCGGCAGGAAGAGATAATCCTCGCACCAGGCGATGTTGCGTTCCGCCCGGGTGCGAGTGATCTGCCGGCGCGTGCCGGCGGTGGTCTCGAGGCTTGTCACTGATGCGTCGCCCAGGGCGCCATGTCAGGTGTCGGCGCCTGCTCAGCCTGCACCAGCTCCTGCTGGCCTGCCGCCACATTGCGGTTGAGCCGTTGCTGGGTGGTCAGGCGCAACTTCTCCATCAGGGCGATCATAGCCCGCGTCTCGCGCTCATGCATGATGCAGAGCGAGTTGATGTGGGCCAGGTGCTTGGCGTTCTTCGCGTCGAGCATCCCCAGCCGCACCTCCTGCAAAGCCTCGGCAAAGAACCGCGAATTCATGGTGTGCCGGCACAACTGGGTCAGCAACGGCCAGGTCTCCCTGGGAAACCAATCCGGGGGGCTAACAGCCCAAATCCGCT